>Ga0111539_10002412_pt1 | contig 24866 bp, 20 predicted proteins | sample RhiMethybrSRZTD1_FD_79667 | JGI IMG/M metagenome (GOLD analysis project Ga0111539, IMG submission 79667) | Populus rhizosphere microbial communities from Tennessee, USA - Rhizosphere MetaG P. TD hybrid SRZTD1 (version 2) (version 2) | ecosystem: Host-associated > Plants > Roots > Rhizosphere >...
GGCCTCGCCGATGCTCAAGGTGGTGATGGTTTCCTCGATGTTCAGTCCTGGGTTGGGTCGCAGCGTCTGCGCCGCGGCCTTCACGACTTTCTGATCCCGCGGCGTAAAGGCCCGCAGCGCGTGCTGCACTCGGTTCCCGAGCTGCCCCAGGACCGAATCGGGAATATCGGTTGGGTTCTGCGTCACGAAGTACACGCCAACCCCCTTCGACCGAATCAGGCGAACGACCTGTTCGATTTTGTCGACCAGCGAGTCTGGCGCATCCTCGAACAGCAGGTGGGCCTCGTCGAAGAAGAAGACCGCGGTGGGCTTGCCGACGTCCCCGACTTCCGGCAATCGCTCGAAGAGCTCCGAGAGCATCCACAACAGGAACGTCGCATAGACCTTCGGTGCGCGAATCAATTCGTCGGCGACCAGGATGTTCACGACCCCCTGACCTCGATCGGTCTGGAGCAGATCGTCGATGTCGAGCATCGGCTCACCGAAGAAACTCTCGCCGCCCTGCTGTTCGATCTCGACGAGGGCGCGTTGAATAGCACCGATGGAAGCCGACGAAATGTTCCCGTACGCCGTCGTGAACTCCTGCGCCCGATCCCCGGCCGTCTGCAGCATCGCTTGCAGATCCTTCAAGTCGAGCAGCAGCAGCCCGGCATCGTCTGCGATCTTGAATACCAGCGTGAGCACGCCCTGTTGCGTGGCGTTGAGATTCAGCAGTCGTCCCAGGAGAAGGGGTCCGAGATCGGAGATCGTGGCGCGGACCGGCACGCCCTTGCGACCGAACACATCCCAGAGCACGGCAGGGTTGGCCCGCCACTCCGGTTCGGCCGCCGGAATGAGCTTGAGACGCTCGACGAGTTTGGCTGTCGCGGATCCAGCGGCCGCGACTCCCGACAGATCGCCTTTGACGTCGGCCAGGAATACCGGCACGCCAAGCCGCGAGAAGTGGTCGGTCAACACCTGCAGTGTGACGGTTTTGCCGGTACCGGTTGCGCCCGTGATGAGGCCATGGCGATTGGCCATCGCGGGCTCGAGCTGGAGCTCGGTCCCGCCAGCCGTCTTCGCAATGATCAGCGGATCAGCCATGTCAGGCAGGCTCGGGATCTCACGCGATTCCTTTCTTGAAGGCCTCGACCTCCGCTGCAGACACCGAGACTTTGACCAGCGCCGGGTTGTCGCCCCCTTTTGCCGCACGGTCCGGGCCCAGGCCGCGCGATCCACCCGAACCGGTCACCTGCGTGGTCTGTTTCTCAGGAGTAAAGGCCTTCTGGGCGTCGACCCCGAAGCCTTTCGTCTTTGATTCGTCCACGGCCACAATCGCCGTCACTGGTGTTGGCTGGTACTTGACGTTCGCCGAGTATCGGGCTGCGACGAGGCCTCCGCTCCCAGCGGCCGCCAGCTTCCGAATCGAGTCGATCCGAATCTTGGTCTCGGGATGCGACGCGAACAGCCCGTTGCGTTCCGGCATGTTCTTGTTGCGCTCGTCGAGCCGGACGAGGAATTCAGCCAGCGACGCCGGGGCATAGCCGGCTTTCTTCGTCACATCGACGGAGACTCTGTCAGCGTCGACTTCGTCGCTGCGATCGAACGAGTTCTCGAGCACATTCTCGTACGCCGCGGTGCTCATCTGACCGATCACCGCCGAGCGGCTGGCCGCCGCGTCGGTGCCCATCTTGACCAGCTTGTTCTTCTTGATCGCATTGATGGTGTGTTTGCGCGTGACATGTCCGATCTCATGTCCCAGGACGCCGGCCAGTTCCCCTTCGTTCTTGATGATGGCGAGCGCTCCGCGCGTTACGTGAACGAGCCCGCCTGGCGACGCGAACGCGTTCACGCCGTCGGTGTCGAGGACGATGAAGGTCCAGTTCAGCGTCGGACGCTCCGACTGCCTGGCAAGGGTCGATCCCACCAGGGTCACGTATTTATGAATCGCCGGATCCTGCACGACGCCAAAACGCTCGCGGAGCTTGGCGCTGACGTCCTCGCCAATCTTTCGCTCCTCCGCATCGGAGACGGTGACCTCGTCGAGCTTCTGCTGCGCCTGCTTCGCCAGGCCACCCAGGCCGCCGAACTGCGCGTAGGCCGGAGCGGAAACGGCAAGCCATGCGATCGCGACGATCGTCCTGTTTGTGTGTTTCATCCCAACACCTCGTCCGAAGCGGCCTCGAGCGCCGCGTTGCGGTGATGCCCGACCACCTCGAAGATCGCCACGGGCTCGGTCTTTCCCTTCACGATAACGTCGCCGAGCGGACGCACCACATAAGAACGCTTCAGCTGCTGGTGAGTCGCCTCGCTGATGATAATCCGAGTCCCGTACTGCTTGTTCAACGATTCGAGCCTCGCGCCGAGATTCACTGCGTCTCCGATCACGGTATAGCTCATGATTGCATCCGATCCGATGTTGCCGGCAATCATCGGCCCTGTGTTGATCCCGATCCCGATGTCGAGACCGGCGTACCGACCCTGCACTTTCCACTGCTCGTTCAACGTGTTGAGTTCCGCGATCATCTCGAGCGCAGCCTCAACGGCGTGGTCCGCGTGATCCGGATCGTCGAGCGGAGCGCTGAAGAGCGCCATCACCATATCGCCAACGAACTTATCGAGCGTTCCGTGATGTCGGAACACGATGTCCACCATTCTCGTGAAGTACTCGTTCAACATGCTGACGATCTCGTCGGGCTGCGCGCGCTCGGTGATCGTCGTAAAGCCGCGAATATCCGAGAAGAGCACCGTCATCTCGCGGCGCTGGCCGCCGAGGCGCGCCAGTTCAGGATTCGCCACCAGCTGGATGTAGACATCCTTCGACACGTACTGGCCGAAGAGCTTCTTCATCTTGCGCTTCTCGCGGCCTTCCACGAAGTACTGGTAGCCAACACCCCCGAACAGCGCCAACGACGCCGTGAAGACGGGCTGTGACAGGTTCAACCAGTGACCGCCGGCGAACAGCCGCGTCGTCACCCACCCGACTGCGGCGAGAAAGACGACAGTGCCCACGGTTGCCCACCACGCGGGCACGATCGTCGCCACGACACCGATCAAGAGGCCGGTGCAGAGAACCGACGCGACCCGAACGATCGTCGAGGAAGGACGGATGAATCGATTCGACAAAATGTCGTCGGCCACGGCCGCGTGCACTTGAATCCCGGACATCCGCCCGCGGGAGAACGGCGTTTCCCAGACATCGAACAGGCCCGCGGCCGTCGTGCCCACGAACACGACTTTGTCCTGGAACACCGACGGATCGATCGCCGGCTTCTGCCCTTGCAGGAGTTGTTCCTGCGATTGTTCGAGATCGTAAAACGAGTAGGTCGGGTAGGTCCGCGTCTTCAAATCGTCGCGCGTGACAGGCCCCCGAAAGTTGACCAGCGCCCATTGGTAGCGTTCCACGCCTTCTGATGTTCGAAACCGGCGCCAGGCAAGGGGCATTCCGCTCGAGCCGAGGAGGAGGCGGTCGGGGTCCTTCGGATCCCTGCGCACATCGGATGCAGCGATCCCCCTCGCACGCAGCGCCGCGGTGACGCCGAGCGACGGAACCATCTGCTCGCCGGTCTTCACGAACGGGACGACGTGGCGAAGCGGACCGTCCGCGTCGAGCACGAACAGGTTGTGCCCCAGGCCGGCGGCGGCTCCTGCGAGCGCTGGAAAGGGCGGCAGCACGATTTTTCGTTCGAGGAATCCAGAACCCGACAGCGCGAACCCTTCGTCGGCGAGCCCCGTGGTCTCGCCCGTGGTCGCATCGAAAGTGGCGTCGGCGAGAAGGATGACGTTTCCAGCCCCCCTGACGGAGTCGACGAATGCTCGATCGGACTCCACGCCGGACCAGGTCGAGTCGCCGAAGTCGAAACCCCTGCGCGTGTCGGCTTCAGCGAAATTGATGTCATAGACGATCAGTCGCGCCGGCGCACGCGCGAGGTAGTCGAGCAGCAGCGAATGAACGGCGCGCGGCCACGGCCATCGGCCGGCGTGCGGTTGCAGGTTACGAAGCGAGTACTCGTCGATCTCGATGAGCGCGAGGTCGGTTCGCGCGCGCTCCGGCCGCGCGGTGCGCGACAATCGCCAGTCGTAGGTTTTCAGTTCGATGGCGTCCAGCAGGCCGACTCCTGAGTCGCCGGCCACCACATTTCCGATTGCGTTGATCGCCAGCGCAATCCCCGCGGCACCCAACCCGAGGAGCACGCCGGCGATGGCTTTCTTCATCACGCGACGGATCATACCCGGGAGGGACGGGCGTCTCTCTGTCAGGGCTTAAGGGCTTAGGGCTAAGAGCTGAGACTTGAGAGCTGAGAGCTGAGAGCTGAGAGCTGAGAGTGTGAACCCTCAGCCCTCCTGATTCGTCCGTGGGTGTTACGGCCTGGTCGTCGTCGGCGACGTCGTGGTGGTTGTCGGCGTCGTCGTGGTGGTCGTACCTGTCGTGCCGGCTGGGGCGGGTGCTCCGGCAGGCCGGGCTCCGACGTACTTGATTTCCTTTAGCGCCTCAGCCGTCGAGGGCAGCTCAGCCTTCCCGGGGGTGACCTCGGCGCGCTTCAACATCAGGGCAATGATGTCGGCGACCTGCGTGCGACTCAAGCTCCCCGGGCTGTCGGCGGGCATCGTCAGACGAATGCGCTCGGACAGATCGTTGAGCGTCAGGTCGTTCCAGTTGGCGCTGAATTCAGCCCCGACCAGTGACGGCGCATCGTTGCCCGTGAGCTCTGCCCCGTGGCAATTCGCACACTTCTCGGAATAGAGCGGCTCGGCCCGCTTCGATTGTTCCTCTGAATAAACGCCATCCCAAATCGACCGGGGGCCGGCTTGAAAGGCGACGACCGCCGAATGCGACAGGGCAATCGTCGCGACCCCCGCGACGATAAAAGAGACAGCTTTAACACTCATCGTTAATCTCCTAGGATCCGCGATAACCGGCTCAAGTCATTATAATTCGGCTCGCACGGAGGTGCTCATGAGACTACCCGACCGGTTGACCTCTTACACCACCCGATCGTTGTTAATCGGGGCACTTCTCGTTTCTGTCGGCCTGTCGGTGCGAGCCCAGGAGCCCGGCACCGTTGTCGCCGCCGATAAGCGGGTCCAGGGCCGCAGCTACGTGTTCGCCGGGACAGGCAAGCAGATTCCGTACGCCGTCTTCGTCCCGTCCACCTACTCGCCAGCAAAGAAGTGGCCACTCATGGTCGGGCTGCATGGACTGGGCCGTCCGTACGACTGGCTGATGGGGTACGACGGAATCATCGATTTCGCCGAGCGCGACGGATACGTTATGGTGACGCCGCTCGGATACGACAGTCGCGGCTGGTACGGAAGCCGGGGAACCGGGCCCGCCGGGGCTGGAGCCGCTCCTGGCCGAGGGGCAGCTACTGCGGAACCACCGCCACCGAATCTCGGCGCACTCAGCGAGCAAGATGTGATGAACGTGCTCGAGATCGCGCGTCGGGATTTCAACATCGATCCCGATCGCATTTATCTCTGGGGGCACTCGATGGGCGGGGCCGGCACTTATCACCTGGCCGCCAAACATCCCGACATTTGGGCCGCCCTTGCTGTGGCGGCACCCGCGCCCTCTGCCACAGTCGGAGTCGGCCCCGATGCGCTAGAAACGTTCAAGCACATCCCGATTCTCGTGCTCCAGGGAGAGGCTGATCAAACGGTGCCGGTCACTCAAACGCGGCAGTGGGTCCAACGGATGCGCCAGATCGGAATGGCGCACGTGTACGTCGAGGCCAAAGGTGGAGATCACACGAATTTCATCGCGAAAGATCGGGAGATGATGTCGAAGGTCTTCTCGTTCTTCAACGTCGTGCGAAAGAATCAGCGGCCACCCCTCTAAACCTCAGGTACCGCCGACGCACCGGGCGGTTCTGACACAATCGCTCGGTCCAACAGCTGCGGTACGAGGACCGGGGATGACCTAGTGTCCGTACTGCACGCAAAAGCGCCCGGCCGGCGCCCAGCGGTGTCCTCTATGTGAGCACGACGCGCACGCTTCGGACTCTATAGAGGACGTGACGGCCGTGGAAGACGCGGACGGTCTGTACGACCTTTCACACACGCCGTCACCAAGATCCCAGCGGACTAGCACAGTGCGGCGCTTTAGACGCGCGATCTGCCCCGCGCTGCCCCAGCTGTCGTGAGCCGATCGTTCGGTACGGGTCGTGCGTATGACCCGTAACCAGGTTACCTTCACGTCGACCCTTCCGCGGGTTGACGCGCGATCGTTTGCCCCGAGTGCGAGCGCGTCATCTCCAGATCATCTCCATCGAGCTGACGCGTTCAGCTAGTGAGACATCCTCACATATCGCTTGCGTGCCCTTTGAATCGGATGGAAGATCAAGCCGATGATCGGTTCCGGAGGCGTGCGATCTGCGTCTCGCGTAACGATGGCGTTCGTTGCCCTCCTCGCAGGTGCAGCGATGGTATCCGCACAGATCTGGGTGGGCGGCCGCGGTGGCGGCCGCACCGGGCGGGGTGTCCCACCCAAATGGGCGACAGCGGACGACTTCGACGGATCGTTTGTCTACTGCCGGGGCTATTTCACGAGTTGGTATTCCGAGGAGGGCGGCTCGGGATGGAGCACAGACTATCCTGGCTCCGACAACAATTTTTCCGTCCGGCTTGCCGAGCTTACCCGCGTACACGTCAAGCTCGACGCCAACCGCCTGCCAAACTATGTGGTGGTCGGGTTGAGCGATCCGCTCTTGTACAAGTGCCCCATGCTGTTCATGGAAGACGTTGGCACAGCGGACTTCAGCGAGGAAGAGGTCAAGCAGCTCCGCGATTTTCTTTTGAAGGGCGGCTTCTTCTGGGTTGATGACTACTGGGGCTCATACGCGTGGGACAATTGGGTCAAGCAGATCAGCCGCATCCTGCCACCCGGCGAGTTTCCAATTTTCGACGTGCCCGCGACGCACGCGATCATGCATTCGCTTTACCAGGTCAAAGACATTCCTCAGGTCCCGAACATCGGCCACTGGAGGCGGACCGGCGGCGACACATCGGAGCGCGGCGGCGATAGTGCCACCGTCCACTTTCGGGGGATTCAGGATCCGTCCGGGCGGCTGATGGTCCTGATGTCACACAACACCGACATTGCCGACACGTGGGAGCGCGAAGGCGAGAACCGCGATTACTTCGAGCTCTTCTCTCCACGGGGCTACGCCATCGGCGTCAACGTCCTTCTCTATGTGATGAGCCATTGAGATGACGGGCGTTTGGGCTCCACGTCTGCGTTTTGTGGCCGTGGCCGGCGCGCTTCTGCTCGCGGCAAGTGTCGTGTACGCACAGCAGATCTGGGTCGGCGGCAATGGCGGACGCGGAGGCAGCAACATGCCGCCGAAGTGGGCGACGCCCGCCGACTTCGACGGCTCATTCGTGTATTGCCGCGCGTACTACACCAATGGCTTCAGTGGCTTCCGTGGTGGGCGTGGCGGCGGTGGCGGCAGCTGGCGGACCGACTACCCCGGCGCCGACAACAACTTCTCCGTTCGCCTCGCCGAACTGACGCGCGTGAACGTGAAACTCGACGAGAACCGGCAGCCCAACTTCGTCGTCGTGACACTCAGTGATCCGTTGCTCTACCGGTGCCCCTTCGTATTCATGGAAGCCGTGGGCTCACTCCGGTTCGAGGACGACGAGTTGGAGCCGCTTCGGAATTTCTTCCTGAAGGGCGGCCTTCTCTGGGTGGACGACTTCTGGGGCTCCGCCGCGTGGGCAAACTGGGCGTCTGAAATCGCACGGGTACTCCCACCCCGCGAGTACCCGATTGTCGACATCCCGGTTACGCATCCGATCATGCACACGCTCTACGATGTCAAAGAGATTCCCCAAGTGCCGGCGATCAGCTTTTGGAGAGGAACCGGCGGGCAGACGTCCGAGCAAGGTGCCGACAGTGCAGAGGTCCACTTCCGAGGCATCCTGGACTCGCGCGGTCGGATCATGGTGCTGATCACGCACAACACCGACATCTCCGATACCTGGGAGCGCGAGGGCGAAGAGCCGAAGGCGTACTTCGATCTGTTCTCGCCCCGCGGCTACGCGATCGGCGTCAACGTCATCCTGTACGCGATGACGCATTGAGGCTGGTTCCTCCCGCCCGCGGAGCCGACCGCCACGCTATGAGACGCCAGACGGCGCGCGGTTGACGCTGCGCGCCGCGAGAGCGCCCAGGTCGTCGTGGCCGTGCCCGTTGGCAATGGCTTCGTCCATCCGCATCGCAATCGCCGGCAGCACCGTCAGCGGCTCGCTGCCCGCGGCCTCGATCATCAGACGGATGTCTTTTCGCGCCATCGTCAGTTCGAAGCTCGCCGCGAAATCCCCTTTGGCAATCTTCTCGGCGCGGGTCGCTATCACACTGCCGACCTTGAACTTCGAGAACAGACCCGCAGCATCCTGCGGCGCGACTCCGACGTTTTTCGCCATCGCCAGGATGTCGGCAATGCCCGCCGTGATGACGAAGAGCAGGGCGTTGCCGAAGATCTTGTACGCCGCCGCCAGATCCGGACGTTCCCCGACATACCAGACTTCTCCGGTCATTTTCTCGAGCGCGGGCCGCACCATGTCGAACACCGCCTGCGGCCCAGCGACCACCATGAGGCCAACGGCATCGCGGCACATCTGCGGCGACATGAACACCGGCGCGTGCACGAACCTGATGCCCCGGCGCGCGGCGTTCAGCACTCGCGCCTTCGTTTCACCCGGCGCCGTCGTCGTGTGATCGATCACCACAGCGTCGGCCGCGAGTCGCGGCGCGATCCGTTCAAGCATCGCATCGACCACCGGATCGTCCGGAAGCGCCAGATGCACGCGCTCGGCGGACCGGACGGCCTCCTCTGGTGTCGGCGCGACGATCGCGCCGAATGCTTCGAGGACTCCTGCCTTGCTCGGCGTGCGGTTCCAGACGGTGACCGTATCGCCGCGCCGCAACATGGCCTCGACCATCCCGCTTCCGAGCAACCCTGTTCCAATGAACGCCACTCGCGCCACGGCTCTCTACCTTTCTGGCGAACCGATCCCGGTCAGGCGGCCTTGTCCGGAAACCAGTTGCCGACACACGCATCGTAGACCCATGCTCCGGCAACCGCACCAAGGCAGGGCGCGATCACCGGCACCCACCACCAGCCGTTGCCGGCGCTGAAAACCCCGGATCCCCACCCGGCTATTGACGTGAACAGTCGCGGCGCGAAATCACGCGCCGGGTTGATCGCATACCCGGAGTTGAATCCAAAGGTCGCGCCGATGAGCACCACCAGAAGTCCCACGATGACCGGCGTCAGGCCCGCCGGCGGAGCGGAATTCCTGGTGTCCGTGATTCCGAGAATCACGCCCATCAGCAGCGCAGTGCCCACGAACTGATCGATGAAGCCGCCGGGGAATCCGCTCAGGAAGGGCTGCGGATAGGTTGCCCAGATCCCGGCCGTCCCCATCGGACCAAGAATCTGCCGCGCCCCACCATCGAACGCCGTCAGTGCCTCACGATAGGTGACGAATACGACCGCCGAGGCGATGAATGCACCTAAGCACTGGGCCGTGACGTAGGCCACTACGCGGTTCCAGGGGAATCGTCGGTGAACGGCGAGCGCCAGGGTGACGGCGGGATTGAGATGCGCCCCAGACACGCCTGCGCACACGTAGCAACCCATCGTGACCGCCAATCCCCAGGCGATGTTGATCGACAGAGTGGTGCCAGCCGTCCCTTTGCTGAGAACCGTCTGGGCGACGACGCCAACACCAAAGACGATCAGCACGAAGGTGCCGAGGAATTCGGCAAGCATCTCCCGCACGAGCGCCGGTCGCATAGAGCCTCCTGAGCAAGTCGGTGTCCGAGGGCCGCTCATTGTAGACTCACCGCATCCTATGGCGTACATCCTTGCGCTTGATCAGGGAACCACGAGCTCGCGCGCGATCGTGTTCGATCACGATGGCCGTATCCGCGCGGTCGCACAGAAAGAATTCACGCAGATTTTCCCGAGGGCCGGGTGGGTCGAACACGATGCCAGCGAGATCTGGGCATCGCAGGTTGGCGTGGCGGTCGAAGCCCTCGGACGAGCCGGTCTCCAGGCGAGCGACATTGCCGCGGTCGGCATCACCAATCAACGAGAAACCACCGTGATTTGGGATCGCGAGACGGGCGAGCCCGTCCATCACGCAATCGTGTGGCAGGACCGTCGCACGGCGGAGTTCTGTGAAACCCTAAAGAACAGCGGCGCCGGGCCGATGGTCCAGGAGAAGACCGGGCTTCTCATCGACGCCTACTTTTCCGCCAGCAAGATTCGCTGGATTCTCGACAACGTGCCGGGTGCGCGCGCCAGGGCCGACGCGGGCAAGCTCGCCTTTGGCACGATTGATACCTGGCTGATCTGGAAGCTCACCGGCGGCACTCAACACGTGACCGATGTGAGCAACGCATCACGAACGATGCTCTTCAACATCGGAACCCTCGAATGGGACGAGGAATTGCTACGACTGTTTGGGGTACCCGCCGCGATCCTTCCCGCAGTTCGCGCCTCGAGCGAGGTGTACGGCGAGGTCTCGACACCGGGGCTCGCGACGATCCAGATTGCCGGCGTGGCTGGCGATCAGCAAGCGGCACTCTTCGGACAGATGTGCCGAACGCCCGGCATGTCGAAGAATACCTACGGCACCGGCTGCTTCCTTCTCCAGAATATCGGGACGACGCCGACGCCGTCGCGCCATCGGCTCGTGACTACGGTCGCTTGGAAAGTTGGTGGACGGACCGAGTACGCGCTCGAAGGCAGCGTGTTCATCGGCGGAGCGGTAGTGCAGTGGATTCGCGACGGGTTGGGCCTCATTCGCGCAGCGGCCGACATCGAACCGCTCGCCGCATCGGTGCCCGACAACGGCGGTGTTTATCTGGTCCCCGCCTTTGCGGGCCTCGGTGCACCTCATTGGGATCCGTTCGCGCGGGGCGCGATTCTTGGCGTCACGCGAGGAACAACCGCTGGACACCTGGCGCGCGCCGCTCTCGAAAGCATCGCCTTCCAGGTGGCCGACCTCCTCGACGCCATGCACGCGGACGCCGGCATCCCGCTCAAGGAGTTGCGCGTCGACGGCGGAGCTGCCAGCAACAACATGTTGATGCAGATCCAGGCCGATCTGCTGGGCGCGCCCGTTGTCCGCCCGGCCGTGACCGAAACCACGGCACTGGGGGCCGCCTATCTCGCCGGGCTGGCCGTGGGGTTCTGGCATTCGGTCGACGAAATCACCGGACAATGGCAGGTAGATCGCCGCTTCGAGCCGGCTCTGCCTCAGCCGGCTGTCCGGGCACTCCGTGAGCGCTGGTCCACTGCGGTCTCCCGTTCGAAGGCCTGGGAGACAGTGTAAGATCGTCTCTCTGTTTTAGGAGGATCAATGAAGGCACTCGTGTTCGCAATGATGTGTGTCGTGGGCGTCAGTCTGGCGTCGACGGCCTCAGCGGCCGACCTCAAGGTCGGCGATCCGGCGCCGAATTTCTCGTTGAAGGCGTCTGATGGCAAGACCTACAAACTCGCCGATTTCAAGGGCAAGCAGGCAGTCGTATTGGCATGGTTCCCCGCCGCCTTCACATCAGGCTGCACGATCGAGTGCAAGTCGCTCGCGGAGCATGGCGACCTGATCAAGAAGTACGACGTGACCTACTTCATGGCGAGCGTCGATGCGCTCGAGGCCAAGGCCGACAACGCGAAGTCAGGGAACATCGCGTTCGCTCAAGAGCACAAGGCTGACTTCCCGATCCTCAGCGATCCGGCCAAGGAAACAGCCACGGCATACGGAGTGTTGAGCACGCGCGGCTTCGCGAATCGCTGGACGTTCTACATCGACAAGAATGGGCTCATCACGTACATCGACAAGGACGTGAATGCCCACTTGGCGACCTCAGCCGAATACATGGCGGCGAAGCTCGGCGAGCTGAAGGTCGCCGAGAAGGCGCATCAGCACTAAGAAGTGTCAACTATCGGCTTTCAGCTTTCAGCTTTCGGAACGTGCCCGAGAGCTGTTAGCTGAGAGCCGTCTTCGAACGATCTCAGCTAGCCACCGGCTTTCTTCCGAATCTCACCAGCGCAACCGCGCCAAATCCGACCGTCCAGGCCAGATACTCGATCAGGAACCCCGTGAGGGCGAGGCCGTGCCACAACAGTGTGACGCCCGTTCCGCCGGCGAGAAGCGCCAGCCGCGCCAGCAGCACCGGCAACAGAATGGCCACCACACCAGCAAATGTCGTCAGGTACACACTGGGATTGGCCCAGCCAAGCCGCCGGCCGACGTGGATCCCAAGCTGGTGGGCAACCGAGGTAAAGCCGACAAGCGCAACCACGCCGAGTCCCAGCACAATGAACGGAATGAGCACAAGCAGTGGGATGCCGACGATGGTCACGACGAGGACGAGAATGGTGATGATCAAGAGTGGGAGAAACAGCACTTGGGCCAGGAAGCCGATGATGCCCGCCTTCACCGGCTCCATCGAGGCTCTCGAGCTAATCCGGTCGACGTAACCGCCGGCCAGAAGCACCACAAGTCCAGCAAGCAGGCACAGCACCGCGGCGCGCGTGATGGTCGACACGAAGGCGAACGTCGATCCCATGACGCCATCAGTCCACCCCCTGAACCAGGCCCGAGGCTCAATCCAGTCGCCTTGGAAAGAGCCCAACCCCACTTCCTTTATGTTCCCGCCGATCCGCGATCCTTGGGCTCGGTGTAGCGAGCCACCGATGACCGCCACGTCCTCCTCAACGACTGCCCGGGGCCCGAGATCGACACTGCCGCCGACCGCCACCACGTCCCCTTGCACGGTCCCCTCGATATACGCCGAGCCGCCGACCGCAACGACATCCCCGTCAATGACCTCGTCGGGGCCAACCCGCACGCTGCCTCCGATATTCACGCGAGGATCCGAACGGTTCCGACGCCCTGGAGTCCGGCTGCGGGGCGGCAAATCCGGCGTGGGAGGCGGGCTTGGCATTTCGATCGCCGGCTGGTCCGCCGGTGGGCGGGTGGCATCAGGAGGTCCGCCAAACAGCGCGCGACGGGCGTCGGCATCCAAATAGGAAAGCTGGATCACGACATCTGCATCGTCGCCGATGCGTTCGCGGAGTTCGGCTCCTGTCACCGGCGAGCCATCCACGGCGATTGTGCCACCGCTGACTTCGATCGATCGTACGCCACGCATCGGCACCTTCGGCCGAAGGTTGACGCCTTCCCGCAACGGAAGCGGATCGAATCGCCGCTCCACCTGTCTGCGGAGGGCGTCCAGCCCGCCTGACGCCGGACTCGAGGCGGTTTGCGCAACGAGATCGCCGCTCCATACGGTGGCGGCCGCCAGCACGGCCGCCGTCAGCGTTGATCGTCCAATCATGGCGAAGACTCCTCCTGGGTACCTAGTAGTCGTTGCAGCCCGTATAGGGCGAGGGCGCTGACGAGGACGAGCGCCCCGAGCACAGCGAGGACTCTGGTGGTCATCAGTGCGTGGGCGGCCGCACGGCCGATCGCCGTCAGAATCGTCCAGGCGTCTGCGTCATTCCCGAGCGAGGTCGTCAACCAGATGCACCCGGTCAGCGCCAAATCGAGCACCCGCAGCAGGCCCTGCACAGCGAGCGGCAGGAGCAAGAATGCCGCAGCGACGCAGATGGTCGCGGCCACGAGAGCGAGCCCCGTCCGTCGCAGGAAACGGGGTGACGGGCCCCAGCCAGCCATCTACCTCCTCAGACGTGGACACGGATGTGAATGTTCAGGTAGCCGACGAAGCGGCTCGACCACCATCATCGTCTCGCCTTCACGCCGTCGAGAAACCCGTGAATCCCGAGGGTTCGCGAGATTGGGCTCCCCCTTCGATCTCGACGAGACGCCAACCACGCTGCACACCCTGGAGGAACACATGAGACTTGTCAAACGTTTCAACACCGCCTGCTCGCGTGCTCAGTAGGCGAGCCAGAAGATCAAGTCCGATGTCGTGAGCGGCAAACTCGACAAGCCGCGACATGAAGGCAAGCCGTCGAAAAACGGGAAATGATGTTGACGTCGGCGATCCTCACTTGATCGAAACCCCGACACCGATCACGAGCAGGTTGGTTCGCGGACTGGGCGGCAACAGAGGCTGGACTGGGCCGGGATCGATCGCGTGCAGGCGCACGTCGATGTGGAAGGCCACGTGGGTTGTCGTAAACCATCGCGCGCCGCCGCCATAGTCGAAGGTTCTCACCCAGGCTTGGTCGGCCAGCTGGGGCTCGCCGCCTTCCGGGACGATCGACCAGCGCGAGGAGCCGATCCCGCCGCTGATGAAACTCCAGCCGTCGCCGCTGCCAAAGTTCAGCGACAACTGGGCTGCAAAAGCCGTGAAACGCGTGGCCACCGGAGCGAGCGGAGCCTCCGCCTCTGCGCCCGCTCGTGCCAGCGTGATTTGTCCGCCCAGCCCCACGGTTACGGCACCAATCTTGAGCGGATACACATGCGCGCCGGCCTCAACCCCGATCCCTCGTCGTGGAAGCTGAGTCTGCGTGAGATCACGACTCTGTGCCAGGGCCAGACTGTCGGTGAAATCTGGAAGAATGCCGCGAAGATCGAGCACCACCGGACCGATGGGCGGCGGCGGGTCCTGTGCGTGCGCGCGCAGAGCGGCACCGAGAACGAACGTCAATGTGCATACAGCAATCGCGGACAGTCGCATGCGTGAGTGAGTCATTCTAGTCTGACAACAAGCGAACGACCGTTGTGCGGGCGTGCCGCCGTTGACGCGTGCTCGGAGCGCCACTAGGATCACTCTCTTGGCGATGACGCAGCCGACCCGCCGAATCACGTTGTCCGACGTCCGTGAGGCAGCCACGCGAGTGTACGAGACCGCCGTTCGCACGCCGCTCGTCCGGGTCGAATTTCCCGACGTCGGCCCGCTTCGGGAAGTCTTCCTCAAACTCGAGACATTGCAACCGATTGGGTCGTTCAAGATCCGCGGTGCCTACAACGTGCTGCGCCAGCTCACGCCAGTCGAGCTGAAAGACGGCGTCTGGACAGTCAGTGCCGGCAACGCCGCCCAGGGTGTGGCGCTTGCGGCGCGCAGCCTTGGTGTCCCATGCTCAGTGATGGTGATGGATACCGCGCCCGAGGCGAAGATCCGCGCGATTGAGCGACTCGGCGCATCAATTGTTCGGGCGACGTACGACGAGTGCTGGCGGACCGTCATCGACCATCGCTCCGGTCGCATGAAAGGCCATCTCGTGCATCCGTTCGACGACGATCGGTTCATTGCCGGCAACGGAACCGTGGGGCTCGAGATTCTGGAGGATCTGCCCGACGCTGACGCGATCGTGGCGCCGCTCGGAGGCGGCGGTCTGCTGGCCGGCATCGCGGCGGCGGTCGCCGGGCTCCGGCCGAGCACGCGGGTATTCGCCGCCGAGCCGATGACGGCGGCTCCTCTTTCGAGTTCACTCGCCGCGGGTCGCCCGCTTGCGTTCGAGGGTTGGACGGCCTCGTTCGTCGATGGCGCCGGCGGCAAGTCCGTCCTGGATACCATGTGGCCGCTTCTGTCCACCCTCGCCGGCTCACTCGTGGTATCGCTCGACGACACCGCACGCGCCATGCGATTCGTCGCCGAGCGCGCACGCGTGGTCGCCGAAGGCGCCGCCGGCTGTGCGGTCGCTGCTGCACTCAGTGGACGCGCCGGATCCGGCAAAATTGTCGCGGTCGTTTCCGGAGGCAATATCGACCTGCCCAAGTTCGCATCGCTCATCGGTGCGTGCGACAATTGACCTCCCAACCTGTGGCGTGGCAGATTCGAAAACTCGATACACCCAAACCCGAAGCTCACACTTGTCGATGAACAGATACTCTTCGCTTCCGCCGCTTCCCGCCGCACTCAGTCGACTCGATGACCTCGCCGTGGATCTCTGGTGGAGTTGGCACGCCGACGCCCGCATGCTGTTTCGCCGACTCGACTACGCCTCATGGCGGGCAACCGCGCATAATCCGGTCCGGATGCTGTCGATCGTGCCGCGCGAGAAGATCGACGCCGCGGCCGCCGACCCGGAGTACGTCAAGCTGTACGACCGCGCGATTGCCGCGCTGGACGCCGCGAGATCCGCGCGACAGACCTGGTGGGCCAACCACCTATCCCAGTACAGCGGACAATCGATCGCATACTTCTCGGCCGAATTTGCCCTTCACCAATCGCTGCCGATCTACGCGGGAGGGCTCGGCGTGCTGGCGGGCGATCACTGCAAGGAAGCCGCCGATCTCGGCGTGCCGCTCATCGGGGTGGGGTTCATGTACCCCCAGGGCTACTTTCACCAGCAGGTGTCGGCCGAAGGATGGCAGGAAGAAAGCTACGAGCGCCTCAACTGGGCCGATGCGGCGATCGAACCGGCGCTGACGCCGGAGGGCAAACCCTGCGTGACGGCCGTGCCGCTCGGCGATCGGTCGGTCCTCGTCGCCGTCTGGCAGGTCCGGGTGGGGAGCGTGAAACTCTATATGCTCGACACCGATCTCGAGGAGAACGCGCCCTGGGATCGCGAACTGTCGGCGCGGCTGTACGGCGGCGACCGCGAAACGCGCATCCAGCAGGAAATCATTCTGGGCATCGGCGGCGTACGGGCGCTGAAGGCGCTCAACTGTGAGCCGTCTGTCTTCCACCTCAATGAAGGGCATGCCGCCTTTGTCGTCCTCCAGCGCATCCGCGATCTGATCGAACGCGGGTCGACCTTCGACGCAGCACTCGAGGAGATTCGTCAGAGCACGGTGTTCACGACGCACACGCCCGTGCCTGCCGGGCACGACACGTTTCCCTTCTCGCTGGTCGAAACGCACCTCGCGGGTTGCTGGGGAACGCTCGGGCCGAACCGGGATCGCTTCCTGGCGCTCGGTTCGTACGACAATGGCGGCGGTCAGCAATTCAACATGACGGCGCTCGCGTTGCGTTCGGCGGCTCACGTGAACGCGGTCAGTCGTCTCCATGGCGAAGTCACACGGGACATGTGGGCGCCAATGTGGCCCGGCCTGGCGCCAGAGGCACGACCGGTGACGCATGTGACCAATGGCGTTCACGTGCCCACTTGGATTGCTGCGGATCTCGCCGCACTGTTCGCCCGGCACCTTGGGAGCGACTGGCTGGATCGACACGATGACCCCGCTCTTTGGGAAGCGACCCGCAGCATTCCCGACGATGAACTGTGGAGCGTTCGCGAAGCGCTTCGACGCTATCTGTTCACGTTCGTCCGCGCGAGAGCGAGGCAGCGTTGGACCGTTGAGCACTTTGCCACCCCGCGCATCGTCGCGGCCGGCACCCTGCTCGATTCCGACTCTCTGACGATCGGCTTCGCTCGCCGTTTCGCCGGCTACAAACGATCGGAGCTGATCTTCCACAATCCGGAGCGGCTCGCGCGCATCCTGAATGCGACGGAGCGGCCCGTGCAGATCATTTTTGCCGGCAAGGCACACCCGGCCGACGATATCGGCAAGCACCATCTGCAGCGCGTCTACAAGCGCGCGCTCGACCCGCTTTTTGGCGGGCGAGTGGCGTTCGTCGACGACTACGATCTTCACGTCGCGCACTTTCTCGTGCAGGGCTGTGACGTCTGGCTGAACAACCCGCGCAAGCCGCTCGAGGCGAGCGGCACCAGCGGCATGAAGGCGGCCATCAATGGCGTCCCGCATCTGAGTATCGGCGACGGCTGGTGGGCCGAAGGGTTCACCGGCGCAAACGGCTGGGTGATCGACGGCGGCAGGACGGGTGATGACCACGACGCGGTTGATGCCGCCGACGCCGACGCGCTCTACCGGTTGCTCGAAGAAGAAGTCGTTCCGGCGTTCTACGAACGCGACAAGGCGGGCGTGCCGCACCGCTGGCTGCGAACCGTGAAAGAAGCCATCTGCACCGTCACCCCGCGCTTTTCAGCGCGACGGATGGTCAAGGAGTACGTCGAACGGATGTACTCGCCCGCCCTCAGCAGGAAGGTGGAAGTGAAGCGATAGCCCGTTCATCATCACTGTCCGCTGATTGGCGGATGGTGGATGATCTGAACCGCGTTGCCGTCCGGATCGCGAAAGTAGCACGACCGTGCGCCATCGCGATGTGTGCGGGGCTTCGCATCGATCGTGATGCCATGGCTCTCCAAAAAACTCGCCCACAGATCCACATCACCAGCATTTCGCACAATCAACCCGAGATGATCGAGGCGCGCCACGCCGCCGGCTGCGACGCCCGTACCGACCGCCGGTTCCGTCGATGCCGCGACAGTGGCGGCCGCTTGCAGCGTCGAACGATGGAGGGCAAGGTTATCCGTTCCAGAGGAGAGGTAAACATTGTCGGGATCTGGCTCCCACTCCACATGGAATCCGAGCAGGTCCACGTAGAAGCGTTTCATTTCGTCGAGGCGCGTCGCGTTCAGCGCCAGGTGCCGGAGCCCAATGTGTGACGGTCTCTCCATGATGTAGACTCATCTTATGCCACGCAAGACCGTCGTCAAGGCGCGCTGTGCGCTGTGCGGCGCCAAGGAAGTATCGGAGCCGCGCGGCGAGGAGAAGTACTGCCGCGACTGCTGGGACAAGAAGATTGCGGTCGAGGAGATCGTGGCGCGCGAGTTCGCGCTGAAGCGGTATATCAGGGCTCACAGCGCCGAGAAGTACCTCATCTATCATTCCACCCTCAAACGACCCTGCGGGCAGCTCATCGTCGTGGACGACGGGTACGACCTGTTTCTCACGCTGACGCTCTACCCGAACTTTGGCTGGGACGAACCGGCGTACCACCTCGAAGGCGACCCGGAAGGGCGGCTTTTTTCTGAGTTGCTCGTCGACGTCATCGCCGCAGAGGTCATTGAGCCCTGGGGCGGAGGCAAGTGGCACATGGAGATTTTCCGCTCCGTGAACCCCGAACCGGAGGACTGGAACGGGGAGATGTAGGATACGGAGCACTGTTATAATCCCGTCCATCGTTGACTCGATATTTTCCCGGGAGGATGTTATGAATCGCGCGCGCATGTCATTCGGCGCGACCCTTGTGGCTCTGGCCCTCGGCGCTGCCGTATCGGTCGCCCAAACCCCGCCGCCTGCGGCCCCGATGAAGTCAGTCCTGGCTGGGAAGAAGCTCACACCGCCGGTCAGAGGTGAAGTAACCGTCGAGTACACCAACCCGGAGCGTAAGAGAGTCAACGATACCGTCGTCACCACCTTTCAAGTGAAGAATATCAATGTGGCTCCGATCGCCCGCCTGACCATCACACAAACCTGGTTCGACAAAGCCAATAACGCCGTCGGCGGGGGCAAAGGCGTCGTGGATGGCTTGTTGCAGCCGGGAGAAGTGAAGACCATCTCAATCGAGGCGGTGGCGAAACCGACTTTCAATGGCGATGGCTTCACCTTTACGCATGCGAACGGGACTGTGAAGCCGAAGCTGGTCGCAAAACTGACGCCGGGCGCTGCAGCGGCAACGACCACGGCGGCAAAACCAGCGGCACCGGCAGCGGCTACCGTGAAGAAGTAGCCTTACTGGATTTTTTCGAAGCGAATCGTTCCGGAGTGTGTCGGAATTGCGGCGAGGTGGTACGGCGAGGTCACGACCTGTGCTGCCGCCTCGCCCCGCCCGGGTCGAGTCTCGCGGTACTGTACAAGTAGGCCCGACTGCTCTTCCCGAGTCCCCACAATCTCCACGCCGCTGCCTGCGGTCGGACGGCTGCCGAGAAAGATCCCTACGACCATCTCACGCGGGAAATCCATTGCCGGCTGTGGCCGATTTGCCGCGTGCTGGCGCCAGATGGCGCTCCACTCGCCCTCGGTACGCGCGGTCACCTGGCGCATGGAATCGACGAAGCTCATCTCGCCTTTCTCGATGGTGCGCAGTCCGGAAGCGGCAGACGATGTGCGGGCCGACGACGCGCCCTGCACGCGGAATCGTACCTGGCGTTCAACCTGACCCTCGTTCAAGCTCGATCGCGCTCTCACATTGAGGACGTAACTCCCCGGCGGCGTATCTTTGAGGGGAATGCGCGCCGAGTACCCATAAGCGCCGCTCGCCCCACCAGCGATCTCAACTGAAGACCGCTCTTCTTGGGTCTTGAAGAGGACGCGCCCCTCGTTGGAGATGACGGAAGCCACGATTTCCACCTGATGCGGCGTCAGCACACGGTTGTCGTACACCTCCGCGAACAGCGCGATCTCATCGTCTTGCGGAAAGGCGCGGAGTGCCGTGGGCTGCGCCGGGAGCACCTTTCGCATCTGCTCGTCGGCCTTGCCGGTGGGCCAGCTGGAAGTGGTGACTGAGGTCAGGACGATTCCGCTCATCATCAGCGCGTCCTTGCTGAAGTCCGGTACCTCGAGATCCCAGGTGACCGATCCCACTGCCCCACCCAGGCTATCGTGCGACGCGACGCGTACCTGGTATCGGCCCGGCTCGAGGTCCATGCGATTCAGGATGCGGATGCCTGTTTGCTGCGCCCGCGTCTTGGTTTCGGGCCGCAGATTTAGACTGAGGCGATCGCTGTTCCCGGCCTGCATCTTGCGGCTCGAGTCGAGGGCCATGTAGGACAGTTCCAGCGAGTTCTTCTCGGCCAGATTCAAATTGCCGCCGACGGCATCGACGCCAAGCAACACCGACGGCTTGAGGCCTTCGCCTCGAAAGGGCGCGGCAAAGACGTGCATCGTCAGACCGCTAATCGGCAGCGGGCTGCTGATGGCATCGCGGAGTTCGGGCGACATGGTCCGGCTGCCGCTCGGGAGTTCTGGATCCGGGGCTGCCCCACGCGGCGACTTGTAGCCGCGTCTGGCGCGCACGGTGATCCCGGGCCGCTTCACCTGCACATCAATCTTGTGGAACTTCCCGTCGCGCTTTTCGGAGGGAGGGTAGTATGCCAGGACATAGTACGAACTGCTGTCGCTCACGATGCGGTCGAATGCGGCGTCGAAACTGTTCGTGTTGACCGCCGCCAGGCCCCCGGTCTCATCGGCCAGTGTGCGCAGGTCATCTTGAGAACGCATCAGCTCGTCGCGTGTGGACGCCGAGCCGATGTTCCGAGCCGCCGAGTTCTGCGTCGTTCCCCCCGCGAGCAGTGCTTCATTCTGCTGCGCGAACCCGGAGACCGCAATCGCATCGTCGGCGAGATTGGTGAGGCCGCGCGGATCGATGGTGTAGAGCGTGACGTTGGACCGCTGCGCCGCCCCGATCGCCTCCAGCATGTCGTTGATCACGAGGGCGCCACCCTGATTGTCGGATTGGACTTGCGCAGCCGTCCCCGCGATGGCCAGTGAGGTCGCATGGTTCACATCGATGTCGAGGCCTTCGCTGACCATCAGCACCGTCTTGCGACGGCCCCGAACTCCTCCGAACCATTCGGAAACGTCTCGAATGGTCCTGAGCGCCGCGCGCGCGTTGTACAAGCGGGTCAGCTCGTGGGGATCGGAGATCACACTATCGCGGCCCAGCGTCGCCCGGTTTTCGACAGCCAGCTGGAGAAAGTATTCGTTGTTGCGCGCGATCGTGGCGGATTCGATCTTGGCGCCCATGAAGTTGTCGACCGCGGACAGCAACAGACTCTTGTTGTTCGTGAATTCCTGCGTCGCGGCCCGGCTCCCGCCGACGGTCATCACCGCCATCAGGTCGTTCGGGGCAAAGTTTCTCTCAATAAACGAGCGCGCCGCGTTCTTCGCCCGCTGCGATCGCGACGCATCGACGTGGAGATCGTCGAGCAGAAGAACGTAAATTCGCCCTTCGAACGGCCGCTCGTTGGTCTGAACGTCCGGCGGGATCGGCTGACTCGCGAAGAGCGGCACGTCCGCGCGGTCAACCGGGACCGTTACCATTGAAAAGGCGGTGATGGACTGCGGCTTGCCATCCTCTCGGATCTGGAAATCCTCTTTCTTGAGCCCCGGCACGAAATGACCATCCGAATCGCTCACAAGGACATCGACTTCCACGTACTCGACTTGGGTCCGGAACATCGGACGCTGAGGAGCCGCATTCTGCGGCGACTGGCCAGCCCCAAGGACGGCGCCCGTCAGCAGCACGAACAACCCCGCCAATCTGAGTGGTCGGTTCATACAATTTCTCTCTCTGGGAAGCTGTGCCTGGGCGCGCCGGAGGCTATCCGTGATTATAGCGTCCGGGGGCTATACTGAGGCCGTGACCGGTGTGGAAATGACAGAGGCTCCGGCGGCTCTTCTGGACGTGGCGGCCGTGCAGGCCGCACTTGCCGCCGAGGGGCTGGATGGCTGGCTTCTCTATGATTTTCGCGGAATCAACCCGATCGCGGCCGACGTCACCAGCGCGGGCCGCGGCGGTGGTCATCTGGCGACACGTCGCTGGTATTACCTGATTCCCGTGACGGGCAGTCCGCGCGGCCTGGTTCACGCGATCGAACCAGATTCCCTCGCCCATCTTCCCGGAACGACCACTCGCTACGCGGGCCGCGAACAGCTCGAGCGTGGACTCAAGGAGCTGCTTGCCGGCATTCGTCGACTGGCGATGGAATACTCGCCGGGCTGTGCGATTCCGTACATCTCCCGTGTCGATGCCGGGACGATCGAACTGATTCGTCAGTCGGGTAGCGGCGACTCTCCGATTGATGTCCGGTCGTCGGGAGATCTGGTTCAGCAATTTGCCGCGGTCTGGAATGAATCGGCGATCGCTTCGCACCGAGCCGCGTCCGAAAAACTTCACCGGGTCAAGGATCGCGCGTTCGAGGCGATCGCACGCCTGACTCGGAACGGCGGATCGACGAACGAGTACGACGTCCAACAGCTCATGGCGCGGTGGTTCGAGGAAGAGGGACTGGTCAGCGACGCGGCACCCAATGTCTCGGCCGCCGAGAATGCCGGAAACCCCCACTATCTACCGACTCCGGCCTCGTCACGCGCGATCGGCCCGGAGGAGCTCGTCCTGCTGGATCTCTGGGCCAAGCTCGATCAGCCACGAGCGGTATTTGCCGATATCACATGGATGGGGTACACGGGACCACGCCCTCAGGAGCGATTCGTGCGCGCTTTCGACGCGGTCCGCGGCGCCCGCGATGCTGCCATCGCACTCGTCCAGACGGCGGCCCGGGCCGGCCGCGATGTGCGCGGCTGGGAGGTCGATCGCGCGGCGTCGGCCGTGCTCCGCCAGGCTGGTTATGGCGACCACATCCTCCACCGGACCGGCCACAGCCTCGGCGAATCGGTCCACGGCAACGGCGTGAACATGGACGATTATGAAACCCACGACGACCGACGACTGCTTCCCGGCACCGGATTTACCATCGAACCCGGCGTCTACTTTCCCGACTTCGGCGAGCGCTCGGAGATCAACATGATCGTGCTGGCGCGCGACGCTGTCGTCACTGGACCACTGCAGAACGAAATTCTCGCTCTCGTCTAGGAGGCTCGATGTCCACTCGCAAGACCACTCTCGTCTATGCCGTGCTGATTGCATTCGCCGCGGGCATGGTGATTGCCTCGCGGCTCGATCTGTCGCCGACATCGTCGGCACAGACGTTCGTGGTGCCGGTGACCAACAGCGCGCCACTCACCGGAACGCTGGACGCACAGACGTTCCGGAACGTGGCCAAGGCCCAGCAACCGATGGTCGTCAACATCAAGACCCAGGTGCGGCGGCAGACGCCGGACATGTCCGACTTATTCGGCGGTCGCGGCGGCTCACCTGACGATCTGTTCCGCTTCTTCGGGCAGCCCGGTGACCCGGGTGGACGCCAGGGACCGCAGGGCCCGCCAGGCCGCGACCGTCGCGAGCCGACGATGACGGCGGCGGGGACGGGATTCCTGATCAGCAAAGATGGCTTAATCCTCACCAACAATCACGTCGTCGAGGATGCCGTGAAGATTTCGGTATCCCTGTTTGGCGAAGAGAACGATCAGGACTACGAAGCCAAGCTGATCGGCCGCGATCAGTATTCGGATAGCGCGCTGATTCAACTGATCGAGAAGCCGAACCATGCGCTGCCCGAGGCCAAGTTCGGCGATTCGTCGCAGATGGCCGCCGGCGACTGGGTCGTGGCGATCGGCAACCCTTTCAATTACGGATGGACGGTCTCCGTCGGCGTCATCAGCGCCATGGAGCGCCCGTTCAGGATCACCGACGGCCGGCAGAGTGAAATGATCCAGACCGATGCCGCCATCAACCCCGGCAACTCGGGCGGGCCGCTGCTCAATCTGCGCGGCGAAGTCATCGGCGTCAATACCGCCATCATCAGCAGCGGCCGGGCGGAAGGGAACATCGGTATCGGGTTCGCCGTGCCGATCAACACGGTGCGCGATCTGCTGCCGCAACTGAACACCGGCAAGGTCGTGCGCGGGAAAATCGGTGTGCAGATTGACGTCGTGCCGCGAGAGGGCTTCGAAGACTTTGGCTTGACGACGCGCACGGGCGTCATTGTCACGAGTGCGGTCCCCGGCGGTGCGGCGGAGAAGGCCGGTGTCGAGGCTGGCGATGTGATCATCGAATTCAATGGCAGCCGTGTTCCCGGCACGAGCGAGCTTCAGAAGCTTGTCGCCGCGACGAAGCCCGGAACCGCGGTGCCGCTGAAGGTCATCCGCGACAAGAAGGAACGGACCCTCAAAGTGACGGTCGAGGAGCTGGACCTCCAGACCGAGCAGCAGGGCCGTCAAGGACGTGCGCCACAGCAGGATCCTCCGGAAGTTCAGGGCCAGGACAAGTTCGGTGTCGCTCTGAGTAACGTCACGCCCGCAGATGCCCGGCGCCTGCGGCTGCCCTCTGGGCGGCTCGGCGCGGTGGTCGCCGACGTCGATCCGAACGGCCCCGCGTACGGCCGACTGGATGAGGACGATGTGATCCTCTCGGTCAACGATCAGGTGGTCGCGAATGCCGCCGAAGCCGGTCGCGAGCTGCAGCGGGTACAGTCGGGACGCAACGCGCGAATTCTCGTCTGGCGCGCCAACGCCCGGGTGTTCGTGAC
>Ga0111539_10002414_pt1 | contig 24865 bp, 16 predicted proteins | sample RhiMethybrSRZTD1_FD_79667 | JGI IMG/M metagenome (GOLD analysis project Ga0111539, IMG submission 79667) | Populus rhizosphere microbial communities from Tennessee, USA - Rhizosphere MetaG P. TD hybrid SRZTD1 (version 2) (version 2) | ecosystem: Host-associated > Plants > Roots > Rhizosphere >...
GCCTGCAGCCACACCGGCAGCGTGTCCTCCTCGAGGGGATGAAGAGCGTTGATGCCCTGACCCTCTAGGGGATCGTTGCCCCAGACGCCCGTGTTGTGCGCGTACTGTCCGACCAGGTGACAGGATCGGTTCGGGGTGCACAGCGGGTTGGCGGCGTACGCCCGGGAGTACCGGACGCCGTTCGGCGGGCTGCTGCCGTTGTCGGTGCCGAGGTACTTGCGAGTCTGCGGCATGACAGCCAGGTCATCACGACGCATGTCGTCGACCATGATGACGACGATGTTCGGTTGACCCATCAGTCCTCCTCGGACGCGGCGTCTTCCTGTCCCTTGAGGTCCACCGGCTCGCCGTCGGCTTCCTTCCCCTTCTCGTCCTCGTCGGGCGGCGGGCTCACGGAGCCGTACGCCTCGATCTTGAACTCCTCCTGCTGACTGCTCACGTTGATACCGCCACTTCGTATCTAGCTTGGGTCTGTCCGAATCCGCCCGAGTGAGGCGGGTACGTGACGATGCACGTCACGGCGCCGAAGCCTTCCATGCTCCTGAACTCGGCCGCCTTCTGCAGAAGGTAGGTATCCATCGCTTCCACCTTGGCGGCTTGCTCGAGCGCCTCAGGGGTCGGAGGGATGCCGCCGTCGCTCATCACCGGCACGCAGCGATGAATCGACAGGTCCACGATCTCTCGCCACATAGGAGGACAGTTGATGAATGACTGCGGGCCGGGCGACAGCGAGTCAGGAATACCCGTTCTCGCGAAGAAGATCGTCGAGACGACCTGTTCGCAGTCCTCGACCGCCTGCCCGACAGTGACGTACTGCCGGGCAGGGATCGGGGCCATCGACTCGGTCGCTGCCTGAACGAGGTAGTCCAGCATCTTCTGCGCCTCGTCGTAGACGCCGATCGAGCCGATGAACTCCGGCGGAACTTCGGGGAGAGCCACTACGGCTTAGTCCTCCTCGTCGTCCTCGAGAACCGTCTCGGCGTTGGTGACGACGCCCTTGCGGTTCTTGCCGTCCTCGCTGGTCTCCGCGTCGAGTACTGCCTGAGCGCGGTCCTTGTCGTCGCCGACCCAGTCGTTGACTTCGCTGACGCTGCCCGACAGAACCTCGTCGAGGTCATCCTCGTCGTCGCCCGAGTCGTCGCTCTTGGAGAGCTTCGAGTTCGGGTTCTCCTGGGCCGTGCCGGCGTTCACCGGAGCTGCCTCGTTGCCGACCGTCGCCGGGTCGACCGGAAGCTGCGTGTCGTCGGCTGAGAGAGCTTCCTCGGGGCCAGCGACTGCTTCTGCCTCCGGCATGTCGACGGCGCCTGCGCCGTCGGTGTACGCGTCGCCGCCGGCAGCTGGCTCCTCCGGACCCTGCGTCGGATCGACCGGGTCGGGCTGTCCAGCGTTGGCGACCTTGCTCGGCGCGGCGTCGGCAGCGGCCTGACTGTCGTCGGGCCCCTTCTCGGCGACGGAGCCGCTGTGGTTGCCCTTGCTGGCGTACGGGTTGGACTGGGACATTCTAGGTCCTTTCGTCGTGATTCACTGTATCAAACTACTAGTGATCCTGGTACTCCACGTTTGCTCGAGAGCTCCGGTCGCTGAACCGAACGCTGCCGGGAACGTCGAACCAGTCGACGTGCCGGAAGCGCTCCTTGTAACCGTGCGACGGGAAGGTGGACACCACCCCGACTGCCGTCGCGAGGTCACTTCCCTGGGTCGGCGAGCCCCATACCAGGAAGTCGTTGCCCCAGAACGCGATGCCGACGGACGTCTGGTTTGCCTGGACGATCGCGATCGCGCCGAAGTAGACGAGCTTTCCAGCGGTGCTGCTCGCCTGATTCTGCTGCTGCGCGGCGGCGAACCCGACGATGCCGACGATCCCTGTCGCCGACGAGGTCTGGCTTGCTTGCTGCGCATTCGCCGTCGCCGAGAAGACGACAGCACCCACCGCGGCCGACGACTGGCTGGCCGCCGTGGCAGCGGCCGTGCCGGTGTAGACCAGCACGCCGACCGCGGTGGAGATCTGGTTGGCCTGCGTCGGGCTTGCTAGCCCGCCGCTGCCGACGAACGCCGAGACGGACGAGATCTGGTCGTCCTGCGCGGCGGCGCCGGTTCCGGAGACGACCAGGAACCCGGCAGCCGCGGACGTCTGGCTGGCCTGCTGGGCGGCCGAGGTTCCTGAGTAGCTCAGGAAGCCCGAGGCGGTCGAGGTCTGGCTCGCCTGCAGGGCAGCGGTGGTCCCGACCAGGCCCGCGACGCTGCCGGACGCTGTCGACGTCTGGTTCGCCTGAGTCGTAGCCAAGGTGCCCGACGCGCCGAGCTGCGCGCTCGCGGTCGACGCCTGGCTCGCCTGACTCGCGGCGGCGGATCCGCTGTAGGACAGGATGCCCGAGGTGGTCGAGGTCTGGCTCGCCTGAACCGGGAATGCGAGACCGAAGAACCCGTCGCCGTAGAATCCGAGCCCGGTAGACGTGTCGTTCTGGTCGAGGGCTGCGGCGGTCGCCGAGTAGCCCAGAACGCCGCTCGCGGATCCTGTCTGGCTCGCCTGCGTGACCGCAGCAGTGCCCGTCGGCAGCACGTACGTCCCGGACGCGCTGGAGGTCTGTGCTGCTTGACTAGCCGTGGCGGTGGCGGTGTACCCGAGGATACCCGACGCCGTGCTGGTCTGACTCGCCTGCGTGACGGCGGCCGTGCCGACGTTGTTCGCGAGGCTGCCTGACGCGGAGCCGGTCTGGCTAGCCTGAGTGACGGCAGCGTCCGCGCCGACCCCGTCGAAGAGACTGTTCGCGTACTCCTCGATCATGCGGTAGCCGCTCGGCAGCACCGTGTCCGAGTCGTTCGTGTTCGGGTCGTAGCCGCGGAAGAGCTTCCACCCGTCCGGGATACCGTCGTTCGACGTGTCGGTCGGGTAGACACCGACCGTCATGGTCGGGTAGCCGCCGACGTCCTCCGGGAAGTCGATGATCGACCCGGTGCCGTTCTGGACGTCGCTGATGATCCGCTTGTCGACCACGTCTCGACCAGGCGCGTGCGCACCAGCATGATTGACGACGGTCGAGTACGCGGAGGCAGCGGACTCGGTCGTGACCCTGTCTGCCTGGAACTCAGTATCGACCAGCGACGACGTCGCGGAGCTGTGCACTCGAGCGTCCTGGTCACCCGTGCCGGTCCATCGCCTGTTGCCGTTCGCGTAGATCTCCCAGCCGGGACCTTGGTCGCCCGTGAAGACCGAGATCTCGTTCCGGGACGTGTCGCTGTCAGGGCCAGGCTTGTAGTAGTTCTTGATCCAGTTGACCTTCGGGTGGCCCTTGGAGCTCGAGACGAGCGTGACGCCGGTGCCGGAGCCGGTGCCGTAGTCGTACAGCACGTTGTTCCGGATGTCGCCGACCTGCAGACCGGTCGGCTGCGGATGGCGATCAGTGTGGTGTGCCAGCACGTTGTGGTGGAACGAGACGCGCTCGGTGTCGTCGCCGCTGAGGATGACGGCCTTCGAGTGCTCGCCCTGGTCGTGGACGTTGTTGCTCAAGCCCTCCGAGACCAGGCAGTAGGAGATCGTAGCATCGATCGTCTGGGTCCAGACAGTCATGTTCTCGTCGTTAGCCCAGCTGACGGAGCAGTGGTCGACCACGATGTTCGTGGCGTGATCGTCGGCGCCGAGCAGCTTGGACTCGAACGTGATGCCGTTGCTCTGGGCCGGGTTGGCGTTCGGCGTGCCCGGCCGTACGCGCAGACCGCGGATGATCACGTCGTGGGTCCAGATACGGATGCTCGAGTAGCTGCGACCGGTCGTGATCGTGTCGTTGCGGATCAGGATGCCGCTGCCCGGAGCCGTCTGTCCGAAGATGGTGCAGTACGGCTCCGTGATCGTGATCGGGGACGCGAGCGAGATCGTGCCGCCGGTGCGGAAGACGATGATGCGAGGACCTGTCGTCTCAACCGCGGCACGGAGGCTGCCGACGCCCGAGTCATTCGTGTTCGTGACGAAGAGCAGCTGACCCGTGCGGCCGCCGACCGTCATGGTGCCGAAGCCCTCAGCACCTGGGAATGACGGCATCCCGATCTGGCCGGTGGCGCTGACGGTCTGGCTCTGCTGCGTCACCGCGCCGGAGGTGATGATCGGCCCGCCGGTGATGCCGCCGATCAGCGCCGCGCCCCACGGGTTGTTACGGTTGGTCGCGCTGAGCGTCCACTGAGCGGACGTCGTCGCCGCGCCGACGCCTTCCTTGACGGCGACCTCAGCACGATCGAAGTTCGTGGCCGTCGTGTGACGACGCGTGAAGCCGCTAGGCTCCGTCGCCGTGATCGTGATCGAGTCGATCGTCAGCGTCGTGATGACGGCGCACGGGGTCGACGACACGATACCGAGCGACGTCGGCTGTCCAGCCGAGGTGGACTCGACGAACGTGTTGCCCTCGAACACGTTCACGTTGTCGGCGTCGGAGAACGCGTGCACGGACGCGCTACCACGCTGCTGGCCGGTACCCGTCTGGATCGTGACGAACGTGCCCGGCTCGAAGTTGCGCAGCTCCTTAGTGAACACTGCTTGCATGGCGAAGGTGTCGCCCCAGCCGGTCAGCGTGGTGACGTACCGGCGAGTCCAGGTGCCGAACGTGTTCGTCGTGATCGTGATGTCGTTGCCGGCGCCGCCGTTGATGCCGACCACGATGACGCCCAGGTGATTGACGCCCGCGGTCGCCGGAATCTGCAGCTGATGCGTCGTGCCGGACGAAGCTGCCCATGTCGTCGAACCGTACCCGCTCGACTGCCATGCAGGGAACGTCCGCGAGTAGACGAGACCACTTGCCGTGCTGGTCTGCACAGCCTGCGTTCTTGCAGCGGTGCCCGAGAACGTGAGCTGGCTGCTCGCCGTCGACGTCTGATTTGCCTGCGTTGCTGCCGCCGTGCCGGTGACGACGAGCGTTCCGGATGCCGTGGAGGTCTGGGCCGCCTGCGTCTGTGCGGAGGTGCCGGAGTAGATCAGCGTACCGGTGGCAGCGCCTGTCTGCTGGGCCTGCGACGTCGCGCCGGAGCCAGAGTAGACGAGCACGCCTGAAGCTGTCGCGGTCTGCGACGCCTGCGTAGCTGCCGACGATCCGTCGCTCGAGAGAAGCCCGGACGCGCTGGAGGTTTGATCGGCTTGCGGGATGTTCGACGTGACGTTAGTGATGTCCCCGACCAGCGGGACCGGTACTGCCTTGCCGCCGACCTGGATGGTCTGAACGCCGAACGGAAGCTGAGTCCTGACTTCGACGTCGATCTCGGGAACGTCGATGTCCTCGAGAGTGTCGATGTCCCAGACCGTCGTGTCCTCACGATAGAGCCAGACGATGTATGGGCCGCTGGTGGTCTTTGTGACGTAGTACTCTACGCCGAAGCCGACCTCGGGCGTGACGACCAGTCCGACGCTCGGAGGGCTGTACGAGCCGGCGTTGTCATACAGCGACTCGCAGAAGTACTCCATCGTGTCGAACTCGGGCTTGAACGTCCAGCCAGCCGTGTCCACGACGTCGTCGACGCGGACGAGACCGAAGTTGGACTCGATGTCATCGAGCTCCGGATCGGGGTCGTCGAGCCATTCGTACCGCGTGATCTTCTGGATGCGAGGTCGCTCTAGGAACTCCAGGACGTTCCGGACGGCGTAGGCATCGGATCCTGCCTCGCTGATCGGATTGTGTCCTGAAGGCCTGTTGACGGCATTCGTGTAACCAGTCTCGGTCACCCACACGTCCGGATCGTCCCAGTAGTCCTCGATCCAGCCGAGACGCTCGTCGATCAGGTAGCCTGGCGCTCGCGCGCCCGAGTATCTGTGGAGCCCAGCAACGTGGAAGTAGTTCTGGATGCCGGTCGCTCCGCCGCCGGTCGGCGTGGCGTTCGCCAGATCGATGTGATCCTGCTCGGCGGTGCCGACGGTAGCATGCAGCGACGGACCGACGACCGTGACGCCTGAGAGCTCCGAGTTCGCCTGGACGTAGTCCCAGATCTGCTTCTGGTAGTCGATCGTCTTCTGCGCCCAGTCGCTTGGACGTCCAGAAGCGTTCGGCTCGTTGATGCCTTCGATGCCGATCACGACGTCGTCGGCATTGTCCCGGAGATGGTTCAGCCGGGTCGTGAGAGTGGCCGCCGACATCGAGAAGTCGTCGGGCACGACGAGAGCGAGCCACTTGATGCCGAGCGCTCGAGCCCTTGCCGTCGCGATGGGCGTGTTCGATAGGTTGTGCGCGTACAGGGAGCGGAAGTAGTACCCGCTCATGTCCGCCAGCATGTCGATCCAGCCGCCGGTGCTGACGAACTTGTACGACGACGTCTGGAAGTTGACGTGAGCCGCGACGCCGTATCGGCGACGCAGATCTTCGCCCCAGTGAACCGTGACCTGCGGCAAGGTGTGAGTGGCCGACGCGGTCGACGTCTGCGATGCTTGGGTTCGCGCCGAGGTAGCCGAGTAGCCTAGCGTGCCGCTGGCAGTAGAAGTTTGATTGGCTTGGGTGTCGGCCGCGCTGGCTGCGAAGGTGACGACGACGCCGGAAGCAGTGCTGGTCTGGCTTGCTTGCGTGACGGCGCCGCTGCTGGCGCCCTCGATGTGCTGCTCGGTAATGAGACCCGACGGGTGCGCGGTCTGGAGACGACCAGGAGGCGCAGCGCCTGCCGAGACCTTCTGATACGCGAGCAGCGGATCGCTGCTAGCTTCGTCGATGAACTCTCCGGCGCCCCAGACGACGGCGTCGATGCGACGCTCGTCGAGATCGGTGAGCCAGGCGTCGCCGAGAGCGTCCCAGAGATTCTGGTCACCCGGGTCACCTGTGTTGTCAGCGTCCTTCGGCCAGCCGAACTCGCCGACCACGCCCGTCGCGTTGTACGTCTGAAGCCAGTTGACCCAGTCGGAGACGTCGTCGAAGATGCGCGTGTAGTTCGCGTCCGGGTTCGAGCCTGCCGTGTATCCTCGGTCGGTCTCCGAGTAGTCCAGGGCGGACGCGTACGTCGTGTAGCCACCGTCGTTCAGGTTCGACCAGTAGTGGTGAGCCTCGTACTTGAAGTTGCCGGTCGGGTCGGTGATCCAAGCCGCGCCGTTGATGGCGGGCCAGTCGTACATGTCGGACCACTGGAAGCCGCCGACCCAGATCATCACGTCCGAGTCGACGGCACGAATGGCGTCTACCGCGGCCTGCGAAGCGCTCTTCCAGATCGACGCGGTCAAGCCGTTGCTGTCGCTGGCCTGAGGCTCGTTCATCAGTCCGAAGCCGTAGAGAGCCGAGTGCCCGGCGAACGCCGTCGCCATGCGGCCCCACAGGTCGGCGAACGCCCCGTTGTCGACCTCCGAGTCGACGCCGAGAACCTTGCGGTCGCCGTTCGAGCCGTAGTAGTATAAGCCGTAGTTGTGGATGTCGAGAACGACCTTGACGCCGTTGTTCGCTGCTTCGTCGAGAACGTCCGTAATCGAGGTGACCGCGAAGGAGCTGAGCGCCGCCTCCAGCGTTGGCTGGACGCGCTCCCACCGAAGCGGCAGCCGGATCAGGCGGATGCCGCGCTTGGCGACGTACGCCATCGACGAGAAGTCGGTGTAGGTGTAGTCGTCCTGCGAGTCGTAGTGGTAGTCATCGTCGTGAACGCCCGGGTTCGTACCCGAGAATCGCGTGATCCCGTCGTTGTTCAGCTCGGACTGCGCGGTGTGGTCCTCGTTGGCAAACTCGGCGCCCATCAAGCTCAGGCCGCGCATGGGCCAGCGCGTGTATCCGACGGTCTTGGTCGTCTGTGCCGCCTGAGTCACTGCCGCGGTGCCGGTCACACCAGCGACAGTGAAGGTTCCTGACGCAGTAGACGTCTGTGCCGCTTGAGTAACGGACGCCGTGGCAGAGTACGCGAGGATGCCGCTGGCCGACGACGTCTGGGAAGCCTGCGATGCAGTCACAGTGCCGGCGTTAGCAACGACCGTGCCGCTTGCCGTGCTCGTCTGGTTCGCCTGGGTCTGCGCGGACGCGCCGGTCCATGGGTCAGTCGAGAGGACCTCGCCGAACGGCAGGACAGTGGTACTGACGGTCTGGCAGTAGTCAACGATCGTGCGGAAGGTGGACTGATTGACTTCGTTGCCCGTCGCGCCGGACGCGACGATGTCGTGGAACAGCAGAACGAGCCAGTCCTGATCCGCGACTGCCTTGTCAATCAATGCCGTGATCGTCCCCGACGAGTCCGCTGCCGACACGGCTCGCGTGTACACGCGCATCCGGTTGCCCGGCGGAACCGTGTCGAGCTGAACGCCCTTCGTCGTCCGCGCTCTCGTCACGAAGGCTTTGAGGTCATCATCCGCCTGCTGGTCGTACAGACCTTGGGGCCACGCGAACACCGTCGGGTTCGCGATCCCGTTTCGCATCAGGAAGTGCCGGTTGGCGCTGATGTTCGCCTGGATCTGCGCGGTCGTAAGTGACGAGAAACCGCCGCCGGTGTTGTGATCCGCAGCCGTCGCGCTGTGTAGTCCGACTTCCCAGCTGTACGTGCTCTGAAGTCCCGCCATCTGGGACGTGGACATGTACGCGCCGGTGCCGATGACGTCGTTGATGATGAACGACGTCCCTCGGAAGCTCTTGCCTTGAAGGTACGATGCAGCTTCGGTGTAGTGCGACGCGAAGCCGTCGTCGAACGTGAGCGAGACTACGCCGTTCGGATAGCGCGTGGTCGTGTCCGGAATCGCGGAGATGCCGCCCCACCAGACGGTCAGCGCTCCGCCGCTGTTGTCGAAGACCTGGAAGTTGACGTCCGTGAGAGCGGCGCGGTTCGGGGTGCCGACGACCGTAGCTGCCGACCACGGGAACGTGATCGACATCCACTCGTTGCTGAAGTACTGTGGCACCGTACCGTCGTTCGGCTCCAGTGACCACTGATACGCGGAGCCGAGTCCGCCCCCGGAGCCGAGCCAGAGCGTGCCGTCCAGGAAGCGCGCGTTGTTGTCAACCTTGATCCAGATTCGCGGCTCGCGGTTGGTGAAGTTCATCGACGGGCCGTTCAGCACCCGGACGTAGTTGTTCGCGCTGGTGCCGTCCGTCACCATCTTGATCGACTGCGTCGCGCCTGCTAGATCGGAAGGGACGTCCGTCGTGTCGTTCGTGATAGTAGCGCCAGCGCCGTTACTGTTCGCCGTATACGGATGCCCGGCGGTACCTCCCCAGATGATGACTTCCTGCGGGAATCTATTGAGCCAGATGCCGATGCCGGCGTTCGAGTCCTGGGTGACAGCAACGGATCCTGAGATACCGGACGTGTTCGTGCCCGAGGCGGTGGACGTCTGAGCAGCCTGGCTTGCCGTGGATGTTGCGGAGTAGACCAGAACGCCTGACGCGGTAGAAGTTTGAGCTGCTTGCGTTGCTGTCGACGAAGCATTGGTAACTTCGAGACGATCGTAGTAGACGTTAGAGTCATCGTCCAAGTGCGGACCGAGATCGTACGTGTAGCCGAGATACGACTTACCCCCAGCACTGACGACCGCCGACGACACCCATTCGATGTCCTCGGTCGGGGCGTTCGTGTTGAACAGCGTCTTCGCCGACGTCCACGTACCGCCGTAAGCGCGGCACGAATGCAGCACATCGAAGGTCGTAGCGTCCGCCCAGATCACGTGAAGGACCGAGTCGTGAACGGCCATCGTGATAAGTGCTTGCAGCGACGTCGAGTCACTGACGTCGGCTGCCGGCGGGTTCGTGTTCACGAGCTGCTCGGAACCCGGGGTGCCGTTGACGATGTCGACGACCTTGATATCCTCGTTGACGTCGACGAAGCAGACCGAGACGACAGTGGCGCCGCCCGGCGAGGTGTAAGCCACCGGCCACGCAATCGGGACACTGTACCCAGCCGCGTCCGCGGTGCCACTGCTGTCCACTCGTGTCGACGAGCTGTCCAGCGTACCGCCGCTCGTCAGCTTCTTGTAGTGAACCTGGCTCGACTTCTTGTAGACGACGAAGGTGTCGGACTCGTTGGGCAGCAGCACTGCAGCCGGGTAGTTGCCAGCTGAGTCGACGTCCGTAACGGAACCAAGCGTGCTGGAGTTAGTCCGGCTGCGGAACTGCGGCTTGGGGGTCGTCTCGCCCCAGAACAGCCACTCGTAGGCCTGATCCTGCGGCGACGTGTGCGACGTGTACTGCGGCGTGGCTGTGGTAGACGTGACGTACAGCTCGCGAACGTTGGACGTCCAGGTATCCGGGTTCGATGCTGCGTCGGACGTGCGGAACTTGGAGTAAGCGACGTTGCTGCTGCGCTGCCACGTGAAGGTGATCGTCTTGTCGACCCGGTCCCAGGTCATGTGGCCGGACTCGAGGTCGCAGACGACGCCCGCGCTGGTGCCGGGCCGGTTCGCGGCGTCCTGCTCGGTCCATACCATGCCACCGTCGGTGGACTTCATCATCTTCGGCTGGTTGTTCTCGGCCAGCAGCGACTCGGTGATCCGGTAGAGGTTGCCGTTGGAGTCCTGAATGACTCCCATGCGGCACTGAGTCTCCGGCTCGATGCCGTCGATCAAGCCCGGGAAGTTTCCGAACAGCCCCGACGCCGTGGATGTCTGTGCGGCCTGCGTGGCGGCAGCAGTGGCGATGAACGGCGCGGCGCCGACGGCACTGGACGTCTGGTTTGCCTGCGAAGCTGTTGATGTGGCCGAGTAGACGAGTACGCCGCTGGCGGTAGACGTTTGATTCGCCTGAGTGACAGCAGCTGACCCCGAGTTACCTGGAGCCGCAGACGTTCCAGACGCTGTCGACGTCTGCGCGTCTTGAGTCGGACTGCCAGCCGACGACACGGCGTCCGGCACCGGTCCGATCCAAGTTCCGAGACTGTACGCGAAGTCGTCGTAGTCGTCGTCAGCGTTGACTTCGACCGCGTTCGGTGTACCGTACTGGATGATGCCTGGACTGGCAGCCGCAGTAGTCTCGGTCAGCTCTTCGTCGGGTACCGTGCCTTCAACGTTCTTCCCGTAGAAGACTCGAAGTGTTTGACTCAAGCCAGGTGAGTCGATCATCCACTCGACGCGGGCCCGACGACCGATGACCATGCCGGTCGTCATGGTGCCCGTGTTCGTAGATCCACTGCGTAGCTCAATCTGCCCAGTAGACGTTCGACGCAAACCACAGATGTTCGTTGCGCCAGCTGACACGCGAACGCGAGCGAACGTCGCTGTCGTTGAAACGGTATTGAATCGAAGATAGAAGCGGTGCCAGACAGTAGCTTGAGTATGCGTCTTCGCGGCGTTGATCTGTGAGCCGGTAGCATCAGTTCGGATCGCTAGACCGAGGCTTCCGTGCGCCATGGAACCGGTTGTGAACTTTGCAGTGCCGTTAGCGGGCGCGCTGTTCGAGAACGACGTGAATGTCGTGTTGCCGGTGGAAATGTCAGTCGTGTCGCTACCGCTCTCGAGCGGCTCGAACCAGCGCTCGACGAACCTCGACCAAGGCGTCCGTACGCGTCGTCGGTTAGTGACGATGCGTGGTCGACGACCCCGGCGAGGGTAGGCCACTGATCAGCCTTGCTCGCGAACGTAGATCGTTCCAGACCAGGTGATCGAGTCAGCCGGCGCAGCGCCGAGCCGAACCACGAGGGTGGTGTCGGCCTGGGAGCACTCCCACTCGCATCCCTCCGGCAGCCATAACTTCTCGCCCGTGAACACGTTCAGCGTGTCGGCGTGGAGAGTGTGCGTGGTACCGGTAGTGGCTCCGGTGGTGTTCATCGTTTCGGCGGTGAACCCGGACGCGGAGTCCGATCGGTTCAGCGGCCGTGGTGTGGTAGCCGTGCCGCCGGAGCCGGACGACGTGAAGCCTCGAACGACGGTGTACGCGAGCATTTCGGCCTGTGACGTCGTCTGCTCGGGGAACTCGGTCGACTGACCGAGGAACAACCCGATGACCTCGATCGGCTTGTCGTCGGCGGGGGTGAGCTCGAAGAAGTCCACTGCTGCTGTTGCTGCGACGGCAGTGAACGCCACCGTGTAGATTCTGTTCTGTGCCATCGTTGTCCTATCGCATAGTCAGGCCGCGACTTGGGTAGCGGCGGTAGTTTCCAGCCTTGCCGGTAGCAGCAGCCAGAGCAACGATCTCGGCTCCGATGATGCCGGATCGCGCGCTGGCGTGGGTAGCAGATACTGCTGTGTCCGTAGCAGCGATGTACTGCGTCTCTAAGAACGTCGAACCAGCTCCGACGTCTGAGAGCTCGGTCCAGCTCGCCCTCTGCGTGATTCCGGCGCCAGCTTGCGATGCGCACGCCGCGAAGCCGCCGTTGCCCGAGTTGATGGTGATGTTCGCCGTCGCTGACGTACCCGAGCCATCGTCGTCCTGCTTCGTCGTGTTGCCGATCGCGCCGGATCCGTTGGTGCCGGACGTCTCGACGCTGGCGTCGGACATGTCGACTGACCACGAGAGAGCGTTCAGCAGACCGTCGCTCGTAAGACCAGAGAACGCGATCGAGATCGTTCCGGAGGATGGGCTTGCGCTCATGCCACGGAACACGTAGACGTTCGCTCGGTCGGCTCCAGACGAGTCGACGATAGCGTTGCCATTAGTTGCGTGGATCACGTCGTAGGTGATGCCGTTGCCGGTGACGGCTGGAAGAGGCGGCTGGACGGCGACGTTGTCAAACGCGGTGACTGATACCAGGATCAATCGGTTGGCGGTCGGCGACACCGATGCCGTCGTGTAGGTCGACCTGTCGGTCACGTCGTTTCCAGACGTGAGGTTCGTGAAGGTAGGTGCTGCCATCTAGACCTCCAGTGTGAACCTCCACCGCGATGCGAGTCTGCTGCGCTCGCTTACGCGTTGCCGGCAGTGATGGTGAAGGACGTGACCGAGACGGTGCCACCGGACGTGATCGAGGTCGAGTTGAAGTTGAGGTCCGAGCCCGAGGTGCCGACGTCGCCGTCGATCACTGCCGTGGTGCCGTTGGACTGCCAGATCCGGAAGTGGGTGGCGGTGCCGGTCGCGTCCGCGGACGAGTCGCTGGTAATCGAGTTGAGCGTCAGGACGGCTGACGACGCGGCTGGGGCGAACGTCGCGTTGAGCGTCAGCTCGGCGAGCAGCGTGCCGGTGATGGACGCCGCGACGTTCGCGGGGCGGGTACCGCTGTAGATGCGCAGCTTGCCCGAGGCGCCGACGGCAGTCGTGATCGCGTCGAGCTGCGCGTTCCGCAGGGTGGTCGAGTAGCTGAGAGCCATCAGTGATTCTCCTTAGGTGGCGGACTTGACGAGCAGGTGAAGCGGCATCATGCGGTCGGTGTCGTCTGAAGTCCGGTTGGCCCATAGCTGAGCCTCGTACAGTCCTGGTGTGATCGCGTCCCACTCGCCGTCCGCGAGGTTCACGACGACGTTCGGGTCGCCGTCGTAGCCGACGATCCCGGTGGTCTTGGTTACCTGCGGGTCCGCGAAGATCCGCAGCTCGAAGGTGTAGCCAGACGAGAAGTCGATGATCTGCCCGTTCCCGTCCCGCCAGGTGAAGGTGTACGCAGGAAGCTCAACTCCCGTCGTGTACTCGAGCATCTGCCCGAGGGATACCGCCGACAGTCTGCGCGCCGGCGGGTTCTTGTCGGTGAAGAAGCGGGCTCGTGCCTTCGCGTTTCCCGTGTTGAACACCGAAAGCGCGAGGTCCACCTCCGGGATCCCGGTCTTTCCCTTCTCGAGGTAGTCCTGCGGGTCCAGAATCGTCATGCTGATGCCCTGGCGCGACACGCTAGTGACACGCTTCGGAAGCCGGCACTCCTCGCCGGTCAGCGCCTTCGTGAGTTCTCCGGCGAACACGTCGATGGCATAGCGCACCTGCTCCGGCGGCTGGGTGCCGTAGACGTACTCGACGGTGACCTCGTTGTCAGGCGCGCACACGCCGGCGTTGTACGGGTAGTAGGGACCGTAGTCGGTCCAGATCCCGCCGTAATTGCTGCCGTTCCGGACCCGGCCGTTGACCAGGTACGTCCCGGGGATCCACTGCTGCACGAACTCGCGAGTGAACCGGAGGCGGAAGCCTCCGTAGAGCTGGTAGGTCGACGCAGCAAGCGTGGAGCCATCCGGACCCTTCACGGAGACAACGTCCTTGACCGGGCGACCGGTGAGGACCACGTCCCTCGCGAGGGGATAGACGTCCACGGCATGCATCCAGGGATAGACCCACCGGCGACCGAGCAGTTCGTACATGACACGGGAAGCGATGCCATGGACGTCGTACTCGATCGCCGGTGTGCTCATGGTTGGTCGGCGCCCGCTTAGGCGTCAGCCTCCACTTCCTGGTAGCCGCTGCCGCTCGGAATCGACGACGTACGCGCGTACTGATACGGGCTGCCGGTGGTGAAGGTCCAGTCGTTGACTGGCCCGTCGCCCCAGCTGTCGTTGCCGACCCCGTAGCCCTCGAACACGTTGGCCATGAGCCCGTTCTCGAGCGTGCGGTCGCCGGACAGCCGCATCTGGGCGTACGGGAAGACCCATCGCCAGTACGGGTTGGTCGAGGCAGGCTTGCCCGCCACGATCGCGCGGCTCCAGATCTCCAGCGACACGCCGTTCGGCGTCGGGTCGGTACCGAGCTCCGGGGCCGCCCATCCGACCGAGCTGATCGGACCGGTGACAGTTCCGGATGCTGCCGTGGAGGTGACGTTCGTCGCCGTCTTGGCGTACGACACCGTGGTGCCGGTGACCGCCGTGAGCGTGAAGCTGCCGTTGAACGTGGAATCCACGCCCGTCACCGTGACCAGGTTGCCGACCACCAGCGCGTGCGTGCCGATCGTCAAGGTCGCCACGTTCGACGTGAGAGCCTTGTTGGTCACTGTGTACGGCGTACCGCCGCCCTGCAGCAGCGTTCCGCCGTGGAGAATCTCGTAGACCTCCGGGTCGGGCGCGCAGAGGGCCAGCTCGAACGTGACTCGCTTGAGCACGTCCGGCATCTTGAAGTACACGCAGATGTTGCCGTCTGCGCCCTTCTCTTCGATCTCCTCACCCTCGGTGTACTCCGGCGTGAACGCCAGGGACATGAATCCGGTGGTGAGGTATGAGTTGGTCAGTCCGACCAGCGGCTCCCCGCTGGCATCGAGCTTGGTCACCCGAAGCGCGACGCCGTTGACGCTGGCCGCGTAGTCAGTAGCCATTAGGCATCTCCTGTCGTCATGTCGTTGCCGCCCTGGTGGCCAGGCAAGGGTCGAACTCGACCACGGCAAGCCGGGTGGCCTCGTAGTAGCGACGGTTGGTCGATTCCTGATGCGTGATCAGCGACTGGATGTCGCTGATGCGCACCAGAACCGGACCAGTCACCGCGACGGCATCCGCCGGGTAGGCCGGGCTGACGACGATGTCCTCGATGTCGAGGTTCGCCAGACCAGCGCCCAGATGGATGGCTGATTGGACCCCAAGGTGAAGGATCGGTTCGGTGAGCTCGGGGTTGTTGTCCGACGACTCGATGAGCACCTTGCCGACCGTCTCTGCCGTGTCGGTTCCCGCCGTCACGACGTTGACGTCCGTGCTTTCCAGCCACATCTCGCCGTCCCACGGGTTGACCGAGTTGATCGCGTTGTCCCCGTTGTAGAAGACGTCTGCCACCATGTTCTCGGTCGCCGAATCGGTCGCGTCCACGAGCGATGACCAAGCATCGTCAGGCGCGCATCGCGCGCCGAACCTCTGCTGGGACACCAGCGCGAACGGTACGACCTTGTATCCCGTGAGCGAATCGTCTGCATCGGGCGGAGGTCCTGGCGTGCAGATGTCCACGATATCGAACTCGCGGCCGCAAGCCAGGGCATCCACTTCGTACCCGTGCATCCAGCTGCCGTCGCCCGTCAGCAGGGTTGCTACGTCGAGCAGTCCCGCCATCGTGCCTCCTTGGTCTTTGGCAGGAGGCTGGCTGACTAGCAGAACTAGCCAGCCAGCCAACCTCAGTCGGCCAAGGGGAACTAGCCGGCGGCCAGCGTGTCAGCGACGTCCTTCGTTGCCGAAGTGGCGCCCTGAGTCTGGGTGGTCGTCGTGACCTGCAGCGACTCGACTCCGACCTTCGCGAGACCCTCGAAGGTCTCCGTGAAGGTGATGTAGTCGTTGGTACCGACGAGACCGGAGTCCCGGACGATCCCGAGATCCAGCGTGCCGCCGTCGAGGAAGAGGAACGTGCCCTCGGCGAACAGGTACCACTTGAACGTCGCCGGGAACTGGTTCATCGCGCCAGCGGACTGTGCCGCCATCGCGTCGTCCATGTGCCACGTGACGTTCACGTTGCGGGCGTTGAGGTAGCTGGTGATCGTGGCATCCGCCACGGCCAGCTTGTCGTCGCCCGGGATCTGCATCGCGAGGTCCTCGCGCGCCGCGTCCAGCACCCACTCGGGAGCGATGACGCGCATCGGAGTGGTCCGCGCCATGCGGTGCCGGTTCCGGTACGCGCTGGCTGCTCGCGAGATCTGGTGGAAGAAGTCGCGCGCGGTGCCGAGCGCCGGAAGCGACGCCGTGACTGCCAGCGAAGCAGCGCCGATCTTGGCGAGCAGCTGCTGCTCACTGATCCGCGCGTGCATGATCAGCGCGAGCTGGTTGTGGCGAGTGACGAGCTCGGGGAACGCCCGAGCCATCAGGTTGCCGAACTTGAGCTGCAGCGTGATGGCGTCCGCCGTCGCGGTGAGCTCGTCGGCGCAGTCCGCCACCAGCATCGGCTTGGTCAGCTGCGACGAACCGTCCGCAGCGGCCGAGGTGACGTTCGCGTGCGTCTTGGCGTACGTGAACGTGGTCGACGTCGGAACCGACGCGATGGTGTACGTGCCGTCGAACGCGGCGTCGTTGATGTTGATCGTCACGGTCTGGCCGACCGAGTAGCCGTGCGCTGACGCGGTGGTCAGGGTCGCGACGTTCGAGGTCAGTGCCTTGTTCGAGACGACCTGCACGGCGCTGGCAGCAGCGTCGCCCGCTGCCGTCCAGACTCCGACGGCCGCTCCGTAGTCCGCCAGGACCGGCGGGGTGACGTAGCGGATGCCGCCTCGGGCGGTACCGAACGCCGGCAGCGATGCCTTGACGGGACGGGTGGTGTCGCCGAGACCGAAGATGTCGTAGCGCACCTGGAGGGGAGCGCAGTATCCGCCCGCCGCCACGATTGCCTCTTCGCCGGTCACGGCCTCGATCTTGCGGGCGTTCCCGTCGAGGTCGCCGCTGTGCAGCATGCGCTCCTCGGGGATGTCTGCCCGGACGGACGCGACGAGGTGCTGCTCGCCGTCGCCGCCGTACGCGCGGCGGATGGTCTCGAGCCGCTTGAGCAGCGCCTCGCTGACCTCGGTCGCGTTGTTGAACTCGGCACCCGCGGTGACGCCGGGGATGTCGGCGCCGGCGTACACCCGAGTGGGTGCGCTGGCGACGACCGGCTGACGGTCCTCGGGCGGGGTGAAGTCTGCGGAAGCGGCCATCGCGTTGCTCTCCTCAGTGTCGGTGGCCTCGGTCGGCTTGTCGTCGGTGGCTGGAGCGATCTCCTTGACCTCCGCGACGGGCGCCTCGTCCTCCGCCTTGACCTCAGTCTTCTCGGTCTCGGCCTCGGCTTCGGGCTTCTCCTCCTCGCTCTCCTCCGCCTTCGCGGGCTCGGGCTTCTCGGAAGTCTCCTCGGGCTCGGACTTCTCGTCGGCCTTCGGCTGCTCGGGCTCCTCGGCAGGCTTCTCGTCACTGTCCTTCTTGGAGGAGAGCTCCTCGCGAGCGGTTACGACCTTCTCCAGACCGTCGATTGCGGCCTGCATAGCGTCGAAGTCGTCTGCGGAGTCAGCCTCGTCGTAGACAGCGTCGAGTTCCTTCTCGAGTGCGTCGAGCTCCTTGGCGCTCAGGTCGGCGATGCCGGCGAGGCGCTCATCGATGGTGCTGGACACGGTACCTCCAGGTACTCGGACGTAAGAAAGTCACGTCTAGTAGCGTCTGGAAGGTACGAAACCGCGCTCAGAAGGCGGTTCGGTCGCTCACGCTGATGCCAATCGTAATCAGCGACTGCGCAGGCTGGCAACCTGCGCCGTCATCCGAGCGCGTCGTGCCGAGGCCACCCGGGCCTCCAGCTCGGTGCGCCGACGCTCGTCGGCACGCCACTGGTAGCGCTCGAAGATGGAGCCTGGATCGTCGACCTGCGCCGTGATGACCTCGTCGACCTCGTCGTCGTCGAGGAGCTCGGCAGCCGCTTCGTCGACCTCGAGCACCTCGGCCGAGGCGGTCATGCCGCCCTGGACCTCACGCTCGAGAGCGTCGATCCGCTGGGCCATCTCCTGAACGTAGCCCAGGACGTGCTGCTCCTGGCGCAGCTCGAACAGGGGCGCGGCGCCTGCTGCGACGAGGGAGAGGATCTCGCCGCCGGCAACCATCGAGCGGGCGACCGGGAAGCCGGGAACGTTGACCTGGCAGACGGCGACCAGCTCGAGGTTGCCGTTGATCGGCCGCCAGTCGCCGGACGGCGCGCTGGCCCGAACGGCGCGGATCTGCTCCTCGGTCACGCCGGGGCGGAGAGCTCCTGCCACCCACGGACCGTGGTTGTCCTCGCCGATCGCCACGTCGGCGATCGCGCTGGCGGTGTCGTCGTAGTGCTTGACGGTCTGCTCGCTGGAGGCGCTGAGCGGGGCGTGCCCGCCGGTGTAGGTCAGCTGACCGACCGGAACGTCGGAGCCATCGGCGGTCTCGACGACGCCGGTGCGGAAGAACGCGTAGCCGGTCTTGGAGCGCGGCGGCTTGCGGCTGCCGGGAAGACCGATGTGATCGACGTCCCACGACGCGATGTGACCGAACACCTGACCGTCGGCGGTGATCGTCAGAGGCGTGAGGGTGTCGAGGCGCGGGTCGTCGAACCACTGCTTCGGCGGGCGGACCGGAGCCGCTCCTGCCGTGAGGGCTGCCTCGATCTCGGCAGCATCGTCGACGATTTCGGTGTACAGACCGTCGTGGAACTCCATGATCTCTCCTTCGGGACGCGCCGCGCTTGCGGAGCGAGCTTTCATCGCTTCCCACTGGGAAGCTGCGGCGCAGTATTCGGCCCTGCTAGCCGGGTTCATGCTTTGCTTTCCCGGCCAGTTCAGGTCGCCGGTAGCACAGCCCTTCTTCACAGCGTTGACGGCGATCGCTATGGAGTGACCGACGTCCTTTCCCTGACCATGGAGGTGCTCGGCGATCCGCCGGATCATCGGCGGGAGATGTCCCGCCCTCTCGACCCAGTTACTGACCCCCGGCTTGTTGGGGATCGGCTTCTTCGCCACTAGGCGCCTCCTACGTTATGGATCACAGTATCACTGATCACCCGTCAAGGGATACCTTCTCCTATCGTCGCCGTGGACGACCCACACCTCCCGGAACGTGACGTCGCGCTTCGGAACCCTCGCGTCGGGCTTGTCGTCGTACGCCAGCGTGACGTGCGGGATCCACCGTTCGTGATCCGTAGCGTCCGGCGTTCCGGCCTGCTCGAGCTGCTTGTCCAGCGACCTCTTCGCCGCGTGAGCTCGCTGCCCGGCGTGCACCTTGGCGTACGTGACGAACTCGCCCCGGCTCTTTCGGTTGTCGAAGTTCCCGGTGCCGTCGATCGTCACCTGAACCGGCGCGGTGCGCTTTGCCCAGTACTTGACAGCGGCGTTCAGCGCCTTCCTGTCGACGTCCTTCGCCTTGCCGAGGTACGTGAGCGTGACGTGCAGATCGCTCATCGCCTCGGCGTCGTCGTCGCCGAGCGCTAGTGACTTGGCGAGTGCCTTGTCCGGGTAGAACGCCACCATCGACCCGTTGCCGCTGTACCCGGCCGCCGCGATGGGAGCCTGCTCACACCAGGCTACCTTGAGGCTGCCGCAGTCCCTCGACCAGTACCGCCGAAGCGTGTCCGTCTCGACGGCAGCGACGGGAATGCGATCGCGGATCATCTCGAGTGCGGCGAGCTTCGCTCGGAGTCCTCCAGCGGCTTCCAGAGCCTCGCCCACGCTCCCGGGGACGATCCCGCATACCATGCGCTCCCGTGCCAGCAGAAGAGCCTTGAGGCGCGCCACGTGCCCTCTGCGGCGCTCTGCCTCGTTGGTCATGAGCTTCTGGACGCCTCCGGCTGCCGTGACGGCCTCCGACTCGCGAAACTTGGCGAGACGGCGGTCGAAGGCGCGAAGCGCCCGGGCGTTCTCGGCTCGCAGCTCGGCGATCTGGCCGTCCAGGGCGGAGGCAGCGACAGCTTCGTCATTCTTCGCTGCCAGGTTCTCCGCGGGCTGCGTCTCGGCTTCTGCGGCGTCGATCTCTGCCTCGTGACCGATCGACTCCACGTACTCCGGGTTGGTCTGCTGCTCGTCGAACTTGCCGTCCACCTGGTTCGTCACGAGCTCGAGGGTCTCGGGGTCCAGCTCGACGAGCGGCTTGACCGGAGGGCCCTTCAGCTCCTGGACGCGACCGCTGTCCACGTTCCATCGTCCGCCGTCGCGCACCCGGATCACCGGTCCGGGACTGATCTCGATCAGGTCCATCACCGCGGTGGCGTCGGTCGGGTCGACGATCGCGTAGTAGTGGGCGCCGAACGGCGCGGGGTCCTCCTCCTCGGACATCTCGAGGGGTGGACCGGCTGCCAGGACGGGCTCGTGTGGCAGACGAGCGACCGGACGGTTCAGCTTGATCGCGACGCCGTCCACCTCGGCCAGCGAGCTAGCGACGAACGCGACGAGCTCGGGGTCCATGTCGTACGTGGTGCGTCGCGGGCCCGGCTCGGTCTCCTCCCAGCCGCTGCCGTTCCACCTCTCCCACTGAGCGGTGGTGCTGACCCGGCAGAGAGTTCGGACGACGTCGTCCCGCCACTGGTCAGCGATGCCGATGTACGACCACCTGGTCTGGTCGTAGTCGGCGGAGGCAAGCATCGTGATGAGCGTGCGATCCCGCTCGGCACCGGCGCCCTTCTGGATCTTGTCGCACCACTCGGAGAGCGCCGGACGCTTCGCGATGGATGCTACCAGCGAGATCATCTCCGCGGTCAGCGGGCTGCCGCTGGTCAGCAGCCGGCGGTACCAGGCGCCGACGCTGTCAGACGAGCTGAAATGCTGCGCCTCCAGTCGCACCCTGCGCGGGACTGGATACGTGCGGGCGCTGCCCTGCACTACGACGTCGCTCATTTCTCCTGCAGCCTCCTACGACGCTCGCGGAGCCTGTCTCGCTCGGCCTGGCGACGGTCGCTCCTGTCGCGGCGCTCCCGCTCCTCCTTGGCCTTCTTGAGCTTGCTCCGGATGCGCCACGCTCCGCGGCCGACCTTCTTCGCCATCGACACCCGGCGGGCCAGGCTGACCGTGGCTTCGGACAGCTCCTTGTCGGTCATGCTGGTGAAGGACGCGTACTTGAGACCACCAGCTTCGCCCTTCTGGGACTTGGCAGCGCCGGACGCCTTGTGGAACTTGCTGCCCTTCTGGCGGCCGCCGCCCTTGCTCGTACCCTGAAGAGCTTCCAGTGCGGCCTCGAGACCCTCGAGCCAGCCGAGCTTCGAGAACTTGTTCTCCTCGCCCTTCTTGCCGCCGGGCTTCGGCTTCGGGTCACCCTTGCCCTTCTTGCCCTTGGGCTCCTTCTTGTCGGACTTGGCTTCCTTCTTGTCGTCTTTGTTCTTCTTCTCCTCGCCGGTGCCCTTCTTCTCCGGACCGAGGCCGAGCTCCTTGCGAAGCTTCGCGATGGCGTCCCGGATGACGCCCAGGACGACCTGCTTCTGATTCTCGTTGACGCGCTTGCCGGCCTGCATCCACTCGAGCAGACGACGCTGCTTGGCGGAAAGCGCGATCAGCTCGTCGATCGCGTCCGTGCGTCCGATCGCCTTGCGCTCGCCGTGGTTCAGGGCGTTGTTGCTGTGCTTGGGCGTGCGCTTGACGTCCCGGGTGCCAGTCTGGTTCTGTGCCAGGATCTGGGCAGGGATCTTCGCCTTCTGTCCGGGACGGGTCGGGACGAACTTGGTGGGATCGTCGTGCTGGCTGATCTTGCGCGTCTCCCGAGGACCGAGACCGCGATGCCCGATCCTGAGGGACGCCTTCGCTCCGCCCTTGCCTCCGGGCTTCCGGTCCGAGCGGATCCGGGTGCCGATTGGCACGCCGAACCGGCGGGCACCCTCCGGGGTCGCCACGTACATCTCGCGAGGCTCGGACGCGACGAGCGGCTCGATCTCGACCTGGAGGACGCCGGCGATCATCGGATCGCAGATCCGGAAGCCTTCGAGGACGTCTTCTTCCATGATCTGCTCCTCACCGGAGGCAGCAAGTCCCTGCTTCTGCTTCCAGAGCTGCGCGCGCTTCAGCGCCTTGTCGAGATGACCGGACTTCTTCTGCGCCATCCGGAAGTCGTTCTTGGAGTACCTGTACTCGCCGAAGTAGATCATCGACGAGACAGCCTTGGAGCCGAAGCCCTCGAAGCCGTACAGCTTGACGGTGCCGCCGCCGCGAGGACTCTGCTCGATGACCTGAACCAGGGTCAGCGGCTTGAGCTTCTCGGTCGCGACGGCCTCGAGCTTGCGGCGAACCTCAGCGGCCTTGACGGCGGTCTTGAGGTTCTTGGCGTTGACCGACAGTGACTTGAGCTCGCCGCCGTGAGTCATGGAGACGAGGTCGAGCGGCGTGGTGCGCGTGCCGGTGCTGAGCTGGATCGGACCGTACTGGTCCTCGACGAGCTGCTTGCCGCGTCGCACGAACAGGTGCTCGAAGGTGTCGCCCGCCTCCGTCTTGCCCATCGGGGCGCCGGTCAGCGAGTTCACGAAGTTGGTGCGCGTCTGTCCCTGGTGCTTTCGAGCGTCGTCGGGACGCACGGCGAAGTTAGAGGTCGGCGCGAGGCGAGCCTTGACGTCGGCGTCCGGCACGATCACGGCGCCTTCGGGCTGATCCCAGTACGCTGGCTTGCGGACGTGCCGTACGACGCCCGCGATCAGGCTCTCCGTCAAGTCGCTCTCCTTTCTCAGTGATTGAAGCTGTACAGATTCCCGTTCTGGTCGTAGCCGTAGCCGTCGAACAGCGCCGGCAGCGCGTGCGCAGCTTGCGCGTAGACCCAGTCCTCGAGCTCTTCTGCGGTGATCGGCGGCACGGGCTCGAAGATTCGCTGTTCCTTCCACGCACCTTCACGCACCGTTGCGTAGCCTTGCTCTACGGCAGAGTCGTACGCGTTAGTAAGAGCGTCGTCGGCGAGCATCCCGAAGTCGATTGGGTAGTCACTGTCGTCCTCCTTGATCGGACTGCGACTGAGGAAGTCGTTGACGTAGTTTCGGTTTTCCCGGTCCTTGAACGGGTCAGGTACCTCGAAGTCCTTGGGTTTGCCGTGCTTCGCGAGCGCTTGCTCGTAGATGCGAACGTTGTCGCCGTACTTAGCGATGTCCTGCTCGAGCTGCTTCCCCCGCTCCTCCAACTCGCGCATGTGCATCTCGGAGTTCGCGGGCCAGTCGCGGTACCGGTTGCTGCCATAAACCTCGCTAGCTCGCGCGACGAACTCGTCTATCTCCTTCGCGAGTGCTGCCTGCTGGTGGTAAGCCAGCTCCAGCGACTCCTGCGCGTCCGTGAGTTCGGTGCGGATCTCAGCGGGGGACCACGATCTGACGCGCTCCTCGAAGTCACGCGCCTCGATCATGCTCTCGAGCGTGTCTGGAAGCACCCAGGCGCCGGAGCCATTGGTCTCGACGTTGACCATGCCGTCAGCGTTCTGCGGGTACTGACGACCGTCGCTCATCGTCATCGTGACGACGTCAGGCGCCCGAGTCTCGGTCGGGCTCATGCTTTTCCCGTCGCGCGCCTCAAGATCTCCTTGGCTGCCTCGATGGAGACGCTGAACTCGTGGCCGCTCAGCGGCTTGATCGTCGGCATGTAGCTCGGGTCGCGCTCGGCTTCCCTGATCTCCTCGCGCAGAGCTGGGACGCCGCGGGACAGCATCACGTCGGCAGCGTCGCGGTAGCCCATGCCTTCGGCTTCCATGCGCAGATCGCCGCTGTTGAGCTCGTCGTCGACCTTGCGGTTCGGGCGCGGCGGCATGCCGAGCACGTGACGAAGGACGTCCGTGTCGACGTTGATCGAGTTGCCGTTGGAGCCCTTGAGGACGATGTCCGGCGAGATACCCTGAGGAATGAGCTCGCGCTCCCGGGCTTCGACGTCGCGCTGGCTGACGCCCATCCGGTCCATGATATCCTTGAGCGGCTCGCCGAGGAGCCTTTCGTGACGGACCCAGTCGTCCTCCTCCCGCTGCTGCTGTGAGGAGATGCCCTCGTCCTTGTTGAGCTTCCGCAGACGCTCCTTCATGGCGTCGACCTTGCCGCGCCAGCCGGCTGCCATGCGGTTCTGCTGGTCCTGGATCTGGCGACGAAGCTCCAGCCGGTCCAGGGCAGTGATCGGCACCAGATCGCCGCCGCGGAGAACCATCACCGGCGGGGACTGATCCTCGAGAGGCGTGATGTCCGTGGTCGCGATCCGACTGCCCGTCTTGCCGCTCTTGAGCTGGATCGGCTGGTCGTAGTCGACGACGATGTACGGCTTCCCGCCCTTCGTCTCGACGTAATGACCGCCCTTGTTGTGCAGGAAGTCGATCTTGCCGGTGCGTCCCTTGCTGTCCTCGATGCGCATGCCTCGCTTGAGGCCGTGCTCGCGCATCCAGTCGAGGGCGCTGTCGACGCTCATCGAGCCGCGCTCGTTAGTCTTGCGCTCGGCTTCCGCCTGCTTCTGCTGCTCCGACGGGATCCACTTGGGCACGGCAAGCCCGCGCTTCTTCGCTTCCGCTTGGAGATCTGCCTGCGCGCTGTGAAGATCGTCGATGCGATCCCACTCGGACGGCTCGAAGTCGTTGGCCCACCAGTGAGCGAACGCCAGCAGCTGCGCGTCGCTCATCTCGCTCATGTGGCTCTCGTCGTGCCAGCTGAAGTCACCGCGATCGAACTGCGCCTGTCGCTCTGCCAGCGACTCTTGCTCCCACTTCTTGCTTGCCTCAGCGACGCGCTCGTCGCGCTGCTGCCGAAGCTCC
>Ga0111539_10002417_pt1 | contig 24842 bp, 11 predicted proteins | sample RhiMethybrSRZTD1_FD_79667 | JGI IMG/M metagenome (GOLD analysis project Ga0111539, IMG submission 79667) | Populus rhizosphere microbial communities from Tennessee, USA - Rhizosphere MetaG P. TD hybrid SRZTD1 (version 2) (version 2) | ecosystem: Host-associated > Plants > Roots > Rhizosphere >...
CCATAAGAATATCCTGACCAATAATCCCAAAGCTGATTCATGGAACCCGTCAAAGCAGCCTCGCCTTGCCCGATGGTTGTATAAAAGTTATCAGGACTGACAAATCCCTCCGGATCTTCATCCAGGCTTTGGCAGGCAACTGTTGCTACAAGGAGGAGCCCTGCACTGTATTTTTTTATAGAATTAAGTGTTTTCATAAAAGACTTGTTAGAATGTTAGATCTACGCCAACCGTAAATGTTTTCGAAGTAGGATAGCTACCGAAGTCAATGCCAAGGCTGGCGTCATTTGAGTTAAATGAACTTATTTCGGGATCATAACCGGTATAATCTGTTATTGTCAGAAGATTTGTGCCAGTTACGTACGCTCTTAATTTTGACATGCCGATCTTAGAAACTAAAGAAGTTGGCAACGTATAGCCTAGTGTAATATTCTTGAGTCGCACGTATGAGGCATCCTCAACCCAACGACTGACACGGGTGTCGCTAACCGAAACTTTACCTGATGGGAGTGCTGCCGCCTTGCGTTCGCTTTGAGGAATAAAGGCAGGCACATCAGTATCCTGATTTTCCGGCGTCCAGCGATTTAACAGGTTGGTACTTGTTCCTTCCCCTGGTCTTTCAAGGCGGATTCTGTTAATGTTAAACAAATCGTTCCCCTGAACGCCCTGGAAGAGGACTATTAGCTCAAAGTTCTTATACGTGAACCGGTTAGTCCATCCCCAGATAAAGTCAGGTAAAGCATTACCAATCGTAGTGAGATCAGCATTGTTGATTACTCCATCATTGTTAATATCCTTGTACTTGATATCACCTGGCAACTGACCAAAAGCGGCAGCCTGATCTCTTTCTGCTTCGCTCCATGTTCCTAAGGTAATTCTTCCAGTCATTTGCCCGAAAGGTTCACCCGCTTTCAAATACATGAGAGGAGCACTATTGCTGATCCCGTAACCTGCGCCTGTTGTCGTTCTGAACGGAAGCTTGTTATCATCCGCGAGCGTAAGGACTTTGCTTTTATTGAATGAAATATTGAATCCCGTATTCCACCGGAACTCACCGACCAGCGGATCTCCACCCAACGCAATCTCTATACCTCTATTTTCCGTCGATCCAATGTTGTCCACGATGCTGCTGAATCCAGTCATCGTCGGTAGCTGACGACTGAGTAGCAGATCATCCGTTGTTTTCACATAATAATCGAACGACCCCGTTAATCTCCCATTGAAAAGTCCGAAATCAACTCCAATATCTGTCTGTGTCGTTGATTCCCATTTCAGATTTGGATTAGCCGCTCGTACAATGCTAAACCCTATGTCGGTATTATCACCGCCATTGTAGGGATAGTTTGCCCCGGACAAAATCTGAGAAAGTGAGGCATATGGACTAACGCTCTGGTTACCCGTCACACCCCAGCTGGCTCGCAATTTTAAGTCAGAAAATAAGTTAATGTCTTTGAGAAATTTTTCTTCGGACGCACGCCAGGCTGCTGATATAGATGGAAAATATCCCCATTTGTTATTTTCACCAAAAACGGATGACCCGTCGGCGCGGTAACTCGCTGTCAAAAGATATTTGTCCTTCAATGAATAATTTACACGTCCCAGGAAAGAATTGATTACCCTCTTCCTGTTGTAGGAAGAAACAAATCGGGTTGAAGCACCGCCGAGATCCCACACGCTCTTATCATCGACCGAGAAGCCGCTAGCCTCAATGGCCGTGTTCTTATCGGTCTCCACTTGTTGTTCAGCTACAGCCGTTATGGTGAAATTATGAACTCCCACAACTTTGGTATAGGTTACGATATTCGAATTCTGAAAGCGTGTGTATATACCGTTAGATGTCTGTGCTAGGCCGGATTTTTGAAATCCTGTAAAAGTATTCTGATTCATGTAACGGTAGTTGTCGTAATTACGTGTGACCGCTCCCCCGCTGATCCTGATGGAAAGTCCTTCGAGTGGTTTAAACTCAATAAACGTGTTTATATTATTACGCATATTGTTGTTTTCACCAAAGACCTCTTTCGCACTTGCGACGGGATTTGCCATCCCCGGCTCACCGAAATTCGATGGGTGCTTGCTGTAGTTTCCTAGGTCGTCGTAAACAGGAATGGTGGCTCCCCAACGAGGCGCCAGGCTAACAGTCTGTCCAAGCGGATCAACATCAGCCACGCCTTCACCGTATGGTGGGGTATTTCCCTTTTCCCTGATACCTGCCCAGCTTAAACCGAAACTCATCCATTTATTAATATCGATGTTAACATTGGCCCGCAGTGTGAAACGTTGAAACCGGGAGTTTATCAAAATACCTTTCTGATCGAGATAGCCACCTGAAACCAGGTACTGTACATTGTCTGTTCCGCCACTTACACCCAGCTGATGGCTTTGCATGGGAGCCGTGCGATATACTTCATCCTGCCAGTCCGTTCCTCCGTTTTGCTCATAGCCGGCAATTTGTGCATCCGTGAAAATTGGTGTGGGTATAATGACATCATTGCCGGGCTGGTTCTGAGTTGCCCTGTTTGCGTTTATCGTCTTTGCAAAATCAGGTGCATTCATCAGATCAAGCTTTGCCCGCAATTGCTGATAACTCAGACTATAGCTGTAGCTGATAACGGGTGTTCCTTTTTTCCCTTTTTTTGTCGTGATCATCAACACGCCATTTGCCCCCTGCGAACCATATATGGCAGTGGCCGAAGCATCCTTCAAGATCTCGATCGATTCTATGTCATTTGGATTGAGTGATTCTATATCGACCCCCTGAAGTCCATCAACAACTACGAGAGGCTGGTTGCTTCCGTTAATGGAGTTCATACCCCGGATGCGAATGGTTGTTTTTCCACCTGGCTGACCACTGGGGTTCAACACCATGACGCCCGGAGCGCGACCTTGCAACGCCTGGTCAACACGCTGCATGGGCAATTGTTTAAGATCTTCTGATTTCACAGAACTGATTGCTCCTGTAAGGTCACTTCGTTTTTGAGTTCCATATCCTACCACAACCACTTCCGCCAGGGTCGCCTTGTCAGGTTGTAAAGTGAGCTCAATTGTAGTCTGGCCTTCAATCGGTACTTCCTGAGAAGCATAGCCGATGTACGAGACAACAAGGATCGCTGCACTTGGGGATACTGACAAGCTGAATTTTCCTTCAGCATTTGTGCTTGTGCCAATCGTTGTTCCTTTGACAACCACGCTGGCACCTGGTAACCCGACTCCCTGTTCATCTTTTATTGTACCAGAAATAACCCTATCCTGGATAAGGGCACCATAGGACAAAAATTTCACCGACGCTGCATTGATGTTGTATGATTCGTTATGCGTATTGGCCAATGCCGGATTCGTTAGCCAAATTCCACAGAACAACACACCCAAGCACGTTCTAAACTTCCTTTGTACTTGTTTACTCATATGTTTGTGAATTAAAAAGTTGATTTACTCAGATTCAATTCCCTGATCTTTGTTGTCGGGACTCGAGCAAGATCATGGATACTTGTTGTGATCATGTTCCAAATTTGATCACGTTCGCGTGTCAGGATTTTTTCATTCGCCTTATTATAGATTGGATCGTTGACTTGCCTCCTGTGATCAACGCTATCTTATCCGGATGGGCATTCAGCACGAAATCTTGAACAGAATAGTTTATCTGATCCATGGGTAACCTAGGAAAAAAACTCCTCTATACTAGAAAGGACTCATCGCCTCATTTTCTCACGAAAATCTAAAAAGATTTTTTGGGAAGGGTGGAAACCGAAGGATTAACAATGTTGGAGCATTCGTTGTTTTAGATGCGCAAAGGAAATATTTAGGGATCAGAAATGAACACCGAATAACGAACAAGGAACATCGAATTTCGAATACGCACGGATCCAAGTGCTTAGCGCAACAAATAATGAGTAATTAAGCATTCGTCCATCAAGAACTACGCACGGGTGTACTTCGCGCGCCGTTCGTCATTCGGTGTTCCTTGTTCGGTGTTCGATATTCATGTCTTTTCCCTCAGCGGTCGCCGGCCGCTGGTGTAAACAACCTAGCGATATGCAACTACATCGGTAACAATATCTTCAGATGCATTCGGGTCTCCCTGTGCAGGACCGTACCAAACCCCCCCGCCGTAGGTTATAATAAATATTTTTTTAGGATCTGTTGGATCAGGCTCGACGCGCTTGCCCCACTTGAAGTTGTAACCTTTAATTCGCTTCCAGGATTTGCCGCCGTCTTCAGAACGGTATGCCGACCCATTAAATCCGCAGGCATAAAAAACAGCGACACGAGGATCGTAGGTGATGTCATGGATATGCTGATCGCGGGTAAGAACATGCTCCCATGTCTTGCCATCATTGGTCGATCTGAAAATGCCTCCTCCAATATCCGGCGCGAATCGTTCGCGAACTACTCGTCCCCACGCAGACAAAATAAGCGTTTGAGGATTTCGTGGATCTACCTTTAAGCTCATCGGACCATTCGTTCCTTCGGGCAATGCAACCTTCGACCAGGTTTCAGCGCCGTCCGTTGATTTGTACAGTGCGCCATCCTGCTCAGGTCCAATGCTGCCGTCTTCGCTTCGCCTTGCCACCACAAGAAACAAAGTACCGTCTGTTTGCTTTTTTTCTATCCGCCATGCAAATGGCTCACGTACAGGTAAGCCTTTATTTTTCGATGCCCAGGTTTTGCCCCCATCGGTGGATTTAAAAACGCCTTTTCCAAAGGCGCAGGCATAGAGTATTCGGGAAGAAGGTTCACTGGCCGAATCAAGCAATAAATGAGTCACTGCAGATTCGCCTATGTCCTCACTCACAGGTTTCCAGGATAAACCTCCATCCTCACTCACGACGATCCCCCCTCCAAAACCGGCTATTCCCTTACGACGCCACATTTTTGGTCTTGGGAGATCATGGGTACCACTCATCGCGGCCCATATTTTATTTTTTATTTTGGGATCCATGACAACCCAATAGGTACTGTTTTCCCATTTTCTCGGAATACCCCTGTTATGCGTCGCGCTGTTCCAGCTATTACCACTGTCTTTACTTTCCATTAATCCGATGTCCGTGGTTGCAATAAACCGATGCGTCGGATCAAAAGGATCAATGACCATCTGATAACTTGTCGTTACATCAAGGCCTCTTGACCTCCATCCGGAGTTGGTCTTCTTTGTATAAACCTGTTTCCATGTCTTTCCGCCGTCTGAAGTTTTAATCGTTCGCCCAAAATCGGTTCCATAGCATACATCGGGATTATTGGGATCAACGCCAATTGAAAAAGGATTTTCTCCCCACGAAGGACCGAACCGATCATTAATCCAACCGTCCTGCATGTTTGAAGACGGTAGCTGCGCATGGTTCGGACCAATGCGATCTTTCCAACTTAATGTCCACGTGTTTCCATAGTCCAGGCTCTTGGCAACACCAATACAGGTCGTGTCTTTATGTGTTCGAAGATTGTTGTAGGAGACAAAAACCACCCCTGGATGATTTGCGCTGGTAGCAATCGCACGGTACTCAGGCATACCGGCCTCAGCAATCTGAAAGGATACCAAGCCTTTCTGCCGGTTTTGCCAGTTTGTTCCTCCATCTTCGGTAACGTAAATGCCAGACGGATCTCCCTCCGGACTGAAGTAGCTTTCGCCAGCAATGGCGTAGATGATGAATTTATTTTGCTGCTGATCAAATCCCCCGGAAAACTCTGTGATTTTTTTTACTCCTTCCGGCCCTTTGTTTACCGTCCACACACCATCTCGTCTGACTGCTATCGTATTTTTTCCTGCCACATATATTGTTCTGTTATCATCAGGGGATGACGGAACAATAAAGATTTTTTTTGCTCCATCCTGCAGCACGCGTTCTTTTGTCCAATGTCCACCTTGATCATTTGAAAAGTAAAAACCTACTTTTTTGTCAATTGAAATAGCGGCATACAATTTCTTTGCGTCGGACGGATCAACCGTTAGTGCCAGCACATTTCTGTCCGTGCTGTCTTTGGTCACCAAAACTTCCATGGCATGATCTCCCTTCGAGACGATTCCCGCGATTTCCGATGGCAGCGGGTAAATGACATTCCAAGTTTTTCCCCCGTCAGTGCTTCTAAACAACGCGCTTGAATTTGCATACACTACGTTAGGATCAATCGGGTCAAAGGCATAAAAATCGACTCCGCCCCGAAGATTGAACATACGCCAGGTATCACCACCGTTTTCAGTAACGTATGATCCGGTCATATCACAGCTGACAAAAACGAGATTGGAATTAAGGGGACTTATCGCTGGTGTAAACATCGCACCGCCTCCGCCAGCACCAACGACGCTCCATTCATTCGTTCTACCGTTCGAGTTCGTCTCCTTTTCTGCGCTTTCTTTTTCCGCGGCGGAACAAGCGATTAAAAAGATCGCCAGAAAAAAAAATTCTAATGGATGCCTCGAGGTGTATTTCAAACGCATCATGAGGAAGTGATTTTTTTATTCAACGAGGGGGGTCCAATGCCATACACTGGAACCAAATGTCGTAAGGAAAATTTTTTCCGGATCGTTCCTATCAACAATCGCGCGCTGGCCCCAGTGGAAATCATAACCTTTGAGCTTCTTCCAATTCTTGCCGAAGTCGTCAGAACGATAGGCCGCTCTGTTAAATGTATTACAATAGAGACGCCCTTTATGATAGGGATCTACGGTAACGTCGTACACATATTGGTTTTTATGGAAAATGGAAGTCCACGTTTTACCATTATCCTCTGACATGAAAATTCCACCCTCCGACTCCAGTGTTGTGTTACCACCCGTAGATCTGGCAACAGCACCACCGACCAAATCGGCCAATGAAATCGACGACCAGCAAGCCAGGTAAATGCGGTCCGGATTTTCAGGAACATAGTCAATTCCATTCGGGAATATGACAGGATTGTCGCTAACCTTGACTTTACTCCACGTCTCAGCGTTGTCTGTTGATTTGTAAACTGCTCCAGGATAAAACTCCCTTCCCGTTTTGCCACCTTTGTGCGCTGGCGTTGGACTTACTACCAGGAATAATGTGCCGTTGCCCGTTCTCGTAATTTCAAATGCACAGGTATTTTCCTCAATCCCTTTATTTTTTAATGTCCACATTTTTCCATCATCGGTAGATTTGAAAACACCTTTGTTGTAAACTGTTGCATAAAGTGTTCGATTCCCAGGCTTTGAATCCGGATCGAGCACCAGCGATGTCGTTGCAGCACTGTCCATACCTTGGTTGCTCACCCTCCATGTTTTTCCACCATCGACCGAAAGACAAACTCCTCCGCGAGATCTTTCCTTCCACGACTGATTGCGTGTCATCTTGCCTCTGGGAAAATCATGAAGGTTTGACCATACCGACCACACTTTGTTTTTTACATCCGGATCGAATACGATCCAGTAGCACGTGTTCTGCCAAGGTGCAGGAACACCTTTCATAGATCTTGTCCAGCTTTTTCCTCGATTGAAGGAGTTGTGGTAGCCAATATCGGTGTAACTAATAGCCAGGTGGTTGCTGTCAAAGGGATCGAAGTGAACACCATAGGCAGTAGTCACGTCCATCCCCCGGCTGATGAACGACCCGTCAGCCTGACGCTCGCTATATACTTCACGCCACGACTTTCCACCGTCGGTAGTTTTCATGGTACGATACCAATCTGTTACGATGGCCACATTTCCATTGAAAGGTGAAACACCGACATCCATAAGCCGGATGTATTCGCCACCGAATGCATCTTCTGACCAGGCATCCTGGAGATTCGCAACACCAATACCATCCTTCACACCATATTGACCGGAGCCACCGCCACCTTTCCAAACCCAGCTCCAATTGTTTCCTGAATCGTCCGTCTTCAATGCGCCGTACCAGTGAACAGATTTGTTGCCTGTTTTTTCTTCGTACCTGTTGCAGACTATATAAGCATGCTGCGCATCAAATTCCGGACACGATATCATGGAATAACTAGGTGTTATATTAAAACGATCGTTGTCAATAATACCGTTGTCGATTTTTTTCCACGTTGCACCATTATCAAGCGACGTCCATAACGTCGTATATCCAAACTCTTCCTCAATGGTTTTTGACTGATCGTGATGAAGCGCATATAAAATAACTTGCTCGCTGTCTTTCACCTTTCCACCCGTAAACGAAAACGCCGGCACCATCGCAGCAGGAAGGGCTTTTTCTACAACTGCATTTGAACTTTTGTTAAATGTGTAAATGCTATTGGCCGTAAAAATTAAAACCTCGTCTTGCAGACTTGCTAGGTTTGTATACATAAAATCAACAGCCTGCTGAAGGTCTTTCCGGTTGAAGGTTTTTCCACGATCATGCGAATAATAAAACACTTTTCCCATGCTGAAATAAAGCATGTTTTTTTTCAGGGGGTCAACTTTTATTCGATTAATGTCGGGGCTCTCGGAATTGTACAGTGACGTTGAAACTGTTTTGAAAGAATAATTGGCGTGGTCGCCTTCATATTTTTCAGATACTATTTCTTCCTTGACAGGAAATATTTGCTCCCAAGTCTTTCCGCCATCGGCTGACCGGTTCAAGGACGACGAACCAATATAGATAGTAGTGGTATCGTGGGGATCAAACGCAAAACTGTTGGCGCCGTTTGGAAAATTGATTTGATGGTAGGATTCACCTCCGTCTTTCGTCAAATAGCTTCCGGTCATATCGCACCGCACTAAAAACTCCTCTTCTGTTTTATAAGAAAATGTAGGGAAGAAAGTTGCACCACCGCCACCGGGTCCCAGCTTGGTCCAATCCGAAATATTCGTCGTACCGGGTTTTGTTTCTTCCGATTGGCATGAAAAAAGAAAAATGACCGGAAGTAAAATCCAGCCGACGCAACGTTTTAATATTTGTATCACCTCCAGGCGTGAATCTCCATACTCGCTCATACAAAACTTTTATTATTTATTTGTCGATTGCTGAGCGGTTAGCCATTCTCTCACTTTAGTATTGAATGGAATCTCGTACATGAACATCCAGTCTGTATTGTTGGTACCATTGGCCAGGTGCTCATGGAGATTGGAGTCCAGCTGATAACCTTCGGGATTATTCAACATCCTTGTTTCGGAAAATACCGCCTCGAATTTCGTTCGCAGATTTTCAAAACCATCGATGTACGTAGTAATCTCCTGTGCAATTTGTTTCTTCATGTTCATTGGAGCCTTATCATACTTCTCCAGCAGGAGAAGTACTTTAGCAGGATAAACACTTAGCTCGTTGATTTGGTTAAAAACGCTGATGGTATACGCATTTCTTCTCGCTGCGGTGTTCGTCTTAGCAAGCCGTTCTCGAATGACTCCATATTTCACCAAAGCATTGTTTGCGCCTTCCAGTTTTGCACTGTGCTTTTTGCTCCATTCACCTGATTGCTTTGCATCGGGAAGATCAACCAGTGAAAAATTCTTATGATAGTTTTCACGGTCGCCTTTAATGATCAACGCAGTCTCCCAGAACGGTAACACTTGTTCCAGCAAATCCTGAAACTCGTAAGCGGGCGCACTGGCTTGAGGTGAATAATAGCGGTGACGGAAAATTACCTGAGCCTGATCGGCTTGCAAATTTTCGTGGTTCCAGCTCGTCAAAGCGAAATAATAAATGCCGCGCCATACGGTTTCAAAATGCGGCGATGTATCATCCCAGATGGTGCAAAGAATTCCCGTCAGTTTTTTTTCCGAGGTAATCCTTGAATACTCTTTGATGGCGGTATAGTTGGAATTATTACGAGGCATCATCGCCCAAATCTGTTGTGCCGAGGTAGCCGCCATCACGTCGAGTCCGTGTGAATTATACCAATTCAGGGCAAGAAGATTACCAGGGATTTCCGGGTGGTCATAATTCCAGCGCATGTAAATGCAATTCTTGGGAAACAGATTCACACTCCTGTCGAGAATATGACTGTTCTTCTCCCAAAGCGCCTTTACCTCCTGCTCATTTATCGTCGGATCCCACGTCGTTTTATAAAGGCCCGAAAGTTTAAAAACCATATCATCCCAGAATATTGCTTTGCGACCATGGTTCTCCGCGAATTCTGAAACTTTCCTCAGCCAGTACATTTGCAGATCAAATGATGACATACCGGATTTCTTTGACAGTTCTGATTTTCCAAGATCACCTACCTCATCGCCACCCACATGGATATACCGTCCAAAAGGGGTTGCAGCCATGGCATCTTCATACAGCGAGAATTGTATATCATATGTTTTAGGATTCAAGGGATCAAAAACCCAATCAGACTGAATGTCATCCCTGACATCTTTATACTCTTCGTGTTTCAAAATGAAGGAAGCGTGTCCAAGTCCTTGTATCAACGGACTGATTTCTATGTGACGCTCGTGCGCATATTTACTAATGGCAGCAAATTCCTCCACGGAGATAGCATGCTTTGCACCCACCACCGGATGCTTGCGATATCGAAGCTTGTCTTCAAATTCAACAATGATAGCATTGATTTTAATGCCAGCGAGTTTGTCGATCATTTTATAGTAATAGTTTCCGGCATCTAGGTGATGTTTCAGATCAAGATGAATCGCTCTGTATGAAATTTCTGGATAGTCTGTAATTTTCAGTGCAGGTATCTCAATACCTTGATCGCGCGAATCTTCAATCAATTGCTGAAGCGTCTGTATACCATAAAAAAGCCCCGCTTCCGAAGACGATTCTATAACGACTTTTTTATTAGCGATCTGAATTACATAACCTTCAGGGGAAGGCAACCTAAGATCCTTGACCAATTTTAATGTAAGCGTTCCATCAGTTTCCGATCCTGACAAGGGTAATGTCGCAAGGAAACCATTCATGACAGGACGCTTTTGCGTGTTGTTTAAATAAACCGATTTAAGATCATGATATCGGATGCCACTACCGGGTAACACTTCAATTTTTTGAGGTTGGGGTAACAATCTGAATTGAGGTGGTAAATCATCGGGAACGGACCCCGCCAGCCTGAATACAAGCAGTAAAAACAAAAATGTTAAAGCGTTAAATTTCATTGACTAATTGGGGAAATAATTAGAAATCTTTAATCAAAAAAATCGAGCATGACATCAAATCCACGCGTGGCGAAAATGTCGTCAAAATGCACGCACCATCCTCAAATCAAATATCCCAAATATTTTTCGCTTATGCCCGCATCAGCTTTTTAAGAAGGCATTCCCCATAAGCTTTTTCACGAAGGCTTTGTCGTTTGACTTCTTAACAAGGATCCCGGTACACCCGTTGAATTTCGCGAATGCGTGAATCGCTTCACATACTTTTACCGTCGTAGGCTTGTTCATCTTCACTGGCTCAAAATGTAGGTTATGAATGACGAGCGTTTCTTGTTTCCGGTCCGCTTTGCAGTCCATCCGTCCAACAAACGTATCGCCGACGAGTATAGGCAGCGAAAAATATCCATACTTGCGCTTCGCCGATGGCACGAAGCACTCGACCTGGTAGTCGAAATCAAAGAGGTCCCGGAGTCGGTGGCGGTAAACGTTCAGCATATCGAAGGGCGAGAGAACGAACGCGTCGCCTGCAATGGTGATCTTCTTCTTTTTATATTCAGCGTGCATGTATAACGGACCTTTCAAACCTTCGACCTCTACCTCACAGACTTCGCCGGCGTCGACGAGCTTTTTCAGTTCCTGTTTGACAGGAGGCTTTACAAGTCTGCCGTTCCAGGCTATCTCTCTTGCGGACGTAATACCCAATGCCTTCAGGGAACGGAAGATCAGCTGCCTGGTAAACTCTTCGATGCTGGGCTTGGTTTTGTCGATGTGTCCGGGAATGATGTTCCCTGTAAGATCATACAGTTTATGGAAGCCTTTCTTTCGCGTCGTCAGGAGTTTTCCTGTGAGGTGTAATCTTTCAAGCGCAATTTTCGATGGACGCCAGTCCCACCACCCGGAGCTTTTGGTGACGCGGTCATTTTCGAAATCATTTGCGCCCATAGGACCCTCGCGCGAAATGCGTTCGAGGATCTTCTTCATCAGGTTGATTTCCGCTTGGGACAGCGACTTCCATTTTGCAGAAAAGCTATCGTGGATGGGCAACGAGAAACGGAATTCGTTCATGGGCATGTATCCAGCCTCACGGGTCAGGAATTCGTAGATCCTTCCTTCGGCTTGCAGTTCGTCCAGCCACTCCGTTTTATAACCTGGCACACGCGCAGCAATGGCATGGTGATGCGCTCTTTCAACGACATAAATTGTGTCCACCTGGACAAAGCCGAGATGGTCGATGACCTTATATACTGCTTCCTTGCCTTTTCCGAACTGCGCGCGTTTAGTCAATCCCGCGGCGTGTAGGATTATTTTCCTTGCTTGTGATTTTGTGAGATTAACAGGGGCCATAAAAGGGACGTTACGAGAAGTGAAAATAAGTAATACCATCTTTACGAAACATTCCCTAATAAAAATTTTTGCTGGCCCAGTTGCAAATATGAAATTCCTGCTATTCGGCACATGAGTCTGACTAAATTAGATCTCTCATGTAACCTTTTTCATTTTTCCATGTATCTGATCTGTTATTTACTAAAGCCATGGTCCAAAACTACCTCAAAATCGCCTGGAGAAATCTACTCAGGAACAAGATGTACGGCCTTATCAATATCGGTGGCCTGGCTGTAGGTATGGCTGTGGCTATGTTGATTGGGCTGTGGGTTTATGATGAAGTAAGCTATAATCGCAGCCACAAAAATTACGAACGCATTGCCGAGGTGTACAGGCGGAACACCGAGCCATTGGAGCAAAAAACTTACAGCACTAACGGGCTGTCTCAACCTGTGGCAAAAGTGTTGACTGAAAAATATGGCCATCTGTTCAAGCACGTGTCCCTGGTTTGGTGGCCTACGAATTATAACCTGCGGGTGGGAGAAAATAATTTCAGCAAAACAGGTCAATTCATCGACAAGGGTGTGATTGACATGTTTTCGCTGAAAATGCTTCGCGGCACTCCCGAAAGCCTGAACGACCCGCAAGCGATCATTATTTCGGAATCTATGGCAAAAGAGCTCTTTGGTGATAAGGACCCCATCAATCAATTTGTGAAATTGAATACAACCCTGGACGTCACGGTGACAGGCATATATGCAGACGTTGCTTCCAATTCCATTTTCGGGTACACGCAGTTTTTCTTAAATTTTGAAGGGATTAAAACCTACAATGAGATTTTCAAAACCAATGAAAATAACTGGGGACATAACGCATACCGGATTTTTGTGCAAACAGCCGACAATGTTACTATTGAACAAGCCAACGCTGCTATTACTGATTTGTATTTGAAAGATAGTCCAGAGGCTGTTGCGCAGTTTTCAAAAAAGTATCAAACCAATCTGTGGCTACATCCCATGAAGGATTGGTATTTATATTCGGAATTCAAAGATGGTTATCCTACGGCAGGACGCGTAACTTTTGTTTGGCTGTTTGCAATAGTAGGTGCGTTTGTATTGCTGCTTGCTTGCATCAATTTTATGAATTTAAGCACGGCGCGCAATGAAAAACGAGCCAAAGAAGTGGGCATCAGAAAGGCGATTGGCTCAATGAAATCGCAGCTGGTAAAACAATTTTTATGTGAATCTTTTTTGGTGGTTTTTCTGGCATTCGTCATTACGCTACTGTTGGTTTCATTATCACTTTCCCCATTCAATGCGTTGGCAGACAAGAACATCAAATTACCATTTGCTAACATTTACTTTTGGATATCAAGCATTGCTTTTTTGATAGTAACATCATTTCTCGCAGGACTCTATCCGGCGTTTTATCTTTCTTCGTTCCAACCCGTCAAAGTCCTGAAGGGTACCCTTCGTTTAGGAAAATATGCGGCCTTGCCCCGCAAAATTCTGGTGGTTACACAAGTCACTGTTTCGGTGGTTTTGATAATCGGAACGGTTGTCGTCTACCAACAAATTCAATACGCACAAAATCGCCCTGTCGGTTACGACCGGGAGAGATTGATCCGGATTCCAATTCACGCCTCAGATTTTAACAAGAATAAATTGGTGGTCAAAAATGAACTATTGGCTAGTGGCGTGGCGAACGACGTGGCATTATCGAGCAGCCCCGTTACCGACATTTGGGACAATTGGGGAGGTTTTACGTGGAAAGGTAAAAATCCGGAGGCTGAATCAGACTTTACCGTGACGTGGGTCAATGAGGAGTATGGCAAAACGATTCGGTGGAAAGTGCTACAAGGCAGGGATTTTTCCAGGGAATTTGGGACAGATACTGACGCAGTAATTATTAACAAGTCCGCGGCAAAATATTTGGGCCTGGAAAATCCGGTCGGAGAATTCATTACACGAACGTCAGGTGAACAACCACGACAAATCATCGGCGTGGTGGATGACGTAGTGGCGGGTAGCCCTTACGAACCAGTACGTGCTGGCTTTTATTGGCTAGATAAAAATGATCAGGATTACCTGGGACAAATGCTGGTAAAACTTAATCCCGGGATGAGCGCAAGGGAAGCACTGTCAAAAATTGAATCGATACAAAAAAAGCTCGTGCCCACATCTCCCTTCGAGTACAGTTTTGTAGATGAAGAATATGGAAATAAATTTAAAGCAGAGCAACGAATAGGGAAGTTAGCTTCTTTGTTTGCAACATTAGCCATATTCATTTCATGTCTAGGTTTGTTTGGATTAGCATCATTCGTCGCGGAACAAAAAACAAAAGAGATCGGCGTACGAAAAGTCGTCGGTGCCTCCATATTTAATATTTGGAGTTTATTATCAAAAGAATTTATTGTGTTGGTATTGATTTCATTTGCGATTGCAATACCCGTTGCATACCATTATTTACATCGATGGCTATTGAGTTATAACTATCACACGGATATAAATCCGTTGGTATTTGTTTATGCCGGAAGCGGAGCGTTGATCATTACATTATTGACGGTAAGTTTTCACAGTATAAAAGCAGCGATCGCCAACCCGGTTACGAGCCTTCGCTCTGAGTGAGCTAACGCTTGCGCCGAAGCTTTAGCAGATATAACACCCCTCTAGCTCCCCGCCAGCTGGCGGGGAGACGTGTGTAGGCCTTGTCGTTGGAATTTTTTAAGATGGCTACAGATGCGTAGTTCTCCTGGCGTTGCGCCTTTCCAAAATATCGCTCGGTAATATTCCGTCATGCCAAAATGTATATCAGGTGGCGACCGTTTGGAGCGTCCCCTCTTGAGAGGGGTAAGGGGAGTGTGATACCATCGGAAAGCAACGTGCAGGTTATGCTACGGTCATAACACCACTAATAGTAGTAGGAGATCCGATAATTGCTCGACGCTATTTGTAAGTCATTCCTTCGTCATATTTGAAAAGCCCGTATCCAGCTCCTTCCAGATAGCCAGGCACGTCCTCTTTGTTATTCAGGACGGCTTCTTCGGAAACGGGTGTCGTGAAAGGCATCTTTCCAGTAGGGTTAAAGTTGCCGCTCACAACGTCAAGCAATGCTTCGGGTGCGCAACCAAAAGTTGCGATCACTCCTTTAATTGATGTGCTCTTGTCATTGTAAACCTCATTGATGACGAAGGGACTCGTAAAATTAATGGCCAGTATAGTTGGCTTTTTTGCGATCAGCTGGTTGATATAATTAACATCTACAGCACATTCGGACAAGATAACCCGCAATGGTTTATCATTGGACGGGAAAAGGGGGCGCATCGATGGCTTCACCCACAATAGCACCATGTCTGCCGCGTCAGGTGCGCTTACAAAAGTGATGTCGCTCCCATACGTTGCGTTGGCATAGACCTGCGGTTCTATGTTACCAGGGCTCCCGTAAGGCCGTTGGTAAGTTTCAAAGTAAATCTTAACGGCTCGTTTCAATGGCAGCGACTTGGTTTCATTTCTGAGCAACACAATGGACTTTCTTTGGGCGAGGTCTGCTCTCACCTGAAACGACGCATTGCCAACTATTTCATTTGCTTTTTTGTCGTCAACATATGGATTTTCAAAAAGTCCGAGGTTGAATTTTTCTTCCAGTAACAATGCGACAGATTCGTCGATGTGCTTGAGCTGTGCCTTGCCTTCTTTCGCTGCCTTAAGGAGAAGGGCCGGATCGGCATTTCCTGAGAAGATATTCACGCCAGCCTCCAATGCTTTGGCATATCTGTCTTCAATGCTCAAACCCTCTACGCCCCATGGCATCATATTAATAGGTCCAGTATCAGAGTTGATTATTCCTTTGAACCCTAGTTGTTTTCGAAGCAGGTCGCGGAGGATTGCTTTATTGTACGCATATGCTACTTCTTCATATTTAGTTCCTACCGGTATGGAATAATAAGGCATAATGGCAGATGTACCTGCCCCTATAGCGGCCTTAAATGGTAGTAGGTTATTTTCAAGCATACCTCCAGGGAAAACTTCCTCCTTCCCGTATTCATAGTGTGGATCGAATCCATTCTTAGTAGCGCCTCCACCAGGGAAATGTTTTGTTGTGAGAGCAATCGAAGTGTTCGTAAGCTTTTCTCCTTGAAAGCCCAAGACCACTTCCCGCATAATGTCGGCTGCGAGCGACGCGTTTTCTCCAAACGTCCCCTCTATGCGCTGCCACCGTGGCTCCGTAGCGATGTCGGCCATGTACATGTATCCCTTTCGAAGTCCTACTGCTGCCCATTCCTGGCGAGCGATGTCGGCGAACTCTCGTGTGAGTTTGAGGTCACGCATGGCTGCAAGTCCAATCTCAGAAGGCCATTTGGAAAACGAGGTAGTGCCAACGCTGGTGCCGATCGTGGCACTATTCGTAACATGATTTCGCGGATTTGAAGCAATGATGGCAGGAATACCCAGGGAGGTACCTTCACAGAGCTCCTGCAGCCTGTTCGACCAATCAGCGATAATGGCCGGCGTAACATTCCCACGGTAAATGAAGTGACGCAAGTGAAATTCCCTTACACCTTTTGTCGTACCCGCAGCACTCATTACTCGTTCAGGAAGCGGTTGTCCAGTGAAGATATTGTTCTCTGCAACGACATCGGTTTCATTGAACTCTCCGGTAACAGGTCCCATAGCTGCCGCTTGACGGCCAGCCTCATTTTTCATCCGGGTGTCGCTGATCAGAAGGAAGCCAACCTTCTCTTCAAGGCTCATCTTCGAGAGAAGATCTTTGCTTCTTTCTGAAGCCGTTAAACGCCAATCCTCATAACCATCCAGCTTTCCATTCTTGTTGAGATCTTTAAATTTCAGTCCGGCAACTCCAATGATCTTCACGAACCGTGTGCCTAGCACCGGCTGGTCGGATTTTGGTATGGTGTTGTCAAACGAAGTAAGCGCGGTGATGACGAACACGATAGGGATCAAAACAAATTTAATAGGCTTCATACTGCACTGAGGTTTATGATACGAGAGGTCGGGACACTGAAACTCGTAAATGCAATCAGAAAAGTCAAGGCCAAGTGCCACTATACGACGGAACTCTGCTTATAATCGACCGTTCGAAGGAAAACAGTAATGGTTTCAAGTTGGTATCAATAACAAACCCTTTCAAGATTTGTTTCGCAGCCTTGATTGATTCGAAGCTCACGGTGAGCCTACTGTGGAAATGGAACGCCCGTGATCCCTTCACAGAGCTTAAGAAATTTCTCCTGCAACGTCACGTCAGTGCATTCAGGATTATATTGAACTTCTCGCTTGTGATGAAAGTAACGGCCCGTTACTTTGGCTCCGTCATCGTTGCTGACGGCCAGCCAGGCTTGTGTCTCGTATCCTTTCTGAAGATTGTCCGGCGCGCCACGCCCGCCCATCTTTGTTGGAACCCAACCTGGATCAATGGCATTGGAGTATACTTTCTGCCATTTGCGGGCGACAGCCATAGTGAGCAACATTACATGTATTTTCGAATCGGAATAACTGATGCGACTAATGTCTCTCGTGAAGTTGTCCAGATTCGGATGCCCATGCAGATGCATCCCGGAGCTGAGATAAACCAATCGCCTCGGCTTTTGTATTAAGCAGGTGAGAATGTAGGGCGCCAATGTATTGACCGCAAAGATCAGCTTCGATGGAACACGATACACTCCGGCGTTATGGATAATAGTATCAAAGGAACCCAATGCATTTACTTCCCCAGCTAGTTTTTTTGTCTCTTCTGTGTTCGACAGATCTCCTACCACGACGTTTTCCGCTCCCTTCAATTTACTGAGTGCATCACGTCCGCGCTCGGCGTTACGTCCATGCAAGACCACTTGATGTCCCTGATCGACCAGTAACTTCGCCGTCAATTGGCCAAGCCCATCGGCTGAACCGGTGATGAATATTCTTGCCATTCAACTTAATTCAAACGTGAATTTAAAATCACCCGGACAACGTTACAGATTATTTTTTTAGCAGTTGGTATCTTGGATCAGCATTGAAAGTAAAACTATATCTGCATTAAAAGGGATGTATGTCAAAATCTAGAAAAGTGAGCATGCTGGGACTACTTATATTCCTTTTCCTTTTGACTATTCAAGTCAGTTCAGCACAAACAACGACCAGGAATATTCCGAAAAATTGGACCCAGATTACATTTAATACTGCAGCGGATTTTCACGCCCGTTTTAGTCCGGACGGGACGAAAATTGTTTTCGATTCTAATCGCGGGGGAAAATACGGCCTATTTGTGTATGATCTGAAAACTAAAACAACTAAACAATTAACGTCCGGGAAAATTTCATGCGATCATCCCAACTGGTTCCAGAATAGCAAAAAAGTACTGTGCGAGTGTGGAAGGGACGGCAGGAAAGACCTTTTTTCTATCCGGATAGTAGATACTGTTATGACACGCCTCACATACACCACCACGTTCAATGGCGGTGGGCAAGTTTCTCCAAGGGGAGACATAATTTCCTTCTTCTCAAATCGAAATGGGAATTGGGATGTTTTTCTCATGGATGCCAATGGTGGAAACATCGTACAGGCTACTAGCAATAACGGTGATGATGTAGATGTGAACTGGAGCAGTGACGGATCGAAGTTGCTATTTACTACCATAGAAAATCAACGCTCTCATATTTGTATTATGAACGCTGATAGATCTCAATACCGGCAAATCACAACTGGCGATTACTCCAACAAAAATCCCAGGTTTAATGGCGACGGTGACAAAATTGCTTTTATTTCGGATAGGTCGGGGAGTGACCAAATTTATCTAATGGATGCGGACGGCACCGGCGAAGAACAGCTTACAGAGTCTAAAACAATAAAGTATGACCTATGCTGGAAACACAACGGCGATGACTTGCTTTATAATGTGGGTGAAGAGCAAGTGGCCGAAATATACATGTTATCAATAGCAGATAAGAAGGAAATTCCGCTCACACAAAATCATTCAAGAGAAGCGATTCCAACTTTTTCCCCTGATGGAAAAAGGGTTCTGTTCGTATCAGAACTAACAGGAAACTTAGAGCTGTTTCTGATTAATCATTAATCATCATAAATCTCTTTGAGATTTTTTCAATAACCTTCAAACCATCCAAATTCCTCCTGAACAATTTTGTCCTTCTCTTTTTTTACATGTTGAAGAAACGCGTTTGCGACGGGCGAATGTCGCTTGCCTTTTAGCCAGATCAACCGCCAAATGTTTCTGACTTGTAAGCTACTCACGGGTATGATCTGAAGGTGTCCATTTTGCAATTCATTCTTTATTCCGATCAATGGCATAATTGAATAACCCAGCTCCGCCATGACAGCCTGCTTCACCGCATCATTCGATGTGAGCTCCAATTTTTGAATTACATCAAGTTTACTTCGTTCAAGAAAATTTTCCATGACCTGCCTGGTGCCAGATCCTTTCTCCCGAAAAATCAAAGGAAGTTCTTTCAAAATATTCTTTGAATAAGGCGTTTTCTTAAATTTCTCCTTACCGTTGCCAACCAGAAAAAGTTTATTCTCAAGCAAATCCAGCTTCTCAACGACTGGTGCACTTGGCAAAATAGATATAAGCGAAAAATCAACTGTGTTTTGTTCGAGGCTTTCAATTGCTCTGCCCCTATTGGTAACGTCCATGATCAGCTCCAGACTTTTGTGCTGTTTCATAAAAGGAGAAAGAAAAAATGGCATCACAGACATACCTGTTGATACCGTTGACAGTTTTAAGCGGCCGGTTAACTGACCTTTGTGAGATTGAGTTTTGTAATTTATAGCCGCTACCTGCTGAAGAATGTCCTCTGCAGATTGCGCTATCTCTTTTCCGAAGTCCGTAATGTAAATCCTGCGGCCAACCACTTCTGTAAGCGGTATATCAAATTGTTGTTGAAAATTCCTGAGCTGAATGGAAACTGCGGGCTGGGTCAGGTTAAGTTCTTCAGCCGCTTTCGTTACGCTTAACGTTTGTGTGATTTTAAGGAAGATCTGCAACTGATTCAAGGTATAGTTCATAAAAAATATTTATGCATTCTATAATAAATATAAATAAAAAAGTGAACCCTTTTTGTCCATATTTTTGCAGGCAAATCGCCGAAACTCTCGCACTTAGTGTTGAAACCTCTGTTTAAATATCCCATAACGCTGTTTATTCTTCTGTCTACAGGATATAGTCAGGTGTTTGCTCACTTGTTTAGGCCCGATTTTCCCGATTCTTCCACAACACAAATGAAAGGCCTGGTACACTTCCACGCTCCTGTCACAACCGCTGGCAAGGAAGATATCTATTTCGAGGAAGAGGAGAACAGACGGATTTCTTTAAAAGAATATTCAAAGGATAATATCTACACCAATTTTTTTTACGCCGACCTTCCAGGATATTTCTTTGAGCGCCTACAAAGCCACTGTTCCTTTTGTCGGTATTTTTCGCGTGTCTCATTTTTCGAAGTCCCCGAACCCGAATTCATTGTGCTCAGATTGTGAAAAAGAATCCCGAGTAGGCAAATTGAATTGCTTATTCTCTCCAATTTTTTCATTGTCCATTGTCCGATAGCATGACGCTGATCCAATGGACAACTCTGGTGTTACGCACCATTTCCTAATAAGCTAAAATCTGTATTGTCTTAAGATCAAAAAATTATGATGAGTAAAATTTTCATGTCCATGGGCTTGTGTGCGTTGTTGTGGTGCACAAGTTGTAGTTCAACGCACGAAGAAGCGGAAGCAGAAACCAAATTTATGGTTACAAGGCCGGTTAGAATGGATACTTCGCTTGTTAAAAGCTATGTATGTCAAATTCGTTCAATACAACATATTGAAGTGAGGGCACTTGAAAAGGGCTACCTGCAGCAAATCTTTGTAGACGAAGGACAGTTAGTAAAAAAAGGACAGATGTTGTTTCAAGTCATGCCAACACTTTATGAAGCCGAGCTTCGAAAAGCACAAGCTGAAGCTGATTTTGCCGAAATAGAATACAAGAACACAGAGTCGCTCGCCAGTAGAAACGTAGTGGCTCCCAACGAGCTGGCTATGGCCAAAGCTAAATTTGAAAAGGCAAAAGCTGAGTTGGCCTTAGCTCAGGTTCATTTGCAATTCACGCAGATCAGAGCCCCCTTCAATGGCATGATCGATCGTTTTCACGTAAGACTTGGAAGTCTTTTAGACGAGGGAGATTTGCTGACGGAGCTTTCGGATAACAGTAAAATGTGGGTGTATTTTAATGTTCCTGAAGCTGAATACCTCGAATATGAGTCCAATGTTAAAACAAAAGAGAAAACAAAAGTTAGCCTGGCTATGGCTAATGGCAAGTTGTTTAGTCACACTGGAGTTGTTGAAACTATTGAAGCTGATTTTAACAACGAAACTGGAAACATCGCCTTCCGTGCAACATTTCCTAATCCGGAAGCACTCCTGAGACATGGTGAAACCGGGAATATTTTATTGGAGGTACCGCTTAAAAACACATTGTTGATTCCTCAGAAAGCCACTTTCGAAATTTTGGATAAAAAATATGTCTTCGTAATTGATGAGCACAATGTTGTCAAGTCAAGGCATATCGAGGTCGCCGCAGAAATGCCACACCTTTATGCAGTGCAATCGGGCCTAGCTGAAAATGACAAGATACTTCTTGAAGGCCTGCGCCTAGTCAGGGAAAATGAGAAGATCGACTATGAATTGGTAGCCGGGCAAACTGCGATCACGCAGTTGGATTTATACGCGGAGTAGTTAAACATCCTCAAAAGAAAAAAAATGTTTGGTAATATTATTCACAGACCCGTCTTTGCTATTGTAATTTCCGTGGTCTTCGTTTTTGTGGGTGCACTCGCTATTAAGCAATTGCCGATATCACAATTCCCGCAAATTGCGCCTACAACAGTAAGTATTTTTATAGCCTACCCTGGATCCAGCGCCGATGTATTGATCAAGTCTACACTCATTACACTGGAAAATGCCATTAACGGCGTTCAGGGTATGCGTTATATGACATCAGACGCTACCAGCGCCGGAGAGGCTACTGTCAGTATAATCTTTGAGCCCGGCACCGATCCCAACCAGGCGGTTATTCGCGTGAAGACAAGGGTGGATCAGGTGATGCCACTCTTACCTGATCTGGTACAGCGCGAAGGTGTAATCATCACGCCTATTCAGCCCAGTATGTTGATGTATGTCAACCTGTACAGTACGGAGAAGAAACTGGACGAAAAATTCTTATATAATTACGCCAGTGTTAAAATGATTCCGGAAATAAACCGGATTTACGGAGTAGGCAGAACACAAATATTGGGGAGTCGTACATATGCTATGCGTGTCTGGCTAAATCCCGACCGCATGCGTGCATATAATATCTCTATCGAAGAAGTTATGGAGGCGATGGGTGAGCAAAGTATAATAGGTCGCCCGGGCAGAATAGGACAAAGTTCTGGTATCGCCGCCCAATCGCTCGAATACGTGCTCACCTACAAAGGAAGATACAGTAAACCAGAAGAATATAAGAGTATTATTATCCGGGCGAATGCGGAGGGTGAAAGTATACGCCTTGGGGATATTGCTGAAGTTGAGCTGGGCAGTGAATTCTTTGACATCTACTCGAACCTCGATGGGCGCCCTTCGGCCGCCATTGTGCTGAAGCAGAACTATGGCAGCAATGCCAGTGAGGTGATCAAAGAAGTAAAAGCCAAGCTAGAAGAAATGAAAGCAACTTTTCCGCCTGGAGTAGACTATAAAATCAGCTATGATGTATCTCAATTTCTGGATGCCTCTATCGAAAAAGTGCTTCATACATTAGGCGAGGCATTTGTGCTCGTAGCCATAGTTGTGTTCCTGTTCCTTGGCGATTGGCGTTCTACATTGATTCCAACACTAGCCGTTCCGGTATCTCTTATCGGTGCGTTCTTTTTCATGCAGTTCTTTGACCTTTCAATCAACCTGATCACGTTGTTTGCGCTCGTGTTGGCGATTGGTATCGTTGTGGATAACGCGATCGTTGTGGTTGAGGCGGTGCATGCCAAAATGCATGAAAAAAACCTTTCGCCATATAATGCCACGCGGGAAGTACTTCATGAAATCAGTGGTGCCATCATCGCCATCACATTGGTTATGACAGCAGTATTTGTTCCGTTGGTGTTTATGACGGGGCCTGTCGGTGTTTTCTACCGGCAGTTCTCTATTACCATGGCCACGTCCATTATCCTTTCCGGAGTTGTTGCACTTACGCTCACACCGGTTCTATGTGCCATGATATTGAAGAACACCCATGGCAAGCCAAAGAGTACAAACTGGGTGAATCGCTCGCTCGACGGATTTAACAGGGGGTTTGAAAAGCTTACGGGAAAATACACGGGGCTGTTAAGATTGATAGTAAATAGGAGACTCCTCACGTTTGTTATACTGTTCGCATTCGGCGCCGGAATATTTGTTGAAAATAAAATTCTGCCTTCCGGATTTATTCCTGGTGAAGATCAAGGTACCATTTACGCCATCATTCAAACACCGCCAGGCGCAACGTTGGAAAGAACGAACCAGGTATCCCAAAAGCTTCAGAAAATTTGTGAAGAAGTTGATGGTGTAGAATCTGTTTCTTCATTGGCTGGTTACGAGATCATGACTGAAGGACGGGGTTCCAATGCGGGAACTTGTTTAATCAACCTTAAAAACTGGTCGGAGCGCGAACAATCCGTCAAGGAGATCATGGAAGAACTGGAGGAAAAATCGAGAAACCTTGGTGCGATTGTAGAATTCTTTGAACCACCGGCTGTTCCTGGATTTGGATCTTCCGGAGGTTTTTCCCTGCGTCTTCTGGATAAAAATAGTGAAACCGACTACCATGATTTTGATAAAATAAATAGACAATTCATTGATGATTTGAGCAAGCGCAAAGAGCTATCGGGTTTGTTTACTTTTTTTGCCGCGAATTATCCCCAATACGAATTGGAAATTGACAACAACGTGGCCATGCAAAAAGGTGTATCAATCGGAAGGGCGATGGAAAACCTCAATATCTTAATAGGAAGTACTTATGAGCAAGGGTTCATTAGGTTTGGACGGTTTTTCAAAGTGTACGTTCAGTCCGCTCCTGAATTCAGAAGGCTTCCATCAGACATATTGAATCTGTTTGTTAAAAATGATCACGGCGAAATGGTGCCGTATTCGTCATTTATGAAACTCAGAAAAACGCAGGGTCCCAATGAGGTTACCCGTTACAATATGTATAACTCAGCGGCTATACGCGGCCTACCGGGAAAAGGATATACTACTGCAGACGCCATTCAAGCGATACGGGAAGTTGCCAAGGAGACTTTACCAAAAGGATACGACATCGCCTGGGAGGGGCTTTCTTTCGATGAGTCGCAAAGCGGCAATGAAGCAATTTATATTTTCGTTATTGTTCTGGCGTTCGTATATCTGGTGCTAGCGGCACAATACGAGAGTTTTCTTTTGCCTTTGGCGGTTATTTTTTCTCTACCCGTCGGCGTGTTTGGTTCGTTTTTGTTGCTGAAGATGATGGGCCTGGACAACGACATTTATGCTCAGATCGG
>Ga0111539_10002418_pt1 | contig 24830 bp, 33 predicted proteins | sample RhiMethybrSRZTD1_FD_79667 | JGI IMG/M metagenome (GOLD analysis project Ga0111539, IMG submission 79667) | Populus rhizosphere microbial communities from Tennessee, USA - Rhizosphere MetaG P. TD hybrid SRZTD1 (version 2) (version 2) | ecosystem: Host-associated > Plants > Roots > Rhizosphere >...
CACTGGCCGGGTAAACGGAGTGAGCGTGAGATCGACTGCACCGTCGCTCAACGGACTCACGTCTACTACAGCGTCAACGACCAGTGCGACGACACTGCGAGTCACCATCCAGGGCACCAACATCTCGACGACCGTGGACGGCACCGGTCAGTTCGCGATGACCGGTGTACCGCCCGGGAATGTCACGCTGACCTTCACAGGCGAGGGCATCAGCGCCAGCATCACCCTCAACAACGTGCAAGCGGGCGACGAAATCAGAATCGAAGTACGGCTCAATGGCAGCAGCGCCCGCATCGACGCTGAGACCCGCCGTCACGGTGATGATGACGAAGATGATGATGATGACGACGACAGAGACGAGGCGAACGAGGTGAAAGGTGTCGTCTCGGCGCTCGCCGGCACTTGCCCCGCCGTGAACTTCACGGTTGGGACGACCACCGTCCGCACTGGCAGCGCGACGGTGTTCGACGATCGGTGCACCGACATCAGGAACGGCGTGCGGGTGGAAGTGAAAGGCACCCGCATGAACGACGGGACATTCACCGCGGCACGTGTGGAAGTGGACGACTGAACGGCGTCGGACGACTAACGGCGTTCGCTCCGGCAACGTAATTCGTTAACGTTGACGTGCCCCACTGCATGAGGAGTTGATGGCAGCCACCGAGACGTTGCTCGTGGTCGAAAACGAGGCTGCCATCAAGGCCCTCGTGCAGATGGCCCTCGAACGACATGGCTATGTCGTGCTGACCGCCGAATCCGGCAGCGAGGCACTGCGCCTCGCTGCTGCGCACCAGGGTCCGATCGACCTGCTCCTCACCGACGTCGTCATGCCGGATTTGCGTGGACCGGAGCTGGCCCGGCGCCTGGTCGCCCAGCGGCCGGAGCTTGTCACGCTGTTCATGTCGGGATACATGGACGACGCGCTCGGTGAGGACACGTCGGCATTCCCAGTTCCTGTAGACTTCATCCAGAAACCGTTTTCACCCAGCGCGCTGGCGGCTCGGGTGCGTGAGATGCTCGATCGCCGGCGTGGCTCCCGCGTAGAGCACACATGACACGAGCCTTCGTCGTCTCTCTCGCGCTCGCCCTCGTCTGGGTGGCGCGTCCATCATCCTTACAAACATCACCACCATCGACGGCGTCACCGCTGGTCAGCACATGGACGCTGACGACGTTCGAGCAGGGTGTCAGCGGCGGATCGGCTGCCCGCGTCGCCAATCCGCGCGGCATGCTGATTCTGGACGCGGCCGGTCACGCCTTCGAGTTCTTCACCAGTCAAGCGACCCAACGGATCGCCGGTGGTCAAGTGCCGGTGGCCGAGGCGCTGGCTGCGTTCGCCGCGTATGGCGGATTCTGGGGTCACTACCGCGTGGACGCTGCGCGAAAGACGATCACGTATCGCGCCGAGAGCGGAGTTCACCCGCAGATTGGCGGCAAGGAGTTCTCGCGGTCGTTCGAGCTGGACGAGAACCGGCTGACCATCACGTCCACCGGCGAGCCGTATGCGACGACCGGCACCAAGTGGGTGTGGGACCGCGTGCCGACGATCGACAATCTCTCGCCGCTCTATCGCCAGGTCGTCGGCTTCTGGCAGCACATCGTCGAAAAGCGAGTGAACCCGACGACCGGGACGATCGGATCCGAGACCAAGCGGTCGCCGAGCGTGATCGTGTACACGCCGGCTGGATTCGTCGGTGTGCACTTTCCGCCGCTCAATCGCAAACCGTTCGCCGCAGATACGCCAACGCCGGAAGAGGCGCTCGCCGCGCTGCGCGGATACATCGGTTATTACGGCGCCCTCACGGTCTATCCCGGGCAGGTGTTTCACAACATCCTCGCCGGTGTGAGTCCGATCGCCGGCAGCATCCTCCGACGTTCCGCGGTGATCACGGGAGACGAGCTCAGCGTGCAACTGCCGCGCACGCGGAATCAGCAAGGCGAGGAGGCGCAGACGGTCGTCACGTTGAAGCGCCTCAGTGGTGAGATGGACATGTTGCCTCGCTGACGGTCCTTGGTCCCTGGTGCTTGATTCTTGGTCCGTCCTTGGTCCTTCGTCCTTGGTCCCGTGATCGAACAATCTAGCCGGAGACTCATGCGGACGATCGTAGCCTTCGTTGCATCACTGGGCGTCGCGTTGGCCGTGGCCTTGGCGCTGACCAACAGTGGCAGCACTCAGCGCGTCCTCACTGGCACGGTGGGTAAGTACGTCACTGGCCAGTTGATCTCGATCGGAAACGAGACGACAGACCCCAGGGGCGTCCAACTCACCTTACGCGAGACAACGGCCTTCGAGGGTGATCCCGCTCTGATCAAGCCGGGCATCCGCGTGACCGTCTGGTACAGAGGCGTGGCCGAGCGGCGGCTGCTCGTCGATAGAGTGCGCGTACTACCCGTCGGGGTCGAACCATAGGCCTTCCCCTTTGCGGACCGAGGACATTGGACTAAGGACGGACCAAGAACTAAGAACCAAGGACCAAGACTCGCGACCTGGACGTCACGCGCAGTCCGCGGAGGCTAAAGCCTCCGCTCTACAACCGCCGGAAGAGAGCCGTCTGTAGGACCAGTTGCGTCGCCAATGCGACGCCGAAAGACGCCGCGATCGGGAGATGCGGCAGCGTGAGCGACAGCATCACGCAGAACACCGCAAAGCCGCACAGCCCCGGCGTGTAGGTCCGCAGGAATTCGACGCATGCGGCCGAGCCGCGTTGCGCATGCGTGAACCCGGCCAGGATCGCGGTCGCCACCGGAAACGGCGTCAGGATGCCGCTGACGCTGGACCCGAGTCGGTCGGCAGCTGCCGTCAGTGAAAATACCAGCGCCCCTGCCGAGCCCATTCGCAGCGGCAGGTCCCATCGCGGTGCGCGGGAGGCTGGCGGCACTGGTCCATGTGATGGCAAGAGCGCGCGCGCACCAAACAACGTCGCCACCGCGATCACGAATGCGCCGATTGGTCCGACCTGCACGCGCGAGATCAACGCCGTGACCACCGCGAACGACAGCCAGCCGAAGAGCAGGCATAGCGCCCAATGAACGCGCGGAGACGCGCGGGCGTAAACGAGACAGAACGCCGCCACGCCAACCAGCCCGAGCAGTGATCCGCGCGCGGCTTCCGCCGCAAAGAGCGGGCCCTGCTGAATCGCGTAGAACAACAGCGTCGGACCGGCGACGGCGGGCAGCGCCGTCACGAAGGCGCCGACGCGATGGCCCCATCGCCGGGACGCGAGCGTGACTGCGGCGATCAGGAGCGGAACGAGAACGAGCCGGAGAATGAGGAGCACTGCGCGGACTCGATCCGTTTCACAGCAGTGACTGCGCGTCCGCCCAGATCTGCTTGACCATCACTCCGGCGGGAATCGGCTTGCTCATCGCCGCCGACTGGCCCGCCCAGACCTGCATGCGGTGATAGTCGTTGGCCTTTGCGCCGGCGTCCTTCATCGCCTGTGTGAGCCCACGTTGAACGGGATACGGTGCGGGCGCTGGCGCATCTGGCGACGCCGCAGCCTTCACGTAGTCCGTCGCGATCGCGCGGGCCAACCGTCCGGTCAGCGCGCGGGTCGTCATCGTGTTCTCGGGCTCGAGATCGGCGAGCGCGTTGGCCCACGCCGGATGCGTCTGTGCCTCCGGACATCTCAGGAACGCCGTGCCGATGTACACAGCGCTCGCACCCAGCGTCAGCGCCGCGGCGACACCGCGGCCATCGCCGATTCCTCCGGCCGCAATCACCGGCACCGTGAGGCCATCGGCGAGACGCGGCACCAGCGCGACGAGCCCGACGAGCTGACGCTCGGCGTCGGCGTGATCGAAGGCGCCGCGATGACCGCCGGCCTCGAAGCCTTGCGCGACGATCGCATCCGCGCCCGCGTCCTGCGCGCGCCGCGCGTCGGCGAGTGTGTTGGCGGTCGCGAACCAGGCGATGCCGCGCTCCTTCAGTCGCGCCACGTAGGCTGGTGGATAGAGGCCCATAATCGACGACACGACTCGCGGCGAGGCCTCGAGAAACGCCTCGCACTGCGCGTTGAAATCCGGAAGCACCACGTCACCGGCATCGGGCACGACTGCCGGTCCCCACGACGCGAGGAACGCACGCACACGCGCTTCCGCGTCGCCATCGCGGCGCGGCGGCGGATCCGGAATCCATGCGTTGATCTGCAGCGGACCGTTCGAGTGAGCGTTGAACTCACGCACCCAGTCGGCAATGCCGGCGGGCGTGGTCACCAACGCGCCAAGCGCACCCATCCCGCCAGCATTGGCGACGGCGATCGACAGACTCACTGGACAGGCGCCAGCCATCGGCGCCAGGAGGATCGGAAGTTCGAGGCCGTAGCGCTGGCAAAACGCGCCGGCACGATCGCGAGGACGCGCGCTCACTTCGTGGTCTTCTTCTTTTTCACGCCGGTGTGCTTCCACGCCAGCGTCATCGCTTCGCCGAGCGTCTCCTCATCGACGACGTCGAGGCGGACGCGGGTGCAGCCGGATCGACCCCACGCACCAGCCTCGGGTACAAAGGCGTCGGGATGCGCGCGCATGAATGTCGTCTGCTCGTCGGGTGTGAGCTTGACCATGCCGAACTTCATGTCGGCGTGTAACGTCGCGAAGATGCGGCCGTTGGCGCGGAAGTCGGGATGCCCCATGTGCTCTTTCTCGACGGCCCCGCTGAGACCGAGCGCGATGCGGCGGAAGTCGTTGGCTTTCATCCCCTCGTCAACACGACCGGACGATCGCGCGTGATAACCAGCGTGTGCTCGTAATGCGCCGACAGGCTGCCATCGCTGGTCCGCGTCGTCCAACCGTCGCGGTCCTGACGGATGCGATCGGATCCCGCGCTGATGATCGGCTCGATCGTCAGCACCAGGCCATCGGTGAGTACATCGCGTTGCCAGGGATCGTACTGATTCGGCACCGACGGCGCCTCGTGAATCGTCCGCCCGACTCCGTGGCCGCCAAGGCCGCGGACGACGCGAAAGCCGCGCGACCGTACGGTGGATTCGACGGCGCGGCCGATCTCGTTGACCTTCGTGCCAGCCCGGGCGACTGACAGCGCCGCGGCGAAGGCGTCGCGCGCGCAGGCGGCCAGACGCACGGCCTCGTCAGAGCCCGACTCGACGATCACGGTCCGCGCGGCATCGGCCACGTAGCCGTTCTTCTCCACGGTGACATCGAGCTTGACGAGATCGCCAGCCGTGATGCGGCGCGTCCCCGGAATGCCATGGACGACTTCGTCGTTGACGCTGATCAGCACGGTGCCCGGAAATCCGTAGACCAGCGCCGGCGCCGAATGCGCGCCGTGCGCGGTGAAGATTCGCGCGGCCACGGCGTCGAGATCACCGGTGGTGACTCCCGGACGAAGGCGCGCTTCCATCGCATCGAGGGTCAGATGGGCAATCCGGCCGGCGCGGCGCAGGCCTTTCCAGTCGTCGGCAGATTCAATGGACATGCGCGTCGTAGTGTCCGGCTTTAGCCGGACCTAGTCGTAGTATTGCGGCGCTTTCTTCAGTTTCGCATGCGCGTTGAAGTCGTGCTGAATCCACAGCTGCGACTTCGTTCGCGCCAGGAAATCATCCACCGCCTTGCGCGCCGCACGCGTCTGCTCTTCGTTGAACTCGAACGTCGGCAGCCGGTTCATCGTGCGTTCCTGCGGGTAGTGATAGAGGTCGCCCGAGAGCACGACACCACCGGTCTTCGCCAGCTTGACGTAGAGCACCTGATGTCCGGCGGTGTGTCCCGCCGCGCTCTTCAGGATCACCGCGCCGTCGCCGAACACGTCATGCTCGTCGGCCGTGACGATGACCGTCTTGCTGGTCTTGAGCGCGCTGTAGGTCATTGGCGTCACGGTCCCGGCCAGCTTGTCGCCGAACATCGCGTCGCGCTCGTTCTGACGCACCAGCCAGGTGGCCCCTGCGAACGCGTTGGCATTCGCGGTGTGGTCCCAGTGATGGTGCGACAGCGCCAGATGCGTCACCTGCGCCGGCGCGTAGCCGATCCCCTTCAACTGCGCCTTGAGCGGTGTGCGGATCGTGACCTGGCGTCCTTGCCCATCGGGAAGCGTGAGCGTGTGCACGACCGGACTGCCGGTCGGTTTCCAGTTCTCGTCAGGCACGGCGCCAGTGTCCCACAGCAACACGCCCTTCGGATGCACGATCAGATACGCCGCCACCGACAACTGCGTGGTCCCGACGTCTTCTTTGGTCAGCCGATAGCGAGCCGGATCGGATTCGAGCACGCCGCCGTCGAAGACGTACAGCCTGAGTGGCGCTTTCGCGCTGCCGGTCTGGCTAAAGCCAGACACTACGTGAGTCCGGCTAAAGCCGGACACTACAGCCACGAGAAACGCCGCGAGCAGCACCAGAGCTCTCGTTCGCGTCATGGGTTACGTCCTTTCGTAGGCGCCCCGATAGTCTGGCGGCAGGAGATCAGCGATGGCGCGACCGATGTCGTCCATCATGCCCTGGCGATCGCCGGCGCAACGCTCGCGGATGTCGTCGGCCGCGATCGGACTGCCGACGCGCACCTCCACGCGCACGGGGTGGAGTGCATCATCGTCAATCGGGAAGAGGGCCTCGGTACCGATGATGCCGACCGGCAGAACCATCGTGCCGGGCACCTCGAGATAGCGCGTCACGCCGGCCAGCATCGGCTGCATGCCGCGCGTGCGGCTGCGCGTTCCCTCACCGAACACGAGCAACACGTCGCCGAGCCGCAGACGCTCGTGCGCGATGTCGATCGACCGCCGCGCCGCGCGCGCCACTTCTCGCGGATCCATCACCGCGTCTTCAGACGACACGCCGCTGCTCTGCGGCACCTTGATCGTGCCGAAACACAGGCTCGAGAACCGCCGCTTCAGGCTCGAGTAGACCTTGGGCCCGGCGATGACCGTCAGGCGATCGCACACGCTGTCGGCGCCGACGCGATGGAACATCACTTCCACCAGATTGGCGTCCGCATACGACAAGTGATTGGCGGCGATCACGACCGGTCCGCTTCCGAGTGCCGCGAGGTGCTCAGCACCGTGCAGCGTGGACTCCGGGAGCAGGATGCGATCGGCCAGCACCTGGTGGATCCGGCGGGCCAGCGGGTCACGGGCGTAGTAGCCCCAATCGCTGCCCGCCGATGACAAGGCCCGGCTGAGACGAATCAGCGCGCGCGGCCCGGCCTCGTCGAGCTCGCGCGAGAGGCACGCGCTGATCTCGTCGAGCGTGTCCCATCCTGAGAGAAATGTCGTAATCGCCGAGATGAGCGCCTCACGGCTCACGACCTGAGGCGCAGACGAGGACGAGTGTGGCTGCAGGTTCACTGCTGGACGAACCCCTTTCGAGTCGGGAACTGCTTCTCGCCAGCCTCGATGGCGACAGCGAGGCGATTCTCCGGCGGTGGCAACGGACACGTGGTGAACGGCGAGTACGCACACGGCGGATTGCCAGCAAAGTTGAAATCGAGGACCGTCCACTCGCCTTTGCCGACCTTTGGCGCATGTACGAGGCGATTGCCGTACGTCGTTGACGAGTTCGTGGCGTCCTTGAAGAAGATCGAGAACTGATCGTAGTCGGGGAATCCGAAGGCCGTCAGCCGATGCTCCTGGTCGCCAATCCTGAACGTGAGATGTCCGACGACGGGGTACTCCACCGTTCCACCACGGACGTCGGCGATCTTGACCATCTTCGGCTGGTCGAGTGCATCGAACCTGGCCGCGACGCGAAAGCGCGCCTCCACCGGATAGGTCTGGACTTTCGGAAAATCCTTGAGCACGGGATGTTCCTCGTCCGATGCGTCGAGGAACATACGCCCATCTCCCATGGGGATCACGAACAAGCGCACGGACCCCAGTGTCATCTCCTCCCGTACCTCAGAGGACTTCGTCAGCGGCTTGCCCTCGCTGAGAAGACGGACACCGGGGGCTGGTGTCACGGTGACCGTCTCTCCCGTTCGTGTAAACAGGCCAGCCCGGGCGGGCGCAGCCGTTGCAGGCAACACGATCGGCAGGGACGTGTCGGATCCAAACGGCGTCTCACCCGCCTCGAGCGGCCAGATGCCGACGATTTTCGACGCGTCGCGCGCAGTGTTCTGCTGCTCGTCGAGCCACGTCGCGTACTGCTTCTGATACTGGGCCTGATCAACCGCCGGCGGCGCCGGCCACTGCTGCTGGTTGCAGCCCACACACAGGCATAGCAGCGTCACACCGAGTGCGTACTTCATCGCATTTCCCCCGCGTCTCCGGCCCATCTCGCCGTAGCCTTGGCGTCGGCGGACGAGCCCTACGGAACGTAGGCGATACAGTCGATTTCCACGCGCAGGCCCGGCTGTGGCAGCGCCGCCGCCTGGATCGTCGTGCGCGCCGGACGATGGTCGCCGAACATGCGCGCGTAGACGCCGTTCATGCGCTGAAACTCTCCCATGTCCATCAAGAACACGCCACAGCGCAGCACGTGCTGCAGGCTCGAGCCAGCGGCTCTCAGAATCGCTTCGACGTTGCGCAGGCACTGCTCGGTCTGCGCTTCAATGTCTTCCGGCATCTTACCGGTTGCCGGATCGGTTGCGCCCTGTCCGGCGACGAACACCAACCGCTCGAACCCCATGCCCGGCGAGTACGGCCCAGCCGGCTTCGCGATATTCGGGCCCTGAATCACCCGCGCGTCTGCGCGCGCCGCGTCCCCGCGCGCGTGACCGCTCATGATCGCTGTGACTTTCGCGTCTGGGCCACCGACGATTTCACCAGCTTCGTCAGCGTTGGCACGTGCACGTCAGACAGCCGTTTGATGTAGAGGCATCCCTTGCCGCACGAGTGCGTCCCGAGCTTCTTCAGCAACTCCCGCTGCTGATCCAGGTGCCCGAGATACAGCGTGATGTTCTGCTTGCGCGGCGAGAACGCCGTCAACATCCATTCCGCCTCGCGGCCACTGGCATACGTGCAGCGGTACGTACCGAAGCCGACGATGCTCGAGCCCCACATGCGCGGAGGAGCCTTGGCGGCCTTCTCCATGATGCCGGCAATCGTCCGGCAATCGTCGCGAACCTGGTCGTTCTCGATCGTGTCGAGAAAGTCGTCAACCGAGGCGGCGGTCAGCTTCGTCTTGGGTTCAGCCATCGTACTTTGCACTTTGCACTTTTCACTTTGTACTTTTCACTTTGTACTTTTCACTTTCCCAATCGTGTCCTTCTCGTTCTCGAGGCAGATGAACTCCATCAGCTCCGCGTCCGGCAGCAGCCTCACCGGCACCGACACTGACCAGGGCTTCGTGTAGGCCTTCGGATCGTCGATGGTGATCTGGATATTCATCGTACCGAAATCCTTGCGCTGGAAACGAGTGGTCACGTGCAGCGCTTCGGTGGCCGGCTTCCCAAGCTGATCGAGCCAGATGCGGCCATTGAATCCGGCACTGTCCACGACCAGGGTGTCACCGTCCCATTTCGCGGTCGAGTACCCGTGCCAGGTTGGCGAGACATCGGGATGTGGCACGAAGCGGCGGCCGTCGGTGAATGCCTGCCACCACAGGTTGAAGGCCTCGTGCACGAAGAACACGATCCTCGGCGTCTGCACGATGCGCCAGACCGCCGGGACCAGCATCACCTTGGGGACTCCTTGCGGCAGACAGTTCGCGTCGGGGTCCTCCTTCCACAGACTGCCCGAGGCTCGTTCGTCGTACAGCGTCTTCGCCCAGGGTTGGAACGGCGCGCCCTCTTTCAGATCACGCGCCAGGTCCCGCGAGTACCCCGTCGGAGGACTCCAGACGCCCGAAAGATCTGGTTTGCCATCGGGCAGCCGCGGCGCCGGCGCCGAGAGATTGGGTTTGCCGTCTGGTGTCCGCGGGATCTGCGGGGGCGGCACATTGGCCCACTGGGCCAGAACCGTGGTCGAGAGGAGCGCAATGAGCACGAGGTGCAGCAGTGTTCTCACGTCAGCCTCCGGATGTGGACCTTCAGGGTACGCCCCAACGAACCACTAATGTATCGCGACCGCGCTCAGATTTTTCTGCATGAAAACGCAGGCCATGGGCTGCCCCACGCGGAGTTGATGCTCGCCCCGTCCGGTCTCGACGAACCCATTCGCGTTGTAGAAATCCACCGCGGCGAGCGACGAGTCGAGCTGCAGGGTCTTCGCACCCGCGGCCAGGGCAGACGACTCGGCGAGACGCAGCAACGACCTTCCGATCCCGCGCCGAGCCGCCATGCCTCTGACGTACACACCCACGCCATGCTGACCATCTGCCCTGTGATGGGACGAGAAGCCGAGGACCTCGCGACTCCCCTCCTGACTGGCCACCGCAACGAAGAACACCTCACCGGCGTCCATCGCTCGGCGATACATCGCAGGCTCGATCGCGGCGCGCCATGCCTGCACCACATCCGCGGAATAGAACCGGGGACCGATGGACTCGATCGAATCGACATGCGCGGCCGCAATCGCGCCGGCATCGTCCGGACCGGCGGCGCGGATCTCGAACGGATAGTTGACGTGCAGCGCGCCCTTCAGATCATCCAGCGAGCAGCGGGCATTGACCGGATCGGCGCCAAGGAAATCTGCCTCGCGCAGGTTTGCGCCGGTGAGGATCGTCCCGTGCAGCTTGGCGCCAATCAGATCCGCTTCAACGAGATTGGCGTTCGAGAAGTCGGCGCCTCTCAGATCCGCGTTCATCAGATTCGTGGCGTGCAGCGACGCGCGGCGCAGGCTGACGTTCGAGAAGTTGATGCCAGTGAGAATCGCCCCGTCGAGCACCACGCCGTCGAGCACGATGGCGAGATTATCGGGATCCTCGCGACGCCAGTGATTCCAGGCGTTCGCGCCGAACTTCAACCGCAGGAGAAAATCAGGGGACACCTGGTCATGTTACGTCGGGAACGAACGCACGAAGCGCCCCGGCGTCTGCCGTCCCGACCGACTTGGCGAACGAATATTGCGACTTGAGGATCGAGTAGCCGACGCGGCGATAGAACTCGTGGGCCGCGGTGCGCGTCGTGCTGGACGACAGCCGGACGACGGAACATCCGTGCTGGACCGCCCACTCCTCGGAGCACGTCAGGAGGCGACGCCCGATACCCTGATTGCGGTACTCGCGATCGACCACCAGACCGCCGATGACGACAAACGCCTCGGCCTCCACGTATTCGCCAATCAGCATGTGGATCCATCCGACCGGGCGACCGTTGTCTTCGGCGACGAGGAACTGTTGATCATTTCGGGCCAGCACACGTGACAGGCGGACGGCCACCGCGGCTGGCTCGGGATGGTAGCCAAGCTGTTCCGACAGCGAGGCAATCGCATCGGCGTCAGACGGCCGCGCGGCGCGAATCGTGACGGGCGCGCTCATCGTTTCGCCCCGATCATCTGCACGGCCCTCTCGATACGGCGCGTGCGCGTCTCGGGTTTCTTGGCGCCTTCGACGGCCTCTGCGTGCTCGCGCTGGTGTGAGAAGCTCAACTCCTGCCAGCGGTCCCACACCGCCGCCGCTTTGAGTGCTTTCACCAGATCGGCCGGTGGCTTCACGACACGCGGCTCGGTGTCGAGATCGAGACGCACGTCGAGCGTCTCGCCGCCCTCGAGTCCTGCGGCCTCGCGGTTGCTCTTGCGCAGCGGAATGCACGGCGGGCCGCCCATGGCGGCGATCGTGCTGCGGTAGGTGTAGCCGTTCACGGTGACTTTGACCGGCGCGCGCAGCTTCCCGAACACGGCCTTCGGATCGAACGTCAGCGGGATGAAACACGTCGAGCCATCGCGGTAGATCGTGGTCTTGAAGGTCTTGGTCATGCGGCCTCCGCTCGAATCATCGACTCCCCGCGGCGAAGGAATTCACCCCAACCCGGCACGCGACACGCCGTGGCGACGTCGAGCGGCGCACGAGGCGAGGCCTCGTGCGGCTTCAGCACCAGCTGCCACCATCCGACGTCGTGCCAGCAATCGAACTTGTAGCCGACGCGGCGGTACACGCCAATCGGCTCGAAGCCCATCGCCTCGTGCAACCCCACACTGCCTGGATTCGGCAGCGCGATGCCCGCGAACGCGTTGAAGTATCCCTGCGCGGACAGAATGGCAAAGAGTGACGTGTAGAGCCCACGTCCGACGTTGCGTCTGCGGAACGCCTCGTCGATGTACACCGATGTGTCCACCGACCACTGATAGGCGCCCCTGACGCGATGCTTCGTCGCGTACGCGTATCCCGCGACGCGCCCGTCCATCTCGCAGACGAGCCAGGGGTGCGACCGCAGCGTCTCGTCGATGCGTCGCGCCATCTCGTCGCGATCGGGCAGCGTGGTTTCAAACGAGATCGCTGTCTCGGCGACCACCGGGCGATAGATCGCCGCAACCGCTTCCCCATCCCCTGCCGTCGCCAATCGAATCTGCACATCCACGCTCGCCTCTCCAAGTCTTCAGTGTCGCGCCGCCTGCCGTCCTGCCAGCACCAGCCACGCCGCGAGCGTCGCCGACTTGTGCTCCGCACGCCACGGACCTCCGACAGGGCGACCGAGCTGTGACACGACGTCACGAAGTTCTTGTTCCGGCCGCTGCAACGCTGTAGCGGCTGCTGCGAGAAGGTCGCGCTCGCGCCACAGTGCAGAGCGGAGGCCACACCGCTGTGCGGCGTCCTCAACGACGCCCCTGAACAGCTGGCCCTCGAGCGCATGAATGCGAATGTGATCGTTCGCAATCGTCGAAGGATCGATCACGCTGCCGACGACGAGTCCGGCTCCGCGCAGATTGTGGCCCGACTGATAGTCGCGAATCAGTCCGGTGACCGACGATCGGCCGAATCGCTTGACCGACGCCACGAGCGTCGCGAGTGTCTTCCCTCCCTCGCGCGCGGTACCGAAGCCTGCGTGATACGGCTGCCGGGCATCCGGGACCTCAGGGTTGCTCAACTCGACACGGCGGCTCTCGACGACGACCGGCGACGTCGCCGCCCCGGAGACGAGGACGACACAGGCCCAACCAGACTTCACGGTGAATCCGACAGCAGCGCGAGTCATGACCTCAACACAGACAACGGCCAACACAGAAGCGTCCGGCCAGACCGTCCGGTGACACGGCATCGGTCGCGAACGAGACCACGATGCCACCGAGTACCCAGCCAAGCTGCGCGCGTCGCGACATATTCGAGCGCTCTTTCAGCATGAGCCAGGTCATCACCGTCCACTCAAAGATGCGCAGCGGCGTGTAAATGGCGAAATAGAGCACCGCGAGGCTGCTTCGATGCACCGATCCCGCAGCGAAGAAGACGATCGTACCGAGCACAAGACCAATCATCCAGCGCAGTGCGCCGAAGCGAAGCGACGAAGCGATTGGCGACGGGCGCGCCGCGAGCATGCGAAGTCCCACGTAGCACCACAGCGAGTACAGGAGGTACTTGACGATCGCGTAGACGACCACGGAACCCTCGCGATGACGTGCCTTACGACCTCGGAACAGGATGGTCGGTCAGTACAGGCATATAGGGTACCCAAGGTCCGACCTCGCCGGAATACTGCTTGGCCATCACACGCACGGCTTGCGCAATGTGTCCGAGATCGTGCACGACCCACGCAGCGAGCAACTGCCGCAGCGTCACCGGACCCAGCGACGGGTGCTCACCGGGCAAATCCAGCTCCGTGTCCGTGAGGTCCCATGATCGCAGCAGCGCGAGACTCCCGGCTCTCAGCTCCGCGAACTCGCCGAGCAGCGACTCGAGCGACCGGTCGGCGTTCCGCGTCCAGTGCCGGAATCGATCGTATTTCTCGAAGCGGAGGCTGGGTCCTCGCGCCAGGATGATGCGAGCGCGGGGAATCCAGTCGGTCTCTTCGCCGTCGATGAGATGTCCGACGACATCGAACGGACTGAAGGTATCCGGGCCTTCCGTGCTGCGTGTCCAGGGATCGGTGAGTCCGCTCAGCAGGCTCTGGAGCGTGGATGGCGTGCGGGCGAGTACGTCGATCGAGAGATCGAGATTGAAATTCATGAGACGTCCCCACGTCGCCTCAGGCTCGAAGCTCGATGATCTCGTGCGAGATGCGCGAGCCGCTGACCTCGAGCCGCGCGACGGCAATCGGCAGTGTGAAGCGACGCGGTCCGGCGCTTCCCGGATTCAAGTACAGCACATCGTCGCGGGTCTCGGCATGGGGCCGATGCGTGTGGCCAGTAATCACCGCCGCGAACCCGGCCGCCTTGGGATTGAGGTCCAAATCAGACAGGTTGTGCAGCACGTAGATCTGCAGGCCGCCGACCTCGACCACTTCGGTGGGCGGCAACACATCGGCCCACGCACTCGTATCCACGTTGCCGCGCACAGCGAACGTTGGCGCGATCGCACGGAGGCGCTCGAGGATCTGTGGATCGCCGACGTCGCCGGCGTGGATGATCAGGTCCGAATCGTGGAGCGCGGCCACAGCCTCAGGACGCAGCAGCCCGTGCGTATCGGAAATGACGCCAATTACAGGCACGTCAGATGACTCCCGACAACCAATGCATCACGTTGAGGACGAAGTGGAAGCTCTGCTCGGCGCCACGCGCGTTCATGCCGACGAGACGGCGATCGGGTCCGGCAATCTGCGCCGTGAACAGCGTCGCGTCGCCAAAGAATGCGGCTCGCCCCAGCTCGACATGCATCACCGCTCCGTGCACGCTTCCGTCTGACGCGACGAGCACCGGTTCAGCGGTCGCCGGAACGCGTATCGCCTGACCCACGACAGTCGTGAGACTCGCCACCGACTCTTTCGCATGCCGCCCACGCACAATCGCATGGGCACGAAGGGTTCCATCCATCGAGCGAAACGTGGCCGGCTTCACCACCGCGTCGCTGAACGTGACGCCAAATGACGCAGCGACGTTGGAAGTGGCCGCCAGCGAATCGCGAACGGCAATGACCAGCAGGCTGTTTCCGGCGGCCACCCACGTGCGAATCTGATCGGCCTCCGCAATCGCGGACCGGGGACCCGCGATCACCAGAATGCGGCATTCAGCGAGGGACTGCCGGTCGAGGGTTCGTGTCAGTGAACGAACGAGATAGCCGTCGCGGCGAACCAGATCGCCGAATGGCCAGAAGCCCTCATTGAGTGTGTACAGGTTGTTCTGTCCCTCACCGAAACAGACGAGGGGACCGACACCAGGCGCATAGGCACGGTCCTCGATCATCGGCCGGAAGCTTCGATCGGGAATCTGATGCGCCGCGAGCGTCACCGCTGCGATCGCAATTGCGACAACGCTAAATCCGCCCCGGCGCCGCAACCGTCCGCTCCGTGACCACATTGCCGGTATTGAGCGTCGTCGCCGGCTCGAACAGCAGCACGTGCACTTCGTCCTCGGCGACGGGACGATGCTCGACGCCGCGCGGGACGATCAGGAACTCGCCTTCCTCGACCGTGACAGTCCGGTCGCGGAACTCCATCGTGAAGCGGCCCTTCACGACGGGAAAGAGCTCGTCCTCGTGCTCGTGATGATGCCAGATGAACTCGCCCAGGAACTTCACGAGCTTCACGTGCTGGCCGTTGAGCTCGCCGACGATCTTCGGATCCCAGTGAGCGTCGAAGAGCGACAGCTTTTCGCGGAGATTGACCTTCATCACCAGAGTCTAGACCAGGCTATCGGGTCAGCCACCTCTCAGCGCTCATCAGGCTCGTAGTCACGCGGGCCGAGACTAATTAACTTTCGTGGCGATCCACCAGGTCGTGCCGCCGGCGTCCTTCACGCCGCCGCGCTTGTCTTCGTCTGCCTTCTTGACCGGCTCCTGAACCGATGTCGCGCCTGCCGCGAGCGCGCGCTTATACGTCGCATCGACGTCGCTCACATAGACGTGCACGTACGACGGCACAGGAGGCCACCCTTCCCCGCCGTCGGCCAGCATGACCACCGTATCTCCGATGCGTACCTCTGCGTGCATGATCCGTCCGCTCGGATCCGGGAATCGGCGCAGCTCCTTCGCGCCCAACACCTGGGTGAGGAAATCGATGGTGGCGCCTGCGCCGGCGACGATCAGGTACGGAGAGACTGTCGTGTAGTCAGCGGGTTTGTAGGATGGTGCAGCTCTTTTTCGTGCAGCCGTGCGCTGCGTGCGTTTGGGCGCTGTCTTCTTGCTAGCTCGACGATTCCGAGTCGCGGCTGCTTTCTTCGCGGGCGCCTTACGCTTCTTCGCCACCTTCCGTGCTTTTGCCATCGCTTCCTCCGCCGTCACGATACCACCGCGCGGTGACGCGCACGTCGCGACCGACTCACACCGCCGCTGGCTCTCTCGGGACTTCGGCTTTATAGCAGTTGTTTACGCACGTCTCGAACTTCGGATAGTAGTCGTGGTAGGCGACGTGCACGTCCCGGAATTCGGGAACAACGGCCAAGGTATCGGTCCACTTCTGCGTCCAGTTAGGACCGAGCGGGTCGGGGACCTTCAGCACGTGATGCAAGGAGTATGTGAAGGCCAGGTATTCATAAAGCCTGGACATACAGATGTACCTTCGTAACGACGGCTCGTTGGTTTCGTACTTCGCCTTGTACATATCGAGAGGCATGTAATCCTGCGGGTACAAGCGCAGGTTCTCGACGTGCGCATCGGTCACCGGCTCGTACAACTGCCAGTACATCTCGAACCGGTCGCGCAGGATCTGCGCCTTCATTAATCGGTTCTGCAGGAACGTCTGCCAGGCGGATACGCCAAGGGCGATAACGGCAACCAACAAGACGGCTGTATCGACATCCATAGCCAGCACCTCAATTCATCAACGTCTCAACACATCGCTCATAACACCTCGGTCATCGCGTCAGACGAGGCACCAGCATTGGCGTTCGTGCCTTGTAGCTGGCATAGGCTGCGGCTCCCAGTTCCTCGGACAGGAATTGCTCCTCGAGCCGTGCTTTGATCCACAAGCCAAGTGTGATCATCGCGAAGCCGGCCACTGCCAGCGCTGACCCGCAGAGGATCGCCAGCCCCAAGTCGATCACGATGAATCCCGTGTAGATCGGATGGCGCACCAGACGATAGGGCCCGGTGTCCACGACACGATGGCCCTCGAGGCGCTTCACATTGGCCGACCACAGGCGCCCGAGATGCAGCCTCGCCCAGCAGCACAGCGCGATTCCGGCAACGACGACCAGCACCATCGCCCAGGCAAGCAGTGGAGGATTGACCCAGAGTAGGAATCCGCCTTTTACGAGCAAGACGGGGCGATGACTAGCATGACCAGTCCCAACGAAATCACCAACGCGTATAGCCGCTCCCGATGCGCTCCCGCCGTGGCACGGGTAGGCGCTCGTCTGTCGGTCACGTTCCATGTGATGACGAAGACGAACCAGAGCAGATAGCCGGCGATGATTGGCAAGGGTTCCGGCATCTTTTTTCTCCATTCATCGGATCGGCTCGGCGCGAAGAATCACGCCGACCACACGCCCCTTGTCGTTTCGTTGTCCCGCAACGCGTCTCTGAGCACACCACAGACAGCTTCGTACGCTGAACTCGATAGACGGAACAGGCTGATCACGATTCGCTGGCCGTCGTAGTAGCGGACGATGACTCGACTCACACTCTCGAACTTGACGGCCGCGATGGCGTCACGGCGCAACTCGATCCACTCGTGTTCCGGCCGAATCCAGATAGAGGTCGGCGTCGTTCGATAGCGGCGCTGGTGGCTGGTGACCTGGTCAAAGATGGCGCTGGCTATGAATACAAAGAATCCTCCGAAGCCGAGCAGGATCCATTGCTTCGAACCGAACGCGTCCACGGCGAATGCCGCGAGAAATACCAGGAACACTCCGACAAGTGCGCCGTAGTATCCAACCACTGACATCGGCATTCGTTCTGCCGTCCGCCCCCAGGCGATGCGATGGCGCGTCGCCGGACGTGACGCAAGAAGAATGAACAGCAAGGCCGTCACGCCGAAAGCCAACCATTTCATGGTCGATCCTATTGGAGCTTCGGAACCTCCACGAAGGCTCCACCGGCCTTCGCATGGCTCACTGGATCGTAGTGTTCAAGCATGTAGCTGCCTTGCGCCGCACAGCCAGATCAGCCGGCCAACACGTGGGCGCTGCCATTCGCTGCGCGCCTTCCCAGAGCTGTCGCCAGAGCGGATAGTTACGGATCTGATCGGTCCTTTCGCGTGCGGCTTTCGCGTCACCGATGGTATCGAATTCGTTCGCCAGAATCAGGATCGCCAATCGTCAATTCGAGCTCGTACGGCGGCGACCGTCGCCGTATCGCCACCCACGGTCCAGAGTAACCGCCCTCTGGGAGAGTGCCACCCGGAGAGATGACCCATGCGAGACCATAACCCAGGAAATCCTTTTCGACTGCCCAGCGACCGTGTCCCGACAGGAACGTGCCCCCCGAATCACCGAAGTCTTTGACGACGCAATCTGGGAGGTTCTTCACGAGCAGCGTGCCATCCGCTCGCAGTTCAAGTGTGGCTTCAGGGATGTCTCGATATCCTTTGCGCGCTTTCAGGAAGTCCACCGCGTCAGATGTGAGCGTGTAAATGCCAGCCAGCCCGGTTGGTGTCGGCTGCTGAACGAGAATCTGATCGCAGCTGGTGATCGAGATGAAAACAACCGCGAGACCGACCCGGCGAATGCATGTTCGCATGCGTGTACAACGAACAGGCGCGTCCGAAATGACCGGCGCTCTATTTGCGCATTCCGGTGACGCGTCCGTCCAGGCCGTAGTGTGTCGAGTCCGAATAGGGCGCGGACAGCAGTCCCAGACGGTCCGCCGCGAGAAGCACGAGGCCGCCGCCGCTAAGGAACGCGAAGACGAGATACTTCCAGCCGCCGATGGCGATGAGAAAGCGGGGTCCGAAGAAGCGCACGCCGAATACACCGACGGCGACCGCTGATAGTAAGCCAACGAACGCCGCGACCATTCCACACACCAGCCTGCTTGTACTCATCGAGAGATGTATCGTCCAGTGCGGCTCGCTCCCACAGGCCACCCGGCCTTCAATTCGGTCGCGTCTTGTCCACGTACTCGCGCAACCACTTGTCGGCGACTGCCGCGACTTCCTGATTGTTTTTCTCGAGCATCAACATGTGACCGTTGCCCCTGATGCCGATGTCGGCGAGACGAACGAAACGTACGGTCGCGACACGCGCTTGCCGGAGATAGGCCACGGTGCAGTGATCGTACGCCGCGTGATACGACGCCTCGGCTTGCACGACGAGCACTGGGATCGCGCGCAAGTTGACGAGTGCGCGCGCGGGCTCCGCTTGCGCCCAGCAACGTACCAAGCCGGGCGCGTCGGAATGCTCCTGACGCACGAACATCAGCTCCTTCGGGTCACGGACTGGAGGATCGTAGGCGAGCGGCGGTGCGGTCAACCCGTACGGTTTGGCCAGAGGTCCCTCTTCGAACCACTCCGGTGCGCCTTTCTCAACGTTGTCGTGGACCGGCGGCCCGGACGGCTCCATCGCGACGATCGCTTTGACCAGTGTCGGCCTGGCATCAGCGACCAGCCAGCCAAAGGTCCCAGACTGCGAATGCGTCAGGAGGATGGCCGGACCGATGCGATCGAGCAGCGCGGCACCGGCATCGCGATTCAGTTCCTGCTGACGAGGAAAGCTGGCGAGCGATGGATAGTTCTGGGCAAAGAACTGATCGAAGACCGGATCACCGGCGATGCCTGATCCTGGCCACTGTGTGTGAAGCCTGGCTTGCGGCCACAGATTCGAACGCTCGGGCGCAGTGAACCGTTGTTGAACGCGCTCGACCCCATTGCGGGATTGCGGACCAACCTCCGGCTGATGCGCCGACCGGGCGCGCGAGGGCTGGTCGAGCACGTAGACGGCGTACCCCTGTCGAACGAAGTACTGCATCCAGCCTTCTCGCCCATCGGGAGTGCCGGTGTAGTTCAACCCGCTCTGGCCTCCGCCGGAGAACATGACGATCGGATAGCGATGAGTGAGCGTGCGTGGAATATGGAACTCGACGTACATCTGGCCGGACATGAATCGGCCGTCCTGGGCGTCGAAGTACGTCCCACCGACAAAGAAGTATCCCTGTTTCGCGATCACGAGCGGCGACTGCGCAGCCGTCGTCGCGGCAAGCAGGATGAGCGCGACACCAACCCGCAGGAGGCACGTCGCGACTGGCCACCTCTCCATCGATCGAGCCGCCTTTCACACCGGCTAGTCGTCTTCCGCGATCAGCACCACAGGTGGACCCCCAGTCGAGATCTCCATGGCATGAGCCACGGCAGCCTGGCCGCCCTCCGAAGACATCGCTGCCTGCAACGACTCGGTCGATTCGAAATACAGCTCAGCGACGCGCTGATACGGCGGCGCCGCTCCTGCCGGTGTGCCCAGCACGTGTGCCGCCACGAACTTCTGCAATCCCGGAATCCTGTCGATCACCATCGGAGCATGTTCAGCACGATATCTGCGCTCGAAAGTGGCGACGTCCGAGGGCGGCGGGTAAAGGACGATGAGCTTTGGCAACGGTATCCCTCCCTCGACCAGAACCGATGCGTGGTTCGTCTCCGTGAAGTCGGCAAATCCTAGCATGCAGAGTCGGCGTGTCTTCAACGCTGCTTCGCGAGCTGCAGTGTCACACCAAACATCACGAGGAGCGCGGGCAAGTCCGCGACTTCGAGGAACCAGACGGGGTGCTGATGAAAGTAACGGCCCGCCACGATGGCGCCAGTACCGAACTCCCAGGGGTCAAAGGGGTCGTTGCTTGGCGGGGGAAGAGGAGGCTCGCTGGCGAAGGGCCGCCTAAAGGCGGCCCCTACTGTAGACCGTAGACCGAAGACCAAAGACTTAAAACAGTCCGACCGTCCGTCCCTCACCGTCGATGTCGATGTTCATGAACGCCGGCGTCTTGCCGAGACCCGGCATCCGCTGCATCTCGCCGCACAGCGCGACGACGAACTCCGCGCCGGCGCTCGGCACGAGTCCGCGCACGGGCAGCACGAAACCAGTAGGCCGGTTACGCAGCGTTGGATCGTGCGAGAGCGACAGATGCGTCTTCGCCATGCACACCGGCGCGTGACCAAGACCGAGCTTCTCGATCTTCTCGAGGTCCTTGCGCGCCTGTGACTCGAGATCGATGCCTGACGCGCCGTACAGCTTGGTGGCAATCGCTTCGATCTGCTGCACGAGCCCGGTGCCCGGAGGCGTGAGGAACGAGAAGCTGTTCGGCTTGTCGCAGGCGGTGACCACGGCGTTCGCCAGCTCGGTCGCGCCCGCTCCGCCTTCCGAGAACCCGGAGTGCGTGACGACGGTCTCGGCGCCGGCCTTGAGCGCCAGCTCGCGCACGAGCGCCAGCTCCTTCGATGTGTCCGTCGGGAAGCTGTTGATGGCAACGACGCACGGCAGCCCGTACTGCCGGACGATCTGCACGTGCGCGGCGAGATTGTCGGCGCCCTTGGTCAGCGCATCGAGGTCCTCGTTGCCGAGGACGTTGAACGGCTTGCCGCCGTGCGACTTGGTCGCGCGCACCGTCGTCACGAGCACCGCGGCGCTCGGCGCGAACCCGCCGACGCGGCAGACGATGTCGCAGAACTTCTGGAAGCCAAGGTCGCTCGCAAAGCCGGCTTCGGTGACGACGTAGTCGGCCGACTTGAGGGCGATACGATCCGCGACGATCGAGTTGGCGGCGTGAGCGATATTGCCGAACGGACCCGCATGGACGAGCGCCGGCTGTCCTTCCAGCGTCTGCACGATGTTCGGCTTGATCGCGTCCTTCATGACGACGGTCATCGCGCCGGCCACTTTCAGCATCTCCGCCGTCACGGGCTCACCGTCGTAAGTGCTGGCGACGACGATGCGTCCGAGCCGGCGGCGCAGATCGGACAAGCTGCTCGACAGCGCGAAGACGGCCATCACTTCCGATGCTGCGGTGATGATGAACTGGCTCTCGCGCGGCACACCGTGCGTCTTACCGCCAAGGCCGACGACCGTGTAGCGCAGCTCGCGGTCGTTCATGTCGAGCGTGCGCGGCCAAATCACAGACGAGTGATCGATGCGCAGCGGATTGCCGTTGTAGATCGACGCGTCGAGCGCCGCGGCCAGAAGGTTGTGCGCCGTCGTCACGGCGTGGAAGTCGCCGTTGAAGTGGAGGTTGATGTCCTCCATCGGCCCGATCTGCGAATACCCGCCACCGGTGCCGCCGCCCTTCACGCCGAAGACCGGTCCCATCGACGGCTCGCGGAGACAGAGCATCACCTTCTTCCCGATCTTTCCCAGGCCCATCGTCAACGCGACGCTGGTCGTCGTCTTGCCCTCACCGGCTTTCGTCGGGGTGATGGCAGTGACGATCACCAACTTCGCGTTCGGCCGCGAGGACAGGCGATCGAGGATCGACAAGCGGATTTTGCCGCGATGCTGGCCGGACTGTTCGAGCTCTTCGGGAAGGATGCCGGCGTCTTTGGCGATCTCGGAGATGGGGCGGAGCTTGGCTTCGTGAGCGATCTCGAGGGCTGTTTTCATTGGTATCAGTTTTCTGATCGCGCACGCTAAAGCGTGCGCTCTACGGCGTGCGCTCTACGCTGTCTTTTCAACCTTCTCTGTTTTTGCGGCTGGCTTGGGCGGCGTGCGCGCCGCGAGTGCCTTGTCTGCAGCCGATGGCCCAGCGGTCTTGAGGCGTTCGTCTTCCTCGACAGGGACGGTGCGGCCCGGGCCGCCTGCTTGCCACAGATCTTTGGGACGGCCCGGCCTGCTGTCGCGGCCAAGGTAGAAGTTCACCCACGACGCTGTGCCGGTCAGCGCGCGGTCGGGCGGCGGGATGTACACCTTCAATTGTTCGATCTGATTCGACGCCTCGGCCCGGGCCATCACCTCCACCCAGATGCACTGCTGGCCGATCACTTCGCACTCGCCATGGAACGTGCCGCCGCACGGCCCGTTGCGCATCTGCTTCGGGCACGTTTGCGGACAGACGTACTCCATGGACCCCAGCACGCAGTTGCCGCAGTTCTGACAACCGAAGACTTCCTTCTTGCCGTAGTACTCGAACCGCTCGAACCAGTGACTCAGCTTCGGATGTTTGTCGAGCCAGCTGAAGGCGCCGGCAATCGCGCGCTTCACCACGGATTCCTTCGTGCTTTTCGACCACGGCACGAAGGGCAACCCTTTGGCGGCCGCGTCCATCACTGTGGGCAGGAATGTGCGAACGGGCTTGGGATTCGGATCGCGCTGGTAGAGATAGAAACCGTCTTTCTTGCCGAACTGCAGCTCCTCGTAGAGCTCCTCCCACTTCGGCGCGAGCTCCTCTGCGCGACGGATCATCCAGCGAATCTGATTCGCGTCGTGAGTTCCGCCGATGTAGGCGCCGGCGTAGCCGATGCCTTTGAGAATCGCGATCGATCGCGCGGCGCGCTCGAGACGCGCCTGGAGTCCACCGTCAGCGGCTTCGGATTCCTTCTTCAACACCGCGACCAGCTCGTCCGACGCCCAGCATCCCGGTGGATTGCCGGTGTTCATGCGCTCGCCGGCGCGGCGGCTCAGGACGAAGACGTTGCCGAGCACCGGCGTCTTGATGCCACGCTCGTCGAGATACTTCTTCAGCTCGACGAACTTCGTCGCATCCCAACCGACCTGCGTGATCGCCATGTCGGCGCCGGCGGCAATCTTCTTCTCCAGCTTCAGGTACTGATAGAGCAGGTCTTCGCGCTGATATTTGAACGGCGACACTGCGCACGAGATGAAGAACGGCGTGCCCGTGCGCGCGCGGAGCTCGGCGATGTGTGCCGCCAGCTGCACCGAGTCGATGTCGAAGACCGCCGTGCGCTGGGCGGCTTTCGGCCAGTCGCCGCTGATCGCAAAGATGTTGTGCATCTCCAGCGCCGACAGCTGCTGGAGGATCTTGTCGATGGTCTTGCGATCCTGACCGACGCACGTCTGATGCACGTTCGGGACAAGGCCGCGGGCGCGGACGGCCGTGCCGACGCGAATCGAGTCCTGCCCGAGCGCGCCGCCGGCATAGCTGGTGATGCTCCCGCCGGCGATCTCGGGAATCATCGCCAGCTTCGACGCGATCTCGAGCACCTGCGCTTCGCGCTTGAGGCCGGACGCCACCAGCTCCGTCATGTAGACGAACTGGCCCGACCTCACGCGCTCGGCGAGCGATCTCACTTGCCGAGTTCCTTTCGCACCGTGCGGGTGCCTTCGACCATCGCGTTCAGCTTGCTGAATGCGACGTCGCGGGGAAGACGCACGAGGCCGCAGTCCGGTGTGATGATGAGCCGCTCCGGTCCAATCACTTCGACGCCGCGACGAATGCGGTCGGCCACGAACCCTGACGACTCGACCTCGTTGGTCTTGACGTCGATGACGCCGATGGCGACCTGGAACGGCACGTTGAACTTCTTGAACAGCTCGAGGTCTTCTTCACCCCGGCGGGCGAATTCCATCGAGACGGCCTGCACCTTGGCTTCGAGGATCGCCGGGAACAGGAACTGGTAGCTGCCCTCGAAGGACGGCTTGCCGTAGCGATTGCCGTAGCAGATGTGCAGCGTGACGTGCGCGTTCACACCGTCCACCATCGCGTTGATTGCCTTGAGTGCCCACGGCAGATCTTCCGGGAAGCCTGAGAAGTACGGCTCGTCGATCTGCAGTCGTGTCGCCCCGGCGCGAACGAGTTCCTTCAGTTCCAGGTTCAGCATGCGCCCGAGGTCGAGCGCGAACGCTTCCTCGGTCTGATAGTGCTTGTTCTGGATGCGCTTGACCAGCGTGTGCGGACCCGAGACCGAAATCTTCGACGCGTGGTCGCTGTACCGGCCGAGGAACTTCGCTTCTTCAGAGAGTCCCAGCGTGCCGGTGGCCAGCTTCGACCGGACGACGCTCTCGTAGAAGTCGTAGTAAAAGCGCTTCGATCCCTGATCGACCTGCACGCCGGGCATCCGCTCGGTGAAGTAGTCGATCATGTTGTCGCGCTGCGCTTCACCGTCGGAGACGA
>Ga0111539_10002419_pt1 | contig 24830 bp, 26 predicted proteins | sample RhiMethybrSRZTD1_FD_79667 | JGI IMG/M metagenome (GOLD analysis project Ga0111539, IMG submission 79667) | Populus rhizosphere microbial communities from Tennessee, USA - Rhizosphere MetaG P. TD hybrid SRZTD1 (version 2) (version 2) | ecosystem: Host-associated > Plants > Roots > Rhizosphere >...
CGCGCTCGCTGCCGGCCCGGTCGATCCCGGTGACGTACGGGATGCGCTCGCGGAAGCCGGCGAGTCCGAGCTCTTTCACGCCGCGCCGCACCATCATCCCCACCAGGCACGCGACAGCGCTCGAATCGGCTCCGCCGCTGATCGAAACCACGAAGCCCGCGGAACGGCTTTTGCGCATGTAGTCGAACAGCGCGAGCGTCAGCGCGCGGGCGAATTCCTCTTCCTTGACGTGCTCCGAACGCTCCCACGGCGCGAGTACCAGGCGCTGCGGCTCCGGTTCCGCGCTCGGGTACTCGTGTTCGACCTTCACCGCTTCGTCGGGCTCGGTGGTCAGATCCGGCTCGAAGCTCGACAGGGCGGCGCGACGGGCTCGCGTCAGGTCGACGTCGATCACCGCGCTCACCAGCTGGTGGCCGCCGAAGCCGAAGCGCGGCGCGGCCGCCAGCTCCTCACCGCCGCTGGCGATCAAACAATCGCCGTCGTAAATCGCTCGGCCTGCCTCGTTCCCGAGCAGGTTCGCGTATACGTAGCTGGCACCGAACGCGCGCGCACCCTCGAGCACGAGCCGGCGCCGCACCTCGTATTTTCCGAACGCGAAGTGGCTCGCACTCGGGTTCAGGATCAGGTCCACCGCTTCGCGCGCGAGCTGTGCGCCAGGCCGCTGCGCAATCCAGGCGTCCTCGCAGATCTCGAAGCCGATCCTCACCTGCCCGCACTCGAAGTAAATGTCCCCGATCGGGTAGTCGTGCCCGCGCAGCGAGGTGCGCCCCCGCCGCCCCTGCGGCCACGGCTTGAACCAGCGCGGCTCGTAGTGGATGCCGTCGCCAGCCAGCGCACGCTTGGCGACGAACCCGAGCAGTTTCCGATCCGCGACCAGGCCGCACACGTTGTAGACCGCGTTCGCATGGAGCAGCGGCAGCCCGAGGCTGACCACGATACCGGCGGTCTCGGGCAGGATCTCGAACAGCACCTCGAGCGCCGTCTCGCGGGTGCCCGGCGCAAAGAACGCGTCTTCACAACCGTAACCGGTGATGCAGAGCTCGGGCAGGCACAGCACGCCGACCTGGTTTCTGCGCGCGGTCGCGATCGCGCTCAGGATGTTCGCCTTGTTGTTTTCCCAGGCGAGCGGCGTCTGGTTCAAAGCGGCGGCGCTGACCTTGATCAGTCTCATGCCTTTCGAAAGATATAGTCGGAAGCGGGTCGAGCGGCACTGTCCCGACCCCGCTCTTGCCCCGGCAAATCGCCGAAAGCCCGAGGGAAAGCGATTTCCCGGTTCCCGCCCGCTGGCTTCGGATCAAAAGTCCCGCCCGTGTCGAAACCCTCGGCCTTTCTCTGGCTGCTCCTTTTGGCCGCCTTGCTCGCGACCAGCTCCGCCGGCGCGCGCAATAACCCGCTCGTGGTCTTTCCAGAGGACGCCGAGCTCTGGCCGGCCATGCGCTACAGCACGCTGGACGCGGGGACCTGCTTCGAGGAGCTCGACCGGCGCGGCATCCGCTACGCCCGCACCGCCAAGATCCCGACCATCGACGCGCCGGTCACACTCGAAGGCGATCTGCGCGGCGTGCGCTTCGAGTTCGCCTACGCGCTGCCCGAAAAGTCCAAGAAACGGGCGCTCGACTGCCGGTTATTGCTCGCGCTCGACGATCTCGCGACGATTGCCCGTGCGAACCAGATCGCGGTCGTGCGATACAACAGCGCGTATCGCGGGCGCTGGGCGCGAATGCGAGGACAGCGCCACGTTGCCGGCGTGGCGATAGACATCACGGAATTCGTGAAAAACGACGGCGAAATCTTGAACGTGCTACGCGACTTCGATGGCGACGGCATCGGAACCAACACCTGTGACGTGCCCACCCGGATCCGCACCAAGCTCAAACCGCGGATTCGAACCAAACCGCGCTCGACCAAGGCCGACGAGCTCAGAACGCTGGTGTGCACGCTCGACAGCGCCCGCATCTTCAATCTGATGCTGACGCCGCACTACGACCGCCGGCACAGGAATCACTTCCACTTCGAAGTCCGGCGCGGCATCCGCTGGTTTCTGACGCAGTGACCGGAACGAGAGGGCAGAACTCATGCTCAACGACTTCAAGGACTTCGCGGTCAAGGGCAACGTGATCGACATGGCGGTCGGCATCATCGTCGGCGCCGCCTTCACCACGGTCGTGAAATCGCTTGTCGATGACCTCTTGATGCCGCCGCTCGGCGTGATCCTCGGCAACGTCGATTTTTCCGACAAGTTCGTGCTGCTCAAGGACGGGACGCCTGCGCCACCCTACGTGTCCGTGGACGCCGCCAAAAAGGCCGGCGCCACGGTGCTCTCGTACGGCCAGTTCATCAACGCCGTGGTCAGCTTTTTGATCGTGGCTTTCGTGCTGTTCTTGGTGGTGCGCTGGATCACCAAGCTGCGCGGCCAAGCGCCGCCACCGCCCACCACCAAGGACTGCCCGTTCTGCCTATCTACAATCGCACTCGGCGCGAAGCGTTGCCCAAAGTGCACCTCTCAGCTCGAGGCGAAAGCGGTCTGATCGCGTTCAGCGATACGCGGAGCGCGTACGCCGCGTCAGCGCGAAGGCTTCGCCCACGGCCAGCACGGCCATGGCCGCGCGTTCCACGGTGCGCGAATCGCTCAACACGCGGTCGACGCGGCCGGCGAGCCGGCCGTCCTCGAGCTTGATCCGATCCAGCCAAAGTCTGAGAGCCAGCAGCGCCGCTCGAACCTCTGGGGTCAGCGCCGCTCGCGCCACGTCCCCGCGCTCGCCGCGCACGATGAAAGCCGCATCGAACGCGGCATCGCCGACGCGCAGGTCGGGCTCGTGCCAGCTGGTCCATGCCGACGCGTGGCGGCTGTCGGCGATGCGCAGGTTGGGCACGAGCCGGCGTTCGAGGCTCAGCTCGAAGCGCGTCCGCCACTCCGACCCGCGCACATGCTCGACCCACGCCTCTAAAACACCATTCTCGTCGCCCAAGTCCAGCGCGAGCTTCACGCGATCGAAGTGCCCGCCGAGCTGCCGGGCTACCGGACCAAAAGCGCGCTCCACGTCGCGCTCCAGAACCGAAGGCGGCAGCTTGTCGCGCTGCAGCACGATCCCCTCCGCGAGCCGCGCGGCCCGCTCGATCGCATGCTTCAATGCTGCGGATCGTGCTTGCTGGGGACGCTCAGCTTCAACGAATAGTCGTCGATGCGCGGAGCGTAGCCACTGCTCCGGGTGCGCATGAGCTCGCGCCGGATCCAGCCGGTCAGCAGGAGCTCGACCTGTTCATCGTGCAACGCCCGCACCGAGAAAGCTTCGCGCAGCTCGGGATCACGGAAGCGCGGATCCCAATGCCAAGAAGACCCGGGCGATCGAGCGGCGCGAGCTCGAGGCCCATACGAAGCGGTGGTGCGAGGCTGCATTCGATCAAGAAACTATCACCGTCGCTCGGCCCGACCGCACTGACGCGCACCTGAACCCCGTCGCTTTCCGGCGATGTCCGGACTCGGCCGCGCACCCGCCGTAGCCGCGGAATGAACTGGAGATTCAAGGCGCCCGCGACCAGCGCCAGCAGCGTCAGCTGATCATCGGCGCGCCGCGCGCTGAACAGCCCGAGCGCCAGAAGCATGGAACACGCGCCGACGATCAGCGCCGCCGTCATCGCCTCGCCCCACGGTCGAGGCTCCGTGCCATGAGACGAAACAAGCGCAGCATGTCCGAGTAGCGGTAGTGCGCGTTCCTACCGCTCGGATTCGGTAGCACGAACAACCGTGCGCCGCAGAGCGGCTCCTGCTGTTCCCCGCAGCGAAGCGGCGCGCGTGAACGCGCGAACTCGCGATACGCGCTGACCCCGACGAACGCGACCGCGCGCGGCCGGTAGCGCCGGATCTTTTTCATCAGCACGCGACGCCCGCGCTCGAAGTCGTCGGCTTCGAGCTCCGCGGCGCTCGCGGTGGCCCGCGCCGCCAGGTTCGTGATCCCGATGCCGAAATCGAGCAGACGTCGCTGTTGTCCCGGCTCGAGCCGCAGCGGGACCAGGCCGCTCTCGTGGAGCAGGCGCCAGAACGGGTTCTGCGGGTTCGCGAAGTGGGCGCGGCGTTGCGCAGAGATCAACCCGGGGTTGATCCCGATCAGCAGCAGCTCGAGATCGGGGCGGATGACGTCGGGAACGGGCTGCCGCGTCAGTGCCAGGGGCCCGGCTTCATGCGCGTCAGCGGGACGGCCGAGCTGAGCGGCCGGCTCGGCTGCGGGCGCCGCGTGCCGGGCAAAGTCTCCATCCCGGTAGTTGCCGGCGGCGCGGGCGGGCCGGCCCGCTCGCGCTGCCAGAGCGCCCGCTCCTGCGCCAAGAGCGCGTCGATCAACGTGTCTGGATCGGCGTTCTCCAGCAGCGGGACCAGGTGCGGATCGAGCAACTCGAGCAGCGCCAGCATTCCGGTGCGAAGGTGCTGGGGATTGTCGAAACACTCGCGCACACACTGGGCGCGCGCGGCCTTCCCGCGGCGGGTCTTGATCTCTTCGTACATGGTCGCGATCGAGCGCAGGATCGCCAGCGACAGGTATTCGTGATTCGGCGGCAAGCGTCCGAGCTTGCGCAGCTTCTCGCTAGCCGCTTTGCGCTTCCCGCCATCACTGCCGCGGGTCCCGGGGCCGGTCCTCTCCACAGCCGAGGTGCGCGGCACCGGACGGCCCGGCGCCGGACGCGACGGCCCGCCCATCGGTTGCGTGTAGTTCGGCTGCGTGTACTCGAGGTCGCTGTCGACGTCCTCCGCCGCTTCGTCGACCATCACCTCGATCGCCTCGTCTGGCAGCGTGTGTGCGCGGGCCCGCGGGGCGGGGGGGCGCGGCTCGAGGGCGGCGAGCGAAGTTCGGCTCGGCGCGGGAGGTATTGGCGTTGCGCCGCGCATGACGGGCAGCTGCGGCGTGATCAATCGCGGAGCGCGCTCGGTCGCCGCTGCACTGCTGGCCGTGGCCCGGACATTGCTCGGCGACGGTGCCGCCGGCGCGACCGAAAGCCCATAGGGCACGGCGACGCGCTCGATCGCGACACTGGTCCAGGTGCGCTCGATCGGCAGCTCCACGATCAACCTGGACAGATTCAAGAGCGCGAGCAGCTCGCCCTCGTCGACCGGCGTGCCCTGTTGCGCGCTCTGGAGCGCGTAGACGAACACGGTTCGGAGCTGCGCCTCGGAGAGCGAGCCGGCCAGGTCCTCGGCGCTCATCGCGTTCAGCAGATCGCGCGTGGAAATCAAATCTTCTGCCAGCGCGGCTTCGATCACCACCGAGACCCGCTCTGCCGCCGCGCGGCGCTCGATCTCGCCGTGCGCAGCGCGCTGCAACCAATCGCCTTCGATCGCAAAGCGCCAGAGCGCGTCCGCATCGAGGCGCTGGACCCTCACGTCGAGCGGGACGATTTCCAGAATCGCCGCGGGCGTAGTCAGCTGCTCTTCGAGCGCGATTTCCAGATCCTCGCGAGCCGCCGCCGGCGAAACGCGGGCCGCGATCTTCGGAGGAATGCCGGCCTCGACGAGCAGGCGCGCCCGCACTTCGGGCTCTTTCTCGAGCGCGTCCATCAGCGCGCCGGGACCGAAGGTTTGCAAGAAGTCGTCAGCGGTTCGCCACCCCTTCTCGAGACAAGCCTCACTGACCCGCGCCAGAAAGCGTTCGCGCGGGTCGCTCAGCTTCTTGATGAAGGGGTTCGGGGCGCGGTCGCTCGTCATGAGATCCCCCGGCTCCTCGGCACGCCAAAAGACTAGCTCGGCGCTCGGCTCTCCCGCAACGTCGCTCGCGACCGAAGCGACGGCACAGAGTGCTCCCTCAAGGAGCCGTCAAGCGCCCCGGGCATCCCCAACGGGGGATTCGGGCCCAGGGCTCTTTTCGGGGGCTTTCCGGGGGCTCGCGCCTCAGCCGGGGCCGCTGACCTTGAAGTCGCGGTCCATGACCGTCTTCCGGCCGTCCCGCGTTGCGTTGCCGATCGCTTCGTCGCAGAGCCTTCGCAAGTGGTCGGAAAGCACGGGGACGACTGCGTCGGAGGTGTTCATCCCAGAACGGGCCCGGATGTACTTCTTCAGCTTCGAGACGACGATCAGCACCTCGCGCGCCGTGTCGCCGTCCCCTCTGGTCGTTGACCCGGCGCCCGAGTCTTCTTTCGTCTGCTCGCTCTCGGGGGGATCGTTGATTTCGCCTTGCACTTGCTGCCTCCTCTTTGCTCGCCCGCTGCGACGAATCGCGTAGCATCGAGCGCTTGGGCGGTGCCCCTTTTTCGGGCCGGGGTTCTACGCCCACGAACGGTGTCTCTTCGCGACGAATGTAATCACATCTTGGGCGGCGCGAGCCCCCTATTGCCGATTGTGGTGTCTTTGACGGAACGCGGACTTCCGCGTGGCTTGCCGCGCAAACCCCAAAAAGCCCTGTTGTCTCGGGCACTAAACCACTTTGCCCCGCGCGTTATTCGCTGCGCGTTAGTCCCCACCCCCGAGCGTGAAATACATCTGCCGGACGCCCGAGCTTTGGACCTGCTCGATGCAGTCGGAACAAAAAACGGGCTCCTCGCAGCAGCGAGGCTTCAAGTGGTGGGACGTGCCGCACGCCGCGCACACATCGACGCCGCGTTCGCTCGCGAGATACCCGGTGCGCCGGAGATCGCTGCGCGTGACCACTCCGGCCAGGCGCCCTTCGGGATCGACGATCGGAAAGCAGCTCGCGCCCGACAATTTCATCAGATCGGCGACGCGCTCCGGAAGATCGTCGAATGCGAGCGGCGCGGGCGGCGCTTGCATGTGTCGGGTCACCGCGTCCCGATCCAGCGCTCCGGCGAGGTCGCAGACGCAGGCGACGCCCACGAGCTCCGAACCATCGACGACCAGCACGTGATGCACGCCGTGCCGGTCCGCCAGGGCATACGCGGCGCGGGCGCTGCTCCGCGCCTGAACCGTCAGTGGTGAGGTGGTCATCAACTGGCCGAGAGTGGGCACGGGAACCTGCCTTGTTGGCTGCTACACCCAAGCTGCAACCCGCATGCCTCTCTTAAGGAGCCGCTGAAGCCAGTTCTGGCGGGTTTGAGGAAATCCCATGGGGCATTCGGCAGCAAGAGCCCGTAATATTCACCTAGTTGTGGGGCGGAAAGATTCAGCGTGTGCGGCACTACCCCGTGCCCCCGAAAAAACCCCCTGGCATGTAAATTGCTGCGGTGCGCCAGCTTTGATCCCAGAAGCCAGTCGCCTTAGTTTAGCTCCCCTTCGGAGGATTCCCCCATGAGTTGGAAGATTTGCGCGATGGTTGCCGCACTTGCCGCTGGGCTGACTGGCTGCGGCTCCGCGCCGGTGCCCGCGGAGAACGTAACGCAGGCGAAAAGCTCGATCAGCGCGGCGGAAGCCGTGGGAGCGCAGTCGGTGCCGAAAGCCGCATTGCACTTGAAGATGGCCAAGGATCAAGTCGCGCAAGCAGAGGCGATGATCACGGACGGTGAGACGGAGGAGGCAAAGCTCGTGTTGTTGCGCGCGCAGTCGGACGCGGAGCTTTCGCTCGCGCTCGCACGCGAAGCGAGCCTACGAGCCGAAGCCCAGGCGGCGCTGAAGAAAGTGCAAGAGCTGCAGGCGCAATGAGACGAACGACTTTTAGCTGGCGAAAAGGAGTGAAGAGAATGGCTTCCGTTCGATGCGAAGGTCAGTGGCTGGGTGCTGGAGCTTTGTTGATTTCCGGCATGCTCGTCGGCTGCGGTGGATCGCAGCCCAGCGCGGAGCTCGTCGATGCCCGGCGCTCCTACGACGAGGCATCTCACAGCGAGGCCAAGGAGCTCGTACCCGACAAAGTGCTCGCGGCACGGCAAGCGCTGGATCGCGCTGAAGCCGCCCACGAGGACAGCGCCGGCTCGTTCGAGGAAAAGAGTCTCGCTTACATCGCGCAGCGGCAGGCGCTGCTCGCGATCGCGCAGGGCGGCATCGCGAAGGCCCAGCGCGAAGTCGAGGCCGCCGATGCAAAGTTCAAGGAGACCGCGGCGAAGGCGGCGACCTCGTCGAAGGCGGCGCTCAAGGAAAATCAGGAGCAGCTCAACAAGGTGCGCCAGCAGCTGAACAACCAGGGCGATCAGCTGAGCGCTCAGGCGCAGGAGCTCAAGAAGAAAGAAAAGGAGCTCGAAGCGCGGCAGAAGGAGCTCGAAGGCGAGAAGACGGCGCGCATCGCAGCCGAGAAGAAGGCTGCGGCGGCGATGGCCAGCCTGGCCGAAATCGCCAAGGTGAAGGAAGAGTCGCGCGGCATGGTGATTACGCTCGACGGTGGAGTGTTGTTCGCGAGCGGCAAGGCCACGCTGCTACCGATCGCGGAGAACCGCTTGGGGCAAGTCGCCGAAGTGCTGCAGCAGCAGGACGACAGCAAGCAGATCACCGTCGAGGGTCACACCGACTCGGTCGGGTCGGACGAGGACAACCGCCGGCTCAGTCAGGACCGCGCGGACGCCGTGCGATCGTTCCTGGTAGGCAAGGGCGTACCGTCCTCGCGCATCAAGTCGATCGGTCGCGGTGAGAGCATGCCGATCGGCGACAACAAGACGCCGGACGGGCGCGCGATGAACCGCCGCGTCGAGATCATCGTCGGCAAGTGATCGCAGAGACGGCGTCGCCTCAGCGGATCTCGGCTTCGATGTAACCGGGCGGGTAGGTCTCGCCCGCGGGCTCGTCGCGGTCTTGCGCGGACCTCTGCTTCAGCCCCTCGACCTGACGTTCGATCAAACGCCGCGTGGCTTCGTCCTCGCGAGCCGGGTCGATGGCCGCCGCCCGCGGCGCTCCCGGGCGCCTCTGCGCTGCCGCGCGTTGCACCGGCTTCGCCTTGTCCGGAGCCGGTTTCGCAACCGGCGCAACCTGGGGCGCCTCCGGTTCGGCCTTTGCCTCGGGCTCGGGGGTCGGCGCCGGCACCGTCGCGTCGGGCTCTGCTGCGGTGGACTCGGCACTTTCGGCCGGGGCGGGCTGCTTTGCGGGAATCCCCGCACTCGACTCGGGAATCTTCGCGACGATCGGGGGGAGCTTTACATCGCGCTCGACCGGAGTCTCCTCGGTCGGACCGAGCGACGGCGCGAAAGTCCAAGTGCCGAAGCTGCGGGCAACGTCGACTGGAGCGCGGCTTTGAAGCAGCGCGTAGCCGAGCAACGAGGCCGCCGCAAAAATCACCAACAGCACCGGCGCCATCCAGCGGCTGGTGCGGCGAGGCGGAACGACCTCCAGATCCGTTTCCACGTGCTCGGGACGACCGCCGCGGAGCTCGACCGTCGCATCGGGCCCAAAGAGCTGCTCGAGTTCCGATACCGTCAGGAGCTGGCGGCGGGGCGTCAGGCCCCGTTGATCGGGTGGATACTCGGATCGTGCTGCGGCCATGAAACGCACCTCTCGGATGCTCTCAGCATGCGCTGTGCCAGGCCGTGTTCTGGCTTCAACCGGGGTTTTTGCAAGGAGTGGCGCGACAATTTGCCCTGAGGAGCTCCATGGCACGTCCCATCGCTGACGACCTGCGCCGTGGCGCGTCGACGCCGCGTGCGGGACGTGGCAGTTTGTCTCGATTGGTGCATCCGGCTCGCCGTCGGCAACGCGGGTCGTGGGTCTTGATCTCCCAAGGTGGCTGATGGAACCGGGCAAGGTGACGAACGCGAGGCAACCGCTGGTGTGGGGAGTGACGACCGCTTGAGCGAGGCGGGCGCCAAGCGCACGGTCGGATATCTGGTGCTCGCGGTGCTCGCGTGCTGCGCACTCGCGTTTTTCGTCACCAGGACCAAGCCGGCGGGAGCCGTGCTCGGAACGCTCGCATTGCCGCACGTGCCAAAAGAGCTGCCGGCCATCCACAAGCTGACGCTCGAGCCGCTGACCCCGGAGTTGCGTAAAAAGGGTTTCCACGAGTGTAACCCGCACGATCCGCTCGGCCTCGGCCCCTATGCGCCCTACGAGCGACTCTCGCTGGGGCGCGCTCTGATTCCGCAGAAGGGTGGCCACACGCCGGACATGGGCTTCGACGTGCTCGTGCACTTTCACGGCGGCGAGGCAGCGCGAAAGGCGCTGGTACAAGTGACGCGCGGCTTGGTGCTGGTGATCGTCGATCTCGGCACCGGCGGCGGACCGTATGCGCGCTGGCTCGGCCAACCCGGACAGTTCCCGCGGCTCAGGGCTTCGATCGAAGCGGCGCTCCAGCGCAAGACCGGCGATCCCCGGGCGCACATCCGTCATCTAGCGCTGAGCTCGTGGAGCGCGGGGTCGGTCGCGATCAACAAGATCATCGAGCAACACCAGCCGGGCATCGACGCGATGATCATGCTCGACGGGCTGCACGCGGGCTACAAGCCGAACGCGCCGCGGATTCAAGAGCTCCGCAATCTCGAGGTCGCGTTTCTCAAGCCTGCAATCGAAGTCGCCCGCTGCGCGGCACGCGGCGAAACCACGTTCGTCATCACCCACTCGCAGATCGATCCAGTGAAGTATCCGGGAACCAACATCAGCGCCGATCTTCTGCTCGATCAGCTCGGCCTCGAACGAAAAACCCTGGATCCGGGCGACGATCCGTTCGGGCAGATCTCGGCGGTCAACGTCAAAGGGCTGCACGTGTGGGGCTTCAAAGGCAGAAACGAAGCCGCGCACTGCATCCACCTGCGTCTGATCGGCCGCATCGCCAACGAGATCCTCGAACGCCAGTGGAACACGCCGCCCATGGATCGCTCGGTCACCGCTGGCGTGATCGAACCCTGGCAGCGCCAGGGCGCCGGGAACTAGACTTCACTGCTTGGTCTTGCAGTTCGTCGGCGCCAGAACTTCGCAGCCGGCGATGCCGGGATGGCGCGTCCAGCCAACGGATTCGCAGTGGCGCTCCACCGGAGCCTCCGGGCCCAGGGGATCGTTCGTGCGGTCCTCGACCGTGACGAACTCGCAGGAGCCACCGGGGCGCTCGACCACGAACCAGTCGACGCGGACCGGGTCCCCTTCCCCAGCGAAATACATATGGACGCCGTGCGCACCGCGACAGGCCCTGAACGCCGCGAGCACGCACTCGCCGACCGGCTGGATCCGGCATCCGGTCTCGCCGATCGACTCCGAAGCTTCACCGCAGTCCTGAACCGTCGGCCCTGCCGAGCGTTCGAGCCGCTGCGCGGCCAGACCGGGCCCAACGCGCGCACGCGGCGAGCTCGAGCCGCAGGCCCCGCTGACGACGAAGGCGAGTGCAACCCCCAGGCACGGCCAAACGCAGGGTTTCATGCGAAGAACCGCAGGCTATCACGCCGGCGTGGGCGCCAGGTGCCGTTCCAGAAACCGGTAAGTATCGCGCCAGAAGCTCCGCGCGTTGGGCCGCCAGACCAGGGCGTGAAACGCGTGCATCTCGCCGGGATAATAGCGCGTCTCGTGCTCGACCCCGAGCCGGCCAAGCGCGATCGCAAGCCGCTGCGCATCGTCGATCAGCGGATCTTTGGTGCCGCAAGTCACCAGAAACGGCGGCAGGGGCCGCTCGGGTCGTGCCCCGCGCTCGAGCGCGACCAGCGGGTCGGCGAGATCGAGTCCGCCGGGCGACGCGGTGTCGACGCCGCGCAGGTAGGCGCGGCTCACCTCGTTCAGGCGATCTTGCACGAAGGTTCCGAGCTTCGGCCAGCGGCGGCGAAAGCGATCGCAATCGCTGACCTGCAGGATCCCGCACGCCGGCATCACCGCACGCGGCCTGATGCCGCTCTCGAAGAGCCGGCGCGCGAACGGCTCGGGCCGCGCGTACGACGTCGCCAGGCTCAGGGCGGTGACCAGGTTGCCGCCGGCGCTCTCTCCGGCCAGCGCCAGGCGATCGACGTCGCCGCCCCAGCGCGCCGCGTTCGCATGCACCCACTCGAGCGCTGCGCAGCTGTCGGAGACGGCGGCGGGAAACGGGTGCTCCGGTGCCAGCCGATAACCGATGTTGAACACCAGAAAGCCCCGGCGCGCGAAGGCAAGGCCCATGACCCAGTGGGTGTCCTTGCTGAGGATCCGAAAACCCCCGCCGTGGATGTAGAGCACGACCGGGACGCGCTCGCTCGAAGCGCGGCGCGGCCGGTAAACGTCCAGACGATGCTCAGCACGGCCCGAATCCAGATAAGCAACGTCGTGCAAGACGTCGACGTCGTGGCGCTCGGGCCGGGAGTTCGGATGCCAGCGCCCGGCTCGCGAGATGCCGCGGAAGAAGCCGTCGACGAGCAGCGATCCGCTCTTTTGCCGCAGGCGATGGCGCAGTTTTGACGGGGTAATCACCAGACCATACTCCTCTCGAGATCGTCGATGATAGCGTAGCGCGCGGAAATGGCCGGCTACTCGAACACGCCGCTTGCGCAAAAGCTCGGGATCAAGCCAGGGTCACGGGTCGTCGTCGCGAGCGCGCCCCCCGGCTTCGAAAACGCGCTCGGCAAGCTGCCCGATGCCGCGGTGCTCGCCGACGCCGGCGCGAGCCGCGGGTTTTTCGACGTGGCGCTGCTTTTCACCACGAAGCTGAGCGACCTTTCGAAGCGCATCGGAGCGCTGCAAAAGCGCATGGACCCGGCCGCCGGCCTGTGGGTCGCCTGGCCAAAGCGCTCCGCGGGGGTGGAAACGGATCTTACCGAAAACGTCGTGCGCGAGGTCGCGCTGGCGCGCTCGCTGGTCGACAACAAAGTGTGCGCGATAGACGACACGTGGTCCGGGCTGCGCCTGGTGTACCGGCTGGCGGATCGCGGTAAGGTCAGCGCTCCCCCGACACGTGCACCAGCACGCGCCGCAGGTGCGGGCGCGCGCGGTGCTCCCAAAGGTAGATCGCCTGCCAAGTCCCGAGCGCGAGCCGGCCGCCGCTGACCGGCACCACCTCGGAGGTGCGCGTGAGCGCGGAACGGGCGTGGGCGGGCATGTCGTCAGGGCCCTCGTCATCGTGCTCCCAGCGGCGTGACTCGGGGGCGAGGTCGGCGAGCCAGCGTGCGAGGTCGCGCAGCACGGCTGGATCGGCGTTTTCCTGGATCACGAGGCTGGCCGAAGTGTGCTGGACGAAGATCGCGCACAGGCCGATCTCGACGCCGCTTTCACGAACCACGCCAGAAATCTCCGCGGTGAGATCGACGAACCCGCGGCCGCGACTTCTAACCTCGAGGATTTTCTGGTGTACGGGCACCGAGGCTCGTATATCAAAAGCTTTCTGTTCGAGCACGATTCGGCGAAAGTCCGAGCGCTCCCGAATGCCGTTCACCGCCCGTTCGCTAGTTGCGAGCACCGTCAACCGGGTGGAAGCGTTTTTTGCCGCAGGGCCGTGGCGGCGGCTGTTTCGCGCCCTCTTCCGGCGCCTGCTGCGCGACCATGTGGCCCGGGCGGCCGGCTCCATGACCTTCAACCTGTTTTTGGCCGCGATCCCCATGCTCGCGCTGGCGGGATGGGCGTTTGCCAATGTTCTGCACGACAGCCCCCGGGCCATGAGCGCGGTCTCCGCGTGGCTCGACCTGTCGCCAGGCGAGGTGCGGGAGATCATCGAGCAGGATTTCCGGCGTTTCTCCGCCGGCACCGTCGCGCCGATCGCCGTATTCGGCTCGCTGTGGCTGGCTTCGGGCGCCTTCCACACTTTCATGTCGGTGTTCGAGGCCGCTGCGCCGGGCCAGCGCCGGCCGTGGCTCTTGAAGCGCGCGATCGCGCTCGGCTGCGTTCTGGTCGTGATCCTTGCCGGCGGCCTCAGCGGTTTCCTCGCGGTGCTGGTCGCGGGGGGTCCGATCCGCGTGCTGGGCTGGTTCGGCGCCGAAGCGGAGGGCGCTCGCGCAGCGGCGACGCTCGTGGCGATTGCGACCGCGACCTTGCTCCTCGCCGGCTTTTTCCAGATCGGCGTGCGCCGCGCGGAGGTCAAACGTCGAGTCTGGCCCGGGGCCATCATCACGGTTGCGATCGCAACCGGAGGCTCGTGGATTTTGGCGCGCTTCGCGCGAACGTTGGCGCGCTACACGCTCTACTACGGGAGTCTCGCCGCGGTGGCCGTGCTCTTGGCCTGGCTCTGGGTTCTATGCTCCGCGCTCCTGATCGGTGCCGAGCTCAACGCCGAGCTCGAGGGCAACGGCGAGGGCGCGCCGTCGACCAGGGGTTAGGTTCAGCCCCCGTCGGCCATCATGCCGACGCACACGCCCCAGTCGTTCGGCAAGCCGGCCACTGATTGGCACACCCCTTTGCCGCACGGGTTGGCGAGCGCAGTCGTCGAGCACAGCTTGACGCACTTGTCCGTCACTTTGGAACAAATGAGCCCCGGTCCGCAGGGACAACTTTGACCGAGCATGCCCGTGCCGGGCTCGACGCAACCGGTCGTGTCATCGCCGACCACGGTGCAGGCCGTGCCCGCGGGGCAACTGCACACGAGGTTTGCGGGACAGGGATACGGTTCGTCGAGCCGACAACGCTCGGCGGGCACGCACACCGGCACGCGCAAAGGGGCTGCGCTGTCGGCGTCGTCACGGAGCGGCCGCTGCGCGCAATATTCGCTCGCGCCGCAGCGCGAGGCGCCCGCGTCGTTGGAGCCGTCACCGCCGTCGCTGCCCCCGCAGCAGTAGGGCCGGCACAGGGCGGCCGCGTTGTCGCCGACACAGGCCAAGCCGGGCGCGCAATCGGCGCTCGTCACACACGGCTCTCCCGTTTTGCCATCGCCCGCGGGACCACAGGTCGCGGCGGGTCCGGGCCCGGAACGGTGCACCTGACAGGCGCGAGACGGTTCCGCGTCGCGAGTCGAGCCCGAATCGCGACGACCACCGTCCGGCCCGGACGCGTCCGAGACACCGTCGCCTCCGTCGACCGCCAGCGGGGCGGCGTCAGTGCAAGCCCTCGGGTCGTCCGGGTCGCAACCGCGCCCGCACAGCCAATTGTGCATGCCGCCGTCGTCGACCGGTGGGTGGTCGGGATAGCCGACGTCGAGCGTGCTATCGCGGCCGCCGTCGGTGGGCGTCCCGCTGTCGCAGCGCGGGTGGCAGCCGACCGAGTTGAGGGCAGGTGCGCCGGCGTCCGCCGAGCAGCCGTCGACGATCACCGCGCCCAGCACGAAACCAGCCAGCAAAGACCACCGACGAAAAGCCATGTTCGTAAAGAGACCGCGGCGCCAGAATCGGCGCGGTCAATGACAAGAGGGTAGCACTTTCACCACGCCGGCACACGCCGCAGCGCGCCCGACCGCGTCATACCCTGACAATCGTGTCGCGGTACCGCTACTTGAGCGCGACGTTCCTGACCACGAAGTTGTTCGCCTTGTCGTAGACGCGCACGGCGAGCAAGGCCGGCCCTTTGGGCGCGATCGCCGTGACGTCCGCGTCGAGCTCTTCGCGCTGTTCGTCGAACACACCGTCGGCCGGGAAGAACGGGAACCACTCGTCGGTGCCGACGACCGAGATCTCGATGCGCTGGATCGGCCCAACGCCATCGACCAGCGTGGCTTGCACGCGGCGGCCGTTCAGCTTGAGGCCCTCGATCACCGGTGGCGTGTTGTCGACGAGCACGACCGCGCTCTCCATCTCGTGGCGCTTCACGCGGTCGGGGGGATTCGAGAACTCGTCGCTGGCGATCACGCGAATGCGGTAGTAGCCCTCCGGCAGATCCGCGGTGTCCCAGGTGTAGCTCTCCTTGTTGAGCTTTTCGGCCGGCTTCAGCGCGTCGAACCAGTTGGTAGTACCGACCAGCCGGTACTGGACGCGATAGCGCAGCTCGTCCTTGTCCGGGTTGTCGACCTTCCAGGTCAGGTTCACGGTGGATTCCGGCTTCTTGTCGATCGGACCGCCCGACTGCACGAGACCTTCGGCCGACGCGTCCGAGCCGCCGCTCTTCTTCGACTTCTTCGCGCCGGAGCTGGCGTCGATCTCCGTCAGCACCGCGCGCAAATTGTCGGTCAAAAACGGAATCGTGATCTCGCCGACCACGGCCGCGGGATCCTTGTTCCAGCGCGCGCGCACCTGAATGAAGCGAGCGGGCGGGCTCGCCACCGGAGCCGGAGCAGCGATCGGTTTGCTCCAGGCACTCCAGGCGTCGTCAGGATCCTTGGTATTGCCCGTGCGCGTCGAAATCTCGATCGCACCCGTGGAATCCCAGGTGATGCGCCCGAAGTGGGCCCGCAACCCGGCATCGAGCACCTTGCTCGTCCACACCGCGTCGGGTCCGCCCACGCCGCGAACCGCGTGTAAAACCGCCGGATCGCTCGCGGCCACGAAATGCTGTTTTCCTGCCATCAAGAGCGCGCTGATCTGGCGCTCTTCGGTGTCCGCGATCAGCACCGAGTTGTGAAACTCGTCCACGGTGTAGATGCGCCCTTCGGCGCCGGTGCCCACGTAGGGACGGCCGTCGTCGCCCACGACCAGGCTAACGTAGTGTTCGTCGCTGTCGTCGAGCAGCTGTTCGGGCACGCCGTCGGGCGAGAACGCGTAAAGCGTGCCTTTGCCGCGGGTTTTCGGCCCGGGCGAGGTCGGCTGGGCCGCCGAAGAAATGCTCTTTCCCTTGCGCGACGGCGCGAAGCCGCCACTCTTGAGCTCGTTGGCGATCGCGTAGATCGTACCTTTTGGCGCAATCGCGATCGCTCGCACCTCGGTGCGGCCGAAGTCGTAGAGCACGGATCCGCGCCCGGCCCCGGTGATCTTGTAGAGCTTGGCCTTGTCGCTGGCGCCCGCGTACACGGTCCCGTCCGGCGCCACTGCCACGCTCATCAGGTGCTGCTCTTCGGCGTCGAAGTAGACCTGCGCCGTCCCGTCCTGGGTGATCCGGTAGAGTTTCCCCTCCGGCCCCGTGGCCGCGAAGATGGCGTTGCTCTTCTTGTCGAACGCGACCTGCCAGACGTGCTCCGCGCCCTTGAGCGTGGAAAGGTCGCTCAACTTGCCGCGCTCGTACTTCATCACCTTGCCGTCGGGCAACGTGCCGAGCACCACCGTGCCGCCCCAGGCTTCCGCGAGCGAGGTCACGACCAGCGCCTTGGTTTCGGCGAGCACGGTCACCTTCGCCCCCTGAACCCCGAGCAGCTTTCCCTCGTTGCCCGTGCCGAGCAAAAGCGACCCGTCCTTTTGCGCCAGCACCGCCCAGATCGACGTGCCCTCGGAGATCGGCAAGGTTCCGAGGTTGAGGCCGGGGCGCAGCTTGCCGAGCGAGTCGACGGCGACGCCTTTGAGATCGCCGCCCTTGAAGTCGTCGGCGTTCTCCAGAATGAAACGCCGTGTTCCGACCGCCGCGGCTGGGGCAGCGAGCGTGGTCAGCGCCAGGGGTAGCGTCAGGGTCAAAAGTAGCGAGGAGCGATTCGGCATAGCGGAAACCCGAACATAACTCAGAAAAATGCCTTGGGCAGCGCGGGATCTGACGCAAAAGTCAGCGCAAAACCGGTCGCACCATCACCGAAACTCGGTCGCTTCCGGTCATGTAGCGGGGAATCGGCACGGTGATCCGCTCGTCGGACTGGAATGATTCCGGGGCGATCGAGCTCGTGGTCGGCCGGATCGCGTCGATCGCGCCCGGCGGCAGATTGCGGGCGACGTGCCCCTTGAAGCTCACCGAACCGCCCGTCGCATTGTAGGAAATCACGATCGATTTCGGCGGGTACGTGGTGTCCTCCAGATTCCGGACCAGGTCGGAGAGCGAGTCCGGATCGGCCCGCTCCTTCATTTCGGTGTAGCCCGGCTCGATCTCGAGGCCGACCGTCTGGCCCGCGAAGTGGCGCGGGATCGGCACGCTGATCACGCGCGTGACCGGCGGACCCGCGTAGGGAATCAAGGTCAGGCGGATCCGGGCCGGCTCCCCTGCGTCGATTTCCGGCTCGAGCAGCTCCGCACCGCGCAGGCGCAAGATCTCGCGGGTGAACCTGAGCTCGATCTCCATGTCGGCGCGCTCGATGATCACGGGCTCCCACGGACTGTTGAGCAGCGCACCGGCCGCCCGCACCAGATTCGAGCGCACGAAATCGCCGGCCTCCGGCGTGGCACCCACCGAAACGCCGAAGTCCTCGAGCACGATCTCGCCGTGGCCCTTGATCTTGAGCCGGCTCTTGGCGCTCCAGCTCACGTCCATTTTTTCGGAAGCCACCGCCTGGAGCGCGTTGCCGAGCGCGATCGCCATGAACGCCGGCGTCATGAATTTTTCGTGGGCGACGTCGAATTTCCAGAGCGTGTCGTGCGCGCCGGGCACGCCGTTGATCTTCATCGTCACCGGGATCACCGGCGCGCGCGCGGACTGCGAGACCACGATCGCAGCCTGCCGATCGTTGACCAGCGCGCCCATCGGCCGCGCCGCCATCCCGATCTTGAACGAGCGCATCTCGCTGGCCAAAAACCACAGCACCTTGGCGATCGCCGTCGGCAGCGCGGTCACGCCCGACTGGTTCATCGGATGGCCGAACGCCAGCACGCGGTCGCCTTCGACCCGGGTCACGGTGCCGAGGCCCATCGCGCTCATGTCGCCGCTGATCATCTGCACGCCGATCGCGCCGCCATTTTCGTAACGCAGCGGCGCCGACGGATCGATCTCGCCGCCGCCGCCGGCCTGCAGCGGTTCGAGGCCCATCGGCTCGAGCAATTGCTTGGCGAGCTTGATCGAACCGGGCGTCATGCCGCCGACCAAGAGCGGCGTCGACACCGGAACCATCGAGCCAGCTCCGAGGTCGACCGGAGCGCGCCCGAGCTTCTTGACCTGGCTCGCATGCTTCAAGAGGTCGTACTTGGCGAGCGCTCCGCCGAATCGGTTCGGCGCCGAGGCCCAGGCCTCGCGTGCCCGCGGCGTGAAGGCCACGCGCCCCGAACGCGTCGCCGTCACGCTCGCGGTCTTGCCTTCCCCGCGCTTCGCGGCGGCAACGCGCGGCAGCGGCGTCAGCGGCCAGCCGTCGATCTCCTTGGGCAGCGGCCGCTCGAGATCGTCGAGCATGGTCCGGATCGGCGTGACACCGGCGACCGGCTCCTTGCCGAAGGTCCAGCCGTAGGCATAGGCGCCGATCATCTTGTTGCCGATGAAGATCGGGCTTCCGCTCATGCCCGCGACCACGTTCACGACCTCGAGCCGCGGGTGCTTGCACTTGACCAGGATCAGCTCGTGCCGCGGCCGGAAGTTCTGCAGCACGTCGATGACCTCGACCTCGAAGCGCTCCGGTTTCATGCCCTGGAAAACCGTGAGCCCGTAGCCCTTCATTCCGGGCTTGATGTCCTTGGTCGGCATCACGTCGGAGCGATTGACGACCCCGTCGGCGCGCGCCGAGCCGAGGCCGATCAGGGGAAGCGGGAGCAGCAGGCCCGCGAGTACGGCAGCTGAGAGTAAAACTTGTGTGCGCACAGCCCGGCGAGTGTAGCAGCAGCCGTCTCTCGGGCGATCGGCGGAAATTTCGGGGCAAAAGTCGCGACCTCCCGCCGTAGCCCGCACTAAGCTCTCGACGGTGGACGTCGCGATCGTGCTCACGCTGACCGGCGCTTTCGCCGTGCTCGTGACCACGCACGTCGTCCTGGTGGTCAGCCTCTCGCTCCGTAAACCGCACTGGCGCGGCCTGCTCGCGCTGCTTCTCCCGCCGCTGGCTCCGTATTGGGGAATGGAGGAACAGATGCGATTTCGCAGCGCGCTTTGGGTCGGCGCGCTGGTCGTTTACGTCGTGACCCACGTCGCGGCGACGTTTTGAGCGGCTACTTGCGCACGGGTTTCTCGGGGGAGATCGGGATCAGCTGCGGGAAGCCCTCGGCCACCCAGCGATCGCGCACCTTCTTGGCGAGCGCCTCGTGCCCGTCCCAGGGCACGCCCATGGCGTAGATCAAACACGTGTCGGGGTACGCGGGGTACGAGGTCCAGGCCGCGGAGAAGAAGCGCCGCTTGAAACCGAGGTCGACGTGCCCGTCGACCCACTTGATCACGATCGGCTGATCCCGCCACTTGTCGCGCTTCATGCCACCGGGCCCGAGCTGGACCTCGTAGGCGCGCACCTGGGGCCGGGCCCAGGCGTCGAAACGCCGCAGGCAGCTCGCACTGTCGTTACTTTCACCCGGCGGAACGTCTTGCACGAACAGGAGCGCGACCACGTGATGATCATCGCCGTAGCGCCACCCGGCGAAGTGCTCGACTCCCCAGTAGCGCACGCGCTTCCAGTGCTCCCAGTCCGGCGTGGGGACGTGCACCTGATCGTCGCGATCGTTGCGGCGGCCCCAGGGCTCGCTGAGCTGGCGCAGCAGCGCCGCCTCGTGCGGGTCATGGGCGTCACCGCCCGGCTCGGCCACGCTGACCGTCTGCGGCGAGGGGGGCTTGCCCGGAGGCTGCCTCACCGTGGACGAGGCACAACCGGCAGCGAGCACCACGAACAACACGCCCGATCCGACACCGCTACTTGCGTTCATCCGCCCAGTTGGACGATGCATCCGCCAGAACTATGGACCCGAGCCCCACCGGTAGGCCACTCCGGGCCACTCGAACCCGAAAGCGAGCGCGCAGCGCGAGCGCGGTACCGAGGCCCGGGCGAGCCCTAGGCGAGCCCGAGCCTCGAACGGAAAAGCGAGCTCCGGGAACCCACCACGGCCGATGCCCCGGCTAGCTCCAATCCGGCCCGCGAGGGCGCACGTGGCTGGTTTGGTCGCTGCCAGCCTCGTTTTTGGGGCGGGGACCTGCTTGGACGAGCGGCCGGCCCGCGCCCAAGCCGCGGCATCGCCCGCGGCCCCGCCACTGGTCGCCGAAATCGACGTCGGCAGCTCCGGCCTCGATCCGGAGCGACTGCGCGCCGCGATCGAGCACGAGCTTGGCGTCACGGTGCGCGCTCGAACCGCCTCGGAGCCAGCCGGCGCCCTCGCGATCCGGGTCGGGGACCGACGCAGCGCCACTGTTCGATTCCAGAGCACCCCTAGCCGCGCCCTCGAGCGCACGCTCGAGCTGCCGGCCGATCCCGAGCGCGCCTACGAGACCATCGCGCTTCTGACCGGAAACCTCGCGCGCAACGAAGCGTCGGAGCTGATCGAGGAGCTGCGGCGGAGCCGCGCCCCGAGCCCCGAGCCCGCCGCGCCTGATACCGACGAGGAGCCGCCGCCAGCCGAAACCGCGGCCAAGCCGCCCGAGCACCCGGCGCCGCCCGCACCACGGCCGGCGCCGAAAAAACGCCCGCCACCGGCACCGAAGCCTCGGGACGACACGAAGCCAGCGCTCGCGCGCGCCCCCGTGAATCTCACCTTCTTCTTTCCACTAGCGCTCTACCGTGACGTCGATCGTCGGCGCGTGGGGCTCGAGCTCGGCTTCGTTTACTCGCGCGTCGGAGCGATCGGAGGCGCGGGCCTCGCGCTCGGCGTGAGTCGCGTCGACGGCCCGGTCACGGGTGCGCAGATCGCGGTCGGCGGCGTGCTCGGCTACGGCGACCTGGACGGCGCGGCGCTCGCGGTGGGATTCAATCATCGGCGCGGAACCACCACCGGCGTGCAAGGCGCCGTCGGATACAACTACACCGACCGGCTCGACGGCGCCGAGCTCGCGCTGGTCAACGTCGCGGGCGGCGAAGCTCCAAACTACGGATTTCAGGGCGGCCTGGTCAACGTCACAGGGCCGCTGTCGGGCGCCCAGATCGGGCTGGTCAACGTCGCGCAACGCGTGAAGGGAGCGCAGATCGCACTCGTCAACGTCGGCGGCGAAATCGACGGGACCGCGATCGGCCTGGTCAACGTCGCCGATCGCGTGGACGGCCTTGCGCTCGGGTTGGTCAACGTCGTGGGCAATGCGCGCACGCGATTGGCTGCCTGGGCCGACAGCTCCGGCCGCGCCAACCTCGGGATCAAGTACCGTCAGGATTGGCTGTTCACCATGCTGTCGGCCGCCTACCGCATGAATCGCGCCGCTGATCTGGACGGCGAGCTCGTCGAGCCGGCTTTCGCGATCGGCGGCCATGCCGAGTTCGGCAAGAGCTTCGTCGAGCTCGACGTGCAGTACGCGTTCCGGGGGGAAAGCGTCGATCAACTCAAGGAGCAACACATCGCTCGCTACCGGCTGAGCGCAGGCTTCGATCCGGTCAAAGCCTTCGGCGTCTTCGCGGGTGGAGCGCTCGAGCAGAAATTCGACCGCGACGGAAGCTCCGTCGGCGCGCTCGGCTTTGCCGGCATCCAGGTGTTCTGACTAAGCCGCGCTGGAAGCCGGCGCATCGAGCTCGAGCGACACCGCCGCGGCGTAGATCACCGCCGCGATCCGCACCGCATCGTTCTGGCATGGGACTCCTCAAGCGGCGTTCAGGGTCGGATCGCCCTTCTGCCAGTTGCACGGACAGAGCTCGTCGGTCTGGAGCGCGTCCAGGATGCGCAGCACTTCGTCGACGTTGCGTCCGACCGACAGGTCGTTGACCCCGACGTAGCGGATGATCCCCTCCGGATCGACGATGAACGTCGCGCGCAGCGGGACGCCGGCGCCCTTGTGCAGCACGCCGAGCGCCTGGGACAGCTCGCGCTTGGTGTCGGCGAGCATCGGGTACGGCAGGTCCTTGAGGTCCGCGTGATTCTGCCGCCACGCCAGGTGCACGTAGTGGGTGTCGGTGCTGGCGCCGAGCAGCTGAGCGTCGCGCTCGCTGAAATCCGCGTTGCGTTTGCCGAACTCCGCGATCTCGGTCGGGCACACGAACGTGAAGTCCATCGGCCACAGGAACAACACGAGCCACTTGCCGGGGTAGCTCTGGTCGGTGAGTGTCCGAAACTCCTTGCCCCGCTCGAGGCCGACCACCGATTCGAGCTCGAACGCGGGAAACTTGTCGCCAACCGTCAACATGGGTGTCTCATCTCCTTCTAGTTCTAGAAGTAATCCAAATTTAGACTTTGTCTAACTCAGGTTCGCGAGCTTGGCAAGTGCCTCGGCGCGAACTCGCTCAGTCGACGCGGGTCGCGAGCAGCCGCAAACGCACGTAGTCCACCGACCAGACGCCGTCGCGGTAGAGCCGCGGCCGGCAGCGTTCGACGACGTCGCGGAGGAAGCCCGGCCAGCGCTCTGCGAGCTCGGCCCGCGCGGCGGTCATGAAGATGCCGAGCCAGTCGGCCAGGCCCTGTTCCCCCTCGAGCGGCGTCGGGCGCTCGAACAGGTGCAAAAGTCGCGGCTCGAAGCCAGCTCGCGCCAGCACGCTTGCGTATTCGAGCACGTCCGGGAAGTACCAGCGCGGAAAAGCGCGGGGGTCACAGCCGCGGGCGCCGAGCTCGTGCGCAGCCGCTTCCGCGATCGTCGCGACGCAGCCCTTGCCGCCGAACTCGGCGACGAAACGGCCCCGCGGTCGCAAAGCTCTGGAGACGCCGCGGGCGACCGCGTCGGCGTCGGGCATCCAGTGCAGCGCAGCGTTGGAAAACACCGCGTCGAACTCGGCGCCATACTCGAGGCGCTGGCCATCGCCCAGCGCGAACTCGAGCGCTGGTTGAGCGCGCCGCGCCGCCTCCACCATTTCGGGCGAAGCATCCACGCCGAGCACCTGTGCGCCGAGCGCCGCGATCTCGGCGCTCAGCTGCCCGGTCCCGCAGCCCAGGTCGAGCACGCGCTCCCCGGGACGCGGGTTGAGCAATCCGATCAGGTCGCGTCCCAGATTCGAGACGAATCCGGCCTTGGCCTGATAGGCGTCGGGCGCCCAGGTCTGGGTCACTTGCGAGCTTTTTGCCGCGCCCGGCGCTTGCCGCGCATGACCACCTGGTACTCGCGCACGTCGAAGTCGGGCAGCTCCTCGATCCGCGTCACGCGCAGCGCAGGCCACGGCACGTCGTGAATCGCTCCCGTGGCGTCGTCGATGAAGTGGTGGTGGCGCTCGAGATTGGGATCGAAGACGACGCGCCCCTCGGCCAGGGTGAGCTGCCGGAGCAGCCGTTTCTCCACCAGCAGATTCAGGGTGTTGTAGACGGTGGCCCGCGACAGCAGCGGAAAACGCTCGCGGACCCGCGCGTACACGTGCTCGGCCGACGGGTGTTCGTCGGTCACGAGCACGTACTCGGCGACGGCGACGCGTTGCGCCGTCGGCTGAACCCCGTGCTCGCGCAAGCGATCGACGAGGCTCGAATTCATTGCCTTAGACTTAGTCTAAAGCCGGGGATTGTCAACTTAGCCGGCGCCTTGCGGCCTCAGATTTCGTAGCTCTTTAGCTTGATCGAGCCGAGATCGGCGACACCCAGGCCCAGCTCCGCGGCCGTGGTGATGTAGCGCGGCTCGCGCTTCGCTTCCTTGAGCGACGGCAAGCGCCGCGCCTTGCGCTCCTCGTCCACGACCTTCCAGCCGTAGGCGTCCATCGCCACCGGGTCGGTCGTCACGTAGACCGCACCGTGCGGGATGCGCGTCTTCGGGTCTTTGTCGAGCGGACCCTTGTCGTACATGATCTTGAACGCATCCACGACGTGCAGCCGAACGCGGCTCGTCACGATCGGATGATTGTACAGCATCGCGATCTGAGGACTCGCGTTGTGCGCGTGGTGCTCGTGGGGATTGTTGATGTTGCCGTGAGTGATGTTCTTGAGGCAGCCGGTATAACCGCAGATCGAGTGATCCTTGATCATCGTGAGATCGATCACCGCCGTCGCGTCGAGCATGAACCGACAGTACTTGGTGGGGATGCCTTGATAGATCTTGACCTCGGGCATCGGGTGGTCGTCGTTGTTGTGGGTTCCGGTCTTGATTCCGGCCGGCAGCTTGTACTTCGGCATGTTGACGCGCGTGCCGACCAGAAAGCTCGGGTACTGCTCGTACACGGTGATCTTGTCCGCCGGCACGCCGACCGCTAGCACCGCCTCGACCAGCGGCTCGATCAGCTCGAAGTTGGTCGCCATCGTCGCGCCCTTCTGACCCGCGATGCCATTCGGTTTGATCGCGACCACGTCGTCCTTGTGGATGAAGCGCTTCATTGCTTCCGTCAGGTTCGCGGCGCCGGTCAGCTCGACCATCGCCTTCTCGAGCAGGCGGCGCGCGATCTCGGGCCGCGGCC
>Ga0111539_10002425_pt1 | contig 24803 bp, 14 predicted proteins | sample RhiMethybrSRZTD1_FD_79667 | JGI IMG/M metagenome (GOLD analysis project Ga0111539, IMG submission 79667) | Populus rhizosphere microbial communities from Tennessee, USA - Rhizosphere MetaG P. TD hybrid SRZTD1 (version 2) (version 2) | ecosystem: Host-associated > Plants > Roots > Rhizosphere >...
CACGGGGCGATCCTGACACGCAGTCTGGTCTTTCGGAACCGGCAGGACGCCCGCTTTATTGGATACCTCGCGGTAGACACCGGCGTCATGACTCCCCGGCATCGAGATCTCGTTCAGCTTGCGAGCGTCTGGGAGCGCTCCCATCCAGGCGGCCATGTCCGACAGGCTCATAGATCTCCTCTTTGTGGATGTCTCGGTTAGAGACCGAAAGTATGCACCCGGGGCGTTGCTGCGATCAATGCGGGTGCGCCACTGGAGTCTTCATCGACAGCAAGCGTGTGGTCTTGTGACGGCACCAATCGGCGACAAGCAAGAAGAGCAACGCCTGTTGTGATGGGTAGTCATCGACATCGGCGGGCCTCTTCTTGCCGAAGGCCCACGCCAAGCCGACGCTCAGCATGTACAGGACGATGACTGGACCACCCATCGCCAGCATGCCGATGCCTCCTCCGTCAGGTGAGAGTGCGGCAGACGCGATGACAATGAGCAGCACGGCGTACTTGAAGTTCTTGATCAGAAAGCCAGGCGTCACCATGCCTATCCTTGCGAGGAAGAGCACCAACGTCGGCAGCTGAAACGTGACGCCAAGCGCCAAAAGCAATCGCAGATACATCGAGAATGCCGGCTCCACGCGCGGCATGAACGTCAGGTAGTCAGTGCGAAAGCTGACGAAGAACCCCCACACAATCGGGAAGACCACGTAATGGGAGAATGCTGCGCCGACGATGAAGCAAGACGATGACATGAGGATGAACGGGAGCGCCCATTTTTTCTCATGCGAGTACAGGCCAGGGGCCACAAACAACCACAATTGCAAGAACACCAACGGGGAGGCGATCAACAGTCCGGCAATCAGGGCGATCTTGATCTCCAGGGTGAATGCCTCGCTGGGATCTGTATAGATCAGCGTCTGGCCGTAAGGCAGTAACCGCTGCATCGGCCGCATGATGAAGTCGAATATCGTGTGGATGAACGGGAACATGATCGCGAAGCCAACACCGATTGAAGCAGTGGCCCAAACGAGCCGGGTCCGAAGCTCATCGAGGTGGTCCAGAAACGACATCTTTCCATCGGGTTCATTCGCGTCCGTCGGCGAAGGGTCTAACTTGTCATGCGCCATTCGATATCTCCTGTCGCCTGATTATTCCACCTCATCCGGCTCGAAGACAGTGCGGTCAAATAAGCGAACAAATTCAAACCACGCCGCTCTTCGAGCGTCACATCAAAAGCGAACAGACCGAGCACATTCCGCGTGCCACTGGAGAAAGGAAAGCCCATGCGCAACAACAATCGTTTCGGATGGATCCTGGTAGGTGTGCTAATCGGCGCCGTCGCTTCAACCACACTGAGAGGTGTAGCCACAGCGCAAGAACAGACTTCACGCCGATTGCTGATCCTGCGCACCGCTTCCCCCGGCGATGGAGTCGCCGCCTACTTCATCAAGGACACGGCGACTGGCGCCTGCTGGCTCTCAGTGCGAACCCGCGATGATATGGGAGGCTCGCTCGCGCCGGCTCCGCCGGTATCATGCCAACAATGAGATGCAAAGAGACGATGGTCACTTGGCATCGACCCGGGGAAGCGATAGCCACGGAATATAATCTCGGCGGATGACCCTTCCGGCCGGGACGCGCATCGATCACTATGAAGTCGTTGCCCTGATCGGTGCCGGCGGCATGGGCGAGGTCTATCGCGCGCGCGATCCGCGCCTCGGACGCGACGTCGCCCTCAAAGTTCTCGCCGCAACTCTCGCCGCCGATCCGGACCTGCACCGGCGGTTCGAGCAGGAAGCGCGCGCCGCCGCGACGCTGAACCATCCAAACATCCTTGCGATCCACGACGTCGGCAGCTACAACGGCACGCCCTACCTGGTCTCCGAGTTGCTCGAGGGCGCGACGCTCCGAGAAAGCGTTGAGGCTGGCCCGCTGCCCGCGCGCAAGGCAATCGAGTATGCGCTGCAGATCGCGCACGGTCTCGCGGCGGCGCATGAGAAGGGCATCGCGCACCGGGACCTCAAGCCGGAGAACCTGTTCATCACCGCGGACGGCAGAGTCAAGATTCTCGATTTCGGCCTCGCCAAAGCACTCGGCGAGGTCGCGGGAGAAGCGCGGACGATGGCCGCGTCGCAGGTGACAAAGATCGGAATGGTGCTCGGAACGATCGGGTACATGGCGCCTGAGCAGATTCGCGGACTGGCTGCCGATCATCGCGCCGACATTTTTGCCTTTGGCTGCATCCTCTACGAGATGCTCGGCGGCCGGCGCGCGTTCAGCGGCGCGACCCCTGCCGACACGATGAGTGCCATCCTCAGCAGCGAGCCAACTGAACTCGAGGTTTCGACTGCTGCCATTCCACCTGCGCTCCTCCGCATTATCCGGCGCTGTCTGGAAAAATCACCGGCGCAACGGTTTCAGTCGGCGGAGGACCTCGCCTTCGCCATTGAGAATGTCACGAGCGCGTCGGCGCCGGCAGTCGCTTCGCCGCGTGCGAGTCTCTCGTCGAAGACATGGATACGGGTGACGGCAGTCAGCGCAGCCATCCTCTCAATCGCGGCCCTCTCAGCGCTCGGTGCATATTGGCTGGGCCGACGATCCGTTTACGACGGCCGTCTCGCGCTCGGCCGCACCGTCGGCGTCACGCGCCAGGAGGGGATCGAGTTGCATCCCTCGCTGTCGCCGGATGGCACCATGATCGCCTACGCATCCGGCCTCGGCGGCAGCACCCATGTTTTCGTGCAGCAAGTCGCAGGCGGACGCGCGATCGATCTCACACCGTCGATGGTGGGAACCTACCCGCGCTGGTCGCCTGATGGTTCCCGCATTCTGTTCGCGTCGACGACCGGCGCGTACATCGTCCCTGCGCTCGGCGGCCCACCGCGCAGCGTCATCGCGGGCGCGGTCGCTGGTGACTGGTCACCCGATGGCACCGAGATCGTGTACGCCTCCGTTGATGGGATTTACGTCCAGCCCCTTGATGGCGGAGCACTGCGATCGCTGACGAAGATGCGCGAAACGCATTCGCCGGCGTGGTCTCCTGACAAACGGTTCATTGCGTTTGCCGTCGGCAATCCGTTCTTCATGGGACCCGGACGTCTGGTCGGCAATATCGCGCCATCACGCATCATGATCGTGGCGAGTGGCGGTGGAACGCCAACCGTCGTCACGTCTACCGGAACGCTGAACATGAGTCCAACGTGGACGGCGGACGGCCGGCACTTGCTGTTCGTCTCGAACGCGTTCGGCACACGTGACATCTTTCAGATCGCCGTCGGTGCAGACGGCAAGTCCGCCGGCGATCCCGATCGACTGACCGCCGGTCTGAATGCTCATAGCATCTGGCTCTCGCGCGACGGACGACGCCTGACGTATAGCGCGCTGACGCTGTCGTCGAACATCTGGTCGATTCGGATGCCCGAGCGGCCACCGATATCGGTCCGTGAGGCCGTGCCGGTCACGTCGGGCGAGCAGATTGTTGAAGGAATCGCCATCTCGCGCGATGGGCAGTGGCTTGCCTTCGACTCGAACATGGCGGGTAACCAGGATATCTATCGCCTCCGTCTTCCGAATGGCGAACCGGAACAGATCACGACCGATCCCGCAGATGAATTCGAACCAGCGTGGTCGCCCGACGCCAGTCAGATCGCCTTTCATGCGTGGCCCGGCGACAACCGTGACGTATTCATCGTCGGCACCGACGGACACAGCCGGCAGCGTCTTACGAACGGGCCGGCGCACGAGTGGTTTCCGTCATGGTCGCCGGATGGAAAACAAATCGCATTTACCGACGACAATCGGAACGGCATCTCGATTGTGCGGCGGTCGGATACTGGCTGGAGTGCTCCGTCCCTTTTGACAGAAGTGCCGGGCAGCCTGACACCGGTTTTTTCACCCGACGGGCAACGTTTGCTCCTCACCAGTAGTGCTCCGAATCGCGGTGACGTTCGGATCGTTTCTGCCACGGGAGGATCACCGCGGACGGTGCTCAGCGGTACGCTCCCCGGAGGCACCGTGCCTACGTTCACTCGCTGGTCCAAAGATGGACGTCGGATTTATGTGTTCGCCGTGGATGCAGAACAACGCTCGAGTATCTGGTCGATGTCAGCCGATGGCAGCATGCCAACGCTCCTGGTTCGCTTCGACGATCCAACCCGCGAGTCCAACCGGCGCGAGTTCGACACCGACGGCCAGCACATTTACTTCACGCTGGCGCACAAAGAGGGAGACATCGGAGTCATGGATATTCGGTGAAGACCCACATCACACCGACACTCGCCTTCGTCGCCATCGCGGCAACTGCATCAGCGCAGGGCGTCGCACGTCCACTCCACCTGAGTGGCGAGTACTCGGCCCTCGGCCTGTATCGAGAGTCGGACCAGGGTGTCGGAGTAAATGGATTCGGCATCCGCGCTGACTATCGCCTGACTCGTCGAGTCGACATCGAGGGACGGGCGTTGTGGTTCCCGACGGATTCGCTGCAGGAGGTCGAAGCGCAAGGGGGAAAAACCACGCAACTCGCGCTCGGTGTCCGGGGAAGGTTTCTGATCTGGAACCGCGCATCGTTCTACGGCGTGCTCCTTCCTGAGTTGCTGCATTTCTCGAATGCGATTGTCGACCTCGGCGGCCCGAACGTGGTGAGCGGTGGGGCGACGCATTTCGCGCTGGATTGGGGCATCGGGACCGAGATCAAGGCCAGCGATCGGTGGGGAATTCATTTCGATACGACGGGGCCGCTGTACGCGATCCGCGAAGTCGAACTCTTTCGATCCGAACCAAATGAAAATGGTGCGGTCGCGACCGCATCGCTTGCGCCGCGAATGGTCAATGTCTGGCAGGTGAGCGCGGGCGTCAGCTACGCCATCGGTTCGACGCAGAGCGACGGACGCGCCGAGGCAGCGGTTTCAGGCGCGTGGGAACTTGGCGGGCAGCTCGCAAGGACGACGACCACCAATGCGTTGGGCACTCAACTCCTTACCGGATCGTCATTTGGCGCATTTGCGTCGTATCGCCTCGCACCGGCCGTGTACGCAGATGCGGCACTTAGTTTTTCCGCCGATGAGATCCGTCAACGCACTGCGTGGGACGGTGGATATCTCACGCAGGCGGTCGGCGGCGTGAAGGTCGGCGCACGGAAGGACGCCTATGGAATCTTTGGCAAAGTCCGCTTCGGTGTGAACAGCTATTCGGGCGCGGTGAGGACATCCGATCCGCGTGGCTTCACGCTTTCGCGCGCCAACTCGCTGGTCGTCGATCTCGGCGCGGTTGTCGAACGATATCTGCCCAAACGCATGCTTGTGCGATTCGATGCCGGCGACGCGATTTCAGTCTACGACTCGACCACGTATACGCGCGATGGTGTCGTCGAGCCCGCGCCGGCACCAACAGCCACGCACGGCGTACAGATGACGGCGGGATTTGGGTGGCGGTTTTGATCACCTTCGCCTAATCCACAATCTTCACTCCCTTCTCCTTTCTCCTGTTCATCCCCAAAGCACGATCGCAGCGTGACGGTGAATGTTGTTGATTGAGATCCGTTTATCTCGTTTGATCTGTGCCCCCGGCTGCCCGATAGAACTTCAGTGACTGGATCGACCACGGCGGGCCATTCTCTACGCCGGTGGTCAGCGTGATGCGCACGAACTTCGCACTCACCGGAGCGAACGTGACGTTGGTCATCGGCCCGGTGCCCGTAGCCTCCGCCACCTGTTGCCATGAATTTCCATCCAGCGAAATCTCGACACGAAAACCGCGAGGAAAGCCCGGACCGGTTGGTGTATTTGTCGGCGCGCCGCCTGCGGCCACCGCCGCGCCGCGCTCGGCGGCGGGCGGCGACTGAAACTGGAGTTCCGTGATTGTCTGCGGGTTCTGCAACTCCACCTGGAACCACATCCCGGCTGCCTGCGCCGCACCGCTGCTCCACGTCGTCAGCCGCAGACCTGCGAGGGCGTCCTCCGGATTATGGCTGGCGGTCGCCTTCCAGCTATCCGCCTGCAGTTGCGAGGGCAAGGATGCGGTCAGCTCAGGTATCGTCCAACTCGTTTTGCGGTCGCTGGTCGCGGCACGGACGCGCGCGACATCGGCCGGTGACACGAAGCCACCCGTATTCCCGAAGCTGCGTCGCACGTACGATGCGATCGCCGCGACCCACTCGTCGTTGTTGACGCCCATGGGCATCATCACGTCGGTGTAGCTTCGGCCATCGATCGGACCGGTCACTCCGTGAAGCACGGCCTTGATGATGTAGTCGCGGTGCCCGTTCACCCTCGACGATCCCGCGAGCGGCGGGGCCATCGTCGTCGCGAGCTCCGGCTTTGGCGTCCCCATACCGTCCGGTGCGTGGCAGGCGAAGCACAGTTCGTTGTAGATCGCGGCGCCGCGCTCCATGACCGCCTGTTGCTCCGGCGTAAGCGGTGGACCACCGCGACCAGCCGGCGGCGTCAATATCGTCGACGCGACGACCTGCACGCCGCGTGCTGGATTGGCGTTCATCGTCTCCTTGATCGTCGCCGCTGCGTCGGGAACCTTCCACCGATTCAGCGTCAGCATCGCCTGGATGACGACGTCGACGTTTTGATCTTTTGTGAGCGCCGTGAAGTCGTTGGCGAAAGACTTGTCGCCGGCTTTGTAGAGCGTTTCGCTGGCGCGGATCGCCTGAATGCGCATGCGCGGCTCGGGATCCTCCATCAGCTGACGCGCCATCGCCGGCTGAAGTGCACCGAGGCCTTCGAGCGTCCAGAGCGCATGAAAGCGAGCGACCAGATTGCGGGAGGTCTTCACCATCGTGCGAAGCGCCGGCACGACCGACTTGTTCTGCCTGAGGATCAAGAGCTGCTGGGCGGTATCGCGCCACCATCCATTCGGATGGCTGAAATGCGCCACGAGCTGCGCCGGCGTTTCATCGTGCATGCGCGGCTGGATTCGGTCTCGCCTCAGTCGGTCTGATCGATCCGGCTTGACGCCGTCATAGACCAGGCGCCAGATGCGGCCCTTGTGGATCACTTTGTCGAGCTCGTATTGCTCGACACGCGCGCGCAGGTACGACCCAGTGCGCGTGAAGTTCCCGACCTGAATGATGCCGTGGTACATGTCGGTGATGTACACGGTGCCATCGGGCGCAGTCGTGATGTCGACGGGACGAAACAGTGGATCGAGCGACTTGATGAATTCGTTGCCAGGGTAGAAGTTGTGGAGAATCGTCAGTCCTTCTTTATTCTCCGCGCGAATACGTCGGATGATGCGTCCGACCGGCTCGCCTGACAACAAATCGCCGACCAGCTCCTTTGGCAGACGATGACCGCGATAGATGTCGTTGCCGGCGCTCGCGGTTACGCTCTTGAGCGATCCATCCGGCATGCGAGTCGCGCCCATACCTCCCTGCATGTCAGCGATACGAATCGGCGCGCCCCATGGAATGCGGAAGTCCGGCTCGAATTGATCGGGCACGTTGAAGTTGCCGTAGACGATGGGAAACTGAAAGCCCGACGGCACACCCGGGGCACCGCTCTCAAACCAAATCTTGCCGTCGTTATCCTGCGTGACACCCCACTCGCCGCCGTTGCTGCCGGTTGACTCCTTGACCACACCGTGCGGCGTCCAGCGGGCGCGAAATGCGTTGTAGGTGCTGTACATCCAGTTGTCGAGCGCCCAGGTGAGAAACGCCTCCTGCCCCTCGACGTTTCCGAGCCGTCCATAGCCGGTGTCGAACAGCTCCTTCTTGTCTGCGACGCCATCGCCGTTCGTGTCTGTGTACTTCCAGAGTTCGTCGGCGTTCGACTCCTTCGTCAGGATCACGCCAGGACCGAATGGCGTCACAAACCGCGGGAATACCAGGTTGTCGACAAACACCGTGTGCTTGTCGTAGACCCCGTCGCCATCGGTATCGACGTGCAGCGAAATTCGACTGATCGGATCGAGCTGCCCGGTCATGTCGAGATCCAGCATGTAACTGCGGTCTTCGACGACGAACATGCGACCGTTGCCGTCAAAGGCGATCGCGGTCGGCTCCTGGATGATCGGATCGGCAAGCACCAACTCGAGCCGGTATCCAGGCTGAAGAATGAACTGCTTCAGCTCCTCTTCCGGAGTCTTCGGAAGAACAGGCGGCTGCTTCGTCCAATCAACGTCGGCGTTGATCGGATCGTCTTTGCGTCCGCCACCTCCCCCGCGGCCGCGCCCCTGTCCTTGCGCGCCCGGGGGCGGCGGCGTCTGCACTTGTGCGCCTGGTTGTGGTGCGGGTGTCTGGGCGACAACGACAATTGCGCCAGTCAAAGACGCGCAGAGAAGGGTCACGCTTAGGAGTCGATGGGCTGCCATGATGAACCGGACGTCGAGGTCGCGCGGTTACCCGCGCGACCTCGGTCTGCTTAGAACGAAAAGCGGATATACCCCTGAATGTTCCGGGCCGCCTGATAGGCGTTGACCGCACCGAAGCCCGCCTGATTCGGTCTCACGCGATTCGGCAGGATTTGGCCCGTCGCCGGATCGTAGGGCAGGTTCTGGGGCGTCACCGGATCAGTGGGATTGGTCAGGGTCAGACTCGTCTGCCGCCCGGTGATCTGCGCGCTGTTCGGCGCGTTGAACATGTCGGCCCGCAGCTGCAGAACGCGGCTGCCACCCAGCCGGATGTTCCTGGCAATCGACAGATCGAGTGTGCTCGAGAAGCAGCCCTTCAGGTAATCGTTGCTCGATTCGAGCCCGACGCTGTTGACTCGCGGTCCCTGGAACGCGGCAGCATTGAACTGACGATACGGATCGCTGCTGCACCCCTTGCCTGGATCACCAACAATCACGATCCGCCCGCCAAAATCCGGCGACCCGGTGAGATTCACGTTGCCGCCGCCGCTCTGATAGCTGTAAGTGGCGGAATACGGCGCCCCGGTCAGCCCCGTCCAGATCGTCGACAACTGCCAGTCGTTGACCACATAGCCAAGGACCTTGAGTCCCGTGCTGTCCCTCTTGAGATCCGGCAGGTCCCACACGGCGCTGCCCTTCATCACGTGTGTTGACTGCGCCCCGGCGGCATTGCTCGGGAATTGGTTGCCGAGAAGCTTCTGCGCCTCCGCCTCGTCGGCGCGACGCACGTACGATCCGTCGGACCTGTGATCGAAACGTGGCGCGACCCGTGCCTCGTCGTACAGCTGCACCGTGTCGTTGAATCCGAACTGCAGTCCGTCCTTGAAACGGCGATTGAACGAGAACTGCAGCGAGTGGTAGGTGCGCCACCCCTCGTAGAAGCGACTGGTGCTCGCCATCGAGCTGTAGCCGCGGTATGCCCGCACGAGATCGGGATTGGTTGCCGCGTATGACGTCGCACCGGGCGTCGTGCTTGCCGCCAGGGTCAGATCCTGCGAGGCCGGCAGGAATGCGGTGCCCAGGTCGATCGAGTTGATGTTCCACGGCTGCTGATCGTTCCAGCTGTGCAGGCCGACGTAGGACACATCGAGCGATGTCGACCACGGGAGCATCATCTGTGCGCCGCCGCTGAACTGCATCGACGTCGGAAGCTTCGCGTCGTACTGGAACACGGTGATGCCCGGGGGGCTGACCGTGGACAATCCCCCCTTGTCAAGACTCTGCAGCTGGCCGTATCGAATGGTGATGATGCGTGAACCGCCCGGTGGGTTTCCAACCAGCGCCTGCGCATCGCCAGGGCGCGGCCGATCGAAATACAGTCCCCAGGCGCCGCGAAGGACCAGCGACTGCTTGCCGCTGACATCGTAAGCGACACCGAACCGCGGACCGACGTTCAGCATCGGGAACTTGTAGGTGGTCTTTTCGATACCCTGGCCGGACTGGAACAGGCCGTTCGTCAGGTTCCCGGTGTTTGGTACCAGCGTGCCGATTGCCAGCGTCGTGTTCGGACCAAGAAGCTGCCCGGTGATCGGATCCTTCGCCTGACGGTTCGTCCCGGTGCACGGATTCGCGTTGTTCACACACCCTGCGACATACAACATCGGCGCCTGCCCCTGGACCCACTTGTCCGGCAGAAAGTTTCCGCTCTGCAGCAGCGCGTCGTGCTGCGGCTGTGCATGGACGAGCCGAACACCGTAGTCGAGCGTCAGCTTCTGGTTCACCTTCCAATTGTCCTGAACGTAGCCCTCGGTGTTGTTGTACGTGAACGTGCCTTCGACGTATCGCGATGCCTGCGCGTAGGAGCTGAAGCTGCCGATGGCGGCGTTGGCGAACCCGAAAGACGTGTCGAACGGGTTGGTGCCGACGGTGTCGTTGGCGAAACTCAAGGTGCCGAAGTTGTCGGCGGCTCCCTGAACGTTGTTCTCCCGCTTCAGGCTGTGGCTGTTGTAGAACCCGGTCTTGAACGTGTGCCGCCCCATGACCTTGGTCAGGCTCGCGACGACATCCTGGGTCGTATTGATGTTGAGGAACCCTGGGAAGTTGATGTTGGGAGGCTGGGTGCCAGTCGTTAGATTGGTGCCGCTTAATATGCGATTCCCCCACGAGAAGTTCGGCGCTCTCAGGATCCGTGTGCCGTCGAAGAACGGAACGCTCGCCTCACTCAGAATGCTGTACGCGTAGTAGTCCTTGTTGAGCACCGACGCATCGGGGAACAACAGCGGCAGCCCGCCGAGACCGGCGTTATTCAGGTTGGAGATATCGTTGGTGGGAACCGCAGTGCTGCCGCAGAAACTCGGCGTCGGACCGCACGCGGCCAGCTCGTTTCCCGCACGCCCGTACGTTCCCTCAATGAACGTCGTCGGGTTCAGGCTGTAGTTGACGGTGACGCCTTCGGTGCCGATGCGCGGGTGTACCATCTTCGAATCGTTGAAGCCGGGGATGGTGCCGTTAAAGACCTGCTGACGCTGGATCGCGCCCTGATACTTGACGCTGATTCGCAGGGACGATTTGGGCTGATAGTCCACGCGCACTGCTGGTTGATAACCGAGGATGTCCTCCGACGGCCGCGTGATGGCGTAGTTCGCGCCGGTGGCAGTGCTCGCGTTGTTCGGCATCGGCCACATCTTCAAAATGTTCAGCCCGGGTTGATACAGGCGGTCCGCCGGGATCTTTCCGAGCACGCCGCCATCCTTGAAGCACGCCGTTTGATCCGCCGCACTACACGTGCCCTGAATGTTCGGGTCCTTGATGTACGGATAGAGAGCGCCGAGGTTGTCGCGCGACTGGGAAAAATCGCCTGCGCGTTCCAGCTCGGTCGGCATCCGGTAGTTCACGACGTCGTTGCCGCCGGTGCGCGGGAGGAACTCGAGGGCGTGAAAGAAGAAGATCTTGTTGTTTCCACCAGCCTTGCCCACCGGACCACCGATTGAGTATCCAATCTCCTGCTGCCGCAGAATCGGCTTGGGCGCGCCGTTCAGGATGTTGGTCTTGCTGTTCGCGTTCCAGTCTGAATCACGACGCACGTTGTAGAGCGAGCCATGGAACCGGTTGGTGCCGCTCTTGCTGACCGCGGTGATCTGCAGACCGCTCGATCGGCCGTATTCGGCCTGATAGCCCTGTACCAGCACCTTCACTTCCGCGATCGATTCGACGTTCATCTGCACGATCGCGCCGTTGCTGCCGGTATCCATCGTCGACACGCCGTCCATCATCACGGTCGTCGACTGGACGATCGATCCGAGTCTCTGCACCTGGACGCCGTTCATGACCACGCCCGGCGCGAGTTGTCCAAGCTGGAGAAAACTGCGGCTGGCAAAGGGAAGGTTCTCGACCGTCTGCGTCGGGATGGCGAACGAGCGCTCGCCGCTGGCGGTCTGGATGAGCGGCGACTCCCCTTTTACGCTGATCGTTTCCGTCGCACCGCCGATTTCGAGCGTGAGTGCGCCGATCGACACCTGCGGACCCGGGTTGACGGTGATGCCGCTCTGCTTGAGCGTTTTGAATGACGACATCTCCACTTCGATCGTGTAGGTGTCGGCCGGAATATTCGGAAACACGAAGTCGCCAGTCGCGTTGGTCACCACCGGAACCGAACGCGTTCCCCGCGTTTCACTGACGAGGGTGACCGTCGCGCCGGGGATCACGCCCCCCTGCGCGTCCTTGACGACTCCGGCCAGCGAGCCCGTGGTCAGCTGCGCGGCGGCCGAGTGCGCGGTCGCGATGACGATCGCGAAGACCGCGACGCACCGGGTCATCATCCGCAGACCTCTTATCACGTGTCCTCCTTGTGTGCTGTGAGCCGGATGCTAGCAGAAACTGGTACAATCCGCGCCACGGAAAACACAGGCCACGGAAGAACACGGATGAACACGGGCCACGGAAGAACACGGATGAACACGGATAAACACGGGCCACGGATGAACACGGACGAACACGGATAAACACGGGCCACGGAAGAACACGGACGAACACGGATAAACACGGGCCACGGATGAACACGGACGAACCCGGATAAGGGAAAGGCAATCGCAGCCATGGACGCACAGTCACACCCGCGCCGCACGTTTATCAAGACTTCGGCGGCTGTCGTCGCCGCCATGGCGCTTCCGTCGCCGTCGCGTGGCGCTGAGCAGTCCGCTTCCGCCAAGCCATGGTCGATCGGGTGCCATGCGCGGCCGTTCGGCAGGTTCCGTTTGAGTCACGACGCCTTGCTCGACGCGATCAAAGCTGCGGGATATACATCGGCGGACATGGTCTCGGCAGCTCCGCCGGCGGCGCGCGGAGCGGCGCCTGCGGGTGGAGCGACGACACCACCCGCCCCGCGTGGTCCGGACGCGATCACGCCAGAGATGGTGACGGCCCTGAAGGAAAAGCTCGCGGCCCGGGGGATGGTGTCCACGGTGTGCAGTCTGTCGGTCCGAACCGATGTCCCGCTCGCGGATGCCGTCGCGGCCGCCCGGCAGCAGATCACAAACGCACACACGCTCGGTCAGAAATTCGCGCTCTACCTCGGACTCGAAAAAGAGAGCCAGTACATCCACGCCACCAAGGTGCTGGCCGACGCTGCAGCGTTCGGAAAGGAGCGCGGTGTTCAAGTGGCGATCAAGCAGCACCATGGTCTGAACAACACCGGTGGTGAGCTGGTCGGGTGGGTCAAGCAGGTAAATCACCCGAACTTCGGGCTTTTCCATGACGCCGGCAACGTCATTTATTACACCGCGAAGGATCCTGTCGCGCAGCTCGAGATCGTGGGGCCCTATGTGATCGGCGTGGTCGCGAAGGATTGCCTGGGCCCGCACTTCCAGGAGCGAGAGGCGGGGGCACCAAGCTTCGGATCATCGGTGCCCGACCCTCGCGGCGACGAAGTCATGGTCCAGTTCGGCACCGGCAAGGTGGATTTCGCGGGGATGTTCAAGAAGCTGAAGTCGTACGGATTCAACGGGCCGATCTTCGTCGAGGGCACCGCGGTTGGCGAAACCCTCGAGCAGACGATCGCCAACGCGCGGGCCAATCGCGAGTTCCTGGAGAAAGCGCGGACGACGTAACTCCGGCGCAAGCCGGAACAATGTGGGGCGCGGTCCCTAGACCGCGCCATTACGGCCTGATTACGGTCCCGTCCGAGCGCCTCGTCGTCCCCCACGAATAATCGAAATTGGGCGGACCCGCCGGGAACGGGAACTTCGCGGCGACTTTCTCGTCGACGTCGATGCCCAGACCCGGCTTCTCCTGCGCCAGCATGTAGCCGTTCTTCACTTCAGGACAGCCGACGAACACGTCCTGCGTCTGCTGCGGGAAGCTGCTCCCTTCGTGCACCCCGAAGTTGTAGCTTGACAGCTCCAGCGCGAGTTGCGCCGCGTGTGCCACGGGCGACGCGTCACCTGGTCCGTGCCACGCCGTGCGGACGCCGAAGAATTCAGACAGCGCATTCACCTTCCGCGCCGCGCTCAGCCCGCCAATCTGCGAAATGTGAATCCGGATGAAATCGATCAGTCGATCTTTGATGAGCGGCACGTACTCGTGCTGCGTGTTGAACAGCTCCCCCATCGCGAGCGGAATGCTGGTTTGCTGGCGCAGCAGCCGGAAATGATCGTTCTCTTCCGGCGGGAACGGATCCTCCAGGAAGAACAACCGATACGGTTCGAGCGCCTTGCAGAGATTGATCGCCTGGTTCAACGTGATCCGTTCGTGCACGTCGTGCAGCAACTCGACTTCGTCACCGAGCTTGCTGCGAAGGTATTCGAAGAACTTCGGGAGCATGCGGACATATGGCGCGGGCTCCCAGATGGCGCGGGGATTAGTCGGTCCGATGGCTTCATTGGGTGAGGTCTGAGTGGCTGCCGTCCCCCTCGCGCCGTATCCGGCATAGCCGGGCGTCGAGACCTGCACGCGCACGTGACGGAACCCGCGCTGCATGGCGCCCCGCGCGCTCTGCTCGACCTCTTCGAAGCTGCTGCCGCTGGCGTGGAAATAGCAGTCCGCACCGTGCCGGACCTTGCCGCCGAGCAACTGATAGAGCGGCATCTTCGCCCGCTTCGCCTTGATGTCCCACAGCGCAATGTCGACGCCGCTCATGGCGTTGAAGAGGACTGGTCCGTTCCGCCAGTACGAGCTCATGTAGCACGACTGCCAGATGTCCTCGATCTCGTCGACGTTGCGCCCGACGAGAAATGGCTTGAGATACTGCTCGACCGCGGTGTTCACGACCAGTGCGCGCTGGGTAAACGTCGCGCAGCCCCAGCCCACAAGTCCCGGCTCGGTGGTCTCGACCTTCACGATCACGAGCCGGATGTTGTTGGGTGAAGTCAGGATTGTCTTGATGTCGCGAATCTTGACCGGAGACGTGCCGGCGACTGCCTGTGCGAATCCCGGATGAAGAAGCCCGGATGGGATCTCAGAGGGCAGCGGCAGGTGATCCTTCCGCATCGACAGCAACGAGGCGCCGCCCGCCATCGAGAGTGAACGCAGTGCATCACGACGCTTCATAGCTGTCTCCTGAACTGCTGATTGTTGATGGTTGATTGAAAATTCGTCAATCAGCAATCAGCAATCGAAAACCGAAGAGTTGGCAATCACTTTACCAATGGGTCAACGACCCGTCCGGCCGACGGTAGAAATTCTTGCGGCCGGGTTCGGTGACTTCGCCGATCTGGGTGAGCCGCTTCATGTCGGCGGTGACGCCGAGGCCCGGGCGCTGATTGGTATATGCCTTGCCGTTCTTGAAATCCAGACACTCTGGCAAATAGTCAATCGGTCTGCCGCCGTAGTTGTACTCCATCAACACGGGACCTGAGAACGTCGACAGGCAGTTCACGAGTCCCGCGGTGGCGATCGGGCCGGTGAAATGCGGGATGACGCCGACCGCGTGCGTCTCGCAAATCGCCAGGGCCTTCATCAGCTCGGTGATACCGCCGATATTGGGCAGCGTCGATCGGACGAAGTCGATGTCGTGATTCTCCACCAACCGGTTGAAGTCCCACTTCAGGCCCCATTCCTCACCGTGTGTGAGCGGGACTGTGGTCATCTGCCGCAGCTTGGGAATGTCCTGCAGCGCGTTTTCGTCGCGCACCGGATCCTCGACGAAGAATGGCTCGAACGGCTCCATCACCTTGCAGAGCCGCATCGCATCGTTCAAATCGAACCGCTGGTGCAGATCGATGCACCAATTGCCTTTGGGTCCGACGGCTTCGCGCACCGCCCGGCAGTCGGTCTCGACCTGCTTGACCAGTGAACGCGTATCGTAGACGCCGCCGACCGGCACTTCCGCGGGCGCCATGCGAAACGCGCGATACCCGGCCTCCATCGTCGCGCGCGCGCGATCGGCGAGGCTCAAGCGCGTACCGGCTGGCGTGCCCGGTGGCGTTGCACCGCCGGTCGCATAACACTCGCAATAGTCGCGCGCTGCGCCGCCGAGCAGTTCGTGAATCGGCAAACCGAGTGCTTTGCCCTTGATATCCCAGAGCGCCAGGTCGAGCGCACCGAGCGCGTGCGCCTTCTCGCGCCCGGGCGGATAAAACCAGGCGATATACGCCTCCTGCCAGAGCGCCTCGGTCTTGAACGGACTCTGGCCGATCAGGGTGCCGGCACACTGCTCGAGCGTGTCCTTCGTTCCGCCCTCGCCGATACCGGTGATCCCGATGTTGGTCTCGACCGTCACCACCATGTTGCTCTGGTTGAACAACGGGTTGAGTTCCGGCGGCTTGTAAATCCGTACACGCGTGACCTTGGCCTTGGGCAGTTCGGCGGCGGCGGTTGCCGGGCGAACCAGGCTGAGGGCAGGAGACGCCGCAAGAGCGCTGAAGAAGGTTCGTCGATTCAAGTCCGTCCTCCTCGGGCGCCCATGAGGATACCGGGACATGGCCATGAAAGCGAGTGCCATCGGCATTTCTGCCGTGTTTCTTCGTCTGCTTCCGTGGTTCGTTTCTTTTGCCGTTTTGGCCGCTTGACAGCGTCCGCGACCCGTGTTACAAACATCACAGAGTTGTTATAAAAATAACATGTCAAAAACATCGATACCGAAACTCCTGACCAAGCGCGAGCGGCTGATCATGGACGTCCTCTACCGGCTCGGCCGCGCGACGGCGACGGAAATCATGGCCGAAGTTCCTGGCGCGCCTGGCAATTCCACCATTCGCACGCAGCTGCGAGTCCTCGAGCGCAAGGGGCACGTCAAACACGAAGAGATTGGGCTGCGCTACATCTATATGCCGACGGTGCCGAGGCACTCGGCGCGCAAGTCGGCCCTCCGGCATGTCGTCGACACGTTCTTCGACGGCTCGAGCGCCAAGGCGGTGGCAGCCTTGCTCGGTGGCGAAGCGGCGCGGGTGACCGACGAAGATCTGGATCGGATTGCCGAACTGGTGCGCAACGCGCGCGGTGATTCGCGATGACCGCCGCCGACATCGTCCTTCGCTCGTCTATCGTCCTCGGCGCCGGATTGATTTCACATGTCGTCCTCGCCCGACGATCGGCGGCACTTCGTCATCTCGTGCTCGCCGCAACAATTTTCCTGTCGGCTGCCGTCGTGCCTTTGTCGCTCGCCCTGCCGTCCTGGGATATCCGGCTGCCCGACTGGTCGCAGCGCGACGCGAACGCCTCGTCGGTCGCAACGGTGGTCACGACAGCGACAATCGCTGAGACGCAGTCGACGTCACCCGGAATCGATCTCGAGACGATCGTTGTCAGCGTCTGGTCAGCTGGTTTCGCCTTGACAGCCCTTCTGTTACTTGTCGAAGGATGGCGGCTGGTACGCATTTCCGGGCGAGCCGAGCAAATCCGCCGCCGGCAATGGATCTCGCTCGTTGAGCGGATTGCCGAATCGTATGACGTTCGCCGGCGGGTTGCGCTCCTGCAGACCGACTCGGCAGACCTTCTGGCGACTTGGGGACTCTGGAAACCGCGTGTGCTCCTGCCCTCGCATGCCGGCGCCTGGTCGGACGATCGCATTCGAATCGTTTTGGCTCACGAGCTGGCGCACATTCGCCGCCACGACTGGTTCATTCAAATCGCCGCCGAAGTGGTTCGAACGATGTTCTGGTTCAACCCGCTCGTCTGGATGGCATGCACGCGCCTGCGTCGAGAGAGTGAGCAGGCGTGCGATGACGTCGTGCTTGGCGCCGAGATCCCGGCTCGCCAGTACGCCGAACACCTGTTGGACATTGCTCGAACCTGCCGAAATCGGCGAGCGGCGTGGCTCGCCGCCACGCCCATGGCTCGCTCATCAACGCTTGAAAGGAGAATTGCCGCCATGCTCAACCCGGGGCTCAATCGGAGATCAGTTTCGCGCTCCTCCGCGATCGCGACGATCGCGCTTCTATTTGCCGTTACTCTGCCGACCGCCGCTTTTCGTGCCGCGCAAACCTCGCCAGCAACCCTGACCGGATCTGTCTACGACTCAACCGGCGCCGTCGTGCCTGGCGTTTCGTTGACGCTCCAGGACTCGAAGGAGGACAAGCAGCAGGCCACCACGCGGGCCGATGGCCGCTTCGACTTTCCGCAGGTTGCTCCAGGAAAGTACGTCCTGTCGGCGTCACTTCCAGGATTCCGGTCACTGAAACAGGAATTCGAATTGAAAAGCACTCGCGACTGGGATCGCGCAATCACTTTGCAGGTCGGTGAGGTCCAGGAGACCATCAGCGTTCGCGAACGCCGCGTCACCGGACCGGTCGGCGCCTCGCAGCCCCAGGGAGCACAGCGACTCAGGGTTGGAGGCAACATCCGGGTGCCGACGAAAACCCTCGATGTGAAACCGACGTATCCCAAGTCGATGCGCGACGCCGGCCGCGAGGGGGTCGTCCCGCTCGAGGCGATCATCGGTCCGGAAGGCACGGTGACGTCAGTCCGCGTGCTCACGGCACAGGTCCATCCTGACTTCGCAATCGCCGCGGCCGAGGCCGTGCGGCAATGGAAGTTCACCCCGACGCTGTTGAACGGCGCACCGGTGGAAGTGGTCATGAAAGTCTCTGTGGAGTTCCGTCTGTCCGACTGATCGTGTAAAGTCGCGCTGATGACAGGCCGACAGCAGGGGACCTTCGCGATTCTCGCGTGTACCATTCTGCTGTCGGCTGTTTCTCCCCTGCCGCAACAACCACCGGGCACATTCCTTCAAAAGTCGCGAACCATTCACTCGTCGGCTGAATTCGCGCAGATCACGCACGGCGCCGTGAAAATGCAGAAGGGGGCGAAGCCGGCCGACGAGCTGCGCATCAGGCGACTTCCCGTTCACCTGCCGGTCAACGACTTCACGGTGATCGCGACCGAGTCCCCGACCATCACCTGGATTGGAAGTCCGCAGGGCGCCGTTCGGCTGAATACCTCGACACGCGCGGTCGAATATTTTGCCGGCGAGCGCTGGCTTCCTGACGACAAAGTCACCGCCATCGGGTTCGAAAACGGCGCGACGTGGATAGAAACCCCAAAGGGACTCTCGCGGATCGAGTACAAGCCGACGACGCTCGAGGAGAAGTCGCGCCTGTTCGTCGATCGCATCCAGAAGCGTCACAATCGCTGGGGGCTGACGGCAACGTCAGACCTGCGCGTCCCGGGTGATCTCACGACCAACCAGCCGGTGTCGACCGACAACGATGGGCTCTGGACCGCCATGTATGTGGCGGCAGAGTGTTTTCGTTACAAGGTCACCGGCCAGAGCGACGCCCGCGACAATGCCCGCCGCGGCATGCAGGCCATTCTACGGCTCGAGACCATCACCGGCATACCAGGCTTTCCCGCGCGGTCGTTCATCAAGGTCGGCGAAGAGACGCAGCCGCGCGACGGCGAGTGGCACGACGCGGCAGATCAGGGATGGCGCTGGAAGGGAGACACCAGCTCAGACGAAATCGTCGGGCACTACTTCGTCTACGGCATCTATTACGATCTCGTGGCCGACGAGTCGGAAAAAACCCAGCTTCGTGCCGCGCTCGATCGCATCACGACTCATATCCTCGACCATGGCTACCAGTTAATCGACGTCGATGGAAAGCGTACGCGCTGGGGATGGTGGGGGCCCGATGACATCTGGTTAGAACCGGGCGAGACGGGACTGCGCGCGCTGCATCTCCTCTCGCACCTGCGTGTCGCGATGCATCTGTCCGAGAACACGCCCGCCGCCGTCAGATACCGCGCGGAATACGACACCCTGATCAAGATGCGGCGCTACGATCTGCTGACGCGAAATCAGAAGATCGCCATACCGGGGCATATCAATCATTCCGACGACGAGCTGGCATTTCTGTCGTACTACCCGCTGCTGCGATACGAAACCGACTCGCACCTGCTTGGGATCTACAAACAAAGTTTGGAAAGAAGCTGGCAGGTAGAACGCCCGGAGCGAAATCCGCTGTGGAATACCATCTACGCCGCCGGCACGGCCGCGGCGGAGTTCGATCGCGCCGAGTCGATTCGAACGCTCCAGGAAATCCCGATGGACACGATCACCTGGAACGTGCGGAACTCACAACGCCTCGACGTCCCCCTCGACCCGTTGGCCGATCGGTTCAAACGCCCGCAAGCTCTCGTCGTCCTTCCCTACGACGAGATGCCGATGTGGAAGTGGAACGGGAACCCGTACGCGCTCGATGGTGGAAACGGCGGACGGTCCGAAGACGATGGCGCCTACTTTTTGTTGCCGTACTGGCTCGGACGTTATCACCATCTCTTCGAATAAGATCGCGCTCGACCTTGTCCCTTTATCGATAGCCAGCCGCCTGTATCTCAAACAGCTTCGCGTATCGCCCGCCACTGCGCAGCAGTTCATCGTGCGTGCCGAATTCGGCGACGCGCCCGTCGACAATGACCGCGATCCGATCGGCGATGCGCACAGTCGAAAAGCGGTGGGAGATGACGATGCCGATGCGGCCGCGCAGATTGTCCTTCAGCTCGGCAAAGATCGCGGCTTCGGCTTCCGGATCCAGCGACGAGGTCGGCTCGTCGAGGATCCAGATGTCGGCGTTGCGATACATGATCCGGGCGAGCGCGAGCCGCTGCCACTCGCCGCCTGAGAGATCGTGACCACCTTCGAACAGGCGGCCGACCTTGGAGTCGAGGCCACTCGGCATTTTCTTCACCAGCCACTCGCTGCGCGATCGACGGAGGGCTTCGAGGACACGTTGATCGTCGGCGCGGACGTCCGGCCGGCCCATGACCACGTTGTCGCGGACCGTCAGCTCGTAGTTGGCGTAATCCTGAAACAGCACGCCAATCCGGCCGCGCAGCTCTTCGGGATGCACGTCTGTGAGATCGACACCGCCGACGCGCACCGCGCCGCGATCGGGATCGTAGAAACGCAGCAGCAGCTTCACCAGCGTGCTCTTGCCGGCGCCGTTCTCGCCGACCAGTGCCACCAGCTCGCCGCCGCGAACGTGCAGATCCAGGCCGTCAACGGCAGGTTCCTTGCCTCCCGGATACGTGAACGTGATGTGGTCGAAATCGATTGAGTCGATCACCGGCGGCAGCGGCACCGGCGACGTCGGGATGGGAATGAGCGGATCGATGGCCAGGAACGAAAAGTAGTCGTCGAGGAATGTCGTGTGCTGGTCGACCGAGACGAACGTGCTCGAGATATTCCCCAGCGTCCCGGACACCGAGGTGAACGCGCCGATGACCAGCACGACGCCGCCAGGATCGATGGTGCCGGCTGCGCCGCGCAGCGCGACGAAGACATATGCCAGTGCCAGCGCCGTGCCTGTGACCAGACCGCTGAGCAGCGATATTCGCGTGCCGGAGCGATACATCTCCTCGCGCAGCTTGAACAGCGACTCCGACATGTTCCGGTGCCGCCCGAGCAGGTAATCGGCCAGGACGTAGGCCCGGATCTCCTTGGTCGTCCGCGGCTGCACGAGCAGATCGCCGACATATTCACGCTCGCGCTCTTCCGGTGTTTCCTTGTAGAAAAACTCGTAAAGGCGCGACGTCACGCGGCGCTCGAGCATGAGCGACACCACCGCCCCTGCCAGCGCCAGAATGACAAGAATGTAGTGAAGGCTCGCGAGCAGCGACGCCATGAGAACGATCGTGACGAGGTTTCCGGAAAGCCCGAGTACCGACCATGTCAGATCGCCCGGCCGCCAGGAGATGTCGCGCTTCGCGCGCGCCAACCGATCGTGCCAGTCAGAGTTGTCGAAGTGGCCGAGATCCAGCCGCGATGCCTGCGCCAGCAGCCGGCGTTCCGCCTCGAGTTGCACGCGGCGGACGAATAAATTGCGCCCATAGCCGGAGTACGCTCCGATCGCGCGCTGCACACTCGTCGCCAGCCACAAGCCCAGCACGATCCACAGCATGTCCGTGAAGCGTACCGACTGCAGCCGGGCTTGCGCGATCCGGTTGACGAGCGTCGATCCGAGATACACCGTGATCGGCGGCATGGCCGAATTGACGATGCCGAGCAGCGAGTATTTGACCAGTGCGCGCGGCGAGGCCGCCCACGCGAGTGCCATTCCCTGGCGCAGGTTTTTCCGAACGCGGCGGGCCCGCCCTTTCGTGTTGGAGGCTTGCGTGTCGTGCATGGCGATCGCTGCCGCTGATCAGTATAGCGGCTGGCGATCGGCGGCTGGCCCCGGCTTGAGCTCTACTGCGCTTTTGGCAGTCTTACTTTGAGGGGAATGGCCAGCGTTAACGTCAGTTCTTCGCCTGACTCGACGCGCACGTCGCGGAATTTTTCCTTGGGCTCGAGCGTGGCGGCAAACGGAACCGATCGCGTCTGGATGGTTGCAAGACTGTGCGTCTCGGAGTGCTCGATGACATTGAATTCGACCACGAGGCGTCCTATCGGCTTCTGCTTCGACGCCGGTTCCACGTCGATCACTTTTCCGTGAAGCGTCGAACCCTTCGGAATCAGTTCGGCGCCGTCCTGGCTCACCGCACTGAGCAGCGTCGCGCGAACCGCATCGTCGACCTGCCCGGACGCTGAGTCGAGCGATGTTCGGAGGCGGACGACCAACGGCGTGCCGGCGGGCACCTGATAATCGTCGTACCGTTTCCCCTTTGCCTGCCGCGCGAACGGCTTTTGCGGCGATTCGGTCCGCCGCGTCGCGGCAATGCGGACGATCAGCAGGCAGCGATTGATTTCCTGCGTCACGGCGCCGGGACCGGCGACCGTATGCGCGTGGAGCCGGCCGGCGGAAACGAATGCTGTCAACAGAACGAGAAACAGTCGTGAAGAAATGTGACCTATGGACATCCCATGGCTGAGTAAGGCAAGCGCGATACCGGACAAATTGCTGCAAAAACGCCGATCTTTGTGATCGACGCGGTTACGATCTGAGACACACGATTACAAAGCTTTCCGTCAGGCGGAAATCAGGGATACTGAGAAACGATGCAGGATCTGCGACTCGCGTTCAGGAATCTATGGCGGCGGCCGGCGTTTTCGGCGATTGCGATTGTCACACTTGCCCTGGGACTGGGAGCCAACGCCGCTGTCTTCACCGTCTCCAACGCGATCCTGCTTGCCCCGTTGCCCTACACGCGGCCGAATGATGTCGTCATCCTGACCGAGCAGACCCCTCAGTTTCCCTCGGTGTCGGTCACGATTTACAACTACGAGGACTGGCGCGACCGGGCAAAATCGTTCTCCGCCATGGCCGCATTTCGCCCCACGAATATGACCGTTCTCGGCGTCGGCGACCCGGAACGCGTCGCCGCCAAGATGATCACGGCCTCGCTCCTGCCACTCCTCGGTGTCACCATCGAGCACGGTCGCAACTTCACGGCTGCCGATGACCGGCCTGGTGCGGAAGGCGTCGTGATTCTGGGCGATGGCTACGCGCGCCGACGGTTCGCCGGACAAAATCCGGTCGGCCAGGTGCTGCAACTCGACAATCGGCCGTTCACGGTCGTGGGCATGATGCCCTCCAACTTCGAGTTGTTTCAGCCAGCCGACATCTACGTGCCGTTCGGACCATGGGCGGCAACGCTGCCGGAAGATCGCGGCTGGCATCCCGGTATCTTTCCAATCGCCCGCCTGAAAGACGGCTCGACGATCGAGCAGGCGCGCACCGAGATGGATGCCATCTCCGCCCAACTCGAAGCGGAGTATCCCGAGTCCAACAAGAACGTCCGTGCACTCGTCAACCCGGCCCAGGAACAACTGGTCAAGAACATCCGTCCGGCGATCTTGTTGTTGACCGGCGCTGTGGTCCTCGTCCTGTTGATCGCGTGCGCCAACGTCGCGAATCTGCTGCTTGCGCGCGCCGTCGATCGACAGAAGGAAATCGCCGTCCGCATCGCGCTCGGCGCCGGCCGGCTTCGCATCGTGCGGCAACTGATGATTGAAAGCATCCTGTTGTCGTGCGTCGGCGCCGCCGCCGGACTGCTGATAACTGGTTGGGTGATCTCGTTCCTGACCAATAGTGCGGCCGCGGCGCTCCCTCGGATGCACACCGTCGCAATCGAGTGGCGCGTCATCCTGTTTGCCTTTGCGCTGGCGATCGTCACCGGCATCGTCTTCGGTCTCGCACCGGCTCTGTACGCAACGCGCACACCGATCCGCGCGTCGCTAAATGAAGAAAGTCGAGGCGGTTCGGGCAGCGCGCGGCAGCGAAAACTTCACTCGAGCCTGGTTGTCGTGGAGATCGGGCTCGCACTGGTGCTCTTGGTCGGCGCCGGACTTCTGCTTCGCAGCTTTACCAGATTGACCAACGTGCCCCCCGGGTTCAACGCCGACAATCTGCTCATCGTCAACCTGCCGCTGTCGCCGCAGAAGTATCACGATGATGTCAGCCGCACCTCAGTCGTCGAGGAGATCACCGCGCGCGTGCGTCGATTGCCGGGTGTGAAGGCGGCAGCAATGACGACGATGATTCCGATGGCGGGCTCCGGCGCGATGATCCATTTCAATCGCGCGGCGTATCCACCAAAAGGCCCGGACGACTACGTCATGGCGGGCTATCGCGCAGTGATGCCCGGCTACCTCGAGACCCTCGGGGTCCCGCTGCGACGCGGGCGGATGATTACCGACCGCGATTACAACGCCGCACCGCGCGTCGTCGTCATCAACGAATCGATGGCGCGGCAGTATTTTCCCGACCGCGATCCGCTGGGGCAGCGCATCCAGATCGGGACAGAGCCGTCTCCGGAGTTGCCGACCATGGAGATCGTTGGCATCGTCGGCGACGTCAAGCAGTCGTTTGAGGCCGGCTCCAATGCGGAGATGTTCGTCCCTTACGGTCAGTATCCCGATCCGATTCTCGCACCCATGTATTTGAACACCGCGCTGGTTGTGCGGGCGAGTGGAGAGCCGCTCGACCTCACCAACTCACTCCGCGCCGCGATACTGGAGATCGATCCTGGCCAGCCGTTGGTGAACGTGCGGACGATGGAGATGGCGATGGCGGGAACGGTGGCGCAGCCACGGTTCCAGATGATCCTGCTGATGGTGTTTGCGTCGATTGCCGTCGCGCTGGCGGCCATCGGCGTGTACGGGATCATGGCCTACACGGTTTCTCAGCGCACTCCTGAAATCGG
>Ga0111539_10002432_pt1 | contig 24762 bp, 26 predicted proteins | sample RhiMethybrSRZTD1_FD_79667 | JGI IMG/M metagenome (GOLD analysis project Ga0111539, IMG submission 79667) | Populus rhizosphere microbial communities from Tennessee, USA - Rhizosphere MetaG P. TD hybrid SRZTD1 (version 2) (version 2) | ecosystem: Host-associated > Plants > Roots > Rhizosphere >...
AGCCGGCGGTCCCGCTCGTACGTACGGTGCCGCCGATACAAAACGCGACCCACTTCCATCTCGTAGCTCGGCGCAACGCAGTCGCGAGATCTCCGGGCGCCCCCGGGCACGGGAGGAGCGCGGGAAGACTGCTGCCTCGCATCGTGTGGAGCGCGATCGACCAGGGATATTGCCCGGATGGCAAATCACCCTCCGGAGCCGTCGCTCGATTGCCCGATGCCCGGTTGCTCCCAGGGTTGCTCCCGCACTGCCGCCTGACCAGCACGAATCCCGAATCCCACTCCCTCCGCCCCGCGGTCCCGGACGGTCCAGCACCGTCCGGGACAAGGGCCTGACCCGGGTTTCCTGACGACGGGTCGACGCGGGAGGTCACGGTCCGGGGGCCGATGCTGTCGGGGGCCGGGCTTCGGACGACACGGGCTCGCTCGCAGGGCGTCCAAGCCGGTGATCTGGAACCCGGTTCCCGAGCGGGCCCAGGTCAGGGCGCGGCGCCGGTCTCGACGGCACGCAGCACCGGGCGTCCGCCTCTCGAGCGTGCCGGGTGCTGCCCGTGTCGGCGGCGGGGGTCAGCGCGATTCCGAACCCGGCGTCGGCTCGTGCCGGCCGTGCCCGGGGATCACGGCGCACGCGAGCGGGGCCGCCCTTGCGTAGATAGTGGATGCCATCTTAAATGGCGACATTGTGCGGGGCGATCCACGCGACACCGGCGGCACCGGCGCACCCGCCCTGTGCGCCGGAGGCGCGTTCGGCTCGGGGTGTCGAGCCCGGGACGGGCACGGATGAAGGGGGATGTCATGGACGGTGCCACGAGGGGGAGCCGACCGCGCCGAGCGATGAGGCGCGTGGGCGGGGCGGCGGTCGCCGCGCTGCTCGTCGCCGTCGGCGGGTGCGGTGGCGGCGACGGATCGGCGGGCGAGCCGGCCGCCGGCGAGGTCGGGCCGGACGCCGCGGCGGAGCTGCTCGGCCCGGCGGACCCCGCGCGCGGCGAGCCGGTGAGGATCGGGCAGGTGTCCGAGGGCACGTCGGCGACCGTGGAAGCCAGCGACGAGTTGGCTGCCGGCGCGGCCACGGTCGAGTACCTCAACGAGCACCGAGGGGGGATCGGGGGGCGTCCGATCGAGCTCGTCACCTGCGAGATGAAGGCCGACCCCGCGGTCACCGCCGGCTGCGCCCAGCAGATGATCGAGCAGGACGTGGTGGCGGTCACGGTGGCGGCTGCGGCCAACACCGAGGCGCTGTGGGAGCCGCTCCACGCAGCCGGCGTCCCGCTCGTGGTGCTGTCGGGGACCGGCCGGGACCTGCTCGAGGACGACGCGTCGACGTTCGTGATGGTCAACCCGAACTCGGCGTTCTTCGGTCTGCCGATCGCGCTGGCCGAGGCCGAGGGGGCGGACAAGGTGGCGTTCGTGATCATCGACGTGCCCCAGGCCCGGGATGTGCTCGAAGCGGACGACGGGGCGACGATGGAGCGCGCCGGATTGGACGACGAGGTGGTGGCCGTGCCCCTCGGCACGCCCGACCTGACCTCGCAGATGCAGCAGGTGGCCGACAGCGGCGCCGGCGTCGTCCACATCCTGGGCAACGACGCGTTCTGCATCGCCGCGATCCAGGGCCTGCGGGCCGTCGGCTACGAGGGAGCGATCTCCGGCGTGTCGTACTGCTTCACGGATGCGACGCGCACCGCGCTCGGGTCGGACCTCGAAGGGATCAGCGTGCTCGCCCCGCTCGCGGACGGCGCCACCGACGACCCGACCTACCAGCTCTACCAGGCTGTGATGGCCGAGTACGGCGGCGACGTCGACGAGGCCGACGGCTACTACGCCCTGAGCGGGTACGCGGCGGTGGCCACGCTCGCCGCCGCGCTCGAGACCATCGAGGGCGACGTCGACACCGAGACGGTGGCGGCCACCATCCGGGCGATGCCGGAGACCGAGCTGCCCGCGGGAGGGGGCGGCACGTTCCGCTGCGGCGGCAGCGCCGTTCCCGACCTCCCCGCCGTGTGCACGAACCAGTGGCTGCGCGGCGAGCTCGACGCCACCGGCGAGGTGGCGTCGTACACCCTCGAGGACTCGAGCGAGGTCGTCGGATGACCCGCGCGTCCGACACCGCGCCGGCAGCTCCCCGCCGGATGATCGAGCTGGTGGGCGGGCCTCCGCAGTGCGCTCGACCGACCCGTCACCACCCCGGCCCACGTCTTCCGCTGACGGGCTAAGATAGCGCCTGCAATCTTAGGGGGATGTGGCATGGGGCAGGTGATCATGCTCGGCACGTTGTTCGGGCTCATCGCTCTGGTCTACGGGCTGGTGCTGCGGTTCGACCCGGAAGCGCGTCGTGCGCCGCACCGTGGCGGCGAGCCGTGAACGAGGACCTCACGCCCCTGCTCGTCGGTGCCATCGCCTTCGCCTACGTCGGCGGGATCGGGCTGCTCGCGGCCGGTGCGTACCTGAGCTGGCGACGCGGCCGCCTTCACCCCTTGCTCCTCGTGAGCATCTCGGCGGCGGCGATCTCGTGGATCGAGGCGCCGTACGACTGGGCGGTGTACGCACAGTTCCCGGCCGCTATCCCGCGGATGCCGTCGTGGTGGCCGCTGAACATGACCTGGGGCGGCGGGCTGCCGTCGTCGGTGCCGATCGGCTACATCTCGTACTTCGTCGTGCCGGCGCTGGTGGGTGCTGCGCTGGGCACGCGGCTGAGCGCGAGGTTCGGTTGGCGGCGGCCGATCGCGCTGCTGACCGTCGGCCTCGCGGTCGGGTTCACCTGGGCGCTCCTCTTCAACGGCGTCCTCGGGGCCCGTCTCGGCGTCTTCCACTACGGGCGCGTGATCTCGGGCCTCGCGCTGTTCCAGGGCACGAAGCACCAGTACCCGGTCTACGACGCGGTGGCGATGGCCCTGCAGATGGCGGTGTTCGCCTACCTGCTGGGACGGACCGACGCCGACGGCCGCAACGTCGTCGAGGCATGGGCCGATGCGCGGACGACGAGCCGCCTGCGATCGGGACTCCTGTCGGTGGTCGCGGTCGTGATCGTGGGCCACGTGCTGTACCTCGGCGTGTTCGCGCCGCACCTCGCCACGAAGCTGCGGGGCGACGTGACCGCGGGGCCTACCGAGCAGCTGTTCCCGGGCATCGAGAACCAGCCGCTGCACGGTGGCGGTTGAGCGACCGTGCACGGCGATCGGAGGACGAGCGTGAGCCAGAACGCCCCCATGGCGGCGGTCCGCTACGACCCCTACGACGTCGACATCGACGACGACCCGTACCCGACGTGGGCGCGGCTGCGTGACGAGGCGCCGCTGTACCGCAACGACGAGCACGGCTTCTACGCGCTCAGCCGTTGGGACGACGTGCGACCGGCACTTCTCGACTGGGACACCTACCGGTCCGGGCGCGGGACGGTCCTGGAGATCGTCAAGGCGGGCGTCGAGATCCCCCCGGGCATCCTGCTCTTCGAGGACCCGCCCATCCACGACGCCCACCGGGCATTGCTGGCGCGGGTGTTCACGCCGAGGCGGATGCTCGAGCTCGAACCGCTCGTCCGTGGCTACTGCGTCGAGGCGCTCGACGCGCTGCTCGGATGGGCCGAGTTCGACGTCATCGCCGAGTTCGGCGTGGAGATCCCGCTGCGCACCATCGGGTTCCTGTTCGGCATCCCCGAAGCCGACCAGGACGTCTACCGCAGGACCACCGACGACGCCATCAGCACCGACGGCACACCCGTCGCGTTCGACCAGTCGTCGTTCGATGCCGTGCTGTCCGTGCTGGGCGACTACATCGACTGGCGAGCGAGGAACCCCGGCGACGACCTGATGACCGAGCTGCTGAACGCGGAGGTCGACGAGCCCGACGGCTCACGCCGGCCACTCACCCGCGACGAGGTCGTCACCTACGCCAGCATGGTCGCGGGCGCCGGGAACGAGACCGCCACCCGCCTCATCGGCTTCACGATGCAGCTCCTCGCCCAGCACCCGGAACAGCGCCGGCTGCTGGTCGACGACCCGACGCTCGTCCCGAACGCGATCGAGGAAATCCTTCGCCTGGAGTCACCGTCACCGGCCCAGGCGCGGTACGTGCAGCACGACGTCGACCTGTACGGGACGACCGTCCCGGAGGGTTCGGTCATGCTGCTGCTCAACGGCGCCGCGAACCGGGACGAGCGGCACTGGACCGACCCGGATCGCTTCGACGTCCACCGCGACGAGGGCACCCACCTGGCGTTCGGCTATGGGCTCCACTTCTGCCTCGGGGCCGCCCTCGCCCGCCTCGAAGGTCGGGTCGCCCTCGAGGAGATCCTGCGCCGCTGGCCCGAGTGGGACGTCGACATCGACCGCGGACGGATGGCCCACACCGCGAGCGTGCGCGGATGGGGATCCCTCCCCGTCCGACCGACCCGAAGGAGCGACCATGGGAAGTGACAGGTCAGCGGACGCGACGCGCGTCGTCGTCTGGTCGACCGGCGGCATCGGGTCGCTGTCGATCGTCGCGGTGGACGAACGACCCGACCTCGAGCTCGTCGGGGTCTGGGTCCATTCCGAGGAGAAGGTCGGCCGGGACGCCGGCGAGCTCGCGAACGGCGTCCCGATCGGCATCGAGGCGACCGGCGACGTCGATGCGCTGATCCGCCTCCAACCCGACTGCGTGATCTACGGCGCCAGCGGCCCGGCGCGCGACGCCGGCGCGGTGCCCGACTACGAGCGACTGCTGGCGGCCGGGATCAACGTCGTCACGACGACGTCGACCACCCTGGTCAACCCGCTCGCCTACGTGCCCGGCCACCGCGCGCGGCTGGAGGCCGCAGCCCGCGCCGGCGGGGCGTCGATCTACGCGTCGGGCATCGAGCCCGGGTTCCTGTGCGACCACCTGCCGGTCATCTTCTCGACCGCCTCGCGGTCGGTGAGCAAGGTCCACTGCTACGAGATCGCGCTCTACGACGACTACGGCGTGAAGGAGATCATGATCGACGCGCTGGGCTTCGGGCAGCCGCTCGACTTCGAGCCCTGGATCGCGCTGCCCGGTGCGATCGCCGGCGAGTTCGGGGGCCAGATCCGCTACATCGCCGACGGTCTGGGCGTCGAGGTGTCCGAGGTCCGCGAGACGTACGACCGCAGGCTCACCGAGGAGCCGATCGACACCGCGTTCGGGACCGTCCGGCCGGGGACGTGCGGCGCCATCCGGTTCCAGGCGATCGGCGTGGTCGCCGGCCGCGAGGCGATCGTGATCGACCACATCACCCGGCTCGCCCGTCACGTCGGGCCCGACTGGCCGCTCGGGGAAGCCGACCTCTCGTACAACATCACGCTGGAGGGCAAGCCGAACTTCGACGTCTGGGTCACGCCGACGCTGGACGACCCGGCGGAGGCCGGCATCCCGACCATGGGCAGCGGCGCCGGCGCCATGCTCGCCACGGCCATGCGGGTCGTGAACGCGGTCCCCTACGTGGTCGACGCCGAACCGGGGCTGCTCCGCTCGCTCGAGATGCCGATCACGGTGCCGGCGCACGCGTTCCGCGCCTGACGCGCCACGTCAGCCGTCCCGGTGGAGGAAGCCGTGCAGGTTCGCCTGGACGAGCTCTTCGACGATCACGTCTCTCGGCGGCCGCGTGCCGCCGAAGAACGTCGTGCCGAACGCGGCCATCCCCGCGACCATCGCCACCGTCGAGCGTGCAGCCAGATCCTGGTGGTCGGCGTCCATCCCCAGGATGACGAACCCCTTGCCGCCGAGCTGCCCGAGGACGCCGAGCGCCCGGTCGATCTCGACGATCCCGGTCTCCTCAAGCTCCTCCTCCGTCAGCGCATCGGCGGTCCACAGGGTCATCACCAGGCCGCGGTTGTCCAGGAACAGGTCGTAGAGCGCACCGAGGAACTCCCGGGCGACCGCCTCCGCGCGTCCCGGCCCGGGCTCGAGCGACTCCCACCTCACGTTCAGGTCGTCGACGAGCGTCATGAACGGGAGCACCACCGCTTCGCGGAACAGCCCGGCCTTCGAGCCGAACTGGCGGAACAGCAGGTGCTCGAGCACCCCGGCGGTCTCGGCGATCTCCCGGGTCGTCGTGCCCCGGTAGTCCTGGCGCGCGAACAACGTGCGGGCCGCGTCGAGGAGCAGGCGCCGAGGCGCGCCACGAGGACGCCGTGTGGCCTTCGCCGGCGTGCTGCTGTCGGTCGACATCCTTCTCCCTTGCGAAGATAGTCATCACCATCTTAAATGCAGCAGATGCGTGACGTACTCGGCTACGACGGCGCCAGTGTGGTCGTGACCGGCGCGGCGAGCGGAATGGGCGCGGCGACCGCCCGGATCCTCGTCGACCTCGGCGCCCGGGTCACCGCCCTGGACATCAAGCCGACGGCGGTCCCGGTCGCCCGATCGCTCGAGGTCGACCTGCGCGACCGGGCGGCGATCGAGACGGCCGCCGCCGCGATCGACGGTCCGGTCGACGGTCTCTTCAGCTGCGCCGGCCTGCCCGGCCCACCGTTCTCCGAGCTCGACACGATGAAGGTCAACTTCGTCGGCGCCCGCCACCTGGCCGAGCAGCTCGTGCCGAAGATGCGCGCCGGATCGGCCATCTCGGCGATCTCCTCGTCGGCGGCAGTCGGCTGGTGGGACCACATGGCGACGATCGGACCCCTGCTCGCCACCCAGGGCTTCGATGCCGCGGTCGAGTGGCTCGACGCCAACGAGGAGACGTGGAGCTGGAGCGGCTACCTCTTCTCGAAGTGGGTCGTCGACGCGTGGGTCGGTCACTGGTACGTGGATCTCGTGGACCAGGGCATCCGGATCAACTGCATCAACCCCGGGCCGACCGACACCGCGATGATGCCGGCGTTCCACGACTTCGCCACGAAGGAGGTGGTGGACCAGGCGATCGGTCCGATCGGCCGCTACGCACGGCCCGAGGAGCAGGCCTGGCCGCTCGTCGTGCTCGGCAGTCCACGGCTCAGCTACGTCGCCGGCGAGGTCCTCGCCGTCGACGGGGGCTTCCAGGGCGCCAGCAACACCGGTCGGCAGCGGGCCGGCTGGGTCGATCTCATCGACGAGGGATCCGAGGGGGACCGATGAACAAGGACGACCTGATCCTGGTGAGCGTCGACGACCACGTGGTCGAGCCGCCGGACGTGTTCGCCGGCCACCTGCCGGCGAAGTACCGGGAGTTCGCGCCGACGCTGCGGGAACGCGAGGACGGAACCCTCGCTTGGTACTACTACGAGCACGAGATCACGAACGTCGGGCTGAACGCCGTCGCCGGTCGTCCCCGCGAGGAGTACGGGATCGAACCGACCCGCCTCGACGAGATGCGGCGCGGCTGCTGGGACGTCGACGAGCGCATCAAGGACATGAACGCGGGCGGCGTCCTCGGATCGTTGTGCTTCCCCTCGATGCCCGGGTTCTCCGGGCGGATCTTCGCGTCGGCGAAGGATGACGACATCGCCGGCGCCATGGTCAGGGCGTACAACGACTGGCACGTCCACGAGTGGTGCGGCAGGCACCCGGGTCGCTTCATCCCGCTCGGCCTCCCGATGATCTGGAGCGCGGAGCAGACGGCGGCGGAAGTGCACCGCTTGGCCGACCTGGGATGCCACGCCGTCACCTTCCCGGAGAACCCGGCGCCGCTCGGGCAGCCGACCCTCCACGACCCGTACTGGGACCCGTTCTGGCGGGCCTGCGAGGAGCGCGGGACCGTCATCTGCATGCACATCGGCTCGTCGTCGCAGCTCGCGACCACGACGCCCGACGCGCCGGTCGACGTGCTGATCACGCTGCAGCCGATGACGATCGTCCAGGCCGCGGCAGACCTGGTGTGGAGCCGGGTCCTCAAGGAGTTCCCCGACATCAAGATCGCGCTGTCGGAAGGCGGGATCGGCTGGGTGCCGTACTTCCTCGACCGCATCGAGCGCACCTACGACATGCACCGCCATTGGACGGGTCAGGACCTCGGCGAGCTGACGCCGACGGAGCGCTTCCTCGAGAACGTGCTCCTGTGCTTCATCTCGGATCCCGTCGGAGTCCAGCTCGTCGACCGGATCGGATCGTCGAACGTGTGCTGGGAGATGGACTACCCCCACTCCGACTCGTCGTGGCCGAACGGACCGGAGGACATCGCGGCCGACATCACCGCGGCCGGGCTCGACGCCGACGAGATCGACGACATCACGCATCGGACCGCGATGCGCTGGTTCGGCTACGAGCCGTTCCAGGACGTCGCCCGTGGGGAGGCGACGGTGGGCGCGCTGCGTGCGCAGGCCGCGGGGCACGACATCGCCGTCCGCTCGATGGGTCGGGGAAGACTCGGCGCGGCCGCGCTCGACATCGGCGAGATGTCGAAGCTGGCGACGGGACGCTGAAGGAGAGATCGCGATGGCCTACGAGAGCGATGCCGAGCCCATCAAGATGGGCTACATCATGGACTTCCTCCTCCCGGAGGGCTTCCCGGAAGTGCGACGCGCGGATCTCACCGATCCGTTCACGATCGTGTTCGAGGACGGTCTCGCGGAGGGGGTGATCGACCGGCCGATCGAGGTGATCTACAAGGAGGTCGAGGGCCTGCCGAAGGGCTCGGTCAAGGCGGTCATCGACGCCTACGGGGAGCTCGTCGACGAGGGGTGCCTGCTCGTCTTCGGCCCGTCGATCACCGACAACGCCGAGCCGACCAAGGTCGCGATCGAGGAGCGCTTCAAGGTGCCGGCCATCAGCGTCACCGGCTCCGAGGAGTGGCTGGGCGAGTGGACGTTCTCGCTCTCGATGGGCTCGATGAGCGACGAGCCGATCTTCTGGAGCGACCTGATCGCCAAGCGCGGGCTCGACGACGTCGGCGTGCTCGTGGAGCAGTCGCTGGTCGGTGAGTCCTACCTGCAGCAGTTCCGTCGGGCCTGCAAGCGCAGGGGCATCCGCATCGTCGCCGAGGAGGCGATCCCGCAGACCGCCCAGGACGTCACCGAGCAGGTCCGCAAGCTCCACGACGCCAAGGTCGGCGCCGTGGTCCACTGCGGGTTCGGGTTCGGTGTCGTCCTCGTGGGCCTGGCGATGCAGGCGCTCGAGTGGGACCCGCCCCGGTTCATGGGCACCGCCTTCCAGAACGCGTGGCTCAACGAGGTCGTGTGGAACGCCATGGTCGGCTGGACCGGCATCGACCAGTACGACCCGGCGAACCGGGTCGGTCAGGAGTTCCTCGACCGGTACGACGAGCGCTTCGGCCGGCGGCCCGAGTGGTGCGTCCCCGTGGTCAACCGCGACCTGGCGGTGACGCTCCTGCAGGCGTTCGCCGACGCCCGGCCGCTGTCGCCGGCGGGGGTGCGCGACGCGCTCGAGCGCGTGAAGATGTTCCCGGCCGCCTCGGGCGCCCCCGGCACCCGGATCTCGTTCGGCCGGTACGGGCACCGCGGCTGGATGGGCCCGGGCTACCTGGTCGCCCGGCAGCTCGACCCCGACGGCGTCATCGCCCACACCGTCGACCGGTTCGGCGAGGCGTGAGCGTGGCCGCCGACGCGACCGATCGCCCGATCCCGCGGCACGAGCCGCGCCTGCTGGTCGACGGCAAGCTGGTCGACGGCGAGGCCGGGACGTTCGACGTCGTGAACCCGGCGACCGAGGAGGTCATCGGCGCGGTCGCCGACGCCTCGCCGGCCGACGTGCAACGGGCGATCGCCGCCGCGCGTCGTGCGTTCGACGAGACGTCGTGGTCGACGGATCGCGCCCTGCGCAAGGAGTGCCTGCTGCAGCTGCAGGCGGCGCTGGAGGACGAGCAGGAGGAGCTCCGCGAGGAGCTCATCGCAGAGGTCGGGTGCCCGCGGATGGTCACCCACGGTCCGCAGCTCGACATCCCGCTCGCCGACGGGCTGCGGTACCCGATCGAGCTGATCGACGTGTTCCCCTGGGAGCAGGACCTCGACGACGCCATGGTCGCGCTCACCGGGACGATGACGAGCCGCACGGTGTGGCACGAGCCCGTCGGTGTCGTCGGAGCGATCGTTCCGTGGAACTACCCGTTCGAGGTGACGATCCACAAGCTCGGCCAGGCGCTGGCCACGGGGAACACCGTCGTGCTGAAGGCTGCTCCCGACACGCCGTTCAACGCCACCCGCCTCGGTCGGCTCGTCGCCGAGCGCACCGACGTCCCGGCCGGCGTGCTCAACGTCATCACGGCGTCCGACCACCTCGTCGGCGAAGAGCTGACCCTGTCCGACGACGTCGACCTCATCTCGTTCACCGGCTCCACCGCCGTGGGCAAGCGGATCATGGAGAAGGGCGCCGCGACCATGAAGCGCCTCTTCCTCGAGCTCGGCGGCAAGTCGGCCGCCATCGTCCTCGACGACGCCGATCTCGGGTCGGCCTCGCTGCTCGCCTTCGGCGTCTGCATGCACGCCGGTCAGGGCTGCGCCACGCCGACACGGTTGCTCCTGCCGCGATCGCGCTACGACGAAGGCGTCGAGATGGTGCGGGACATGATCGCGTCCGTCGTCCCCGGCGATCCGCAGGCGGACGACACCCTGTGCGGGCCCGTGATCTCGGCGCGCCAGCGCGACCGCGTCGTCGCGTACATCCGCAAGGGGATCGACGAAGGCGCCACGCTCCTCGTCGGAGGGCCCGACGCCCCCGACGGACTCGACGCCGGCTACTACGTGAAGCCCACGCTGTTCGCCGACGTCGACAACTCGATGACGATCGCCCGCGAGGAGATCTTCGGCCCGGTGCTCGTCGTGATCCCCTACGAGGACGACGACGACGCGGTCCGGATCGCCAACGACAGTCCCTACGGGCTCGCCGGTTTCGTCCTGTCGACCGACCTCGATCGCTCGATCGCCGTCGGTCGGCGGTTGCGCGCCGGCACCGTCGGCCTCAACGGCGGCGCCGCCATCGGCGCCGACGTCCCGTTCGGCGGGTACAAGGAGAGCGGCGTCGGCCGCCAGAACGGCACCGCCGGGTTCGCGCAGTACCTGGAGGTCAAGTCGGTGGCGTGGCCCGCCGGCTGAGCTCCCACGGCGTGCCGTCCCAGCACGGCGAAGTCGCGATCGTCACCGGGCGAGCAGACACCGTCGCTGACGTCGTGGCGCTTGACATGGGCAGTTCTGGAATCCCACTCGCGCCGCCCCATCGTCCCGGACGATCCAGCACCGTCCGAGACTTGGCGTCCGAGCTGGGATTTCGGTCCGCCGCCGTTCCCCGCCGATTCGCGTGGTGCGAGGCGGTAGCTCCAGCATTGATCCCAAGATCGGGGGGCGTTCTGAACCATCGCGCGCAGCGTGGCATTGGTTCGCCGGAGGCCTGACGGCGCGACGATCAGATGACTTATGTCCAGGCGATCGATGGAGAACGTCAAAGTGTTCGGCAGGGCAACGAAGAGCATGAAGAACCTGACGGTTCGGACCGCCAGAATTGAGAATGTGAGCCGGATAGTTTCAGCAGAATATCGATCGAACTTTTGACGCTGTCCGGCGCGAGGATGTTGACGTCGTCGACGACGTCGGCGCGCAGGACAAGGGAGAACACCATGTCCCGACGGGCAACATCACGGTTCACGATCGCAGGTCTCGTGGCAGTGGCCACCACCGTTTTGGCGGGCGTCGCATCCGCCGACGCCTCGCCGCCGACACACCAGAAGATCGTCGAGAAGGACGTCGCGATCACCATTCCACCGCTGGCAGAGTGCCCTGCAGGCGACGCCGCGTCGATCGACCTGGTGTTCCACGATGTCCTCCACGAGACGCTGACCGACACGACCTTCCACTTCACGGAGACGCAGACAGGAACGTTCGTCACGCGGTCCGCGTCCGGGGCGACCCTCAACAGCGGCCACTTCACCAGCACGTTCTCGCACCAAGGCCCGGGCGCCCCGACGGAGGTGCTCACCAGTAACGTCAACGCGACCGGCCGGGCCACTGACGGCACGCGCGTACGGATTCACCTCATCCAACATTTCACGATCACCCCGAACGGCGATGTGACCGTCGAATTCATGTCAGCAGACTGCGGCTGAACCACCTCCTCACCCTGGCGGCCGCAGGGCCGGGCCTGGTCTCACGATTCACTCTGGACCCTCGCGCCGAAGGTGGCCGTCCAGATTGGCTGTCGCACGAGCGGTCGGTGATCCCGAACCGGAGGCGATTGACCCGGCGCGCCGACGGCCCGACCGCTCGGCGTCAGAGGAACGCGCCGACGGCGTACGCCACAACGATGAGTGCCGGGACACAGCCGGAGGTCATGATCGTGGTCGCGCCGACCAACGCCACCGTCGCCGCCCGGTCCTGGCCGCGTCGTCGAGCGAGCCGGCGTGCCGTCTCCGCCGCCGCAGGGATGCCGAGCGCGACCACGGTCCAGAACGCTCCAGCCGCCACAGACGGAGGATCGACCTCGAACCACATGTAGACGGCCGCCCACACGCAGTACGAGATCGCGGCCGTCCCGACCAACACGGCCGCAGGTCCGAGCACCCAGGCCGCTGCCGCTCCGGTCAACGGTTCGGCCCCTCGCCTCATGCGGCGTCATCGTTCCACAGCCCAGGCGCGCGGCGCGCGACGCTCCCGCGGCGGCAGCGGTCGCCTTCGACATGTTCTCCGTGACGGCTCGGGCTTCCTCGCAGCCGGCTTCACCCGCATTGCCAGCCCGGTGCGGCCGTCGTGATCGCCTCGCTCGACGAGGTCGCCTGCCACACCTGGGCCGCCGTGGGGGGCGAGGCCGGTGACCTCGCCGGCCTGCAGCTCGGCGGGCCGCGACGCGTGCTGCCCTCGTGCTTCGACGTGACCGGCTTCGCCACCCCCGCGGTCGCCGCCTCCCACCTCGGGGTCGCCCGGGTGGTCCCCGCCCGCACCGGCGCCGATGCCCCGGCGGTGGCACTGGCTGGCGCCGGGCGACGCTGCGTTGCTCTCAGCGTTGCTCCCAGGATCGCTGAGCGACCTGAAGCTGGGTTGTTGCGAGACGCTGGATCGGCAGCTCTGCGGCCTAGTCCGATATCTCCGACATCACGACCCAGCGCCCGTTGACGAGTTCGCAACTCGCGCGCATCGGGTGTGACGGCCCGGTATCCACGAACACCCACACGCGTCTGCGGAACTCAGGGTCGGTGCAGGGCTCCACTCGCAGAACGCGAGCCCGCGCCGCTGGATGCCCAGACCACCCAGCGAGGGCCGCTTCCTCGGGCGTGTCATAGCCATCGGACATGTCGAGACGGTACGCCCCGCGACGCGGATCGGTGGTCATGCGCTGCTGAGACGTTGCAGCAGCGCAAGGGTTTCGGCGGAGGGTTCGACGAGGCCGACCGTCGGGTGCCGAGAGAACTGCGGATGGGCGCCCACCGGGTCGAGCGCGGCGATCGCCGCGGTTCGCTGGGCCTCACGATCTCCGATCGTCTCTGCAAGACGTGCCCGCAGAACGTTCCACCGGAATGCGGTGGAGTTGAACGTGACGTGTGCCCGCGCGGCGTCGAGCAGCGCGGCCACGTCGACTGCGCCTCCGGCAGCATCGGTCTCGAGCAGTACCTCGCCGAGCGACAACTGCACTTCCCCGGATGTGCCGCTCAGGGTCGGTGCCACTTCAAGGGCCAACCGATACTCGGCCGCTGCACGGCGGAGCCACCGGCAGCGCGGTGGAGGTCCCCAAGTGCCTCGTGCGCGAACGCAACCTCCGACGCAGGGGCAGCTGCCTCGCCGGCGACGCGACTGTGCAGGTCGCGTGCGGCATCGACGTTACCCACGTCGCGGAGCGCGAGCGCCTTGATGCGTAGGTACTGCGGGCGGTTCGCTGGTGGCGCTCGGGCGAGCCGCTGTTCGAACTCCGCTTGGTCGTTCGGCTGCCATGCGGGTGAGCGAAACCAGTCGTCCACGCACACAGCTTGCTTCGAACTGCGCACGCGCCGCCCGGCGGATCGCGGCCACAGAACGACGCAGCACGAGATCGGCAGTTGTGCGGCTAGTCCACGGACCTTTCGTGAGGAGAGCCAGGAACACCGCAGGCTTGAGCGTCACTCGGAGAGGCGTGCTCACAGCAGCGAGCATGACCGGGTCGAGCAGCGAGTCCCACCACCTCGTGTCGAGGTCGACGTCGGTGCTCGTGCGTCGCCGCCTCCCGCTCGCGCCGGCGTGTCGTACTGTCGGCGTCGTGGGCAGGGGAGGAGGACGGCGGTTCAGGGATGCCCCCGACGCGTTGCCGTGTGTGCGTTGCGGCGAGCCAGCCGATGGCGGGTTCGTCGTGGCGGCAGGCGGCGCCTCGACCTCGCTCTGGTGGAACGGTGGCGAACTCAGCCGATGGCGGCCCGTCAACCGGGCATCTCGCTTGCTGGCCATGAAGTTCATGGGCGTCGGTGCGGTGCATGCGAACCGCTGTGGTGACTGCGGGCTCGTCTTCTTCGAGACGTGACCGGGCGATCGCGGGCATCTGTCGTGACGGCTCGAGACTTCCTCGCAGTCGGCCCCACCCGCATCGCCACCCCGGTGCGGCCGTCGTGATCGCCTCGCTCGACGAGGTCGCTGTGCGCACCTGGGCCGCCGTGGGGGGCGAGGCCGGTGACCTCGCCGGCCTGCAGCTCGGCGGGCCCCGACGGGTGCTGCCCTCGTGCTTCGACGTGACCGGCTTCGCCACCGCCGCGGTCGCCGCCGCCCACCTCGGGGTCGCCCGGGTGGTCGCCGCCCGCACCGGCGCCGACGCCCCGGCGGTGGCCGTCGGTACCCGCGAGGCGGGCGCCGCCTTCGTGTGCGAGCGCCTGCTCGCCCCGATCGGGTGGGAGGTGCCGGCCATCTGGGACCCGATCGCCGGCGACTACGAGGCCGCCGACGGCTGGGTGAAGCTCCACACCAACTACCTGTCGCACAAGGCTGCGGCCACCCGTGCGTTCGGCCTGTCCCCCGGCGCCACCCGCGCCGACGTGGCCACCGCCGTCGCCGAGCGCACGGCCGACGACGTGGAGCAGGCGGTGGTCGACGCCGGCGGCTGCGCGGCGGCGTTGCGCACCCGCGACGCCTGGTCGGCGCACCCCCACGGCGCCGCGGTGGCCGACGAGCCGGCGGTGCGCATCGCCGAGTGCCCGGGGCGGCGGCCGCTCGCGGCCGTGCCCGCCGGCGGCCGGCCGCTCACCGGGGTGAAGGTGCTCGACCTCACCCGCGTCATCGCCGGACCGGTGTGCACCCGCTTCCTCGCCGCCCACGGCGCCACCGTCCTGCGCATCGACCCGCCGGGGTTCGAGGAGGTCGGCGCGCTGCTGCCCGAGACGACCGCAGGGAAGCGATCCGCCCGGCTCGACCTGTCGGCGGCGAGCGGCAGGCACCGGCTCCTGAGCCTGGTGGCCGAGGCCGACGTCGTGGTGCACGGGCTGCGTCCCGGCGCCGTGGAGCGCCTCGGCGTCGGTCCCGACGAGCTGCGGGCCGCCAACCCCGCGGTGATCACCGCCCGGCTCGACGCCTACGGCTGGCAGGGCCCGTGGGCCGATCGCCGCGGCTTCGACAGCCTGGTGCAGATGAGCTGCGGGATCGCCGCCGCGGGCATGGCGGCCGGCGGGAGCTCACGCCCCACGCCACTGCCCGCGCAGGCCCTCGACCACGGGGCCGGCCACCTCCTCGCCGGTGCGGTCGCCCGGGTGCTGGCGAGCGGGCGCCCGGCGGACGTCACCGCGTCGCTGGTCGGCGTCGCCAACCTGCTGCTCGGGCTGCCCGACCCCGACGGGATGGGCGCCGAGGAGCCCGCCTGGACCGACGACGACCGGGAGGCGCGCGTCACCGCGTGGGGCCCGGCCGAGGTGGCGCCGATCCCGGGGCGGCTGGCCGGCTGGCCGCTGCGCCTCGACGCCCTCGCAGGACCCCTCGGCCGACACCAACCCACCTTCGCCCCGTAGCCGGCGCCCGCCGGTGGCGGGCCGCCCGTCGCCGGGCGTCAGCCGGCCGGGTCGTCCGTCCCGGTGGGCCCGGCCGGGGTCCGCTCGGGGCGGTGCTCGTTCACGCCCACGAGCAGGTCGAGCATCTCGCCGATCGTGCGGTCCCGGGTGATGGGGTCGCCCAGGGGCAGGTGCTCCTGGATGCTGTAGCGGTTGCGTCGCCCGGCCTTGTCCTTGACCACGTAGCCGGAGCTGACCAGGTCGCCGACGATGTCGTGAGCGCTGCGCTCGGTGACACCGACCAGGGCGGCGATGTCGCGGAGTCGGACCCCGGGGTCGTGGGCGATGCACAGCAGCGCCCGAGCGTGGTTGGTGAGGAAGCTCCAACTCGCCATGCGGACATCGTATCTCAATTCATGAAACAGATTGCATGTTTTCTGCTTCGGGTATACGGTGACGGCAGTGCACCTGGGAGCGTGGCCGTCGTCGACGGTCACCTCCCCGGGGCCAAGAAGGGACCGATCATGGAACTCCTCATCCTGGCGATCGTCGTCATCGTGGCCCTCGGCCTCTACCGCTACTGGCGGACACGGGCCGTCCACTGACGGCACCCGCGCCCGACCGGTCGACGTCGCCCGACCCTCCCCATGGGCGCGTCGCAGGGCGGAAGCGACCGCCGCCCGCCCGCGCACCACCTGCCTCCTCGAGCACGCCCACCCCCCACGGAGGCGTCATGCCCCTCGCACCGAACATCGTCTCGCGCCCTCCCGACCCCCGGCTCGTCGATCCTGACGTGCAGGGGAGTCGGCCCGACGACGCGCCGCCCCGGCGATGCGGACGGTGTCGAGGCCTGTTCGACGGCGACCCGATGCTGCACCCTTCGGCCCGACCGGACTGGTGGCTGTGCCCGCCGTGTCGGACCGCCCTGTTCGGGGCCGCCCGGCGTCGCTGATCCGCCGCCGGGACCTCGACGCCCCCCGACGAGGTTCGACTCCGCCGGCGACATGTCCGGACCCTCCGACGCGCCGCGCCGTGGGCGGACGCCATCCCGAAGCGGTCACGCACCGGTCCGACCACGCGCTAACGTACAACCGAATGGTTGTAGGACTTGGGATCGACGACAGCGCGCCCGACGCCACGGGAGAGCTTGCCGACGACGCCGTCGACCGCGTGTTCCACGCGCTGGCCGACGCCACCCGCCGCGACATCCTCCGGCGCTGCGCCCGAGGCGGTCGGTCGGTCTCGCGCCTGGCCGACGGCTACCCGATGAGCTTCGCCGCGGTGCAGAAGCATGTCGCGGTGCTCGAGCGTGCCGGCCTGGTGACCAAGCAGCCCAACGGGCGTGAGCGGCTGGTCCGCACCGATCCCGACGCCGTGGGACGGGCGCGCCGGTCGCTGGACGCGCTCGAGGCGGCGTGGCGGGACCGCGTGGAGCGGATGTCCGAGCTGCTGGCACAGGACCTGCCGGCTGGCGAGACCGAGGACGACCACACGTCGACGAGAGCACGAGGCCGATGACCGTCACCCACGTCGAGCACGACCCCGACAGCCTGACCCTCACCGTGACCGCCGACTTCGCCGCCCCGATCGAGCGGGTGTGGCAGCTGTGGGCCGACCCCCGCCAGCTCGAGCGCTGGTGGGGGCCGCCGAGCCACCCCGCGACGGTCGAGGACCACGACCTGACCCCCGGCGGCGAGGTCACGTACTTCATGACCGGCCCCGAGGGGCAGAAGTTCCGCGGTTGGTGGCGGATCACCGCCGTCGATCCCCCGACGACCCTCGAGCTCACCGACGGGTTCGCCCATCCCGACGGCACGCCGAACCCCGACATGCCGACGACGCTCGTGCAGGTCCGGCTCAGCGCCCGCGACGGCGGCACCCGGATGGTGATGCGGTCGACGTTCGAGTCGCCCGAGCACATGGAGCAGGTCGTGGCGATGGGCGCGCCCGAGGTCCTGCAACAGACCGTCGGCCAGATGGACGCGCTGCTCGCCGGCTGACCCGCCCGAGCCGGCGTCCCGCCGGCTCGACCGCCCCCCCGATCGACAGACCCGACAACCAGAGAGGATGCACCTCGTGCGCACGTTCAAGCTCCAGGTCCAGATCACGGTCGACGGCTTCATGGCCGGCCCGAACGGCGAGATGGACTGGATGACCGTCCCGTGGACCGACGATCTCAACAGCTACGTCGGCGCGATCTGGGAGCCCGTCGACTGCATCGTGCTCGGCCGCAAGCTCGCCGAGGGGTTCATCCCCGCCTGGGAGGCGGGGCCTCCGGGCGAGGACCAGCAGTCGATCGACACGATGAACAACACTCCCAAGGTCGTGATCTCCCACACCCTCACCGAGTCGCCGTGGAAGAACGCCGTCGTCGCCGGCGGCGACCTCGCCGAGACCGTCAACGAGCTCAAGGCGAAGCCGGGCGGTGACATCATCACGTCCGGCGGCGGCACGCTCGCCCGCAGCCTCATCGCCGAGGGGCTGCTCGACGAGCTCCACCTGTTCGTCAACCCGACGGCCGTCGGCGCGGGAATGCCGGTGTTCCCCGCCCTCGGCAGCAACCAGCCGCTTCGCCTGGTCACCGCGCGCGCGTTCGACTGCGGGGTCACCGCGCTGCACCTGGAACCGGCGCGCTCCTAGGTCGCCGCAGACGGCGTTCCCGCGCCCCGCCGTCACCGGCCGAGTCGAGCGCTACGGCTGGTACGGCGGGGCCTCGCCCCAGCCCCAGCGGGGGACCGGGGCGTGCTCGACGACCGCGGCGTCCTCGGCCGAGTTGGCGAGCGCCAGCCGGGTGCCCCACTCGAGGTAGGCGACGAGGGCCGAGCGGAACTCGGGGTCGTCGGGCATCCCGGCGTCGTCGGCGGCGAGGCTCATCAGCGAGGCGAACCGGAACCGCTGGTCGGCGGTGATGCCGAGGTGCAGGTGCTTGTTCAGCATCCGCTCGTAGCCGCCGAGCTCGTCGGAGTAGGCGGCCGGGCCGCCGAACACCTCGCTCCACCAGGTCGCCACGTTGCGGCGGTGCTCCTCGTGCACGCCGCCCGGGAACAGCGGCGACAGCAGGTCGTCGCGCTCGACCCGGTCGTAGAAGGCGTCGATCATGCGATCGAAAGCGGCCCGACCGCCGGCCCACTCGTACAGCGTCGGGGGCTCGTCCACCGGCGCACGCTACCGGCCGGGGAGCACCATGCATGCGCCCGTCGCGGCTCCTGCGGAGCCCTCACCACCGCGTCGAGGTCGAGGAGGTTAGCCTCCGGGCCGTGACCACTGGGTGCAGCCGGACGCCCTCTCTCCGCGTGCGAACGTTGGCGGCGCTGGCCGCAGCGTCGACGCTGGCGGCGGTGGCGCTGCTGATCACGGGAGCCACCTCTGCGTCGGCCGACTACGACACAGACTGCGCCGCCCCCACCGTGGTCTACGACGCGGCGACGATGCCGACCTCGTTGAACGTGACCGCGACGGACGTGGTCGTCTTCGCCTCGGGCACGTTCACGGGCTCGGTCAACAGCTCCGGAGCGACGATCTGCGTCGACGGGCCGGCCGCGTTCGACCCGTCGTCGATCAACGGCACGGCCCGTCTGTTCGTGCGGGGCGAGGCGACCTTGCCCGGGCTCGCAGCAGGGACGGGTGCCAGCCTCGACAACGAGGGCACCGTCACGCTGCTGCCGCAACCGAACGTGAACGGCGTCGCCGACGTGATCAACCGGGCCGGCGCGACCCTGATCGTCCAGTCGAGCCTCGCGCTCGGGGCCGGCGTCACGGTCACCAACGACGGCACCGTCGAGGTCACCGGCGACGTGAACTTCGGCGGCGCGTTCACCAACAACGCCACGATCACCGTCGGCGGGGTGTTCGTCCTGAACGGGTCGGTCACCAACAACGCCACGATGACCGTCGGCGGGCAGACGACGATCAACAGCGGCGCCACGCTCACCAACCTGTGCCGCTACGCCAGCGACGGGCTGATCTCCAACGACACGATCGTGAACGCGGGCGTGATCGACCTGGGCACCGGCGACTTCCTCAACAACGGCCCGGCGGACGTCACCCAGACCGCCACCGGCATCGTGATCGGCCAGGACTTCACCAACAACGGCACGATCACGGGTGGGGGACAGTTCTCGTTCACCGGGTTCACCAGCAACCAGGGACTGTTCGCCGGCGACTCACCCGACGCGCCGATCGTGTTCGACGATCTCAGCCCGACGGGGGATCAGGTGCTCGACCTCGAGCTCGGCACGATCACCAACGTCGTCAGCGGTGAGGTGACGCCGCCGGGTCCGGATCAGTGCGGCACGTCTCCGCCCACCACGACGACCACGACGACCACCACCACGACGACAACGACCACGACCACCACCACGACCACGACGACGACGACGTCCACGACGACGACCTCGACCACGAGCACGACGTCCACGACGACCACGTCCACGACGACGACCTCGACCACGAGCACGAGCACGACGTCCACGACGACGACCTCCACCACGGTCCCGGTCACGACGTCGACGACGGTCGGGCCGGCGCCCAGCACCACCGGCGGGCCCCCGCCACCGCCGCCGACCCCCCGGCCCGGCGGCGGAGGAGCCTGGTCGTCCCCCTCCGCGGGCGGGACCCTGCCGCGCACGGGCGCGCCGGCGGCGCGCCTCGCCCTCGCGGGGGTGCTCCTGCTCGTCGCCGGCGTCGCCGCGGGCCGGGCGGCGACCGTGCGCCGGCCCGACGAGGCCTGACGTCGGGGCGATGCGGCGGCCCACCTCGCCGGACCCTTGACTTCGAGCGCGCTCCAACCCCTACGGTCGCCAGCGACCCGGCCATCCGCCGCCGGCCGGGAAGACCTGGAGGTCACCCATGCACCTCGGCGCCCACATCGTGCAGTTCACCGTCGCCGACGGCCCCGCCGGCATCGCCGACGAGCTGGCCCGGGCCGGCGCCGCCGCCGAGGCGGCCGGCATCACCGACCTGTCGGTGATGGACCACTGGTTCCAGATGGAGGCCATGTTCCCGGCCACCGACCCGATGCTCGAGGGCTACAGCACCCTCGCCTTCCTCGCCGCCCACACCGAGTCGGTGCGCCTCGGCCTCCTGGTCACGGGCGTGACCTATCGCCACCCGGGCCTGCTGGCCAAGACCGTCGCCACCCTCGACGTCCTGTCGAAGGGCCGGGCCCAGCTCGGCATCGGGGCCGCCTGGTACGACCGCGAGCACCGCGGGCTCGGGGTGCCGTTCCCGCCGACGTCCGAGCGGTTCGAGCGCCTGGAGGAGGCGATCCAGATCTGCCTGCAGATGTGGGACCCCGACGCCAACGGCGCCTACGAGGGCACGCACTACCGCCTCGAGGAGACGCTGTGCGTCCCCGGGCCGCTGACCACGCCCCGCCCGCCGATCATGATCGGGGGCAGCGGCGAGCGGAAGACGCTGCGGCTGGTGGCCCGGTACGCCGACGCGTGCAACCTGACCGTCGGGCCGCCCGAGGTCGAGCACAAGATCGACGTCCTCCGCCGCCACTGCGACGAGGTGGGGCGCGACATCGGCGACATCCGCATCACGATCCTCAGTCGAAGCCCCGCGCTCGGGTCCGACCTCGACACGTTCGCCGAGGAGATGGCGGCGATGGCCAAGCTCGGCGTCGACACGGTGATCGTGGTGCCGCCGGGCGACCGCCCCGCCGCCTGGATCGACGAGGTCGCCGGCCCCACGGCCGCCCGGCTGGCCGACCTGTGACGGGCTCGTAGCGGGGCGACCACGGGACGGAGCGGCGGTCCGCGCCCGGTAGCGTCGCGACCCGTGGATCTCGACGCCGCCATGGGGCTCGCACTGGACGAGGCTGCGGCCGCGGCCGCGCACGGCGACGTGCCCGTGGGTGCGGTGGTGCTGCGCGACGGCGAGGTCATCGCCCAGCGCCACAACGAGCGCGAGCTGTCCGGCGACCCCACCGCGCACGCCGAGCTGCTGGCGCTCCGCGACGCCGCCACGGTGGTCGGCGGCTGGCGTCTCGACGGCACCACGCTGGTGGTCACGCTCGAGCCGTGCCCGATGTGCGCGGGGGCGCTCGTCGCTGCCCGCGTCGACCAGGTGGTGTTCGGAGCCGCCGACCCCAAGGCCGGCGCGTGCGGCTCGCTCTACAACCTCGGTGCCGATCCGCGGCTCAACCACGAGCTCGACGTGATCGCGGGCCTGCGGGCCGACGAGTCCGCCGCGCTGCTCACCGACTTCTTCGGCGAGCGGCGGGGCTGACCCAGGTCGGCGACGTCAGCTCGCCACGGGGTGCGGGGCCTCGTCCGCCGCGCTCGGCGCGCCGACCGGGGAGCCGGCGGTGCCACGGTCGTCGACCACCCGGATCTCGAGCTCGCGAGGCTGCGAGCGCGTCCCGGCGATCAGCCGGCCCCTCGCGCCGCACCAGCAGTGCCAGTCGAGAACCGGGCCGTCGGGGCCGTCGTGCGCGCCCTCGATGCGGCTCCAGTCGAGCAGCACCCTGCTGCCGTGGACGTGACAGTCGATCGCGATCATCGTGCCTTCCTTCCTCTGCGTCGGTGGTGCGGCGGTCTCGTCGGGCCTCGGGGGCCTCAGCTCGCGGCGAGGCGGCGGTAGCGGGGCCGGCGCGCCCGGCGACGGCCGCGTCCGGTGCGCACCAGGGCGCCGTCGCGGCAGGCCCGGTGCCAGCTCTCGTCGTCGTGCTCGTCGTCGTCGTGGTGGTCGTCGTGGTGCTGTCGGTGTCGGTCCATGGCGGCCACCTCGGGCGGGTCCGGCGCAGTCGGCTCGTCAGTCCAATCCACTTGTGCACTCCAATTGGCAGGAGTGGATCTGGATCGCTCTGCGAATGGCCTGTAGATTCTCGTCCTACACGAGGCCAATCCAGAGCCAATCCCGGAGCATTGGTATGAGCCACTCGATCGAAGCGGTCCTCGGCATGTGGTCCGACGGGCCGGGTCCCCTCCACCGCAAGCTCAGCGACGCCGTCCGCGCCGCGGTCGACGACGGCCGCCTGCCCCCGGGCCAGCGGTTGCCGTCCGAGCGCGACCTGGCCGGCCGGCTCGCCGTCAGCCGCAGCACGGTGGTCACCGCGTACGACACGCTGCGGTCCGAGGGCGTCGTCGAGAGCCGGCAGGGCAGCGGCACCCGCGTCCGCGGCAGCCGGGTCGCCACCCCCGGCCCCGAGCCGCTCACCGTCAGCCCGATCTACCGCACGCTCATCGACGTGCGCGACGACGTGATCTCGCTCGCGTGCGCGACCTTCCCGGCCCATCCCCGGGTGGCCGAGGCGGTGGGCGAGGTCATGTCCGAGGACGGCGAGAAGCTGCTGTCCCACCACGGCTACCTTCCCGGCGGGCTGCCGACGCTGCGCCGGGCCCTCGCCGAGCGGCTGACGATGCTCGGCACGCCCACCGTCCCCGACCAGGTGCTCATCACCACCGGGGCGCAGCAGGCCGTCAACCTCGCCGCCCAGATGCTGGTGCGCCCCGGCGACGACGTCGTGGTCGAGTCGCCCAGCTTCAGCGGCACGCTCGACCTCATCCTCGCCCGCGGCGCCCACTTCACCGTGGTGCCGGTCGACGACGAGGGGGTCGACACCCACGGCGTCGCCCGAGCCCTCGCCACCGGCCGGCCGGCCGCCGTCTACGTGATGCCGACGTTCCACAACCCAACCGGCGCCCTGCTGGCGGCCAACCGCCGGCGCGACCTGGCCGAGATGGTGGTCGAGCACGGTGTGCCGCTCATCGAGGACAACGCCCTCGAGAACGCGCCGCTCGACGACGAGCGGCTGCCGCCGATCTCGGCCTACGCGCCCCCGGACGCGCCGATCCTCAGCGCCGGCTCGTTCAGCAAGGCGGCGTGGGGCGGGCTGCGCGTCGGCTGGATGCGCGGCCCGCAGACGATGATCAACCGGCTGACCGAGCTCAAGGCCATGAACGACCTGGGGTCGCCGCTCGTCGACCAGGCGATCGCCGCCCGCATCGTGCCGCACCTCGACGAGATGCGGGTCGACCACCGCGTCATGCTCACCCGCAACCTGGCGCTGGTCAGCGACATGCTGCGCGAGCTGCTGCCCGGGTGGACGTGGCAGCGTCCCAAGGGCGGCCCGTCGCTGTGGATCGAGCTGCCGTCGGGCAACGCCTCGGCCTACACGCAGGTGGCGCTGCGCTACGGGGTCGAGGTCATCCCCGGCGACCAGATGTCGCCCACCGGCGACGACCAGCGCCGGCTCCGGCTGCCGTACACCGCCGAGCCGACCGTGCTCACCGAGACGATCCGCCGCCTGGCCCAGGCGTGGGACGCCTACGCCCCCAGCGACCAGCCCCGCACCGGCACCCGTCCGGTCGTCGTCTGACGCCTCGGGCACCACGGCCGGCGGGATCCGCGCCGCCGCCGGCGTGGCGATCGGCTTTCGGGGCGCCGCCGGGCCTTTGGTAGCGTCGTCCCCGGAAGGTTGCCAGAGCGGACGAATGGGGCGGCCTCGAAAGCCGTTGTGGCCTCCGGGTCACCATGGGTTCGAATCCCATACCTTCCGCTGTTAGCGGATACTCGATAGATGCTCGACAGTGGATGGTCTCGCCTTCGGGTTGGGCCATCCGTCTGTCCTGGCCGTCCCACACAGGCCGCCGGCTCACGGAGGCGTCAGCCGGCCGACCCGGCGCTGTGGCAGGGTCGTGCTGGGCGCTGAACGCTGCAGCACCCGCCCCAGCCGAGAGCACGTCGACGCACGCTCGCCGACGGCTGGGGCGAACTCCGGCGCGTGCGCCACCGCCCACGAGCGAACTGCCTCGTCGTCGTCGTTCACGAGCTGCAGAAGGGTCGCTCGCGGGGCATCCGGTAGCGGAGCTCCATACACCGCAGCGACAACTTCAGCTGCAGCGTTCCCCCGCAGGTGGTCACCGGTCGCCGACGCATCACCATGTTCCAGAGCCGCCCTTCGGTATGCCTCGGACAGCCCATCGACGCTCGACGACGACCGACCCTGCTCCGCCTCGCGCGTCATGATTC
>Ga0111539_10002434_pt1 | contig 24744 bp, 19 predicted proteins | sample RhiMethybrSRZTD1_FD_79667 | JGI IMG/M metagenome (GOLD analysis project Ga0111539, IMG submission 79667) | Populus rhizosphere microbial communities from Tennessee, USA - Rhizosphere MetaG P. TD hybrid SRZTD1 (version 2) (version 2) | ecosystem: Host-associated > Plants > Roots > Rhizosphere >...
AAGGGCGTCATCCATCGCGACATCAAGCCCTCGAACCTGATCCTCTACGACACGGACCGGGTCAAGGTCACGGACTTCGGGATCGCGAAGCTCGTGGACGCGGAGATGACGCAGTCGGGCACGCTGCTGGGGACGCCGTCCTACATGTCGCCGGAGCAGGCGATGGGGGACAAGCTCGACGGGCGCAGCGACATCTTCTCGCTGGGCGTCTGCGCTTTCGAGATGTTGTGCGGAGAGCAGCCGTTCCCCGGCAACAACGTGACGTCGATCCTCTACAAGCTCGTGCACGTCGATCCCATCGAGCCCGCGAACCTCGAGATGAACGGCCTCGTGCCCGAGAAATGGCACGAGGTGTTCGGACGGGTGCTGGCCAAGAAGCCCGACGACCGCTACCAGACGGCCACCGAGTTCGTGCAGGACCTCGAATATTGCCTCGGGGCGTGGTTCGGAGCCATCGAAGAGACGGCCACGAGCGCGGCCGTACGGAGCCCCGCTGCGGCTCCGGCGGGGCGGCCAGGAGAAGAAGTCACCGCCGCCCTGCCTGTCGTCGTCGACGAGGCCGCGCGCAAGACGGATCCGCCGGGGGCGCGTGCTCCGGTGGCGCGTCCCGCCCCGGCGCCCCCGGCTCGCAAGACGAATCCGCCCGCGCCCTCTCCTCCCGTTCCCGCGCCGCCGCGAGCGGCGCCCGCTCCGGCCCGGCGGACGGGTCCCCCTACCGCGAGCCTCAGCACGGGGACGACGCGGATGCCCGCGGCCCGCGTGCCGCCGCCGGACAACTCCGAAGAGGCGACGGTCTTCCTGAAGGCTCCTCCCGTCGCTCCGCGACGTCCGGCCGCGCCGGCCGTCCCTCCGGCCGAGGAAGCGGACGCGGCGACGGTGCTCATGCGTGCCCAGCCGCAGCCCCGTGCCACCGGTGCGCGGCCGGCGCGCGCTCCGGCTCCGGCTCCGGAGCCGGAGTCCGAGGAACCGGCGACGATCCTGATGCGCAGCGCCGGGGATCCTCCCGGTCAATCGGTCGAGCCGCCCTTGCCGACCGAACCGCCTCCGCCCCCGCCCGAGGACGAGGTCCTGATCACCGAGACCGCGCCCGTTCTGCCGGAGGGTCGGCGCTCGATGATGACCCTCGCGCTGGGCGGGATCGGGCTCGTCCTGTTCCTCATCGTGCTCACCACCGCGCTCATCGTCCTGTGGAACCGCAAGAACGCGCCGCCCGTGCCGAGCCCGGCCGTCGCCGCCGCCTCACCCCTGCCGGTGAAGCCGCCGTCGCCCACGCCGCCGCCGGTGACGAGCGGCGTGGTCCACGTCGAGAGCATTCCCGCGGGGGCGGCGGTCAGCCTGGACGGCCAGAACGTCGGCAAGACGCCATTCGACGTGCACGACGTGCCGCTGGGCGCACACGAGATCAAGGTGGAGCTGGAGGGCTACGCGCCCGCGGTCGAATCGGTCATGCTCACCGCGCAAACGCCGCGCACCGAGGTGCGCCCGACCCTCTCGCGGACCGCACCCGCCAAGGGCACGGCCGACGTCTCCTCCACGCCCGCGGGCGCGATGGTGAAGATCGACAACACCGCGGTGGGCCTCACGCCGCTGCGCGGCCACAGCCTCAACGTGGGCCGCCATCGTTTCGAGATCACGGCCGAGGGCTACGAGCCCTACACCACGTCGGCCACGGTCAAGGAGAACCAGACCGCCCGCGTGGACGCGCAGCTCCGGGCCATTCCCAAGCCCACCCCGAAGGCCGCACCTTCGCCCACGCCGCCCCTGGCCCCGACTCCCGATCCGCACGTCTACGACGAGAACGACACCACGCTCTCCGCCAAGCCGGTGAAGACCACGGGCAAGTCCGCGGAGTATCCGAGGGAGGCCCTCCAGCTCAAGCGCGGCCAGCGCGCCTCCGTGACCTGCTCGTTCGTCGTGCTGGAGAGCGGGGACGTGACGGACGTCCAGGTCGTGGAGTCCGCGGGGGAGGCCGTCGACAACGCCGTCGTGACCGCGTACAAGTCGTGGAAGTTCACGCCCGGCATGAAGCAAGGGGCGAAAGTGAAGGTGCGGGTCACGAGGCGCCAGACCTTCCTCGGAGGATAGGTCCGCCGCGCATTCGATGGCCAAGATCATCATCAATCCGACCTCCTCCTCGCGGCGGGAGATCGCGCTCGCCCGGACGATCGTGTCCATCGGGCGCGATCCCTCCAACGACGTGGTCCTGCCCGACGCCATGGTGTCGCGCCGCCACGCCGTGATCGAGTACCGCGGCAGCCAGTACTTCCTGCGCGACTGCAACTCCTCCAACGGGTCGCTCGTGAACGGCGACCGCGTCAGCGAGCGCAACCTGCGCGACGGGGACCTCGTCGCCATAGGCACCGCGCGCCTGCTCTTCCGCGAGGAGATGGAGGACGCGGGCGCCAAGGTGGTGCCGCATCCGTCCGCGCCCCGGCAGGTGTGCCCGACCTGCCAGGCCGACTACCGCAAGGGCGACATGTTCTGCAAGCAGTGCGGCACGTCGCTCGCCCCCGTCGCGCCCGCGCGGATGGTGTGCACCTCGTGCGGCACCGCCGTGCTCCTGCCCGCGCGGTTCTGCAACGCCTGCGGCCAGGTGCTGAAGGACGCGCCCGCCCGCGGCGGCGACGCCGAGAGCACGAAGCCGCCGGCCCTCGAGAACGCGCCCCCCGGCGAGGGTTCCGCGAGCGCCCCCGCGGCGGAGGCGCGCGACGCGCAAGGCGAGCAGCCCGCAGGGGCTCCGGAGATCGCCGCGGCGGATTCCGCGGCCGCCGTCTCTCCGGAGTCTCCCGAGGCCGGGGCCGCGCCGCCGGCGGAGGTGGCCCCGCCCGGCGCCGAGCCCGCGTCCAACAAGGCCGACGTGCCGTCGCCGTCCCGCTTGCCGCGTGTGCTGCCCGAGGCCGGACGATCGTCGGCGCTGGCCGAGATGGCGCGGCCCTCCGTGACCCCCTCGGCACGCCCGAGCCCGAGCGCGCCGCCGGTGCCGCTGGGGCCGCGTCCGGCGCCCGCGATCGTGCGTGCGAAGCCGGTGTCGCCCCCCCCTCGCCCGGCCGGCTTGGGCAGGCGCGCGGTGGCGGGCCTGCTCGACGGGCTCGTCGTCACGTCGGCGCAGCTCGTGCTGCTGAGCCCCGTCCTCTACTACTGGTACGAGAACTGGTGGTCCCACCCGCCGACCACCGCCGAGGGCGTCGCCTTCTGGCCCATCCTGCTCTCGCTGACCCTGGGTCCGGTGGTGCTGGCCCTGGGGGCGGTCTACTACGTTTATCATTGGGGAGTGAAGGGGGCGACGCCGGGGAAGCGCCTCCTGGGGCTGACGGTCGTGGCGGAGGACGGCAGCGAGCCGATCGGCCTCAGCCGCGCGGTGGTGCGCGTGCTGGGCTGCCTGCTGTCCGGCCTGACCCTCGGCATCGGGTTCCTGATGATCGCTTTCGGCGGCTCTGGTCTCCACGATCGACTGGCCGGGACCCGCGTGGTGCGGCGGGAGAGAGGCTGAACCTGGACCCCGCGGGGATCGAGCCCACCATCGCCGGCGAGCCCGGCCTCACCCTCGCCCCCGCCGAGGAGAGCGCGCGTCCGCAGGTGTGGCGCGCGGTCTGGGAGCTCGTCCACGACCTCTCCGTCGCCGTGCTCTTCTGCTTCTTCCTGATCACATTCGTGGCCCAGGCCTTTCGCGTCCAGGGCACCAGCATGTTGCCCCTGCTCGAGGACAGCGAGCGGATCATCGTGAACAAGTTCGTCTATCGCTTCCAGCCCATCGATCGCGGTGACGTGGTGGTGTTCTGGTATCCCAAGGACCCGTCCGTCTCCTTCATCAAACGAGTGGTCGGCGTGCCCGGCGACACCGTCGAGCTGCGGCGGGGCGCGCTCTATGTGAACGGCCGGCGCATCGAGGAGTCCTACGTCCGCGCGCAGTTCAACGACACCGAGAGCTACGAAGCGGTGCAGGTCCCGAAGGGCTACTACTACGTGCTCGGCGACCACCGCAACAGCAGCAACGACAGCCGCAACTGGGGCGAGGTGCCGGAGAAATACATCTACGGCAAGGCCGTCTTCCGGTTCTGGCCCCTCGGCAAGGTCGGCCTCATCCACTGACGACCACGCGGCCGGGCGGCGTGGTCCACGACGTGGCCGTCGTCGGCTCCGGGGTCTTCGGGTCCTGGACGGCGTGGCACCTCCAGCGCGCCGGCCAGTCCGTGGCCCTCCTCGACGCCTACGGTCCCGCCAGCAGCCGCGCCAGCTCCGGAGGCGAGACGCGGATCCTGCGCATGGGCTACGGGCCGGAAGAGCTCTACACGCGCTGGGCCTGGACATCCCTGGCCCAGTGGAAGGCCCTGGCCGCGCGCACGGGAGAGCGCCTCTTCCACGAGACGGGCGTGCTCTGGATGGCGCACGACGAGGACGCGCGGTCGCGCGCGACGTTGGACACGCTCGCCCGGGCCGGCGTTCCGCACGAGCGCCTCGACCGGTCGCAGCTCGAGCTGCGATGGCCGCAGATCGCGTTCGGCGACGTCACCTGGGGCATCCACGAGCCCCGCGGGGGGGCGCTGATGGCGCGCCGGTCCGTGCAGGCGCTGGCGGGGGAGGTCGCGCGCCGCGGGGGAGACGTCCGCACCGCGGCGGTTCGACCTCCGGCAGGCCAGGGAAGGCTCGCCGACGTCGTGCTCTCCGACGGCACGGTCGTGCGCGCACGGTCGTTCGTGTTCGCCCTCGGGCCCTGGCTGGGCAAGCTCTTCCCGGACCTCCTCGCCGACCGCATCTTCCCCACGCGCCAGGAGGTCTTCTACTTCGGTCCGCCCGCGGGGGACGCGCGCTTCGCGCCGCCCGCCTTCCCGGCCTGGATCGACTTCGTGGACGAGGTCTACGGCATCCCCGACATCGAGGCGAGGGGGTTCAAGCTCGCGCCGGACGCGCACGGGCCGCGCTTCGATCCGGACACGGGCGAGCGCCGGGTCAGCGCGGAGGGGATCGCCGCCGCCCGCGCGTTCCTGGCCCGGCGGTTCCCCGCGCTGAAGGACGCGCCCCTGGTCGCGTCCGAAGTGTGCCAATACGAGAACACCTCGAACGGCGACTTCCTCGTCGACCGGCACCCGTCGTGGGAGAACGTCTGGCTGGTCGGCGGCGGCTCCGGGCACGGCTTCAAGCATGGGCCCGCCCTGGGTGAATACGCGGCCGCGCGCGTCCTCGGGACGGGAGCGGAAGAGCCGCGGCTTTGCCTCGCCACCAAGGCCAGGGCGCAGGCGCGCGTCGTCCACTAGCCTTTCTTCCCCGCGACGGGAGCGTTTTCGCTTATCCTCGCGCCGAGGTTTCAAGGTCATGGGTGGATCCGCCGTCGGCCCGGCCCTCACGCGCCTTCCGGAAGCGCTCGGCCTGGAGCTCAGCACGCTGCTGGGCGACCGCTTCTCCACGTCGCCCGCGGTGCGCGACCACCACAGCCGGGACGAGTCCTACCACGCCCCGGAGGCGCCGGACGCGGTGGCCTTCCCGGAGTCGACGGCCGAGGTCCGGTCCATCGTCAACGCCTGCACGCGCTACCGCGTCCCCGTGATCTCGTTCGGCGCCGGGACGTCGCTCGAGGGACACGTCGTGGCCCATCGCGGCGGCCTCTGCCTGGACATGACGCGCATGAACCGCGTCCTCCGGGTGAACGCGGAGGACATGGACGCCACGGTGGAGGCGGGCCTGACCCGCAAGCAGCTCAACCACGCGCTGCGCGACAGCGGCCTCTGCTTCTTCATCGACCCGGGCGCGGACGCGACCATCGGAGGCATGACGGCGACGCGCGCCTCCGGCACCACCGCCGTCCGCTACGGCACCATGAAGGACAACGTCCTCGGCCTCACGGTGGTGCTCGCGGACGGCCGCGTGATCCGCACGGGCGGGCGCGCCCGCAAGTCCTCCGCGGGCTACGACCTCACCCGCCTCTTCGTCGGCTCCGAAGGCACGCTGGGCGTGATCACGGAGATCACGCTGCGCCTGCACCTCGTACCCGAAGCCACGTCCGCCGCCGTGTGCTCGTTCGCGGAGATGAAGGGGGCGGTGGACACCGCGGCCGCGGTCATCCAGGCCGGCATCCCGGTGGCGCGGGTCGAGCTGCTGGACGAAGCGATGGTCGAGGCCGTGAATCACTTCTCGGGCCTCCAGCACAAGGTGGCCCCCACGCTCTTCTTCGAGTTCCACGGCGTCTCCGAGAAGAACGTGGTGGAGCAGGCGGAGATGGCGGAGGCGGCCGCGCGCGAGAACGGCGGCACCGGTTTCGAATGGGCCCTGCGCGCGGAGGATCGCGCGCGCCTCTGGAAGGCCCGTCACGACGCGTATTACGCGGCGCTCGCCCTGCGTCCAGGAGCGAAGGGCTGGACCACGGACGTCTGCGTGCCCATCTCCCGCCTCACCGAGGCCGTGCTCGCGGCCAAGGCCGACCTCGCGGCGTCGCCCCTGAAGGGCGCGCTCGTGGGCCACGTGGGAGACGGCAACTTCCACATGGTCTACCTCGTCGATCCTGCCCATGCGGAGGAGGTCGCAGAGGCGAAGCGATTGGCCGACCTGATGGTGCTCCGGGCCCTCGAGGTCGGGGGCACCTGCACGGGCGAACACGGCATCGGGATGGGCAAGATGGCCTACCTCGAGCGGGAGCACGGGGAAGCGGTCGAGGTGATGCGGGATCTCAAACACGTGCTCGACCCCATGAACCTGATGAACCCGGGCAAGATGCTGCGTGCCTGATCCCACCGCGCCCGCGGCCGTAGAGCCCGGCGTCGCCGCGAAGCGGCGGCGACGGGCGAGGGGGTTTGCAGGGGGGGCCGCGAACACCCACCGCGGTGTCGTGTGAGTGCCCCCCTGCCTGAAGACGAGATCGGCCGCCGGGCCCTGGCCCGGACGCGGCGGCGGCTGATCCCGTTCCTGTTCGTCCTCTACATCGTCTCCTACCTCGACCGCATCAACGTGGGCTTCGCGGCCCTGCAGATGAACGCGGCCCTGCATTTCGGGGCGCGCGTCTTCGGGCTGGGCGCGGGCATCTTCTTCGCCGGCTACGTCCTCTTCGAGGTGCCGAGCAACCTGGCCCTGGAGAGGTTCGGGGCGCGGCGCTGGATCGCCCGCATCATGATCTCCTGGGGCCTCGTCTCCGCGGCCATGATGTTCGTGCAGGGCACGGCCAGCTTCTACGCCCTGCGCTTCCTGCTCGGAGTCGCGGAGGCGGGCTTCTTCCCGGGCATCATCCTGTACCTCACGTATTGGTTCCCGGCCGCGGAGCGGGCGCGCGCGATCGCGCAGTTCATGACCGCGACCGCGATCGCGGGCGTGATCGGCGGACCCGTGTCCGGCGCCCTGCTCACCCTCGACGGCCGCGGCGGGCTCGCGGGCTGGCAGTGGCTGTTCCTGATCGAGGGGCTGCCCGCGGTGGCGCTGGGCTTCGTGGTGCTCCGCTACTTGACCGACCGCCCCGAAGAGGCGCATTGGCTGCCGGAGGACGAGCGGGCCTGGCTCTCCGCGCGCATGCAGGAAGAGCGCGACCAGCGCGCTCGCGGCGGCCATCGGCTCACCCTCCGCTCGGTCTTCGCGAGCGGGGCCGTCTGGCACTTCGCCCTGCTGTATTTCACGATCGTCATCGGGTTCTACGGCATCGCCTTCTGGCTGCCGCAGATCGTGCGCTCGATGTCGGGCCTGACCGACTTCCAGGTCGGGCTGGTGTCGGCGATTCCCTACGTGGCGGCGGCGCTGTCGATGGTCCAGCTGGCCGCGCACTCCGATCGCACGGGCGAGCGGCGATGGCACGTGGCCGTCCCGGCCCTCGTGGGCGTCGTGGGATTCCTGGCCGCGGCCAACGTGCGCTCGCCGCTGGTCGGGCTCCTGGCCCTCTGCCTGGCCGCGATCGGGATCTGGGGCACGCTCGGCGCCTTCTGGGCGATGCCGACCGCCTTCCTCCACGGCGCGGCGGCGGCGGCGGGGATCGCGCTCATCAACTCCATCGGCAACGTCGGAGGGTTCGTGGGGCCCTACGCCCTCGGCTGGATGCGCGAGGCGACGGGGAACTTCAAGAGCGGGATCCTGCTGCTGGCCGCGGGCCTGGCCGGCGCCGCCGTCCTGGGCATCACCGCCCCTCACCGCCCCGCCGATGAGGCGGGGGCGGCCCGCCGCTAGAAACCCGCGGCGCGCAGGGCGACGACGATGCGGTCTTCCGCGTTGGCGATGTGCTTGACCATCAGCGTGCGCGCGCGGTCGCGATCGTGCGTCTTCACCGCCTCCGCGATCTCGAGGTGCTCGTCGGTCGAGGCCTGGCCGTCGATGCCGACGTCGAGGCCGAGGTAGAGGGGCCGCTGGTGGCGGTCGAGCGCGGACATGAGGATGGCCTCGAGCTGCCGGTTCTTCGTGCACTGCACGACCGCGAGATGGAACGCGCTGTTCTTCCGCAGGTAGCCGAGGTAGCTCTCGCGGTCGCCGGGCGTGTAGCGCGTCTCCGCCGTGTCCAGCATCCGCTGGACGTCTTCGGCCGTGGCCTGCTCGGCGGCGAGGGCCGCGGTGCCGCCCTCGACGATGCGGCGCAGCTCGCACAGCTCCTGGTAGCCCTTGACCGTGACCGGCGCTACCGAATAGCCGCGATACGGCGAGAGGACGATCAAGCCCTCGAGGCTGAGCCGGTTGAATGCCTCGCGCAGGGGAGTGCGGGAGACCTGCATCTCCTTGCAGAGCTCCTTCTCCACGATCCGCTCGCCGGGCCGCATGGCGCAGGTGAGGATGCGATGCTTGAGGGTGGCATAGATGCGGTCGGGGAGGGCGGTCGGGGGGGAGATCGCCGGATCCAGCTCGATGACGGACGGAGTTCGTTCAGTTAGAGGGATCATGTTGAGCGACAATCGTATCCCTTGAGCCCCTTTGCCCCAGGACAATAATATTATATATCATACTCCCATGGTCTCCTTCGAAGACGTCCGTGCGGCGGGCGAGCGGCTCCGCGGTATCACCTTCCGTACGCCCGTCCTCACGTCGTCCACCGTGAACGAGCACACGGGCGCGCATGTCTTCTTTAAGTGCGAGAACTTCCAGCGCATGGGCGCGTTCAAGTTCCGCGGCGCCTACAATGCGCTCTCCCGGCTCCGGCCCGAGGAGCGCACGCGCGGAGTCCTCGCGTATTCGTCGGGCAACCACGCGCAGGCCGTGGCCCTGGCCGGCCGCATGCTGGGCGCTCCGGTCACGGTGGTCATGCCGGCGTACGCACCGGCGGTCAAGATCGCGGCCACGCGCGGTTACGGCGCCGACGTGGTGCTTTACGATCGCGGCGGCGCGACGCGTGAGGAGATCGGGGCGAGGTTGGCCCGCGAGCGCGGCCTGACCGTGATTCCCCCTTTCGACCATGCCGACGTCATCGCCGGGCAGGGCACGGCGGCGGCGGAGCTGATCGAGGAGTCGGGACCGCTCGACGTCCTGCTCGTTCCCTGCGGCGGCGGGGGGCTCCTCTCGGGCTCCGCCCTCGCCGCCCGTGCTCTCGCGCCCGCGTGCCGCGTCATCGGCGTGGAGCCGGCGGCCGCGGACGACGCCACCCGCTCGTTCCACACGCGCACGCTTCAGACGGTCAGCGAGCCGGACACCATCGCCGACGGCGCGCGCACGCCGTCTCTGGGCCAGATCACGTTCCCCCTCGTTCTCCAGAACGTGAACGACATGGTGACCGTGTCGGAGGAGGCCATCATTTCCACGACGGTGTTCCTGTGGAGCCGCCTTAAGATCGTGGTGGAGCCGACGGGAGCGTTGGCCGCGGCCGCGCTCCTCGATCACGTCGTCCCGGCGCGCGGGCAGCGCGTCGGCGTGATCCTGAGCGGGGGCAACGTGGACTTCGGATTCGTCCTCGCCCGCGCGGCCGCCGCCCGTCCTCTTGATCCACCGCCCCGGCGGGGATAGCCTCGGCGCGCTCCCCGGAGGGAGCGCTCATGAAAATGAACCGCCGGAGCTGGGTCAAGGGCGCGGGACTCCTGGGCACGGGCTTCCTCTCGCGCGTCGACAAGGTGGCGGCGGCCCAGAAGACGCCGAACCTGCGCGACATCCTGCGCGCGCAAGCGACCGGGGCCAGCGAGAAGCTGTTCGTGAAGCCCACGCCGGGCGAGGAGGGCCCGCCCGCCCCCGCGACCGCGGACCGCCTCACGCTCGACTGGAACAAGGCGACGGTCAAGCGCTTCAAGGACACCCTGGCCGCGCGCGACATCCAGGCCTTCGTGGTGCGGGACCCGCTGAACATCATGTACCTCACGGGGTACTGGCACACGACGACCGAGCGCCCGCAGGCCACGTTCATGAACAAGGACGACGCCGACCCCTGGTTCATGTACCCCGGCCTCGACCGCGACAGCGTGACCACCTGGTGGTTCGGCAGCGGGCGCATGTACTTCGACTTCCTTCACGGCGAGGGCGCCGCTCCCCACGAGGGCAAGGTCCAGCAGGGCGAGACGGTGGACCTCTTCCGCTTCATGCTCGAGGGCATCAAGGAGCACAAGGTCCAGGGCACGCGCATCGGCATCGACGCCGAGCTGTATCCCTCGGAGGTGGCCAAGGCGAAGGACATCCTGCCCGGGGTCGAGTTCGTGAACGTCGCCGACACCTTGATGAAGATGCGCTGGGTGAAGACGCCGGAGGAGCTGGCCCTCTGGCGGCGGGCCTACGTGTACTTCGACCGCGCCCACGGCTTCGCCCGCGACTACATCCTCACCCACGGCACCGACGTGACCGACTACGAGGTGGGCCAGGCCACCACCACCTGGATCAACGACATCCTCTACTCGGAGCTCAAGCTCGAGAGCGGCGCCATCCACCACGGGGTGGCCAGCGCCGTCGGCATCGGCTGCCGCGTCGGTCCCCTCACCGCCTTCCCGCATCCGAACCAGCCCCTGTTCAACCGCATCGGCAAGAACATGGCCCTCCAGGTCGAGGGCGGGGCTTCCATCGGCGGCTACGGCGGCGAGAACTACCGCGCGTACATCATCGCGGACGGGAGCGGCAACTTCGATCCCCACATGCGCAAGCTGTGGGAGGTCAGCCAGCACACCTGCGACATGCAGGTCGAGCTCTCCGTGGACGGGCGCACCTGCTCGGACGTGGCCTACGAGATCCACAAGTACCAGGTCGCGCAGGGCGTGCAGAAGTACGTCTACCACCGGCCCGGTCACGGAGAGGGCGTCGAGGGCCATCAGTCGCCCTACATCTCGCTCGGGGACCACACCATGCTGAAGAAGGGCATGTGTTTCTCGGAGGAGCCGGGCCTCTACGATCCCGAGCACGGCTGCGGCTTCAACTGGAGCGACACCGTGGTGGTGGGGACCAGGTCCGGCTACCGCATGAGCCGCGTGCCCTACACCAAGGAATGGTGCTGGCTGAAGCTCTAGGTCGCGCGCGCACCGTCGTCGTGTAAAATGGTTTCCCGGCCCGACACCCGGGTCGCCATGTCCCGTAAAGCCCCCGCCCAATCCGCCCCGCCCGTGAGCAGCAGCCGCGGCCATCGAGCGATCCTGGCTCTGGAGGACGGGGTCGTCTTCGAAGGGCGCTCCTTCGGACGCGCGGGCGAGACGACGGGCGAGGTCGTGTTCAACACCGCGCTCGCCGGCTACCAGGAAGTCCTCACCGATCCGAGCTACGCGGGCCAGATCGTGACCATGACCTACCCGCACATCGGGAACTACAGGGTGAACCGGGAGGACGTGGAATCCGTGCGGCCCCAGGTGGCGGGGTTCATCGTGCGCGAGGTTTCGGTGCGGGCCTCCTCCTGGCGTGCCTCGGGCGAGCTGCACCAGTACCTCGACGAGAACGGTATCGTCGGCATCAGCGAGATCGACACGCGCATGCTGACGCGCCATCTGCGCACGCACGGGGCCAAGCGCGGGGTCATCTCGACCTCGAGCGAAGACCGGGACGCGCTGATCGGCCGCGCCCGCGGATCGCGCTCGATGGTGGGGCTGGACCTCGCGCGCGAGGTCACCTGCGAGAAGCCCTTCCACGTCGAGGAACCGATTGCCACCGCGCTGAGGGGCGCGATCCCCGAGGGTGGACACTACAAGGTGGTGGCCTACGACTTCGGCATGAAGCGCAACATCGTGCGCATGCTGGCCGCCTCCGGCTGCGACGTGACGGTGGTGCCGGCCACGACCTCGGGTGAGGACGCGCTGGCCATGAAGCCGGACGGCGTGTTCCTCTCCAACGGCCCCGGCGACCCCGAGCCCTGCACCTACGCCATCGAGTCGTCGCGGCGGATCATGAAGGCGGGCATCCCCATCTTCGGCATCTGCCTCGGCCACCAGATCCTCGGCCTGGCCTGCGGAGCCCGGACGTTCAAGCTCAAGTTCGGCCACCGCGGCGCGAACCACCCGGTGAAGAACCTGAAGACCGGCCACGTCGAGGTCACGTCGCAGAACCACGGGTTCTCCGTCGACCCCGAAGCCTTCGCGCGGAAGCCGGAGCTCATCCTGACCCACACGAACCTCAACGACGGCACCGTCGAGGGCTTCCGCCATCGCGATCTGCCCGTCGTCTCCGTGCAGTACCACCCCGAAGCAAGCCCGGGCCCGCACGACAGCCACTACCTCTTCGGCGACTTCGTCGAGATGATGGCGGCGAAGAGGAAGGCACGGCGCTAATGCCCAAAGACCCTTCCATCCGTTCCGTGCTCGTCATCGGTTCGGGGCCGATCGTCATCGGCCAGGCCTGCGAGTTCGACTACTCCGGCACCCAGGCCATCAAGGTCCTCCGCAAGGAGGGCATCCGGGTGTCGCTGGTGAACTCGAACCCGGCCACGATCATGACGGACCCCGAATACGCGGACCGCACCTACATCGAGCCCCTCACGCCGGAGATCGTCGAGAAGATCCTGGAGCGCGAGAAGCCCGACGCGGTGCTGCCCACGGTCGGGGGCCAGACCGCGTTGAACCTGGCGGTGGAGCTCTCGCGACGGGGCGTGCTCGACCGTCTCGGCATCCGCCTCATCGGGGCCTCGCGGCGCGCGGTCGAGGTGGGCGAGGACCGCAAGCTCTTCAAGGAGGCCATGGGCCGCATCGGCCTCGACGTGCCGAAGAGCGGCTTCGCCCACACGCTGGCGGAGGCGCGGGCCGTGACCAAGCTGACCGGCCTGCCCGCCGTCATCCGTCCGTCCTTCACCCTCGGGGGAACGGGTGGAGGCATCGCCTACAACATGGAGGAGTTCGAGGAGGTCGCGGAGCGCGGCCTGGACCTCAGCCCCACCCACCAGATCCTCATCGAGGAGTCCGTCATCGGGTGGAAGGAATACGAGCTGGAGGTGATGCGCGACAACGCGGACAACTTCGTCGTCATCTGCTCCATCGAGAACTTCGACCCCATGGGCATCCACACCGGCGACAGCGTGACCGTCGCCCCCGCCCAGACCTTGACCGACCGCGAGTACCAGGTGATGCGCAATGCCGCGCGCGCGATCATCCGCGAAGTGGGGGTGGAGACGGGCGGGTCGAACATCCAGTTCGCGGTCGATCCCAAGACGGGGCGCATGACCGTCATCGAGATGAACCCGCGCGTCTCGCGCTCGTCCGCCCTGGCCAGCAAGGCCACCGGTTTCCCGATCGCCAAGATCGCCGCCCTCCTCGCCATCGGCTACCGGCTGGACGAGATCCAGAACGACATCACGCGCGTGACCCCGGCCTGCTTCGAGCCCGTGCTCGATTACGTGGTGGTGAAGATCCCGCGCTGGGCCTTCGAGAAGTTCCGGGACGCGAGCCCGGTCCTGGGCACACAGATGAAGTCGGTCGGGGAAGTCATGGCCATCGGCCGCACCTTCAAGGAGGCGCTGCAGAAGGGCCTGCGCGGCCTGGAGATCGGGTCCAGCGGCTTCGCCCGTACCGACCTCGACGACCGCCGCATCAAGAAGAAGCTGCTGGCCGCCGATCCCGACCGCATCTTCTACGTGCACCGCGCGCTGGAGCTGGGCTGGAAGCACCAGGAGATCTTCCGCATGACCGGGATCGATCCCTGGTTCCTGGACCAGATGCAGCAAATCGTGGACTTGGAGAAGCGGATAGTAACGGAAAGGGGCGCAGCCACGACGCTGGGCGCGGCTGCGCCGCCGCGCCCAGCCGGAAGTAGCAGCGCGGCTGCGCCGCAGCCGCCAGCCGGAAGTAGTAGCGCCGCGCCGCCGCGCCCAGCCGGAAGTAGTAGCGCGCCGCCGGCCGCCGGAATCAATGACGAGACGCTACGGCATGCGAAGCGGATGGGATTCTCGGACGCGCGTATCGCCCAGATCGTGGGGGGTGGCGCGCGAGAAGCAGACGTCCGCGCGCGCCGGATCACCGCCGGCATCACCCCCGTCTACAAGCGTGTCGATACGTGCGCCGGCGAGTTCGAGTCGCACACGCCGTACATGTATTCGACCTACGAGACCGAGGACGAGTCGAACACCACCGACCGCCGGAAGGTGATGATCCTGGGCAGCGGGCCCAACCGCATCGGCCAGGGCATCGAGTTCGACTACTGCTGCTGCCACGCCGCCTTCGCGTTCAAGGAGGAGGGGTGGGAGACCATCATGGTCAACTGCAACCCGGAGACGGTGTCGACGGACTACGACACTTCCGACCGGTTGTACTTCGAGCCCCTGACCTTCGAAGACGTGATGAACATCGTCGAGCTGGAGAAGCCGGAAGGCGTGGTGATCCAGTTCGGCGGGCAGACGCCGCTGCGCCTGGCCCTGCCCCTCTTCCGCGCGGGCGTGAAGATCCTGGGCACCTCGCCGGACGCGGTGGACCTGGCCGAGGACCGCAAGCGCTTCAGCGCCCTCCTCACCGAGCTGGACATCCCGCAGCCGGAGAGCGGGACGGCCATTTCGCTCGACGAAGCGAAGGTCGTGGCCGCGCGCATCGGCTATCCCGTGCTCGTCCGCCCCAGCTACGTGCTCGGCGGCCGCGCCATGTCCATCGCCTACGACGAGGCCCACCTCGAAGGCTACGTGCGCGAGGCCGTGCTCGCCTCGCCCGAGCATCCGATCCTGGTGGACCGCTTCCTCGAAGACGCCTACGAAGTGGACGTGGACGCCGTGGGCGACGGCGAGCGCGTGGTCATCGGCGGCATCCTCCAGCACATCGAGGAGGCGGGCGTCCACAGCGGCGACAGTGCGATGGTGCTGCCGACCTACAAGATCAGCGCCGAGCACCTCGACACCATCCGGCGCTACACCCGCCAGCTCGGGAAGGCCCTGCAGGTCAAGGGCCTCATGAACGTGCAGTACGCGATCAAGGACGACGTCGTCTACGTCCTCGAGGTGAACCCGCGCGCCTCGCGCACCACCCCCTTCGTCAGCAAGGCGACGGGCGTGCCTCTCGCCAAGGTCGCGGCCAAGGTCATGGCCGGCCGCTCCCTGGCCGCGCAGGGAATCACCGAGGACCTCACCGTCCCGCGCATCTTCGTCAAGGAATCGGTGTTCCCGTTCCTCAAGCTCCAGGGCAGCGACATCCTGCTGGGCCCGGAGATGAAGTCCACGGGCGAGGTCATGGGGATCTCCGAGGACTTCGGTATCGCCTTCGCGAAGTCGCAGTCCGCCGCCGGCTACACCATCCCGACCAGCGGGACCGTCTTCATCAGCGTCAACGACAACGACAAGGCGGAGATGCAGCCGCTCGCGCGCGCCCTCGCGGAGATGGGCTTCCACATCCTGGCCACCAAGGGCACGTTCGACTTCCTCTCCACCCACGGCGTGAAGACGGAGATGGTGTACAAGGTCAACGAGGCGCGCCCCAACTGCGTGGACCTCATCAAGAGCGGGAAGATCCACATCATCTTCAACACCCCGCTCGGAGGCGAGTCGTTCTACGACGACACCGCCATCCGCAAGAGCGCCACCCTGCACGGCGTCCTGGTCGTGACCACCCTGACCGCGGCCGCGGCCACGGTGAAGGCGATCCAGGCCCTGCGCGAGCGCGCCCTCGACATCGTCAGCCTGCAGGAGATCCACGCTCCCGCCGGCGCCGTCGTGCGATGAGCCCCGCGGACAAGCCCTCCTCCGGCGAGAAGAAAGCGTCCTCCGGACTGTACGTCGCGCTGAGCGGCGGGGGAGCGCACGCGGCCGCCCACGCGGGCGTGCTGCTGGGCCTGGAGCGGGCGGGCGTGCCCATCGCGGGCATCGCCGGTGTCAGCGGCGGCGCGATCGTGGCCGCGGCCTGGGCGGGAGGGGCGGACCTCGAGAAGCTGGTCGATCAGGCCTCGCGGCTGCATCCCTGGATGTGGGTCCGGGGCTGGGGCGGGGGCCTCCTCTCCGGCAGCAAGCTGGGCGCCCTCATCGACGAGTACCTGCCCATCTCCGACTTCGGGGGCCTGCGCGTCCCCGTGCGCGTGCTGGCCACGGACATCGATACCGCGGAGCCGGTCGTCTTCAAGGAAGGGGACGTGCGCGAGGCCGTGCGCGCGTCCTGCAGCTTCCCGGGGGTCTTCCCGCCGATGGTCATCGGCGGGCGCCGCCTCTACGACGGCGGCGTGTCGGAAGTGATCCCGGTCAGCCTGGCCCGCGACATGGCGGGAGAGGCGGGAGTCGTGGTCGCGATCGACTGCAACGGCGGCACGCGCTGGCCGTCCGCGGATTCCTTCGTGGCCGTGGCCCTGCGCGCGGGGCTGACCCTGCTGCGCGGGCGGTCGCGCAACGAGCTCGCGGGCGCCGACCTCGTGATCGCGCCGTCCATGGGGGAGTCGGGCTGGATGCGGCCGGTGAAGATCCCGTCGTTCTTCAAGGCCGGCCTGGAGGCGCTCGAGGAAGCGTTGCCCGAGATGCGCCGGGTCCTGGCCGGCGCCGCCACGGCCAAGGCGAAGTCCGCCTGACCTTCCGGCGGCGGCTCGCCTCCGGCGCCGTCGTGATCGTGCTCGCCGCGCTCGTCTTCGTCCTCTGGCCCGTCCCTTTCGCGCACGACACGGGCTCGTGGATGGCGCAGGCCGGCGTCGAGCCGCTCTACGAGACGATCGACGGGCTCCGCCTCCGTTACGTGCGCAAAGGCGAGGGGCCGCCCGTCCTCCTCCTCCACGGGATCGCGTCGTCTCTCTACACGTGGAAGGACGTCCTGCCCGCCCTGGCCGCGCACCACGACGTCATCGCGATGGACTTCCCCGGCTTCGGCGATTCCGCCATTCCCGCGCCCGCGAGCGGCGAGCGCACGCTGCGCAGCGTGGTGGGGCTGATGGACCGCCTGGGTATCGCGCGGGCATCCGTCGTGGGCAACAGCCTCGGAGGCGCGATCGCGGTGGCCCTGGCCGCGCGCCATCCCGATCGTGTGGACCGGATCGTCCTCATCGATCCCGCGGGTTACAACTTCGCGCCCTCCGACCGGCCCTTCCTGCTGCGCGTGGCCGGCGCCATCCCCGCGCCCGTGCTGGAGGCCCTGCCCGTCCGTCCGATGGTGGCGGTGGGGCTCCGGCAGGTCTTCCACGACGACTCGCTGGTCACGCCCGACAAGATCGCCGAATACGTCGCGCCCATGCGGCGCCCGGGCGCTTCCGGCGCGCTGCACGGGCTCCTGCTCGGCACGGACGACCTGCATTTCCCGGGCGTGATCCGCGAGGTGCGCGTGCCGACGTTGATCCTATGGGGCCGCTACGACACCTGGATCCCGCCGCGCGATGCCGATCGCTTCGCCGCCGACATTCCGGGCGCGCGCGTGCTCATGATGGAGGCGGGGCACATGCCCCAGGAGGAGCGGCCGGCGGAGACGGCGGCGCGGGTCGAGGAGTTCCTGGGCGCGGAGCTCAGTGCCCCAGCGCGCCCAGCGTCTCCCGCGCCTTCTGCGCCACCGAGCTTGCCGGGTACTCGTTGAGCACGCGGTTGAGGGCGACGCGTGCCTCCGCCGTCTTGTTCCAGGCGGCGTAGACGCGGCCGAGCACGTAGAGCATCTTGGGATCGAACTCGGTGGCGGGCTCCATGGCGAGGCCCTCCTTCAGCACCGCTTCCGCGCGCTGGTACTTGGCGTCGTAGCGCTCGATGATCCCGATGAGCATCCGCGTCTGCTTGCGGTCGGCCACGGGGCGCTTGGCGTCCACGTCGGCGGCGCGGCGCAGGAGCTCGCGGCTCTCTTCGTAGGCCTCCTGCTCGAACATGTGCATGCCGAGCTGGAAGAGGGCGTTCGCGTCCTGCGAGTCCTTGTCCAGCGCTTCCTCCCACGCGATGACCTTGGAGGCCTTGGCCTTCACCGTCTCCAGCGTGCGCGGGAAGGGCCCGGGCCCCTGGTAGCCACTCACGCGATCGATGGGGCGGCCGGAGGGCGAGATGAACGCGATCGTCGGCAGCGACTGCACTCCGTATTTGGTGGCGATGTCGGCCGAGCGCTTGCCTGCTTCGGTGTCGATCTTGAGCGCGATGAAGTCGCCCGCGACCATCTTCGTGACCTCGGGATCGACGTAGGTGGTCTGGTCCAGGCGATGGCACCAGCCGCACCACTCCGCCCAGAAGTCGATCATCACGGGCTTGCCGGAGCTCTTGGCCTTCTTGAGCGCGTCCTCGAGGCGATGCTCCCAGCGGATGGTAGCGGGCTTGGGGGAACCGCCGCCGAGAGCGAGCATGACCAGGAGGGCCGCGGTCATCGGGAGGCGCCGTTGGCGGCCTGCACCAGGGCCTGGAAGAGCGGGGCAAATCCCGGGGGATGGTCCCAGAACGACTCGGGGTGCCACTGCACCCCCACCACGAACCGCTTGGCTCCGCGCGGCATCTCGATCCCTTCCACTACGCCGTCGGGGCTCCGCGCGGAGAGGACGAGATCCTCGCCCAGGCGCTTGACCGACTGATGGTGGAAGCTGTTCACCGCGACTTTCTCCGTTCCCAGGATCTCCCGAAGACGCGTCTGCGGCAAGATCTCGACCTCGTGGCAGGTCTCCCACCGCTCGATTTCAGGATCGTGCGCACCCGCACCTGGAATCTGAGACGGGATGTCCTGGACCAGTGTTCCACCCGTCGCAACGTTTAACACCTGATGGCCCCGGCAGATAGCGAGGATCGGGAGGTCCCGGCGCAGGGCCTCGCGGCACAGGGCGAGCTCGAAGGCGTCCCGGTCGTCGAACGTGGGGCCGAGCTTGGGATGCGGGGTCTCGCCGTATTGTCGGGGGTCCACGTCGGCCCCGCCCGTCAGGAGGAGCCCGCCCACGTGGTCGAGGACCTCCCCCGCGTCCTGGGGGCGGCCGGGGGCGAAGATCAGGGGAAGCCCGCCCGCCGTCTCCACCGATCGCACGTAATCCTCGCGCAGCCGGAAAACCTCCGGCTCCTGGCGCGGGTTCTCGATGGTGACCGCGATGGCGGGCCGCGTCACATGCGCTCCGGGATCGGGATACCCAGCAGGCGGGTGAGGACTTCCATGTGCCGCACGAACGCGTCCACGACCATCGTCCGCAGGGCGCGCAGGTCTTCCGTCTCCGCGTGGAGCACCGAATACTTCGGCTTCTGGTAATACGAGTGGAAGGCCTGGGCCACCGCGAAGGTGTGCTTGGCCAGGAGCGCGACCTCTTCCGAGCGCACGGCCTGCTCCGCCGCCTCGTCGCTGCGCGCCATCAGTACCAGGAGGCTCCAGACCTCGTCGCCTTCTTCGGTGGCGAGCCACGCGCCCAGGTCGAGCCGGCGGGCCCGGGCCACGAGATCGGCGACGCGATGGCCCTCCTCCTCCAGCTTGGCTCGGATGTTCCGCGCGCGCACGACCCCGTTCTGGATGTAAGGCCCCGTCTCGCCCGTGAAGGCGAGGGCCTCCTCCATGTCGAACGTGATGATCTTGGTGCGGCCGAACTTCAGGAGGAAGTAGCGGAGGGCGCCCACGGAGATGTCGCGGGCCGCGCCGGCGCGCTCGTCGGCGGAGCGGCGCTCGCCCTCGCGCGCGTCCTCGCGCACGTCGATCTCCCCGCGCGCCTTCCGGACCAGCGCATCCACGAGGTCGTCCGCCTTCACGCCGAGCCCCTTGCGGCCGGAGACCTTCACCGCGGTCTCTTCGTCGGAGATGGCGTAGCCCATCGCGCGCGCGGTGGCGGGGGAGAGCACGACCTTCTCGTAGGCGAGGTGATGGGTCCCCGCCGCCGCTTCCGCGTGGCCGAGGGCGGCCACGCCCGCCTTGACCACGCGCTGCGGATAGGACTGGCCGGTGTCGATCACGTTGTACACGTCGCGCGCATGGCCGAACTTCGGCGCGTCCTTCTCGCCGTCGGCGCTGGTGGTGGTCCACAGGACGTGGCCGTCGTCGTATTCCTTCTGCCGCCGGTAGCGGAAGTCGCGGTCGAGGTGGCCCATCTTCCAGAGCTGGTACGCGATGTCCTTGCCCGTGTAGGTCACGGTGCCATTCGAGCGCACGATGATCTTGTCCTCGTCACTGGAGCGGCGCCCTTCGGGCGCCGACGACTCGCGTCCTCGGGGCGACGCTTCTTCGTTTTTCCGCCCTCCCGGGAGTGAATCCCGCTCGGGCGGAGCGGAGGGCGCCCCTCCGGGCGCTGACGGCGGCTCCTCGCTCGACATGGTGAGGACCCAGCAGCCCGCGTTCTTGCCCTCCGTCTCCAGCCGGATGGCCTGGGCCTGCTTGAGCAGCTCGAACGCGCGGTCCCAGAAATGGAGCCGGAGGATGTCGCTCTCGTGGGCGAGGAGGTCGTAGCGGATGCCCAGACGCTCCATGGTGGCCAGGTGGCACTCGACGATGCGCGCGGCCACCAGCTCGGCCAGGCGCGCCGTCTCGTTGTCCCCGGCCTCGATGGCGTGGAGGGTCTCGGCCTGCAGCTTCTTGCGCGCGGGGTCGGCGGCATAGAAATCGCCGACCTGCGCGTAGAGGTCCCAGCAGTAGTAGTCGAAGCGCGCGCCGCGGGCGAGCGCCGCCACCTCGTCGTAGGTCTTGCCGTCCACGTGCCGGAAGCCCACGACGACGTCCGCGACCTGGACGCCCGTGTCGTCGATGTAGTTCTGCACGCCCACGTCACGCCCGCGGTGCCGGAGCACGTTCACGAAGGTGTCGCCCAGGATGGCGTTGCGCAGGTGGCCGATGTGGGCGGCCTTGTTCGGGTTGATGCTGGTGTGCTCGACGATCACGTGCCCGGGCACCCGGGCCGTCGCGGCGGGATCGGTCGCCCACTCGGACACGTCCCGCGCGAACGTGGCCCGGTCGAGGAAGATGTTCACGTAGCCCCCGCCCGCCACCTCCGCCTTGCGCACGCCGGGCGCCTTCGCGAGCTCCGCGGCCAGGCGCTCCGCGATGTCGCGCGGCTTCCGGCGCACGGTCTTGGCCAGGTCGAACGGTGCGGTCAGGGCGAGGTCGCCCAGCTCCGCGCGAGGCGGGTACTGGAAGGCGACCGAGGCCAGGTCCGCGTCGAAGGCAGCACGAGCCGCCGCGCGCACCGCTTCGCCGAGCTGGGAATGGACGTGGAGGATCATCGGAAGACGCGATCGGGGTGCAAGCGCGCCAGCCTCGATTATAGCGTTCCACGCACGGCTCCAACCGGCGATTCCGGCCGGCGATTGTGAGGAATTGTGAACACGGACCCGGCGCTCCGGCCGTCTGCTACCATCGCTGCATGATCTCGTTCGGTCTCGTTCTCGCCCTTGCGGGCGCCGGATTCGCCGGCGCCGAGACGCCGTCCTCCATGCAAGCGGGCACTTCGCCCCACTTCGACGTCGCGGCGGAGTACCGGCCGGGCAAGGCCGCCGGGACGGGCGAGATCGCGGTCACCTTCGCGCCGAAAGACCCCGACGTGAAGATCAACGCCGCGCCCGCTCCGAAGCTGAAGCTGGACGAGACGCAGAAGGTCCTGGTCGAGAAGACGGCGCCGCACAAGCCCGGCACGCCGAGCGAGAAGTATCTCGACCTCACGTTCCCCGTCGTGTTCCCGGTCGCGGTGGCCAGCCCGGCCAAGGGCGGGGAGACGGTGAAGGGCGCGCTGACTTACTACTACTGCTCGCATCGCGAAGGCTGGTGCCGCAAGGGCACGGCGGACGTCGAGATCCCCGTCAAGGGCCGCTGACCCTCTCGCCGGAGACGCGGATCCCCGGCCATTCGCGCCAGACGTCGGTCAAGCACTCCCACTTCTGACGGTCGTGCCCTTTCCGCTTCAGGCGGAAGTAGACCGCGTAGCGCACATGGGGCGACGTGTTCGGCCCCGCCGCATGCGCGAGCTGGTAGTGGCAGAGGACCACGTCGCCCGCGCGGGCGAGGACGGGCTCCGGCTCTCCAAGGTCGATCCCGGGCATGCCGGCGAGCAGCGACTTGGGGCCGCGCTCGCGAAAGTAGGCCTCGAGGAGGCGATGACTGCCGGGCCAGGCGATCAGGTTGCCCGCGTCCGGCGTCGTCACGTCGCTGAGCACGATGCCCGCGAGCATGGTGAAGCTGAGGACGGAGCCCGCGGGCACGCCGTTGTCGGGGGTGTACAGGCCGTCGAGATGCGGGTGGGGTGACCGCGTGGCCTTCTCCGAGGGGAAGGACAGCGCGATCTGGCCGGTGGTGACGCGCTCGAGCCCCTGGGGTCCGAGCAGGGACGCGGCGGCGTCCGACGCCAGCGTGTCTCGGAACAGGTCGAGGATGACGTCGGCCTTCTGCAGCTCCGGGCAGAACGACGTGGCGCGAAACCGGGGGACGTCTTCCGGGCGCACGCCACGCCCGATGGAGGCGTTGATCGCGCGAAGCGCGGCCTCGACGCGCTCGCGCGCCACGAGGCCGGGCAGGACCACGTAGCCGCGCTCGCGGAGCGAATCCTTCTCCGGGCCGGTCAGCGTCTGTGTCGGCCCTTTCTCCGTCACTGGGATATCTTCGCTGCAAGATGCCGGCCGCGGGCCGGTCGCCTCGTCGCTCGGCGTTGACAGCCAGCGCCGGTGCGCGCAGGCTGTGGATAGGGACACCCCTGCCGCGCGGCCGTGCCGTTCCGCGCGCAAAAGGAGGAGACAGGATGGCGAAGAAGGCTGACGCGCCGGAGGCCCCGATCGAGAAGGAGGTCCGGAAGCTCCGCAAGCTCATCAAGAGCACCCGGATCGCGATGTTCACCACCGTCGCCTCCGACGGCCGCCTCCGCAGCCGGCCCATGGCCAACCTCAAGGGCGGCTTCGACGGTGACCTCTGGTTCGTCACCCGCTCCACCGCGCCGAAGACGGAGGAGATCAAGGACAACCAGCACGTCAACGTGGCCTACGTCGACATCGAGGAAGAGCGGTTCGTCTCCATCAGCGGCCTGGCCAGCCTCGTGCGCGACGCCGCGAAGGTCGAGGACCTCTGGAGCCGACGCCTGCGGGCCTGGTTCCCGGGGGGCAAGAAGGATCCCGACCTCGCCCTGATTCGCGTCCGCATCGACCGCGCGGAAGTGTGGGACTCGAAGACGTCGACGATGGTCCATCTCGAGGGGCTCGGGGCGGTTCTGGCCACGCGGCGCGCCTCGCGCGCGGACGATCGCTCGGCGCCGCCGGTGGCGGGCGGTCCGGGAAGCGTGGGCGCGGGGGCTTAGAGCCGCGGTCGGTCATCCGGCGATCCCGACCGGGAGATCCAGGTTCCCCGGTCGGGGAGACGAGACACCGATGGCGATCCCAGCTACCGGCACGTTCGACTATGTCGGCATCATGCCTGCCGGCGATGGTCCGCCGTGGACGGTGCCGATGGAAACCGCGGTCGACCGAAGAGACGTTGGTCTACCCAGTCTCGCGGGAGCGAATCCCGGGTTGAGGATCGAGGAAGCGGGTCTCACTCCCAAGGCCGGGTACGACCGAGGGATCTGGCGCCCCAGTGTGCTTCGCGCTCGATTCAGCCTGACTACGGATGCGGCGAACCCGAAGGCGAGAACCGTAGGTGCCTTCCACCTGGACTTGGCACTGACGAGAGCTTTCAAGCCGGGTGACACGCTTCACCTTTCCCGCACTTCGTCCGGCGGCATCGGCTTGTCGGTGCTGCGTTCTGGCCGACTCGTAGTCGCACTCGGCGCCGTTGCGTCCGTGCCTCTCGGCGAAGGACTCGCGGTTCGGATACCACGTGACCTGATCGCAGAGGCCGAAGCAGTATTCAAGCGCCGCGATCCTTCCTTTGAGTTTGCGGAAAGCCTACTGGAAATCACTGTGGACGGCGACCGGTCGGCGCTGGCGTCGTTTGTGCGGCACGGCTTCTCGTCGGAACCGAAGCGACTTTCTGCATATGCGGTCGGTGTCTCCCATGGACCTGTTTCCGGTATCCCGGGGGCCGACGAATCGGCCTTGATCTATCACCGCAGCCTGTGTTCGGAGACGAGTGCGCAGGCGTCGGCGCAGTTGCTGGCGGCAGACGGGTTGGAGTTGACCCAGGTCCGATGAACCCGAGCCGTGCGCGGAAGGGCTTTCGAGCATCGACCTCGGCGTTCTCTCTGGCCGGCCCGTACCGGACCGGCCAGAGCTGAGCCGAGAGAAACGCTACGGTCGCTTACTGTGCCCAGACGGTGAGATTCGAGCTCCCACTGCTCTGGTAGCCCTCCGTGGCCATGATCTGGTAGACGTGGCTCCCCAGATTCCAGCCCCGGCTGGCCCACGCGTTCACGTGATTGTTGAAGGTGATGGTCTGGTTGCTCCCGGTGGGCCGCTTCGACGTCCGCACGCTCCAGTACTGATAGAAGGTTCGCGTGCCGTCGATGGAAGGGGCGTTGACCCGCTGCGTCCGATACAGGTTGTACGTGCCGCCATCACTGGTGACGGTGCCGACCGACGTTCCTCCCGGCGGCCTCCAGCTGCCCCAGCTGTCGACGACGTAGTATTCGACGAGCGGGTTCCGCGTCCACCCGTACAGGGTCAGATAGGCGTTGCCGTTCGGGCTCCAGATGCCCGCG
>Ga0111539_10002435_pt1 | contig 24741 bp, 21 predicted proteins | sample RhiMethybrSRZTD1_FD_79667 | JGI IMG/M metagenome (GOLD analysis project Ga0111539, IMG submission 79667) | Populus rhizosphere microbial communities from Tennessee, USA - Rhizosphere MetaG P. TD hybrid SRZTD1 (version 2) (version 2) | ecosystem: Host-associated > Plants > Roots > Rhizosphere >...
CCGCTCAGATTCCCGGTGTCTCGAGGCGAACTGTGTACCGCAGCGCGCCGGTAATGGATGCGCGCGAGGACCTGCAGTGGAGACGAGAGACACCGGGAAGCTGAGCACAGGGCGAGCCGCCGGCGCGCCGAGGAACGCATGTGAGACAAGAGGCATGGGCGCTCCGATCCGCGCGAACCACCAATGCGAAACTTCAAAGCGCATGGGCGGGCAGCGAATGTGCGGATCTCGAATCGCGAACGGACGAAGGAAACCACCAGCCTGCTTAGGGCTCGCCCGGCCGAACGACTGCGTTCTCCTCGACCCATTGGTGATCGCGAAGCGTCGCCGTTTCGCCGCATTCGCGGCAGGTCGCCTGCGAATGATCGGGAGGCTCATCCGCCGGGAATCGAAATACGGGCTCGCCGCAGCGGCACACGAAGCCGACGAGCCGCGCCGGTTGTCCCACGACGAGACCATGATCGGGCACGTCGCGCGTGATGAGGCTGCCCATGCCGACCATCGCCCACCGCCCAATCGTCAATCCGGGACCGATGATCGATCCCGCACCGATAGTGGCCCCGGCCCGCACCGTGGTGGCCAGTGTCTTGTCGTCGGGATCCGAAGGCTTGAGTGCCAAGAGATCGGGCGTCGTGGCGCGCGGAAAGCGATCATTCGTGAAGATCGTGCCCGCGGAAATCATCACGCCGGTTTCGATCGTGACGGCGGTGCAAATGTACACCATCGCATTGATCTTCACGCGATCGGCGATGGCCACGCCATAGGCGATGTAGGACTTCTCGCCGACGATGCAGTCCGTTCCGATCGTCGTCTGCGGACCGCGGATGTGCACGTTGTCCCAGATCGAGGTTCCGTTCCCGATCCCCACGCCCGGCTCGATGAGGGCCGTCGGATGAATGCGCGCGGCCCGAGTGGTGCTCACGCGGCAGCAACCTTTTCGCGCAAGGACGTGGAGTTCTTCACCGGAATCCAGTGGCTGTCGCGCATGGAACGGTAGGCGGACTCGATCACTTCCACGGACGCAATGGCATCCTGTCCAGTGATCAGAAGGCGCTCCTCGCTCAAAAGCGCGCGCGCGAAGTTGCGGATCTGGCTGCCCATCGCCTGCACCTTGTTGTAGCCAGAACCGAACACGACCCAATCGGGGCTGGAGGACTGGCGATACTTCGATTGCTTCCAACCTACCCGCACCGTACCGTGCGATCCGAACACCTCGATGTAGCTGTCGATCTCCTTGTGCAAGCTCCAAGAGAGATCGATCGAGCCCATGACCCCGGAGACGCTCTTCACGAAGATGCGCGCCGTGTCTTCGACGGAGAGACCCTGGACGCGCTTCCCTTCGACGGCCATCACTTCCGCGATCGGCCCCAGAAAATAGCGCACGATGTCCACCGAGTGCGTTCCATTGTCGATGAGCACGCCGCCTCCGGACAGCGCGACCTTCGAGTTCCAGCGATTCGTCATGTCGACGCGGGACGTGAATGTGTTCTCGAACAGCACGATCTCTCCCAAAATACCCGACTCCACAATGCTCTTCGCGCGGACAACGTCTTCACAATAGCGGAACTTCGACGCCATGGTGAACAACGTGCCCGTGCTCTCCGCCAGAGCGACAAGAGAACGCGCCGAAGACGAATCGGTGGACAGGGGCTTCTCGCACAACACCGGAATCTTGTGGGAAAGGAAGTCTTCGCACAGCGCGGTGTGCGTGGACGGCGGCGTGCAAATCAAGATCGCATCGCACTCGCCGCTCTCGCGCAGCGCGCTATGCGAAGCGAACCAAGGGCATCCCGCGGTTTCCGCCAAGGCGCGCGCCGCGTCCGGGCGCACATCGGCAACGGCGGTGAGCTTCACTTCGTCCAGCGCCTGGAAAACTTGGGCGTAGGTCTGGGCGATCCCGCCCGCGCCAATCAGGCCGAAGCGAATCGGAGATTTCATCGACCGCGTGCTCCGGAAAGACGCGCCACGCCGTCGCGAATCGCGGCAGCGAGATAATCCACGTGCTCTTCGGTGTACTTCTCGTTCCACGGCAGCACGAGCACTCTCTCCAACCCTTCCTTCGTTCCCGGAAACTTCGCATCGGCGTAATCCACCGCCTCGGGACGCGCCAGCGTGAACGGCCAGCGGCTCTTCCCAAACGTGCGCTGATCGCGAAACACCTCGCAGCGAAATGCCGGCTTCACGATGTAGCGCGGCGCCGACGCGATGCCGCGCTCCTTCAACGCCGCACCCAATGCGGGAGACCCGCCCTGCACGATCGAGCCGTCGACCCGCAGGCAATACTTCCAGTAGGTGTGCACGCAGCCCGCGTGCACATACGGGATCTCGATGCCCGAAACACCGCGCAGCTTCTCATCGAGGCGGCGCGCCGCCGTACGGCGACGCTCAACGACCCCGGCGAGCTTCGGAAGCTGCGCCGCGGCGACCGCGCCCTGCAGCTCCGACATGCGCGCATTGAGCGCCAAGAAGTAGTGATCCGGCTTCTCGTCGCCGTAGCCCCAAGCCTTGTTGATGAAGAGAAACGCACGGCGCGCGAAATGATCGTCGTTCGAGGTGACGATGCCACCTTCGCCGGTCGTGATGTGCTTGCCTTGCTGCAGGCTGAAGCAGCCGATCGCACCCAAAGTCCCCACCGGCTTCCCGTCGACGGTGGAGTGAAACGACTGTGCGCAATCCTCGATGACCGGGATTCCTTTGCGCTCGGCCAACGCCAAAATCGGTTTCATGTCGCACGGATTGCCGAACAGGTGCGAGACGATGATCGCCTTCGTCTTGTTGGAGAGGCAGCGCTCGATCGTCTGTGCGGTGACGTTCCAAGTTCGCGGATCGACGTCGGCGAACACCGGAATCGCACCCTGATACACGATCGGTGTCAGGGCGCCCATGTCGGTGATCGGAGTGGTGACGATTTCGTCGCCGGGCTCGGGATCCACCGCCGCAATCGCGCCATGAATCGCCGAGGTTCCGGATGAGCACGCGTGGGCATGCTTCACGCCGATCTCCCGGGCGAACTTCTCTTCGAACGATTTGACGAAGGAACCCTTCGTGCTGGTGAGGACGCCGGAACGAATCGCTTCGGTCAGTGCGCGGATTTCTTCGTCACCGAGCGTGCGCCCGGTCGCATCCTGGTCCGAGGGAAGGCGGACGATTTTCCCCAACAGGGTGCCCGAGTCAGCCATGAGTCTTTCCTTTCGTCATCCTTCGGTCGGCAAGCGGTAAAGACCGGAGAGGACGGACCTCGCCCGATCGCTTTCCATTGCCATCGGCCGTCCCCCCCCAGGATCTCAAGCGAAGACTCGCGAACCAGGTGAAGAGCTTGATGTGGCCGAGAATCGTTCGCAAGAGCTTCATTTTGGAACGCCCGAGCATGCGAACTTCCAGGACCGCGGGGCATTCCACGATCCCGCTCCCGCGCCGATCCAGAACCGCGAGCATCTCCACGACCCCCAAAAAGCCGCTTTCGCGGACCGGGACGTCCATCCAGGCGCTCTTTCGATAGACGCGAAAGCAGCTCGTGTAGGTGGCGAGCTTGTTGCGGAAGACCCGGCGATAGAGCGCGGAAAGAGTGCGCGAAAGGAAGAGGCGCCATTCGGGAACGTTCACGACCCGGCCGTCGCGATGATACGGGGAGGCGGTGACGACATCGATGCCGTCCGTCAAAAGCGGAATCATGGCGCCGATCTGATGAGGATCGTAGGTGCAATCGCAATCGATCGAGCACACGATTTCGGTTTGCGCCGCGCGAATTCCGGTGAGGATCGCTTGAGCGACTCCCAAGTTCGTCGGGTGTCCCACGATCGTGCTGCGCGGATGCGAGCCGAAGATGCGCTCCAGCGCGGCATAGGTTCCATCGCGGCTCTTGTCGTCCACGAAGACGAAGTGCAATTGGTAGCGGTCCGCGTAGGCACGCTCCACTTCACTCAACGTGTTCGCAAGATACGGAAGCACCAGCTCTTCGTTGTAGCAGGGGACGACGAGCGTGACTTTCGCGCGGCGTGCCGCTTCCGATTCGCTCGAACCGACCACTTCGAAACCGGCTCGAATGCGTTCCCGCGCCGGCAGCACGATCTCTGCCCTTCCGGGCTCCAGTGCGTCCGAGAGCCCCAAGTGTTGGGCGATGGAATGGAAGCGGGCCTCGCGAAAGTAATCGCTCAAGACCCAACCCATCTTGCCCAAGTTGCGATAGTGGCGAATACGCGTCAAAAGCGAAGACGAGGAAATGATCGGCTGGTCGCGATCGAGCTCCCACACTTGGAAGTACATGACGAAGGGCTCGCTCTCCACGGCGTTCCAGCGGCGGAACGCGGCCTTCATCAGGCGATGCGGGAATTGCCGGTAATAGTTTCCTCCCGCGATTGGAAAAGAGAATCCCAGCGCGCTCATCGACGAAAGCGGCACTTCCCAGATCTCGCGATCGCCGGCCCGATGGCGATGCAGCGTGCGCCGCCAAGGCTCGTGCGCCCAGTTGCGCCACATCGGGCAGATGCTCGAATCGTAGGCGAATCCCTCTTGAGCCAAGATGTCGAGCGCCCACAGATCTTGCGGATTCAACCAATCATCCGCGGCGCGGTACCCCAGCACCCGCTTCCCCGCCGCCTTCTCGAGCGCTTCCCGCGAGCGCAGCACGTCATCGCGGAATTCGCCGGGAGTCATTTGGCGAATGCTGCGATGCCAGTATCCCTTGCTCCCGATCTCGTGTCCGCGGCGCGCGATCTCGCGAATGACCTCGGGAGATTCGTCGGCGATCCAACCCAATGCAAAGAACGTCGCCTTCACTTCGTTGCGATCGAGAAGATCGAGCGCCTTCTTGGTGTTGCGCTCCACACGCGACTCGAAGCGGTGCCATTGTCCCAACTGCACGGCCTGATTGAACGCGCCGACTTGGAAATAGTCTTCGACGGCGACGGTCAGGATGTGGGTCCTGTCCGGACGCGAGCTCACGCGATCTCCCTTTTGGCTTCGGGTTGCGCGCCCATTTCCTGCGACGCTTCCCCCTCACCGAAAAATCGCCCGATGGCATCTACGATCCGATAACCGGCATCGCCGTGACCGAAGGGATTGTCGATCTCGCAGACTTCCTGCAGCCAGGGATGGTTGGGATAGAGCTCGTCCAGAATCGCCGCCAAGGTTTCCGGATTCCCGCCGACCAGCCGCGCAACGCCCGCGTCGACCGCCTCGGGACGCTCCGTGTTCTCGCGCAAGACCAAGAGCGGTTTTCCCAAAGTCGGCGCTTCTTCTTGCACGCCTCCGGAGTCGGAGACGATGAGCCAGGCGCGCGCGAGAAGATGAACGAACGCGACGTAGTCCAGAGGATCGAGAAGATGGATGCGCGGATGTCCGCCCAAGATCGAATTGGAGACGCTGCGCACCGACGGGTTCGGGTGCACGGGAAAGGCCAGTACCACATCCTCATGTCGATCGACGAACGCGCGCAAGACGCGCAGATTGCCGGCCATGATCTCGCCGAAGCTCTCGCGCCGGTGCGTCGTCAGCACGATGAGCTTGCGATCGCGCAGCTTCTCTGCTTCAAGCCCGCGAGGCGGCGCGGGAGCCGGCGCAGCCAACACGTCGTTCAGCGAATCGACGACCGGATTCCCGGTGAGAATGACGCGCGGACGCGGAACGCCCTCTCCCAGAAGCGTGCGAAAGTTTCTCGACGTTGCCGCGAAGTGCAGCGTGGCGAGCTTGGTCACCAAGCGCCGGTTCATTTCTTCGGGAAACGGGCTCAGGGCATTTCCGGAGCGAAGTCCCGCTTCCACATGTCCCACCGGAATCTGCTTGAAGAAGCCGAGCAGAGCACCGGCCATCGCCGTCGTCGTGTCTCCCTGCACCAGAAGAAGATCCGGAGCTTCCCGAGCCAAGATCGGCTCGAGCGAGGTCAGAACTCGGGCGCAAACTTGCGCCGGGCTTTGCCCCGCTTCCATGACGCGAAGATCGTGATGCAGCGGAATGCGGAAATAACTCGTCAGCGGATACAAGAGATCGGTGTGCTGTGCGGAGGTGACATTGATCGCGCGAAAGCGATCGGGCCGCGCTTCGAGCTCGCGAATCACCGGCGCCAATTTGATGACTTCGGGACGAGTCCCGAAGAGCGTCAGCACAGTCTTCATCGCGTTTCCGGTTCGATTCGGAGGAACTGAAGTCTCTCGGCGGTATCGGCCCCGGCGCGGGAAGGCTTGATTGGGATCCGACGGAGTTTCCTTGGATCCATCAAGACCTGCAATGAAAGCCGAATGTCACCAATCGGGAGGCTGGTGCACAGCTCCCAGTGCTACGTTTGCAAATCGCCGGTGAGAGGGTCGCCGGCCGCCCCCTGCGACGCCCGGCGCGAGGCTTCTGCTTGCGCTGCATGCAGCATCATCTTGCGATCGGGCTCGATTCCCGTCCACAAGAGAAAGGCGCGCGCCCCTTGGGCGATCAAGAGCGGCAGGCCGTTTTCGGCCGGGATGCCCAGTCGCTTCGCCTCGTGCACGAGACGGGACGCCGGGTACACGAGATCGAGAACGGCGCCGGCGCGCTCCAGAGACCCGAGCTCGATGGGCGGCGGATCCCCCGCGTTCATGCCCAAAGGTGTGCAATTCACGAGGAGGGCGTCGTCCGGGAAACCCGGCGCGCTGTCGAGCACGTCGATGCGCCCCCCCCAGTCGGCCGCCAACCGCCGCGCCTTCTCGGGCGAGCGTCCGGCGGCGACGCGCACGCGGGATGCGCCCGCTTCGAGCAGCGCCCAGACGACCGCGCGCGCCGATCCGCCCGCGCCCAGCACTACGGCACGCTGGACCCGCGCTTGGGCGGCGTCCACGGCATGGAGCCAATCGAGAAAGCCGGGGCCGTCGGTGTTGTCCGCGCGCCAACCCTGCTCGGTACGGACGAGCACATTCGCCGCGCCGATCGCTCGCGCTGTCGCGGAGCTCTCGAGAGCCAGGGCCAAAGCTTGCTCCTTGTGCGGCACGGTCACGTTCGCCCCGAGCAAACCTTCGCGATGCAAACGCTCCAAGTGCGCGGCGTGCAGGGGAGGATCGAGGTCGATCGCGTCGTAGCGCCCTTCGATTCCCGACTGGCGCAGCGCTGCCGCCATCATCGCCGGGGAGAGCGAATGCGAAACGGGATGGCCGAGAAGCGCCAGCCTCACGCGCTCGCCCGCGCCACCCGTCGTGTTCCGCGAGCAAGGCGCAGCGCCGCCCAGAGGAAGATTGTCAACGTCACGATTTGGTTCAGCGTGAGATGGACGGAGGCGAAAGGATACGCGGTGTGGTCATACGTGCGTACGAGATCGAGCAGGAATCGCGACGCCGACGTCAGCAGCAAGAGAACGAGAAACAGATTTCCCTTCGGCAGCGGCTTGCGATCCAAGAACAACAAGAGGCCGAACAACGCGAAGCCCACCACCGAATCGTAAAGCTGCGCGGGATGGAGGGCCTGCCCGGGATACACCGAGCCGGCGTGGGAATCGGGAGGAAACGTAACTCCCCAGGGAAGATCGGTGGGGGTTCCGAAGCAGCAGCCGGAGAGAAAGCAACCGATGCGGGTGAGACCCAAGCCGAGCGCCATCGACGGCGCAATGGCATCGGCAGCTTTCCACGCATCCACACCGGAACGCTTGAGCCAAATCATGGCTAAGATCGCCGCGGGAACGGCGCCGCCATACATCGTGAGCCCGCCTTCCCAAGTCCGGAACACGTCCGTCCATCGCCCTTGGAATTGATCCCAATGCGCGATCACGTACAGGCCGCGCGCGCCGATGATCGTCACGATGATGATGAGCAGCGAGACGTCGGCGATCTTCTCCGAAGGAATTCCCCGTTGCTCGGCGCGCTTTCCCGCGAGCCAGATCCCGATTGCAAAAGAGAGTGCGAGGAAGAAGCCGTACGAATGAATGATCACGGGGCCCAATTCCAAGAGCCGTGGATGCATCAAACTCTCCGGCGCAGCGCGGCGCCCATCACGAGCCCCAGCGCGGCGAGGGTGGACATCAAGGACGTGCCCCCGTAGGAAAGAATCGGGAGCGGAACGCCGGTCACGGGAACGAGACCCAAAGCCATGCCGATGTTCAAGAACACTTGGAAGGTCAGCATCGATAGGATTCCGACGACGACGAGCCCCGGGAACGGATCACGACTACCGGCGGCGATCCAATAGCCGCGCACCAAGAGAGTCGTGAACAGCGCCACCACGATGATCGTTCCCAAGAAACCGAACTCCTCTCCGACCACGCTGAAGATGAAGTCGGTGTGCCTCGCCGGCAAGAAGGCCAATCCCTTCTGCGTTCCGTCGAGGTAGCCCATGCCGACCAATCCGCCGGAGCCCACCGCCACCTTTGACTGGATGATCTGATATCCGGCCCCGGACGAATAGCGCGTCGGATCGAGAAAGGCAATGAAACGCTGCTGCTGGTAGGGCTCCAGGTGATGCCAGAGGAGCGGGGTGACGATCCCGGCGAAAATCGAGAGCGACCCGTAGATGATCTTGTCGAGTAGCATCGCCTTCGAAAAATAGGCGAGCGCCAAAAGAAAGATCGTGAATGCGATCCAGGAAAGAAGATTCGTGGCGCACAGAACGGAAATCAACGGCGAGCTGCACAAGAGAAGGTATGGAAACGAGACGCCGCTCCAGTACAACATGGGCAAGCAGAATGCGAGATAGACGAGCGCGGTTCCCAAGTCCGGTTCCTTCAGCACCAGCGCCGCCGGAACGAGACAGATGAGCACCGGCACGATCATTCCCCAGATGCTTTCCGTCGGCCGCCGGCGCATCGCCAGAATGCGCGCCAAGAACAACACGGTGGCGAATTTGCCGAACTCGGAAGGTTGAAAACGAAATCCACCGAGCGCGATCCAGCGGCGCGCGCCTCCCGCGGAAGATCCGATCAAGAGAACGGCGATCAAGGTCACGATTGCCACGGCGTACAAACCGGGAGCAATGCGCTCCCAGAGCTCGTGCGGAACCGCGGCGCAAATGCCGAATGCAATGAGACCGATGACCGCGAATACGATTTGTTTCTGCCAAAGATCCGAGCCCGGACCGAGATCTTCTCCGCCTTGGCATGCGGAATAGACGACCGCGATCCCGATGGCCAGAAGCAGGATGAGCGCGATGAAGAAGATGCGATCGAAGTCGTCGCGCCGCCGTCTCATGAGGTCACCTTGGGAAGAGCCGCGGCCTCCACCGGGGGCGTCTCCGTCGGCGGAGCTTTCTTTGCGGCGGGAGGAGGCGGCGTGGGGATGGAATCCGCGCCGCAATAGGCCATGAGTAGGCGCTTCGTGATCGGCACGGCGACGTCGCTGCCGTGCCCTCCGGCCTCGACGATGACGCTGAACGCAATCTTGGGATCCTGCGCGGGTGCATAGCCCATGAACCATGAGTGCGGCTCGCCGTGCGGGTTCTCGGCCGTCCCCGTCTTCCCGGCAGCCATGAATCCTTCGATGCGCGTTCCACGCGCGGTTCCATCGGCAACGACCCGGCGCATCGCTTCCCGGACTCCGAGGAGATCTTCGTGCGGGATGTCCCACACCCGCTCCACGATCGGCGGCGTCGCGACGACTTGGCCGTCGCGGCTCTCGATCGCTTGAACGATGCGCGGCACGTACAGATTTCCATCCGCGGCGATGCAGGTCGCATAGCGCACCATTTGCAACGGGGTCACGAGGTATTCCCCCTGCCCAATCGCGTAATTCAAGACCGCGCCCCTGCCCCATTGGCTCTTGCCGAAGCGCTTGTCGAGCCAAGCCACGGTCGGCACGTTGCCGGATGATTCCTGCGGCAAATCGATTCCGGTGCGCGATCCCAGTCCCACGTCCTTGGCGATGGTCGCAAAGTCGTCGACGCCCAGGCGCTCACCGACTTGATAGAAGAACGTGTCGCAGGAGAGCACCAAAGCGCCTTCGAGATCCAAAGACCCGTGTCCCAATTCTTCCCAGCAGCGGAAATAGCGATTCCCGAATCGATATCCACCGGCGCAGGACACGCGCATTCTTCCGTGCTGGCCGACGATGTGCTTTTCCAGGGCCAGCGCCATGGAAAGCATCTTGAACGTGGAGCCGGGCGCATACGTTGCCTGCACGCAGCGATTCAAGAGCGGCTTGTCGGGATCGTTGTTCAAACGGCGCCAATCCTCGGTGCGAATTCCCGTCGCGAAGAGACGCGGATCGAAGGCCGGCCCCGAGGCGAACACCATCACGCCTCCGTTGGAGACGTCCATCATGCACACCGCACCTCGCCGGCCCACGAGGCACGACTCGGCGATCGCCTGCAAATGAAGATCGAGATGCAAACGCAGCGTGCTTCCGGTGATCGCCGGAACGGGATCACGTCCGCGATAAACTCCGATGATGCGGCCCACCGCATCGACTTCGAGAAAATGCTCTCCGTCCGTTCCCCGCAAGGCGTTGTCGTAGGTCTTCTCGATTCCAGTGCGTCCCAAGAAGTCGCCCGCCTTGAATCCCTTGTCCTTCATGGTGACGAGCTCTTCTTCGGAGATCTCGCCGACGTGTCCCAGAAGATGTCCCGCTTCGCTGCCGTTCGGATAATCGCGAACGTTGCTCACTTCGATGGAAACGCCGGGAAGATCTTCCTCGCGCTCGATCACCTGGGAAACCTGGGCGAAATCCGCATCGCGCCACAGAACGCGAGGAAGATGGCGCGACCCCGTGGCAAGTCGGGCGCGAATCTGCTGTTCGTCGGTCTGCAAGATCTGCGACAAGAGATTGACGCTTTGCTGGCTGGTCAACACTTCGCGCGGAACCGCGACCACTGAAAAGCTCGGCCGGCTGTCGGCCAAGATTCTTCCTTCCCGATCCACGATGGTCCCGCGCTGCGCCGTGACCCATTCGCGGCGGATGTGATTCTTTTCCGACTGGAGGGAATAGAGCTCCTGATTCACGACCTGCAGCGCAAAGAGACGCCCGGCCAGAATCAGTGCGCCGCCGATCGGTACGATCGAGAGCCCGCGCGCTCGCTTGAGGCGCGCCACCTGATTCATCGGTTCAACGGTAGGAATAGCTCGACTCCTTGTCCCACCCGATCAGTTTCTCTGCGGCGCGCATCACCGGCGGCGCCAACAATGCGGTGTAGAACCCGCCGGGAAGCGAGCTGCGAAAAAACATCGCGAACGCGCCGCCCAAATCGCGAGTCTGCAAGAGAATCTCCACCTGATCGCGCAGCGCCGTGGCGACAAGCGCGACGAGCGCGCGTGTCACCCACCCGCGGCGCTCCAGTCGATCGGACATGTGGCCCACAGCGAACGCGATGACGGTATTCGCCAAAGAAGACACCCCGAGCGCGCCGGCCGAGTTCAATCCCACGAACAAGCCGGCCAAGAATCCGACGAAGGCACCTGCCACCGCGCCCTCGAAGAGTGCGACTAAGAGCACCACCAGAAACGGGAAGTCGGGACGCACTCCGAAGATAGCGATCTTCGGCGCGAGCACCGTCTGCAGAACGATTGCCAAGTAGAGACAAACGGCCAGGCGGAGAATTCGTACCAGGGCATTCGTCATTTCCCCCGCCCCTTCCCGGACACTACTGGGTCTCTTCGGCGGGGATGTCTTCGGTCAAGGATTCGAACGGAGAGTTCCCGATCACGACGAAGACTTCCTCCAGGGAAGCGAATGCGCAGGCCGGATCGACCTCGACGCGCGCGGCGCCGCTCTTCGGATCCTCAGAGATCTTGGACACGATGCCCACCGGAATTCCACGCGGATAGACGCCACCCAAACCTGTGGTGACCACTTCGTCGCCCACCTTCGCCTCGGCGCGAAACGGAAGAAAGGAGAGCTCGAGCTTCGATCCCGAATTCCATTCCAGAATTCCCTCCGCGCGCGAGCGCCCGATGCGCGCGGAAACGCGGCAATGGCGCGCGAGCAGCGGGCGAATGAACGCGCTGCGCGGGGCCACGCGGGAGATCTTTCCCACCAGACCATCGGGGGTGATGACGCACAAATCGGTGCGCAGCCCGTCCTGCGATCCCTTGTCGATCTTGAGCTCGCGCCCGGCGCGCGTCGCCTCGTGGGCGATGATGCGCGCTCCGATGAGCCGGTTCGAGCTGGAAGGCCGGATCTCCAGCATCGAGCGAAGACGCTCGTTCTCGAGATCCCCCTCGCGCAGCCGTGCGATCTCGACCGTCGCTTCCGCCAAACGGGCGCGCAGGAAATCGTTCTCTTCGCGCAGCCCCACGAAGCGATCTCCGGTGGTGAGCATCGACTGCACCGGCGTCACCGCCGCGTCGGTGATGCTGCGCGCGACCGTTTCCTTGCGCGAAGAAGAGAGCAGCATGAGCGTGACCGAGATCACGACGAGGAGAATCAGGATGAGAATCTCTGCCCGTCGCGACAGATAGTGGGTCAGCGAGGTCACTTTTCTACCTGCGAACTCTCCGGAGAAGGACTTTCTGGTAGCGCTCGATGTCGTCGAGCACTTTGCCGGCCCCCAAGACCACGCAGGTGAGAGGATCCTCGACCACATTGATCGGCAGATTCGTTTTCTCGCGGAGGTACAGATCGAGACCGCGCAGGAGCGAGCCTCCTCCGGTCATCACGATCCCGCGATCGACGATGTCCGCGGCCAGCTCGGGAGGAGTTCCTTCCAACGTGCGCTTCACTCCGTCCGCGATTTCTTTCACCGGCTCTTCCAGCGCCTTGCGGATTTCGTGCGAGCTGATGCGCACCGTCTTGGGAATTCCCTCGATCAAATCGCGTCCCTTGACTTCGATCTCCACTTCCTCGTCCTTCTCCGTGGTCGGGGCAGCCGACCCGATGGCGATCTTGATCGCCTCGGCAGCCTGCTCTCCGATGAGAAGGTTGTAGCGCTTCTTCACGTGCTGCGCGACCGCTTCGTCCATTTCATCCCCACCCACGTCGATCGAAGTCTGCGCGACCATCCCCGAGAGCGCGATCACGGCAATGTCCGTCGTGCCGCCGCCGATGTCGATCACCATGTTCCCGGAAGGTTTCTCGACGGGAAGCCCCACCCCGATCGCGGCGGCGACCGGCTCCGACACGAGAAACACCTCACGAACACCGGCGTTCTCGGCGGAGTCGCGCACCGAGCGTTCCCCCACTTCATTGATTCCCGAAGGAACGGCGATCACCGTGCGCGGCCGCACGAATGCTCTGCGCTTTTGGGCGCGGGTGATGAGCGAACGCAGCATCGCTTCAGCCACTCCGAAGTCCGCGATCACCCCGTCTTTGAGCGGACGAATCACTTCGATGTCGTGGGGCGCCCGCCCCAGCATCGCCTTCGCTTCGCGCCCGACTGCGATCACCGCGCGCGATCCTTTTTCCACCGCGACGACGGAGGGCTCGTTCAAGACGATGCCCTTCCCCTTGATGTAGACGAGTGAGTTGGCCGTGCCGAGATCGATGGCCATGTCGTTCGAGAGCAGGCTCCAGAATCCCGACATCAGCAATTCCCTTCCGAGAGCCAGGATTGGCAGTGTTGGCTCGATTTTGCCGACATTGGCAGATCTTCCCTGAAAATGACCGAGTCTACTTCTCGATCCCAACCCGATCCAGCGATTTGCAATCCTAGACTCGGACTTCGAGGCCGTCTTTCTGAGGGATCTTCTTCCATTTCACCGGATATTCGCCGGTAAAACAGGCATGACAGATACCGCGGATGGGGAATTTGCGGGAAACGCGCATCATGCCCTCGACCGAGAGGTAGGCCAGCGTGTCCACACCGATGTAGGCGCGGACCTCGTCGACGGAGCGGTCCGCGGCGATCAGCTCGTCGTAGGTGGGCATGTCGATGCCGTAATAGCAGGGGTGGCGAACCGGGGGCGAGCTCACGCGGAAATGGATTTGCGCCGCGCCCGCATCGCGAATGAGCTTCATGAGACTGCGGCTCGTGGTTCCGCGCACGATGGAATCGTCCACCACGACGACGCGCTTTCCTTCGACCGCGCTCTTCACGACGTTGTATTTGAGTCGCACGCCCAAGTCGCGCAAGCCCTGCGACGGGCTGATGAACGTGCGTCCCACGTAGTGATTGCGAATGAGGCCGTGCTCCAAGGGCAAACCGGATTCGCGCGAGAAGCCGAGCGCGGCGGCATTCGAGGAATCGGGAACGGCCATGACGATGTCGGCGTCGGCGGGGGACTCGCGGGCCAGCTCCGCGCCCAGCTCGATGCGGAAATCGTTCACCGGCGCACCGAACACGCGCGAATCGGGACGCGCGAAATAGATCTGCTCGAACACGCACTCGGTGGTTGGAGTCTCCACGCCCACGCGGCGCGATTCGATTCCGCTCGCGGAGATGATCACCATCTCTCCGGGCTCCACTTCACGCACGTACTCGCCGCCCAGAATGTCGATGCCGCAGCTTTCCGAAGCCAGGATCCACGCGCTGCCGAGCTTGCCCATGCAGAGCGGGCGGAAGCCGTTCGGGTCGCGAATGCCGAAGAGCTTCGTCGGCGTCAGGCAGACGAGCGAGTAGGCGCCCTTTACGCGGGAAAGCGCCTGCACGAGCTTGCCCTCGAGATCCGTGGGCTTGGCGCGCGCCAAGAGGTGCACAATGACTTCGCTGTCCACGGTCGACTGGAAAATGGACCCCAAGTGCTCGCATTCCTCGCGCAGCTCGCGCGCATTCACCAAGTTTCCGTTGTGCGCGATCGCAATCTGTCCGTCGCGATACGAAGCGAGAATCGGGGAGAGATTCGCCGGCAGATCCGCGCCGGTCGTGGAGTAGCGGTTGTGACCGATCGCAGCGTTCCCGGGAAGCTGGGCGAGGACGCTATCGGAGTACACCTCGGCGACGAGCCCCCGTCCCTTGTGAACATGAAGGCTCTTTCCGTCGCCGCTGCAAATGCCAGTACCTTCCTGGCCACGATGCTGCAAGGCATAGAGACCGAGATAGGTTAGCCACGACGCTTCGGGATTGCCGAAGACGCCGAACACTGCGCATTTCTCGCGTGCTTCGTCGATCATCCTGAGGTCATTACCTCCATTTGAACGTCTTGAGCGTGCACGTTCGCCAGAATGCCCCCCTGTGGCCCGGCGATCTTGGTCCCGATGCGCCCGGCGAGGGCCGCGTCCTTCGTTTCCAGGTCGAGAAACCAGATTACCGAGCGGCGCACCTCGCGCACAGCGGTAAGTCCCCGCCGTTCCCGGGCGGCCCGCAGCACCGACGAAGCTCGGGCATCCACGCGGTCGGTCACCGTGACATAAAGCCGCGTGCCCTGGGCCGGCGGCCGCCGCCATCCTTCCAGAGTGTAGCGGTGCACGTTCGGGTTCACGATGAGCGTCGACTCATCCAGGATGCGCTTGGCATCGCTCTCCGGGGACGTCCCCTCGATCTCGAACGTCCACAGCTCCGCGCGATCCACGCGCCGGATCTCGGGATACTTCTCCTGCAGCAGATCCTCCGCGGCGATGCGCACCAGATCCTGTGTCTTGCGCTTCACGAGTGCTTCAATCTTCACGTCGAAGTTCCTTCGGAGTCTTTGCATTGGGATTCACCGGTTCGCCTCCGCGGAGCGCCGGTGCCTCACGGCTCAAGATGCGTTCCTCGGCGCGGCAGCGGCTCGCCCATTGTCTGGATTTCCGGGGTCTCTCGTCTCCACTGCAGGTCCTCGCGCGCTTCCATTACCGGCGCGCTGCGGTACACAGTTCGCCTCGAGACCCCGGAAATCCGGACGGCGACCGCCGCTGCGCCTCCGGTACTCATTTCGCCGAGAGACCCCGGACTGCTCCTGCGGCGAACCGGCGAAGGAAACATGCAAGTTTCCGATGGAGGTGATCGACGTAAGCTCGAATGCACTCGTGATTCGCACGATTTCATCGCGTACCCACCGCATTTCCGCGCAGCATGCGCGCGAATCGCTCGAAGAACACGCGGCCCGGTCCCGGCTCATCCACCCAATCGCTTTGCGGCAATCGCGCGAGACGGCGCTTGCGCTCGCTCCATTCGCCGCCGACGTCCGGTGGAACTTGCCAGATCCAATTCGCGCGCTCCGGATGGGGCATGATCGCGATCACGTTTCCGGCGACGTTCGTCATCGCTGCCGCATTGTCCCAGGCGCCGTTCGGATTCACCGGCCAACCCGGCACAGCGCGTCCCGATTCATCGCAGTAGCGCGCCTGGATCAAACCAGCGTCCAAGATGCGCTGGCGCGTGGCTTCGTCTTGGCAAACGAAACGCCCTTCGGCATGCGCGAACGGCAGCGGCGCGGGATGCTCGAACAACTCCCCCTGCAGCCAGCGCCATCCACACAAGTAACCGACATGGCGTCCGGAATCGTTCAGCGCGAGCGCCATCTCCACGTGACCGGGACGAAACCCGGGAATGAGCCCCGCTTCCAAGAGAACTTGCGCGCCGTTGCAAATGCCCGCGATCGGCTTGCCCTCTTCCGCGGCGCGCGCAATGGTCTCCATCGCCGGGTGGCGCGCAGCGAAAGCGCCAGCGCGAATACGATCTTCGTAGGAAAATCCGCCGGGAAGAATGTAGGCGTCGTATCCGCGCAAGCGTTCCGCACCTTCATTCGAGCGCACGATCTCCGCGGGAACGCCCACCGAGTCAAGCGCCCGCACTGTCTCGTGCTCGCAATTCATTCCCGGAAACAGGATCACAGCAGCTTTCACGCCGGCTCCTCACTTCCCGAATGCGGATTCATTCGATCGCCTCGGCGAAAGATTCTCCCCACGCGACGGCGAGCTCCGCAGCATCCCATTCGAGCGTCGCGCCGGGCGTCCGGATGGAAAGCCGCTTCTCGCGCGTCACGCGGCCCAACACGATGTGCGGGATTTGCTCGAGCGCTGCGGGAAGCGGGCCGTCCCCCGCCACCTCCAAAAGATACCCGCCATATTCTGCGAAGAGGAGCGCGAGGTCTTGGCCGGGAGCACCGGGTGTCGCCGCCGGTGACTTCGCGTCGCCGGCCAGGGACCCCAGATCGAGATCAAGCCCCAGCTCCACGCGGCCGCGCGCGCCCAGCATCATTTCCACGGCGGTGACGAAGATTCCGCCCATCGACACGTCGTGCGCTGCAAAGAGCAAGCGCGATTCCGCAAGCTGCAAGACGGATCGCGCCAGACGATGCTCGAGTGCGAGGTCGGCTTGCGGAAGGCGGCCGCGATCGGCCTGCTTCAAAACGTTCGCGACCTCGGAAGCGCCCAATCCTCCGTCGAACTTGCCGGCGAACACGAGGCGATTGCCGGCGCGCGACAGTTTCAGGCCGACTGCGGTCGAGACTTCGGGAAGAACAGCCAAGCAACACACGATCGGAGAAGGCGGAACGCCGCGCCCGCTCGACGATTCGTTGTAGAGGCTCACGTTTCCGGAGATGAAGGGCAGCGGCACATCGCCTTCGAGCTCGATCGTGCCGAGGGCCCGTGCCGCATCAGCGATTCCGCGCACCGCGTCGGTCAAATCGCGAAACACTTCCGGCTTTTCCGGATTGCCGAAGTTCAGGCAGTCGGTCAGTGCGCGCGGCCGGGCGCCGGTGGCGACGACGTTGCGCACCGATTCGACGACGGCCCATACGCCTCCCCAATATGCATCGCGCTCTCCGATGCGCGGGTTCCCGTCGACGGACAGCGCGACGCCGATCGTGGAGCCGGGCACGGGACAGGAGATGCCGGCGTCTGCTTCGCCGGGACGGAAAAACGTTCCGCCGCGCACTTCTTGATCGTAGTGCGAGAACAACTCACGCTTGGAGGCGATGTTCACCGACGAAAGAACACGAAGCGCGAGCGCATGGAGATCGCCCTCGAACTTCACGGGATCGGCGGCGGCGGCCGAGCGCGGCGGCGCTGCGGTGCGCTTGGCGATGACGCCGGCGGTGATGTCCGCGGTCGCGGCTTCCGCGACGACTTGTCCATGGTGCAAGACGCGCATGACCGGCTCATCCGGAAGGAATCGACCGATCACCGAAGCGCGCGCGCCGCGCGACACGCGGCCCAGCTCATACATTTCATTGTAAATACGCAGCACTTCGGGAACGAACGAGCGCGGCACCGCCCACCCGAAACGCTCCTGCGTTTCGCTGCAAGCGATGACTTCCGGCGCCAATCCTTCTTCGAGAACGTGCACGTCGTCGAGGCGCACTTCCACGCCCACGCCGCCGGCATCGGCCATCTCCGAAGCGACGCAGGCGATTCCGCCCGCGCCCAAATCCTTGAAGCCCACTTCCACCTTGCGCTCATGCGCCAAGTCGGCGACGGCCAGCGAAGCGTTGCGTAGAACGCGCTTCAAGAACGGATCGGGAACTTGCACCGCCGAGCGTTGATCTTCTTCGGAATCCAAAATCTTGGAAGCCATCGCGGCGCCGCCAAAGCCGGACGCATCGGTGCCCTTGCCGACCAGCACGAGATCGTACGGTTCATTCCGAGCCGCGGCCGGCACCCGCGAATGGATCAATTGATCGGCGCGCATCACGCCGGCGGCGATGACATTGACCAAACAATTGTCGTCGTAGCCGGGATGAAAGAACGTCTCGCCGCCCAAGTTCGGCACGCCCAAAGGATTTCCGTATCCCGCGATTCCGTCGACGACGCCGGAGAGAATCTCGCGGCAGCGCTCGCCATGGGGACCTTCCAGATCGCCGAAGCGCAGCGAATCCAAAACACCGAACACGTCCGCGCCCATGCAGTACACGTCGCGCACGATTCCGCCGATGCCGGTGGCCGCACCTTCATAGGGGACGATTTGGCTCGGATGATTGTGACTCTCGTGTCCCAAGACCGCGGCATAGCGCACGCCTTGGTGTTCGCCGATCTCCACCACACCCGCATCTTCCGAAGGACCCAGGATCACGAACGGACTTTGCGTCGGGAGATACTTCTTCAGGAGCGGGCGGCTCGATTTGTACGAGCAATGTTCCGACCACATCGTATTGAAGAGGTGCGCTTCCAAGACGGTGGGATCGCGCCCCAAAAGGCGCGCCAAGTCGCGCGCTTCCTCCACCGTGAAGCCCAAGCCGTGCGCCTCGATCGCGGCGTTCACGTCGGCGTCGCTTCCGGAGGTGAAGGGAAGACTCCCTTGTCGAATGCCGGCATCAACGGGCAAGGACGTTCTCCCGAGCTTTGGCGTGATCCAGGGACAAGCGCTCGAACACGCGGTCCACGTTGCGCAGCGAGCGCTCGAGCGAAAGCGCCTCGTCGATGGAGCGCGCGTTCAAGGTCGATGTGATCTCGGAATCCTTCAGCACGGCATCGCGAAACGAAATGCCCTCGTCCCACACCGCGGCACCGGCGCGCTGCACGGCGCGATAGGCCGCACCGCGCGTCATCCCGGCGCGAATCAAGTCGAGCAGCAGATTCTGCGAGAACACCATCCCGCGCATCTTGTCCAAGTTCGCGCGCATGTTCTCGGGGAACACTTGCATGCCCTTCACCACCTGCGTCGTCTTCGCCAGGATGTAATCGAGAAGCATCGCGCCGTCGGGAAGGATCACGCGCTCCGCCGAGCTGTGGGAGATGTCGCGCTCGTGCCACAGCGCCACGTTCTCGAGCGCCACGGTCAGATTCCCGCGCAGCACGCGCGCCAATCCGCAGATGCGCTCGCTCACGATCGGATTGCGTTTGTGCGGCATGGACGACGAGCCGGTCTGCTTCTGCCCGAAGTGCTCTTGAACTTCACGCACTTCGGTGCGATGGAGATGGCGCACCTCGAGCGCGATCTTCTCCAAAGTTGCCCCGGTGACGGCGAGCGCGAAAGCGAACTCGGCGTGGCGGTCGCGCTGCAGGATTTGCGTCGAGATCGGCGCCGGCTTCAGTCCCAGCTTGCGGCACGCCACCGCTTCGATCTCCGGATCCAAATGCGCGAACGTCCCCACGGCACCGGAAGTCTTGCCCACCGAGATCGTCTCGACCGCGCGGAGCATGCGCTCGCGATCGCGTCCTAATTCCGCCCAGAACACGGCGAGCTTCAACCCGAACGTGGTCGGCTCGGCGTGCACGCCGTGCGTGCGCCCGACCATCGGGGTGTGCTTGTGCTCGAGCGCGCGCGCCGCCAACGCTTCGCGCAGCTCGTCGATCCCGCGCACGAGCCTCTCCCCCGCTTCCTTCAGCACGATGGCCCACCCGGTATCGACGACGTCAGAGCTGGTTACGCCCAGGTGCACCCAACGCGCCGCCTCCCCCGCGGTCTCGGAAACATTGCGCAGGAATGCGACGACGTCGTGCTCGGTTTCTTTCTCGATCTCCGCAATGCGCGCCGCATCGACGCGGGCGCGCTCCCGCACCACGGCAACGTCCGCTGCGGGAACTTCGCCGCGCTCGGCCAGCGCCTCCAAGATCGCGATCTCGATGGCGAGCCAGACTTCGAACTTGCGTTGATCGGAGAAAAGAGCCCGCATCTCCGGGCGGCTGTAGCGCTCGATCATCCCTTTCTCTCGACGAGGTGCAGGGTCGTCGTGGTGGGCGCCGCGCTTCCTCGTTGGATCACGACGTCGACGACATCGCCGGCCATCATCCCATAGAGCGCCCGCTTCGCGTCGTCGAAATCGCTGATGACATCGTTGCCGATCTTGCGAATCACGTCGCCGCGCTCAATTCCCGCTTTGTCGGCTGGGCTGCCCTTGTCGACGTTGGCGACGATGACGCCGGCATTCGTTTCCAGATCGAGCGACTCGGCCAGCGAAGCCGGGATTTCCTGCACGTGCACCCCGACCCACACCTCGCGCAGCCCTCCGTGCTCTTTGATCTCAGTCATCACGCGCGAAACCGTATTCATCGGAATGGCGAAGCCGATACCCTGGCTTCCCCCGGAGCGCGACAAGATGAATGTATTGATGCCGATGACCTCGCCCAACGCATTCACCAAGGGACCGCCGGAATTCCCCGGATTGATCGCGGCGTCGGTTTGAATCATGTCTTTGTAGATCGTGATCTGGTTCATCTCCACTTGCACGTCGCGCGATTTCGCGCTGACCACTCCGACGGTAACGGTCGGCTGCGAGTCGTCCAGGAGATATCCGAACGGATTCCCGATCGCGATGACCCATTCGCCGATGAGCAAGTCGCTGGAATCTCCGAGCGGAGCCGCCGGGACTTTCTGTCCACCGGTATCCAGCTTGAGCACGGCGAGATCATAGAGCTCCGTCCCCCCCAGATAGGTCGCGCCCAGCTCGCGTCCGTCGGGCAGCGTGATCTTGATGACCTGCGCGTTTTTCACCACATGATAGTTCGTGATCACCGTTCCGTCGGGATCGACGATGACTCCCGAGCCCAAACCTTGCACGCGCTGCCAATACCGCCGGCGCATTTGCCGGAAGGGGAAAAAGAATTCTTCCTGCGGGAACACCGGCCCTTCCACCAGCTGCGCGCGCAACACCGACACGGTCACGACCGCCGGCTCCACGCGCTCGGCCGCCAACACGATGGCGTTGCGCCGTCCGCGATCGATTTCGGCGAGCGTGGTGTCGCGAGCTTCTTGCGATTGCGGTTTCGAATCGGACGAAGAATCGACCGCGCCCGCATCTCTCCCCTGGCAGGCGCCGGACAGCGCGCCCAAGCCGATCAGAACGGCGAGGACGCGCGCTTTTCGTTCATACGACAAGTTCGAGCACCGCCCTGGAGAGTGCCGGATGCGACACTAAATCTTCGCTCCTGTGGTGGCCCAATCCTTCAAGAACTGCTCGATGCCTTTGTCGGTCAGCGGATGGTTGAACATCATGTCCAAAACCTTGGCCGGCATCGTGGCGATCTGAGCTCCCGCGCTGGCACACTCGATCACGTGCACCGGATGGCGCAGGGACGCGGCCAACACCTCGCACTCGATTCCATAATTGTTGAAGATCGTGACCGTATCGCGCACCACTTCCACGCCGAACGCGCTGATGTCGTCCAGGCGGCCGACGAACGGGCTCACGTACTTCGCTCCCGCCTTGGCCGCGATGAGCGCCTGATTCGGCGTAAAAATGAGCGTCACGTTCGTGGGAATGCCCTCTTCCGTCAAAGCGTGAACGGTCTTCATTCCCTCGCGGGTCATCGGAATCTTCACGATGATGTTTTCGTGAATGCGGTACAGCTTCTTTCCTTCTTCGAGCATCTCCTGGTGGGTCTCGCCGGTCACTTCCGCATTGACGGGGCCGTCCACGATGTCGCAGATGACCTTCAAGACTTCGCGGAAATCGCCGCGATTCTTTTCTTTCGCCAAGAGCGTCGGATTCGTGGTGATGCCGTTGATGATTCCCATATCGACGAACTGGCGAATCTCGTCGATGTTGGCGGTATCGAGAAAGAATTTCATCGTCTCCCCTCCCTTGCTCATGGACTCGGATCCGGATAGTCCACTCCGGCGAGAGTGAGCCCGCGCGCGGCAAGCGGAGCACCCGCGACGCCTCGGTTTCTCGCTGCGAGGACTTCGTCGATCCACTCGGGGGGACGTCTCCCGCGAGCCACCTCGAGGAGGACCCCCACCAGGGTCCGAACCATCTTACGAAGAAATCGATTGGCAGACACCTGGAGGATCACGAGGCTCCCAAGTGTCGAAACATCGAGGGTTTCCAGACGGCAGACGGTGGAGTCCCCAGGCTCCGAGGGAGACCCGATGCTGGCAAAGTCCCGGGTCCCCAAGAATCGCTGGGCCGCCTCTTTCATGAGATCCAGGTCGATCGGCCCCCGAACCGAGAGCGCCGCGCGCCGCAGTGTTGCGGTCTTCCCGCGATACATTCGATAGACGTAGTGGCGGCGAATGGCGGTGAAGCGCGCGTTGAATCCGGAAGGCATGCGCTCGGCGCGGCGCACGACGATGTCGGGCGGAAGAATCGCGTTGAGCTTGGTGTGGACGAACAAATCCTCCAACGGAGGATCGCTCGCGTGCGCGAGGAACGACGCCACTTGTCCTTCCGCATGCACGCCGGCGTCGGTGCGCCCTGCTCCGGCGATGCGCAGCTCGCGATGCAGCAGAATGCCGAGCGCCCGTTCCATTTCCACTTGCACGGTGCGCACGCCCGGCTGCGCTTGCCAGCCGGAGAAATCCGTTCCGTCATATTCGAGGGTGAGCTTCCAGACGTGTTCGCTCAAAGGCGCACGAGACTCACGGCCAAGAGCATCAAGATCCCGGTGATGACCAGCGCATCCCGCCGCGCGAAGAGGAGCGGCTCCATCTGCGTGCGCACGACACCGGGACGATAGCCGCGCGCGGTCATCGCCATGGCGAGCGTGTCGGCGCGGCGCAAGCAGCTCGCGAACAGCGGGACAGCCAGCGGCAGGAGGGCGCGCGCCCGCGCCAGAAGATCTCCCTCGAAGCGCGCGCCGCGCGCGCGCTGCGCGTTCACGATACGCTCGGCTTCTTCCATCACCGTCGGGAGGAAACGCAACGCCAGCGTCAATACGAGCGTGAGATCGCGCACCGGAATGCGCACGTACTCGAGAAAACCGAAGAGCCGGCCCAAGCCGTCGGCCAAGCGCAGCGGCTCGGTGGTGAACATGAGCAGCGTGACCGAGAGCACCATTCCGAGAAGCCGCATCACCATGTGGACGCCGACTTCCGCTCCTTCGGTGAAGCCGCCCAAATGCCGCGGTCCGGCCCACAGCATTTGATAAAGAAACGTGATCGCGAAAACCCAGATCAAAGATCGCAGACTCGACACCAAGAGGCGGCCGGGAATGCGCGCCAAGCCGCACGCCGCCGCCAACAAGATGACCGCGAAGAATGCAGTGCGCGGCGGGGTCGCGAACAGCACGACCAAAATGGCGGCGAAGGCGATCAGCTTCGTACGCGGATCCAGGCGATGGATGGGAGTGTCCAGGGGGACGAATCGCCCCATGGCGAGATCGCGCCGGAAAGAGAAGCGCATGCGCGCACGCTATCATTCGAAATGGGCAAGGTCAAATCGAGCAGGCACATGTCTTGGGCGATGGTATAAACAAGCGATGGTTTCATTCTCGCTGTCCAGCGCGACATCGCTCAAGGGCTTGAATTCTGCGCCGCATCGATGGCTCTGGGCGATCGTTCTCTGCGGACTCCTTCTGCGACTCGCCGCATTCGCCCTCATTCTTCCAACTCCCCCGGTCGAGGAAGAGGCGATCTACTCCTTTCAAGCGATTCTTGGGGATCGCGCCCTCGTGCCCCCGGCGGATGATCAGCGCGCTCCGGCAACCGCATTCTTCTACAAGCTTCTCGTTCGCTGCTTCGGCCCGAAGTTGCCGGTGCTGCGCTTGGGGAATCTCGTTTTCGGCACGCTCTTTCTCCTCGTCTTCTACTTTTGGTGTCGAAGGATCGCGGTTCCGAAGATTGCCATCGGCGCCGTCTTTCTCGCGGCCATTCATCCTGAGCTGGTGTTCTACAGCGTCTCCCTCTGGAGCGAGTCCCTCTACCTTCTCGTCGCGTACGCGGCGTTTCTCCTGTATTTGCGGTGGGAAGAAAACATTTCGCTTCGCAGCGCAGCTCTATTGGGCGTGATGTTCGGGGCTGTCGCGCTGGTGCGCGAGATCGGGATCTTCCTCGCCATCGCGATCTTCTTCAGTTGGATTACGAGGAGCCGCTTCTCGGCCACAGCGAGTGCGCGCGCCGTCGTCTTTCTCGCCGCCTTCGCACTCACGATTCTCCCCTGGTCGTTGGAGATTTCGCGACGCAGCGGGCAGATCGTGCTCATCAATTGGATGAACGAGCGCCGTCTGTACGTGGGCAATGTGCAGTTTCCCGGAATTGATCCGGGAGGCGCACTGGCGCCGCGCCATGGCGTCGGACTCGATTCCTATTGGAAGCTCTCGAAGAAACCCGCCGAGCGCCGCCGACTCGCGGGGCAAGCGGTCATCGAATCCATTCGCGAACAGCTCCCGTGGTGGCCTCTCGAGAAAGTCCGCG
>Ga0111539_10002437_pt1 | contig 24741 bp, 25 predicted proteins | sample RhiMethybrSRZTD1_FD_79667 | JGI IMG/M metagenome (GOLD analysis project Ga0111539, IMG submission 79667) | Populus rhizosphere microbial communities from Tennessee, USA - Rhizosphere MetaG P. TD hybrid SRZTD1 (version 2) (version 2) | ecosystem: Host-associated > Plants > Roots > Rhizosphere >...
ACTGAAGCGCTCCACCGTTGAAAGGCGGTCCAATCTGCTATCTCGGATTTCGGGCTTTGAGATGCAGGATTCGTCCGATTTCCAATCCCTACCGGATGGCGCCGCGCTCTACGCCGCAATTCCCCAGTTGTCGCAATTCTCCAGTTGTCGCAATTCCCCAGTTGTCGCAATTCCCCAGTTTGACAGTACGGCCCACATGCGTTATCAGCTCTCGTCATGCGTATGCGACTACTCACCCTTTCCCTTGTCGTCTCGGCGGCCTGTTTCCTGGCCGCGGGCCAGACAGCAAACACCGACGAAGCGCGCTTGTTGGCCGGTTCGATCGACATTCACGTGCACAGCGACCCCGACGATCGGCCTCGATCCATCGATGCGATCGACGTCGCAAAGCTCGCGCGCAGCCGCGGAATGCGCGCGATTGTTTTGAAGAACCACTACGACCCCACAGGGCCTCTCGCCTACATCGTGAGGAAAGAAGTACCCGGAATTGAAGTCTTCGGCGGCGTGGATCTGAATCTGACGGTGGGAGGAATCAATCCCGCTGCTGTCGAACATATGACAAAGGTTTCGGGGGGCTGGGGCCGCTTCGTGTGGATGCCCACATTCGACGCCGAGAATCAGGTGAAGTATTCGAAGGAAAGCCGGCCCTTTGTGAGCGTTGTGCGGAATGGTGCGCTCCTGCCGGAAGTGAAGCAGGTGATAACCCTCATCGCGAAAAATAATCTCGTGCTCGCTACAGGGCATTCGTCACCTGAAGAAGGCCTCCTGTTACTTCGCGAAGGCCGAGCACAGGGTGTAGGGCGCATGGTCGTGACTCACGCGTTGATGGCGCCTGTGCTCATGAATGTGTCTCAGATGCAGGAAGCTGCCAAACTTGGCGCCTTAATAGAGTTTGTCGGCGGCGCGATAACCGGTGCGGGCGCGGCAGAACGGCTGGATCAGTTTGCAGACGCGATCCGCAAGATAGGACCGGAATCGTGCATTCTTTCTTCGGACCTCGGCCAGAGAGGAAATGCTCTTCCACCTGACGGCTTTGGCGCGTTTCTCGTTGCGATGAAAGCAAGAGGATTTACCGAGCAGGAGATCGCTCGAATGTCGAAACTGAATCCGGCGAAACTTCTTGGCTTAAACTGAAGTGTCTGAATCCCACGAGAGGAAAGGATGGTCTATGAACTACGTCGATGGTTACGTCCTGCCTGTGCCAAAGAAGAATCTGGAGATCTACCGCAAGATGGCGCAAAAGGCCGCAAAGGTGTGGCGAGATCATGGAGCCCTCGAATACCGCGAGTGCGTCGGAGAAGATCTGAAAGCGAAAATGGGAACACCGTTCCTGCGCGCCATCAAGACGAAACCGAATGAAACTGTCGTCTTTGCATGGGTCGTTTTCAAATCTCGAGCGCATCGCGATAAGGTCAATGCAAAGGTCATGAAAGATCCTCGCCTTGCGGAAATGATGAATGACAAGAATATGCCCTTTGACGTGAAGCGGATGAGCTACGGGGGTTTCAAGATAATGGTGGCTGCCTGAGTCTAACCGCGGGTTCGCAGACTGAATCCGTATTAGTCCACGCAACCCGCGGTCAACGCATCAGGTCGCCGAACGTTCCGATCGCATGCACAACCCTTCCTCCGACGAACGTCAGGACCGATTCAATCCTTCTGATTCGATCATCAGGCACCGTAAGGTAGTCGTCGCTTAACACCGCAAGGTCGGCATATTTCCCTGCCACAAACGATCCCACCTGTTGCTCATCGAAAGAAAACCAGGCTGCACCTTCCGTGTACAAACGCAGGGCCTCGACGCGCGAAATCTGTTGTCCATCGTTGGTCAAAATGCCGGCGACGTTTCGCCCTGTGGTCATGTAAAACAACGATGCCCACGGATCCAGAGCAGAGACGTTCGTCGAGTCCGTCCCGACGCCGGCGTGAATGCCGGAATCCACAATACGACGAAACGGCGGGCCACCCCCGTTTCCTAAATACGTCCACGTCTGTGCGCTTGCACCTGCACCCAGTTCCATCAATTCCTTCAGTCTGGGCGCATCGATGCTCAGCAGGTGAATGAGAGACCAGCGAAGGCCCGCGAACGGATAGTCTTTCGCGATGGAGCGAAACGCAGCGAGATGAAAGTCGTTTTCGGCCAGCGTGATGGAATGCTGCTGCAACAACCAACCGCCTTTGGCGATGACGCGGGCGGTGGGTTCGAAACCGGCAGACATCGTATCCATGCCTCCGATTCTCTCGCCGAAACCCGCCACACGAAAAAGATCGTCACCCACGGCTCGTCCCGCCTGGTTGAAATTGTTGGCGATACGTGTTTCGGCATCCTGTGGCGAATCTGCGGGAAACAGCGGGCGCATCCGAACCGTCAGCTTGTCCTGCCGCCACAATCGCAACGCATATTCCTGATCGGCGAGATTGCCCGCGTTGATCACGCCGGTCAAACCGAGACTATTCGCGTGAGAATTCAATTCCGATGTTCCGCGCAACCTGTCATCCGGAGTCTGCAGAGTTTGGAGCGCATTGACTGCTGCGACGGCCGAACTCACAACGCCGCTGGTTTCATCGACGGGGACCCCTTTGCCGGTGAAAAACGTTCGGCCCAGACTATTCGTGATGGCGCCGGTTCCTCCGCCAGTGCCCGAAATGTACACGGGATGCCTTGGCGAGGCCGCGTCTAACTCAGCCCTCGTCGGTCGCCGCGCTTCGGCGAATTGGGTGTGGTTCCACCCGCCGATACACGTAATGAATTGCCCCGGAGGTACCGATTGCGCTCGACGCGAAATCGCTTCCTGTAGTTCGGCAATAGAGAAACATCGCTCAACCCTGCGCGCCTCATATCCAGGATTGACGCCGGCGCGAGTGTAGTGCACGTGGGCATCGAAAAGTCCCGGTATCACCGTGCGGCCGCCGACGTCGATCGTCCGACCACCAGGAACAGAGGCGGGCCCCACACTCAGGATGCGCCCGTTCTTGATCGTCAGGGTCGAACCGACCACGCCCCGGCCATCCACGAACTTGCCGTTGACCAGAACAAGATCGGGAACCGCCGCCTGAAAGAACACGGACACGACTCCACGGCTCGGCAGAAGTAAGCCGCCAGCCAGTCCGCCCTTTAGAAACTCACGCCGTGGGATCATCAATATTTGCCGACAGCATAGACGAATTACGCGAGTTTGATCCGTGTAATCCGTTACATCCGCGTAATCCGCGGTTAAGATACTACCGGTCTTTCAAACCACATTCGGGAGTCGAACATGAAGCCAGCACTGCTATTGATCGGCACGCTACTTTTCGGAACGTCCTTCCTGGTCGGTCAGGCGCGAGACACCGTCGCTATGATGCGCACGCGCTACAACACCGCCAGGAACAGTGCCCGCCCGCAAGGCGAGCTTAAGCAAAAGCTCGATGCGATCGATCAACAACTCGCACAGGCCATCCGGCTCGGCAAGACCGGCGAAGCGCGTCGGCTATACGCCCAGGGCACCGCGCTGGCTTCGGGCAGAGGGTGGACGCCGGAAAACGAGTTCACCAGCTCACTGGCATTGCGGACCGAGCGCGTGTTCGTTGGGCCCGAAAAACCGATGGAGTTGAGGCTGGAGCAAATTTACTCCCCGCTTGTCGAACTCAACAGTCCTCTGACGGTGCGTGTGACCGTGGAACGGCCAGGCGGCAGAGGCGCCAACAGCCAACCGGCCGCGAAGCTGAAGGATGGAGGCGCTTTCAGTAATGTCGGACGCGACCTCATCGATGAGCCACTACGGTTCGATCTGGATCTGTCGGGACTTGAAAACGGTCGCGTCAACATCCGCGCCGAAGTACAGGAGTCCAATCGGCTCCTGGGTTCCGTCACACTTCCGGTTGAGGTCTTTCGGGGACTGGACGAACGACTACGACGACTGGAGTCCTCCAACAACGCGGATGTCCTGTATCCGGTCGACTATATCCGCAACGTCAACCGGGGACGTATTCCCATGGGCCAATTCAACCTCGAGCGAGAACTCACTCAGGCCGAAGGCGCGCTTGCCAGCCTGAATGCGGGAAAAGATCCGTTTGCAGGCAAAACCGGGGATTTCAAGCGTCATTACCTTTTCAAGGAAGCCGGCGAAATCATGCCGTACCGCGTCTATGTACCCACGTCTTACAAAGCGGAACGCGCTTATCCACTGATTCTTGCTCTTCATGGGAATGGACTGACTGAAGACTATTTCTTTGGTCTCGACGTGCCGAAACTTGCAGAAGAACGCGGATACATTGTCGCTGCACCGCTCGGCTACAGAGTGGATGGCGGATACGGGCGAAACAACGCCAACCGATCGGCCGAAGAGCTGCCAAAGCTGGAGTTGAGTGAGAAAGACGTCATGAACGTTCTTGAGCTAATGAAGCGGGATTACAAGATTGATCCCGATCGGATCTACGTCACCGGACACTCCATGGGCGGTGGCGGCGCCTGGTACCTCGCCCCACGATATCCTCAGATCTGGGCCGGGATCGGCTCGTTCGCGGGTGGCGGAGATCCTGCAACAGTGTCGGGCATGAAGCATATCGCTCAATTCGTCGTACACGGAGACGCCGACAATACGGCCTCGGTCGAGCAGTCTCGAAGGATGGTCGAAGAACTAAAACGCCAGGGTGTTGTCCACGAATATGTCGAAGTGCCCGGCGGAACTCATGGCGGCGTCGTCGCCCCGAATTTACGGGCGATGTTTGATTTCTTCGATAAGCATAAGAGATCGCCGATGCAGCGGTGATCTCGTCGCGAGAAATCTTCAAACCAGGCGATGCTGTTCTTCGGCGCAGACCCTTGCGAATTTCGCGCCGAACAGGAAAACCAGAGAGCAGTAGTACAACCACGCCAGCAGAACCATCAGCGATCCCGCGGCCCCGTAGACTGAACTGAAACTGCTCTGGAAGACATAGAGAGCAACAACCCATCGTCCAAGAACGAAGAGCAGCGATGCGACGATCGAAGCTGCCGCCGCGTCAGCCCACGCGACCCTGGTGCTCGGCAGAAGTTTGTAACTCAAACAATAGATCACGCCAATGATGATGAAAGACAATCCGTTGTCTACCCAGCGCCACAAGCTCGCCATCGCCGGCAGCAACGCGTTCACATATTGTCGATAGGACGATAAATCAGAGTTCAACACCACAGAGATTTGCAGAAAGATACCCATACCGACGCCGAAGACCAGCGTCCAGAGCCTGTGCAACAGGGCCGACTTCCTTGTCTTCGATCGTCTTAGATTCCACATCCTGTCTACGGCACGCTGCAACTCATAGGTGAATGCGGACGCACCGACGATCATCATGAGAATCGCAAAAACCGTGTGGCCAACAGCCCTTCCCCGGGCGAAACCGGCATTGACTACGCCTCTCGCAATCAACTCCGCGGCCTGCGGACTGACGAAGTCGGCGAACTGTATTCGAACTTGCTCTATCGTGTCGCCCTGGTGAAACAACGCAACCAGAAACGTCATGATGACCAGCAGCGGCGCGATCGAGAAGACCGCGCAGTACGACAGCGCAGCGCTCTTATCGAAAGCTCCATCGTGGAACCACCCTTTTACTGTTTTCTTCAGAAGCCCGCCGATATGAACCATGAGGGATTATAAGAACGAATGGGTCGAACTCGTAGGGTCTCAACTTGCGAATGCCTGCGGTATGCGGGTTACTCGGAGACTTTCCAACTCAAGATGCTGAAGGAGGCGTTCACAGTTTCGGGGGGCACTCCATCGCGGTCCACGATGAAGGTCCAGCTTTTGTTTGAAGGAATCACATGGGTCAGCGGTGGACGCTGCCGATCCAATTCGATCTGCCAGCCTTCTGAATTGAAGCAATACATTTCATAGCGGACACCCTGAATAGACCTGGCCGTATTGTTTCGGACAGTGACTTTCCATCCCTTTTCGGTCCGCTCATTTCCGATCACTTCGACGGCCTGGCCCGTATCGATCGACTCCTCGTTCCCGAGCTTGCTCCCCTGCAGTTCCAACGAACGGAGGTCCGCTACTTTCAACAGGGCTTGCGCGCTCGGAAATTCGACCGCGGTCGACGGGATACGACGCAGGTGACGGCGCGCCAGGGCGAGAGATTGCTCGGTAATCGGATTCTCGAAAATCAGCTTGCTGGCTCGGGCCAGATGCTCGATCGGCGGCATTCCGACAAGGGCTCTCTGATCCGAGTCGAATACTGTCTGGAAACTCTCAAAAACTCCCTTGGGTTCCTGCACCATTTCTTTGATGTTGCGAGGCAGGCTTGCAAAGATCCCGAATCCGCCGGCCGGGAGCAGGAGCAAATAGATCAGCACGCTGGCCGACATCCCTTCATTCACACTCTCCCGCACCATGACGTAGAGCACCGTCAATCCGAAAAAGGCAATATCAGTGGTCCAGAGAGACGCTGGAGGAACGCCATAGGATGCGCCAACGACAAAGATCGCCCGCGCCAGGAAAAACCATATGACCAACACCTTGATCGAGACGATCACTGGAGACCGACTGGCTCTGCCCGGGTTATTCCAGGTCGTCATGACGTCAGGCTAAGTCGGGGTCATCCCTCCTACAAGTTTGAAAGGTTACAAGGAATGGCAGGTATTACCGGAGAATCGGCAAACGACGCGGTAACCAAACCCGTGTCCCCGAAACCACAGCTCGCGCGCCTGAAGTCTGGTACGAAAATCTGAAACCGCACGAATCCTGCATCTGAAAGCCCGAACTCACTTCCAAACGATGAAACCTTGCGCGGTGCCGGTACCAGCTTCCGTGCGATAGCACGGAACGTAATCGATCAGTTTTCCACCAAGGGAGGTTTGAAAAAGACAGCCCGAAGCGGAAACCCAGTTGAGCAATTCCGAAGTGCCATCTTTCATGTAGTTCGGCGGGATTGCCTGGAGATACTCGGCGTTTCGCGTCTGGATCGCGTGAATCAGGCCCTCATCGAACTCTTCGTTAATGACGAAGTGCGACATTCCACCGGAGCCGAAGACCGCCACCCGCACATCTTTTTTCCATTCGGCGAGGACACGATAGACGAGTTGCCCCAGATCGAAACACCGCCAGGGGCGTGGCTGATTCGGCGGAAAGAACGTGTTGGTGATAATCGGGAGCATCGGCACCGTTCGATCGTCCATCACACGCCGCAGGATGTACGCAAAAGCATGAGGGGTTCCCAGGTGATGGTGCGGAGAGGCGTGGTCTGGCCATTCGTTCGATGCGGCAAAATCCCAGGCATTATCGAGTCCCCGCTCGATGAGGAGCGTGGCCAGGTCCGGCAGCCCCTTGTATTCCGTCTTTTCCTTCGGTCGATTTGCCCACTCGGCCTCAACGATCCCGGGAGGCAATGTTGCAGCTCGCTCTTCGGGCAACGGCCCGTTCCAGAACGATTCGCCGTGGTAGATCGTGTATGCCGGTTGCATCTCCGGCAGGACGAGTTCGCGTTGATCATTGCCAAACACCACGCAAACATCAGGCTGAACTTCTTTCCAGATCGCTGCCACGCGCGCAATCGCGGCCTGGCAGGCCGCGTGGTTTCGTGTGCGCGCATCCAGCGATGATTTTTCGGCAAGGTTCTCGTGGCGTCGCATCTGGACCAGGTCCTCAAAGGAGTACAAGGCTCCCTTGTACCAGTGTTGCCGCCTGAGGTCTGCCGGGACGCGCAGCATCCACTGTTCCGGCGTGGTGCTGAGTTGAGGTCCGTGTGTTGTCCAGATACCGAGGACGATTTCAGCCATGGTTATCGAAAAGCCATCTTCGATTTACGGTCTATTTCCGCCCGGATTCCGCTTCCGAAGAGCTTTTCAAAGAAGCCTGCCTTCACGAGACGATCGATCACGCTGTTATCGATAACTGTTTTCAGATCCACATTCCGGATCTGCGTCGCCGGCTGCGAATCCGCCTGTTGTTTCGTGGCTGTTACCGCATCCGCCAGAACATAGGGGATGCGCTCCAGCAGGTTCTGTTTAAAGTTCGTGTTGTAGATCCGTTCAATGTCGGCTGCCTGTTGCTGTTTGTCGTAGGCAAGATAAGCCTTAACGGCGAAAGCCTTGTCATCGTAGAACCGCTTAATGGCTTCCGCGTGTGCTTTGATGAGAAGTTCCGGTAGCTTCGGATTCGCTGCGATCGTTGCCTTCCAGAACAAATAGACATTCGAAGCGTGAACATCATCGAAGTCGGACAGGTTCGCAAGGTTCCGAAAACCCTGCTCCTCGACTCTGAAGTACTGCGGTGCGGTGAGCAGAGTCGCGTCCGCGCGCCCACCGACCAGAGCCGTCGCGCGCGCCGTCGCATCCGTACCGACAGGGATCCATTCGACGTCTTTCGGCGTAAGCCCGAATTTCGCGAGGAGAGCTACGGTGTAGTTGTATGGCGCATCGCCCACCTGGCTCACCGCGACGCGCTTGCCTTTGAGGTCGGGTATGCTGGCAATACCTTTTGCGGCCATCAACGAAAAGGGCCCCTTGTTCAGCAGGCTGCCCATGGATACCAGAGAACTGTCGCGCGAACTGGCCTGAAGCGCCTGCTCCATCGACGAGTTGGTCATCACCGCCTCGCCGCTCGCGATCATGGCGACACCGACATTCCCGGCGCCGAAAACAAGGTCCACATCCAGACCGTACTTCTGGTAGTAGCCCCCTTCCTTCGCAATGAATAGAGGCCAGGAACCCGCACTCCGCGTGGGGTAATTGATTGCGACCTTCTGCAATGCCGGCTGCTGCGCTGACAAGCCAATGGCTGCCACGGCCACGATAGCGACAATCGACGATGCAACCCTTTGAAGCATTGGCCCAATCCTCCTGAGTCGATGTGCCTCGTATCGTAATCCAACATCCGGGCACGATCTAGCTGCGAAACTTTCGTTTGACATCGATCGATTCTCGACTATATATATCGAAACTGGATATAGTCAGTCGTTTCAAGACTGAGTTAAGGAGCGAGCATGGCAAAGGAGTTTTTACCGCTGAATCACGCGGACTTTCACATTTTGCTGGTTCTGGCCGACGGAGAACGGCACGGCTACGGAATCATGGCGGACGTTGAAAAAATGACGGGAGGTACAACGACGTTTGGTCCCGGCACCTTGTACACCTCTATCAAAAGGCTGCTCTCGTCCGGCCTGCTCGAAGAATCCGCCAACAGGCCAGACCCAAAACTGGACGATGAACGACGACGTTATTACCGTCTCACCGCGCCGGGCCGCCGGGTGCTGACGGCGGAATCTGAACGCCTGACGGTTTTGCTGCGCTACGCGCGAAGTCATCGGCTCGTGGGTGCCCTATGAACGCCTCCATCCGCTGCTATCGCCTGCTGATGCGTTTTTATCCGGCCGACTTCAGGGCCGAGTTTGGAGATTCTGTAGAACAGGCATTTCGAGATCTGCTGCGGGAGGCGTTTCGTAGAAGTGGTTACAGGGGGATTGTCCGACTGTGGCTTCGAATCCTGCCGGATCTGGCTTTCTCGGCCTGGCAGTTGCTGACCTCTTCGTCCGCCGACTACCTCAAGTGGCATTTCCGACTGCGGTGGGTTCTGGCCTGTGGTTTGGGCTCGGTTCTGGCCAATTTGGTTGGTGGAATCCTTGCTGCCTCCGGCATCCAGGCGATGTTGACTTCTATAGGACTTCCGGAGAGGTGGACACTGGGTGGTGTGCCGGCCCTGGTCTGCATCGCATTGTTTCAATCGATGGTGTTGACACGGACGTTCTGCCGTCCTGCACGCTGGATCTTCTTTTCCGGGCTCGGTGGCCTGCTGGGAATTTCGTTCGCATTAGCCGTGTCGGGAATGATTTTACCAGCCGGGTGGGACCTTCCTCAAAGGACTCTGGATTTGTTGCTACGGGGCGCCTTGTTCCAGGCCCCTGCGGCTCTGGTCGGATTTCTCGTCGGCTTGTTCCAATGGTTCGCGTTCACGAACAAGTCGGTGAGCGCGACGCGGTGGGCGCTCGCATGTATGTTCGGCGCGTATTTCGCCCCGGTCACATCGCTTGTTGTCATCGCCGGCACTTTTAGTCTCACGGGTGGCCGTTTTTTTCCTGTGTATCTCGCTGGCTTGATGTCAGGGTGCGTGTTTGGCCTCATTACCGCGGGCCCGCTGAAACGAATCCTCTGGCCTGACTCCCGAGAAGAAAGCTCGGCTCCGGCATTGCTGTCGGACTAGAGGAGAAATTGCTCACCGTCCCCAATTTGGGTGTAGCATCTGCGCGTGTCCACTTCCATGCTTCGCGCGCTCGTCTTCATTTCAATGACGGCCGCCACCGCTGTCGGCCAGGGACACGACTACACACAGGCAGACATCGACGCCGGTTCGCGTATCTACAGCAATTATTGTTCAGGCTGTCACGGAGCAGACGGCAACACCATGCCGGGTGTGAATCTCAGTCGTGGAACATTCCGGCGTGCTGTGAGTGACGACGACCTCACCCGCGTCATTCTCAATGGCGTTCCGGGAACGGCGATGCCGCCGTCGGCCTTCAAAGCGGACCAGGTCGCACAGATCGTGGCGTTTCTCCGCGCGTTTCCTGCGATTCGCGCTCGACAGTCCACCGCCGGCGACGCTTCCCGGGGCAAAGCAATCTTCGAAGGCAAAGGCGAATGTCTGAATTGTCACCGCGTCAATGGACGCGGCGCCCGCTCAGGGCCCGATTTGAGCGATATCGGAGAACTCCGTCGGCCGGCCGATATCGAGCAGTCGCTCCTGGATCCCAACACCGTAGTCCTTTCTCAGAATCGACTTGTTACCGTCACGTTGCGCGATGGGAAAACCGTGCGCGGCCGCCTGCTTAACCAGGACACGCAATCGATTCAGCTTCTCGGACCCGATGAAAGGCCGCTGTCGGTTCCCCGGACGACAGTACGCGGAGTCACGGACGAAAAATCCACGATGCCATCCATGAAGGACAAGCTGGATGCTCGTGAATTAGCGGATCTCGTCTCGTACCTTGCGACATTGAAAGGCCTGCAATGAGAAAGATGATCTTCTGCCTCTTGTTTGCGCCGCTCCTGCTGGCACAAGTTCGCCCCGAAGATTTGCTGCGAGCTCGTCAGACGCCGGATAACTGGCTGACCTATTCGGGCAGCTACGACAGCCAGCGGTACAGCCTGCTCGATCAGATCCATCCGAGGAACGTCAAGAGTCTGCAAATGCGCTGGGCATTCCAGGTCAAGTCTCTCGAGAAGTTCGAAGCAACACCGCTCGTTGTCGATGGCCGCATGTACTTCACTCAGGCGCCCAATGACGTCCTTGCAATAGATGCCGCGACAGGCCGCGTCTTCTGGCAGTACTCGTACGAGGCCTCGCCGAAATCCCGACTGTGTTGCGGACTCGTGAACCGTGGACTGGCCATACTTGGCGACACGCTGTTTATGGGTGCAATGGACGGCCGGCTTGTCGCGCTCGACGCGCACAGCGGGAAACCGGTGTGGAGCACGAACGTCAACGGCGCGGATCCCGCAACGGGCTACTCGATCACGATGGCGCCTCTCGTTGTGAAGGATAAAGTCATTGTCGGTACCGGCGGCGGGGAGTACGGCATCCGCGGCTTTATCGCCGCCTTTGATGCAAAAACCGGCAAGGAAGCCTGGCGCTTCTACACCATTCCCGGCGCCGGTGAGCCCGGCAATGAAACATGGGCTGCAGATTCATGGAAGCATGGCGGGGCGTCCATCTGGCTGACCGGTTCGTACGACGCCGAATCCAATCTCACCTACTGGGGCATCGGGAATCCCGGACCGGACTACAACGCAGACAACCGTGAAGGCGACAATCTTTACAGCGACTCTGTCGTAGCACTTGATGCAGATACCGGCAAACTTCGCTGGCATTTCCAGTTCACGCCTCATGACGTGTTCGACTACGACTCTGTACAAATTCCCGTACTCACCGATCTGACCTGGCAGGGGCGTCCGCGGAAAGTGATGCTGTGGGCCAATCGCAACGGATTCTTCTATGTCCTGGACCGCGCGACCGGCGAATTCCTCCTCGGCAAACCGTTCGAAAAGGTGACGTGGGCTACAGGGCTCGATGCAAAGGGCCGACCGGTTCTTGCCCCGGGCGCGACACCGACGCCGGAAGGGACGAAGATTTATCCGGGCGTACAGGGCGCGACGAATTGGTATTCGCCATCATTCAGTCCTCGCACCCAACTGTTCTACATTCCGACGTGGGTGGGTTACTACTCCACTTTCACGAAGTACGATCTCAACTACGAACCCGGGCAACGCTTCACCGGCGGCACGCCACGTTCCGTCGTTCCCGGCGTCCGGGGGGTTGGCTACATCAATACGCGGCGAGAAGAAGATGGCAGTGGGGCGATCCGCGCCATCGACCCACAAACCGGCGAAAAGAAATGGGAGTTCAAATTCACGGACGTCACGGACAGCGGCATTCTCACCACGGCGTCCGATCTTCTTTTCACAGGCAGCCGCGATGGCTCGTTCTACGCCCTCGACGCGAAGACGGGGGCAGAGTTGTGGCGCGCTGCCGTGGGGGGACAGGTCATCGCCGGACCGATGACGTATCGTGTTTCGGGCAAGCAATATGTGGCGATTGCTGCCGGCAACACACTGTTTGCGTTTTCACTTCCCGACTGACGAAAAAACAGTCACCACAGAGACACAGAGGACACAGAGTGAAATCAAGTTCTTGATCATCTCTATGTTCTCGGTGGTGACTGTCCCCCGTTTTTCGTTAATTCGGTTGACACCCCTTCCGAAAGATATGTTCCCGCCACCGGCAGCAAGTCCTTGCAGTTCCGGATGGACGCGACGAATGTGTTCAACCATCCCGAGCCCGCGAATCCGATACTGGCAATCACGAACGCCAGTTTCGGACAGATCACAGGCGCGAATGCGAAGTCGACGCTTCGCCGTCAGTTCCAGGCGCAATTGCGGCTAACGTTCTAAAACTCGGTAAAGAAGATTGGGACAGACCCGAATTCCTTCGGAATTTGGGGTCTGTCCCAATCTTCTCAATCAGCGGCTATACTATTCCCGCGCGAAGGGGCGCATCCGGGTCCGCGGGAAGGGCTGAGCCCACTCTGGCACAACGATCCAACAACGATCGACCAAAATGCCGTCGGTTAGCGGACCACCGACCAAGGCATGGAGGTCCCGATGACAGAAACACCCCTGCGTCTCCCTGAACGTCCAAGTCTCGATCAACTCCGAAAACAAGCGAAAGAACTTCAGGTCCTCGAAGGCCTGCCAACTCTTGCTGCGGCCCAACACACGCTGGCGCGCCGTTACGGTTACGCCAGTTGGCCCAAACTCAAGGTTGCTGTGGAATCACAAATTCTTCGGCGCTACATTGAAACCCGCGATGCACAGGCTGCGCATCAGATGCTTGTCGCTTCGCCAAAACTCGCGGCCTTGCCTTTCGCAGACGGGAGTACGCCGCTTCATGTCGCATCGGAAAGGAACTCGGTAGAAATCATCGCGGACCTTGTTCGAGCAGGTGCGCGTTTCGAAGAAAAGTACGCACATTCCGGCCACACCGCGCTGTCGTGGGCCATCACGGTCGGATCGTTTAAGGCCGCGAACAAGCTGGTGGAGCTTGGGGACGAACCCGATCTGTTTTGCGCGGCCGGCCTCGGGATGCTCGAGAAGGTTCAGAGCTTCTGGAACGGCGACGAAGTTCGACCCAGCCCCAGCAAGACCGGCAGTTCCCGCTGGTCCGACGACGGGAAAACGCGACTTCCCTGTCCTCCTGAGCGCGACGAAGACCAGATCTCCGATGCTCTTTACATCGCCTCTCGCGCCGGCCGGCTGGATGTCGCCCGATGGCTACTGGATCACGGTGCGGATCCGAATTGGCGTGGCTTCCAGGAAGCGTCCTGCCTCGCGTGGGCGGAGTTTTCCGGAAACCCTGAATTGTGCGCTCTCCTGCGAGAGCGCGGCGCTTCGGACGAGATGCGCGACGCGGAGTTCCGGGCAACTCCGAAAGTCTTTGGACTCATGATCCTTGTGGCGTGGGGCTTTTGGCCCGAACGATTGCGCGCCATGCTTAGCGGCGATCCCTCGCTTGCAAATTCCCGAGGAGAGATAGGCACATTGCTAAATGCGGCGGCCTACAACGGACAGCTGGAATCCGCGAAGATCCTGTTGGAGTTCGGCGCAGACAAGACGATCAGGAATGTCAAAGGCCTCACGCCAAAGGAACTCGCGCTTGCGCAAGGGCATAAGGATCTGGCACAGCTGCTGGCAGAATGAAAAATCTGTGAGAGAATTCCTCGATGCGCTTGCGCCGGCAATCGTTCTTCGTCCTGGTCGTCCTGACCGCTCTTACATTCATTCTCCAGGCCAAAGCCGCGGAGGAGATGGGGGTCGTCCTGCCGACGGAAGGCACGCTGGATGAGCGTGCCTTCTTCTCGACGCGACGCGATCCCGCCGTCGGCTATGACCGTGATTCCACCGATGCCGTCGGCGTTCTGTCCCGCAAGGTCGCTGACGGAACCGTAAAACTCCGATTTGAAAAGGCCGGCGGTTATCTGCGTTCGGTTCTGGATGCGCTGGAAGTTCCGATCGAATCTCAGACCGTGCTGTTTTCAAAGACAAGTCTCCAGTCGCATTACATCAGTCCGTCGAACCCGCGCGCGTTGTTTTACACCGATGAGGTTTCGGTTGGCTTTATCCGGAATGCGCCGCTCCTTGAGATTGCCGCGTTCGATCCCAAACAGGGTGTGATTTTCTATGCGATGGAACAGAGTGAGGCCGACCGGCCCGTGATCGCGCGCAGTGACTCGTGTCTCTCCTGTCACGAGTCGCGCAACACGCTCTCGGTGCCGGGCTTCCTGCTTCGCAGCATGGGTGTGGGGCCGGGCGGTCAGACCATGCCGCAGTTCGGAAACTTCGTTTCAGATCATCGGAGTCCTTTTGTCGAAAGATGGGGTGGCTGGTTCGTCACGGGAAACACGGGATCCGTTCGTCACATGGGGAACGTGACGTTGGCTGCCAACGGCAAGCCTTCTCGCGAGACCGGCGCCAGGCTGGAATCACTCGAGGGCAAGTTCGATCTTGAGGGCTATCCGACGGCGTACAGCGATGTCGCGGCCGTCATGGTTTTCAACCATCAGTCGAGAATGATCAATCTGCTCACTCGCGTGGGCTGGGAAACACGCATCGCTCTTGATCAGATGAATCAGGATGCGCGACAAAAACCCGCCGCCGAGCGATTGATCGCGGCGGATGCCGCAGAGCTTGTCGATTACATGCTCTTTGTCGACGAGGTTCCGCTGTCGGCTAAGTTCGAATCGACTTCGGGGTTCTCTGCAAAGTTTGCGTCCCTCGGTCCTCGAGACAGACGCGGCCGCAGCCTCAGGCAGGTGGATCTTGGCAAACGCCTCATGCGCTATCCGTGCAGCTACATGATTTATTCGCGCGCCTTCGAGGAATTGCCCGCTGCGACCAAAGAGGCGATCTATTCACGCCTTTGGTCCATCCTCTCCGGACAGGAGAAAGCGGCGAAGTATTCCAAACTCTCCGCCGCCGATCGCGCAGACGTTGTGAGCATCCTGCTGGAGACGAAGAACGGTCTTCCGTCGTACTACCGGTCGCTGAAAAACTAGGACGCAATACTCGTGGACGGACAATCGCGCACAAACATTCGCCCTGGCCTCCGAGTCCGTGTCGTGGAAAAACAAAATCAGCAGACCGGCAAACTTACGGAAGGCGTCGTTCAGAGGATTCTCACGAAGTCATCCGACCATCCTCATGGCATCAAAGTGATGCTGGAAAACGGCGTCGTCGGACGCGTGAAGGAAATCGTCGGCGAGAACAAACCGTGAGTGACCCGTATCATCTGCATCGTTTCGTGGCAGCTCAGAATGACGTGTACTCGCGGGTTTGTACGGAACTCCGACAAGGCCGAAAAACCAGCCACTGGATGTGGTTTGTGTTTCCGCAGATCGAAGGCCTCGGTTACAGCTCCATGGCCCAAAGGTATGCAATCACTTCAATCGAAGAAGCGCGAGCGTACCTGCAACATCCCGTACTTGGTTCAAGGTTGCGTGAGTGCACTCAACTCGTCTGCGACGTCATCGGAAAAACGATCAACGACATCTTCGGCTCTCCGGACGATATGAAATTTCGATCGAGCATGACGTTGTTTGCGCGTGCGGCCGAAGAAGGCAACGTGTTTGATGAAGCCTTGCGAAAGTACTTCGCGGGCGAGCCGGACGAAATGACTTTGCAACGGCTGTAAAGAATTCTTCAATGTTCAATGTTCAATTGTCATTTTCGGATGCGCCTGCGGCGCGGCATTTCTAAGAGAACGCGCGAAGCGCAACCACCGATGACAAACGACTATTGAGCAGTGAACAATGAACGTTTCTTCATTTCTTCTATACAATTCCCTTCTCCATGAGCCACACGTCCGGAATCCGGAACGTCGCCGACACGGCCCTGTGGGTCGCCACATACCGCGCCCAGGAGTCCCAGCGTCCCGACGCTCTCTTCCGCGACCCCATGGCAGCACGGCTCGCAGGCGAGCGGGGCAGCCAGATCGCGGCGGCGATGCCCTTTCCGAAAGTCATGAACTGGGTGCTTGTCATCCGGACCGTCGCAATTGATCGACTGATCCTCAAAGCGATCGAACGCGGCGCAGATACCGTTATCAATCTTGGCACCGGCCTGGATACGCGTCCGTACCGGATGGCTCTTCCTCCGACGCTGCGATGGATCGAGGCCGACTTCCCGCACATGATCGATTACAAGAACGAGATCCTGGCGTCAGAAAAGCCCAACTGCCGTCTGGAGCGAGTCGCAATAGATTTGTCGGACCTCGATGCACGGCGGAAACTATTCCAAAGAATTGGAGAGGGATCCAGCAACGTCCTCGTCATTACAGAAGGCGTGATTCCTTACCTCAGCACGAAAGACGCGGCCGCGCTTTCAGCCGATTTGTTTGCTATTCCAGCCTTTCGCTATTGGATACAGGACTACCGGCAGGGCGGCCTCCAGCAATGGGCGCCGCGCCGGATGAAGGCGGTCCTGAAGGACGCCCCGTTCAAGTTCGACGCGGCAGATTGGCTCGGATTCTTTACCAAACAGGGTTGGAATATCGGTGAGAACGTCCTCGCCTGGGATGAATCCCGGCGGGTTCATCGGCCCTTTCCCTTTCTCTTCCCCTGGAGTCTGGTTTTTGTACTTCTTCCTCGGAAGATGAAGCAAAGAGCGCGCCAAGCATCCGGATATGTGATGTATACGAAATAATCGAGGACAGGGGTTTTTGTATTGGCACCTTGAGATTTGAGCTTATACTCTTCCGATCAGCCGCTTTTGAGTGCCGAGCCTTTGTTGCTCATGTCCTCTTTTAGCGGATCTCTGTTTACTAGCAACCTTGAGAGGAGAATATGGGCAATAAGCTTTACGTTGGGAACCTTCCATTTTCCGCTACTGAAGACAGTCTCCAGCAGCTGTTTGCGCAGGCCGGGAAAGTAGAATCTGCAACTATCATCACGGATCGCGATACCGGACGCAGCAAGGGTTTTGGTTTCGTCGAAATGTCTACGGAGCAGGAAGCCGCCGACGCTATTTCCAAGTTCAATGGAACAGACCTGGGAGGTCGCTCGATTACCGTCAACGAGGCCCGTCCGAAGGCTCCGCGCGAAGGAGGCTTTGGTGGTGGTGGGGGTGGTGGACGTGATCGTGGTGGACGCGGTGGCGGCGGGGGCCGCTGGTAAGGAGTAGCCCGATGGCGAAAGACACGCGCGCAGCAGCTCATAAGCGCGCGAGGGAAAAAGCCCAGCAGGAGCGACAAAAGCAAAAGGCACAACGCCGGCTAGAGGCGAAGGACCGTAAGGGAAGCGGCGATGCGTCCGGAGAAGATCCGGACCTCGCCGGTATCCTTCCCGGGCCCCAGCCGAAACCGGACTGGCTAGAAGGCCTCGAACCCGAAGGAACCGAAGAAGAAGCCGAAAAAGAACCCTGACCTCGATCTCCGCTGAACCGTTCGCTTGCGTCTTTGCTTATGACCTTGGCGATAGAAACCCGGCAACTCACGAGGTTCTTCGATCGTTTTTGTGCGGTCGACGGCGTGAATCTCACCGTTGACCGAGGAACCTTCTACGGGTTCCTCGGTCCAAACGGAGCGGGAAAATCCACCACTATCAAAATGCTGACCGGATTACTCGCCGCCTCCAGCGGTGAGATTCTTGTGCTCGGCAAAAACATGCTCAATCCGCGGGAAGCGCTCGAAGCCAAGCGATTGATCGGCGTCGTGCCCGAAGATCTCGCCCTCTTCGATAACCTCACCGCCCGCGAACATCTCACCTTCATCGGCCGCATGTATCTGCTGCCCCATGACGTCATCCGTAAGCGGATCGATGAACTGCTGCACCTGCTTGGTCTGCAGCACGACGAAAAGAAACTCACCCTCGAGTTCTCTCATGGCATGAAGAAGAAGCTGGCCCTGGCTGCCGCGCTTCTTCCCAACCCCGATCTGTTGTTCCTGGACGAACCGTTTGAAGGTGTCGACGCCGTCACCTCGCGCGTTATTCGCGACATGCTTGCCGGATACGTCGATCGGGGATCCACAGTTTTCCTGACGTCTCACGTTCTCGATGTCGTCGAAAAACTCTGCACACACGTCGGTATCATTTCCAGCGGGAAGCTCGTGGAGCAGGCCTCGCTCGAGGACATACGACAGGGCAGTTCGCTCGAACGACGATTTCTCGAAAAAGTCGGCGCCGACGAGGAGGTTACCCAAAAGCTGTCGTGGCTTGAGGAGATCGCTCCGTGAGCTGGGCACATCTCAAGACTTTCCTCTGGCTCCGGTGGAGGCTCATCGTCAATCGGAACCGAAAGTCCGGTACCTTCAGCGTTGTTCTTCAAACCATCTTTCTTATTTTCTCGATCACCGTCGGCGTTCTCACATTCACCGGGGGAATCCTCCTGGGGGCATTGGCTCTCCCTCAAGCATCGCCGTCGACATTCATGCTCGTGTGGGACGGCGTCGTCATCGGCTTTCTCTTCTTCTGGATGACAGAACTGCTCGTCGAGTTGCAGCGCTCCGAATTGTTGTCCCTGGACAAGTTCCTGCACCTGCCGGTTTCACTCTCGACAGCATTCCTCATCAACTACCTCGGCTCACTCTCCAGCGTCGGGGCGTTTGTTTTTCTTCCAGGCATGACAGGGTTGGCCATCGGGCTCGTCTATGGAATCGGCCCACGCATGCTGTTGCTCTTTCCGCTGATCGCCGCGTTCGCGCTGATGGTGACCGCGCTGACCCATCAGTTCCGGGGTTGGCTGGCCAGTCTTATGGTCAATAAGCGGCGGCGACGAACGATCATCAGCGTCGCGACTCTGGTGTTTATCTTGTTGGTACAGCTTCCGAATTTCATTGGAATGTCCACAGGGCGCTGGGGACCCGGGAGCCGCAGCAGTCAACGACAGGTCGCGCGTGAGAAACTGAAACTCGATCAAGCTCTGGCATCGCGTGAGATCACGATCGAGGAATATGACCGCAGGGTGCTCGAACTGGAAGGACCGAAGAGCAATCAAAACTGGCTGGCTTTTCAGGAAACCGCAAGGACCGTCAATAGGGTGGTTCCACTGGGATGGCTTCCCTACGGTGCCACATCAGCGCTGGAAGGAAGCTTCGGGCCGGCACTCTTGGGAATTCTCGGGCTGAGCGCTATCGGCGCCGTAAGTTTGAAGCGTTCGTATGCCACCACGCTTCGCCTCTATACCGGTCAGTTCAGCGCCGTACCCGCGGCGGGATCGCCGAAAGTTGCACCAGCGACAGCGAAAGCAACCTCCGGAAAATATCCGGCCGCTTTTCTTGAAAGGGTTTTGCCCGGAATTTCGGAGCAGGCATCCGCGATCGCGGTTGCCACTTTTCGCTCGATCGTACGGGCTCCCGAAGCAAAGCTGATGTTGTTGTCGCCAGTCGTCATGGTTGTGATCTTCGGTGGCATGTTTTTCCGACGCTCGGACACTATTCCTCCGGAGCTTCTGCGGCCGCTCATGGTGTCGGGCGGTTTCACATTCGTGTTTTTCATGATGCTCAACATGATGGGAAACCAGTTCAGCTTTGATCGCACAGGCTTTCGGACTTACGTGCTGTCTCCGACGCCAAGAAAGGACATCCTGCTTGGCAAAAACCTGTCCATGGCGCCGTTCGTTCTAGCGTTCCTGTTGATCATCACGGCGCTCTTTCAGTTCAGATTTCCGATGCGCATGGATCACGCACTCGCTGTCATCGCTCAGACGGTGCCGATGTATCTGGTGTTTTGCCTTGTGGGGAACGTGCTTTCCATAATCGCGCCGATGTCCACCAGCGCGGGGTCCATGAAGCCGGTGAAACCCAAAGCGACGGTCATTCTGATCCATTTTGCTTTTGTCTTTCTCATGCCGCTGGCGCTTGCGCCCACCTTGATCCCGCTGGGAATTGAATTTGCCCTGTCGACGTGGACGACCATGGGCTGGATTCCGGCATATCTCATCTTCGCGGTTGTCGAGTGCGCTCTGGTGGTCTGGCTCTACCCTGTCATTCTGAAAAGCCAGGGCGATTTTCTCGAACGACGCGAGCGAAGGATTCTTGAAGTCGTGACGGCGAAGACGGAGTAACGGACGTGAGTTCGACACTGATGACCGCCGTTGTCCTGAATCGCGTGGACGAGCCGCTGCAGGTGGAACGAATCCCCATTCCGAAACCTGGCCCCGGGGAAGCACTTGTAAAGGTTCATGCATGCGGCGTGTGTCACACCGACCTTCACGTCATGAAAGGCGAAGTCGCGTTCCCGACGCCGGCCGTGCTGGGCCACGAAATCTCCGGAACGGTTGTTTCACTTGGACAGCGAACCGACGGGCCGCTCCCCGGAACGCGCGTCGTTGCGCCGTTCATCATGCCCTGCGGCACGTGTCCGCTCTGCGAAGCCGGACGAGACGATCTTTGCGAAAAATTCTTCGGCATGAACCGCCTGAAGGGCACGCTTTATGACGGCACCACGCGGCTTCGTCGAGAAGACGGATCGCCCATTGCGATGTACTCCATGGCCGGGCTCTCCGAGTTTGCAGTCGTGCCTGTGGCCGGCCTCTTTCCGCTACCGGAAAATCTGCCGGACGTCGAATCCGCAGTACTGGGTTGCGCCGTCTTCACGGCGTATGGCGCTGTGCGTCACGCCGCCAATCTTCGTGGCGGGGAACGCGTGGCCGTTGTGGCATGCGGAGGAGTCGGTTTGAATGTCATTCAGATGGCTCGAGCGTTCGGGGCTGCACAGATTGTTGCTGTGGACGTACGCGATGAGAAGCTGGCCATTGCACGAGAACTCGGCGCCACAGAAACGGTGAACAGCGGCGGTCTTGCTTCTTCCGAAGTCACGAAACAGGTTTTCGATCTCACTCGCGGACGCGGCGTTGACGTCGCTTTCGAAGTCCTGGGCCGGCCGGAAACTTTCGCTCAGGCTGTCGAACTCCTCGGAGACGGTGGACGAATGATCGCCGTCGGCATTGCGGCGGGCAAGACCACGGCGCCGGTGGAAATCACGCGTCTTGTCCGGCGAGGTCTTCAGATCATCGGATCGTACGGAGCCAGAACCCGTGCGGACATGCCGGAGATTATCCGCCTCGCAGCGCTGGGAACTTTTCGCCTCGAAACTCTCGTGACCCGACGATATTCACTCGCGGAAACCGATGCGGCATATCAGGCGTTGAGTCGTGGTGAAATCGGGGGACGTGCGGTGGTGGTGCCATGATCGACAGAAGCACACTGATGAACTGCGTCGGCGGTGAATGGCGAGCGGCAAATACCGGAGACACGGTTCCGATACTCAATCCCGCAACCGGAGAATTTCTTGCTGCAATGCCGCTGTCCACGTCCCGGGATGTGGACGATGCTGTGCAAGCGGCCTCGGCCGCGTTCCGCACCTGGCGCATGACACCTCCGGGCGAACGGATTCAACCGCTCTTCAAGTTGAAGGCGCTTCTCGATTCGCAGGTTCGCGAACTGGCGCGAATCATCACCGCCGAATGCGGAAAAACTTTGACGGAATCGGAAGCGGAGCTGCGGCGCGGCATCGAGAATGTGGAGGTTGCGGCGGGCATTCCGTCGTTGATGATGGGCGCAGCGCTCGAGGATATCGCCGGTGGAATCGATGAAACCATGATCCGGCAGCCGGTAGGGATCGTCGGTGTGATTACGCCATTTAACTTTCCCGCGATGATCCCGTTGTGGTTCCTGCCTTATGCGGTTGCTTGCGGGAACACGGTCATCCTGAAGCCGTCCGAGAAGACGCCGATGACCATGAATCGCATTCTCGACCTGATCACCGAGGCCGGCTTTCCCGCCGGTGTCGTGAATCTCGTGAATGGCGGGAGCGAAACGGTGAACGCCATCCTCGATCATCCGGGAATTCGCGCCGTGTCGTTTGTCGGATCGACGAGCGTGGCGCGCTACGTCTACGGGCGCGCGGCAGCGAACGGCAAACGGGCCCAATGCCAGGGCGGGGCGCGGAATCCCGTCGTCGTGCTGCCCGATGCAGATTTGGAAATGACCTGCCGCATCATCGCGGATTCCGCTTTTGGGTGTGCCGGACAGCGATGCCTGGCGTCGTCTGTGGCGATTGCCGTCGATACAGCCTTCGACAAATTCTCACGAACGATTTCCGAGACCGCCGCTTCGCGCAAGGTCGGATGCGGCCTGGAAGCTGGAGTGGAAATGGGTCCGGTGATTTCAGCCCAGAGCCGCGAACGCATCGAGTCGCTAATCGGCGGCTCGCTGAAAGGCTCCACACGCGCGCTGGTCGATGGTCGCGGCGCAAAGGTCTCGGGTTACGAGGCGGGGCACTTCATCAAGCCGACGGTCATCGCCGACGTGGAGTCCGCCAGCGACCTGGCGCAAACCGAAGTCTTCGGTCCTGTGCTCAGTGTCCTTCGAGCCTCGTCTCTCGCGGGTGCCATCGACATCATCAATCAATCCGCCTACGGCAACATGGCGTGTCTGTTCACGACAAGCGGCAGCGCGGCACGCCAGTTCCGCCACGAAGTTCGCGCGGGAAATATTGGCATCAATCTCGGCGTCGCCGCCCCCATGGCCTACTTCCCTTTTTCCGGATGGAAAGACAGCTTCTTCGGCGACCTGCATGCTCAGGGTCGCGACGCGATTGAATTCTTTACGGAAAAGAAGGTGATCGTGGAGCGCTGGCCGTCGGAGTGGACCCGTAAGTTTTGAACCGCGGATGAAAGCGATGACGTTAGCGTGTGTCCTGGTCCTGACCTGTTGTGGGCAGCCGGCGCAGCAGTCGAGCGATCAGTTTTTCGCCAATCTCATCCCCGGAGATTTGGAGGACGGACGGATCTATCTGCAAGTCCCGTTACCCGGACCCACCAGGCGAGCCGCTTTTTTCGATAAAGCTGTTCCGGGGTTTGAGAAGTTCGCGGAACTTCCAGAGGACTCACGTAAAGAAGGACACGGTGGAGAGATTATTCCCGATCAGTACCTGGATCTAGAGTTCGTCCAAAGCAACACTCCATTCCAGGTGGGCCAGGCCCTAATAGTGCGTACACGAGCCGGGCTCCTGCCAGTACGCATCGCCAGGCATGAAATCCACGCGGACATATACGATGGGAACTTCTACTTCTACGCTATCGCGGAGCCTGCACCCGGGATCGCCAGGTCCGAGGGCAAGGAACGTGTCGTGGCCGCGTCCCACTTGTACGACTGCGGCGGTCAATGTGCGCTAGTGAAGAGAAAACCTGCTGCTGACGCCGCCGAGAAAGTTCGCGCCGTGGCTGTGGGACAGTTAGCGGTGACGTTCCCCGGGGACCTCCCGAGTGAAGAGCGAACCGAAACGCTCGAGATCTATCAGGGAAATTTCACGCGAACGGATGCCCAGCAGTACGTTGCCTTTTTCGCCCGACATTCGAAAGAAGCACTGGATGTCGGCCATTGGGCGGCATTCGTCGTCGATTCCGATTTCTCGCTCATTGCAGTTCTCCGCCGGGATGAATATCTGCAGGTCGTCCCGGAAGGCGTTGCAGACATAAACGGTGATGGCCTGCACGAAATTTGGACGGACGAAGTCGGCTATGAAGGTACCGCCTATTCCGTGTGGTACATGTCGAAGAGACAAGGGCCGACAACGTTCTCACGCATCGGGTGGGATTATTGGGGCATCTAGGAACTGTCACGCTCTTATGCCGCCTCTTTCATTGCAGGAAACTGTTGAAGCCATCGAACGGGCTCTAGCGTCGGCAGTCCGCGCCGTCGCGTACGAAGAAGTGTGGGTCACTCACTACGGCGCGTACGACATACATCCCGGGCTTCTCGTGTACTGGGTTTGCGTAAAGACGGACGCAGAGAAACATCGGCTGGAAGTCGATGAGGAATTGATGCGACAACTGAGGAAGACTCTCATCCAACACAATTACCCGTCTGAAGGCCGAGAATATGTGCACATCGGTTTTGAGTCGCAGGAGACGGTCCATCGTGAGTCCGGTGGAAACTGGTGGTTCCACTGGAAGTAGGCCTAGTTTCGGAACACTTCGACGCCACCGCGGATGGCGCATTTCACATCGGAGAAGTGGCGAACGTCCGAAGCTGGATCCGCATTAAGCACGACGAGGTCCGCATCGAAGCCGGGCTTCAGACGGCCACGCTTTTCCTCTTCATGCCAACGGGCCGCTGGCGCGGTCGTAAGCGACGCCAGAATCTGCATCGGAGTAAGACCCGCTCGCGACATCTGCACGTACTCTTCGGTCGGATCGAAATCCGTCATGTATCCCACGTCCGTGCCGAAGAGGACCTGCCCGCC
>Ga0111539_10002442_pt1 | contig 24713 bp, 20 predicted proteins | sample RhiMethybrSRZTD1_FD_79667 | JGI IMG/M metagenome (GOLD analysis project Ga0111539, IMG submission 79667) | Populus rhizosphere microbial communities from Tennessee, USA - Rhizosphere MetaG P. TD hybrid SRZTD1 (version 2) (version 2) | ecosystem: Host-associated > Plants > Roots > Rhizosphere >...
GATGTTCGCCGGCGACGCCCTCGCGCCGGAGGACTACCTGAAACCGATGAGCGCGCTCGGCTTCTACGGCCCGATCGGACCGTGGGGCCCGCTCGCGCTGCTCGGCCCGATCGGCAGCGGCGCGTGGAGCCCGGATGCGTACGTCTCCGGCGACTCGGCGATCGGCTGGCACGCGTGGGCCGAGCAGCTGGCCGACAGCGGCGGTCCGCTCGGCGAGGACGGTCCGCTCGGCGAGAGCGGTCCGCTCGGTTCGGCCGCGCAGGAGGCGCTGGCGGCGCTCGGCGATTTCGGGCCGCAGCTGGCGCCGGCCGGGCTGTTCGCGGTGCTGGGGCCGGTCGGTCCGCTCGGTCCGCTCGGCCCGCTCGGCCCGCTCGGTCCGGTCGGCGCGCACGGCTTCGTCCGCGACGGCGACGGCGACTACGTCGACGCGGTCGGCGCGGTGGTCCGCACCATCGACGTCGCGTGGAACCGGTCCGAGACCCGCCGCTACGAGCTGTTCGAGCGCTACAGCGAGGAGGCCGCGCAGTCGATGGAGGACAACGACACCTCCTTCATGGTCGCCGGCGACCTGTGGATCGACGGCAGCGACGAGTACGCGTTCTCCTCGGCGGAGACCCAGTTCGTCACCGTGCTGGTGGTGCCCGAGTCGGCGGTGCTGTTCTTCCCGCAGGCGATGTCGGTCCTGTTCGCGGCCTCGGCGATCGGCTTCGACACCCCGGCGCTCGCCCCGACCTGGAAGCGTCTGACCGACGACTTCGACCTCGAGATGGCCGACGGCGACGGCCTGGTGATCGCGCGCTCGGACGAGCTGGCGGTCGGCGACTGGATCCAGCTGCGGGTACCCGCCGGTGCCAGCCTCACCGCTCGCGTCACCATGCGCTCGAGCTGGTCGGTCGAGAACTTCGTCTTTTCGCCTCTCAGCGGCCACTACCGGCTGTTCGTGGTCGGCTCCGGCGCGCACCGCGCGAGCGCCGGTGCAGGCGGCCCGCATCAGCTCCGCTGACGCGCAGTCCGCGCCGCGTGGTCATGAGACCCATCCCGTTCGGCGCGGTGGGGCGGACACTCCCAACCCACGCTGCGGCATCCGCCTGCTTGCGTCTGGCCTCGGGCTTGCTGAGCGTGACGCCGTGCGCATCTCTGCTGGCGGAACGGTGCTCGCCGCCCTCGTGCTGGCGAGCGCATGTGCGGTCGACGTCGGCGATTCGCCGGTCGATCCCTCCAACCGCGATGGCGGCGATTCGCCCGCCGATCCCACCAACGGTGACGGAGGTGTGCCCGATCCGGGCAGCTCGGAGGCCTCGGCGGTGGATCCCTGTACGGCCACCCAGGTCGGTACGGCGGCCTCCGAGTACCTGCGCGGCGACCTCGCCGGCCTCACGGTCGACCGCATCTCCGGTGGCGCCGGCCTCGATCGCATCGACGGCTTCTTCGAAAACGATTGCCTGGCCGGCAGCGACGGCGAGGACGTGCTGTTTGCCGGCAAGGGTGTCGACCGGGTGTATGGGGGAAAGGACCGCGACTGGATCTACGGCGGCGCCGAGAAGGACTACCTCTACGGCGAGGACGGAGACGACGTCATCTACGGCGGCATCGCAGACGACGTCATCAACGGCGGGCCCGGCTACGACATCTGCTACGGGCAGGATGGCGACGACACCTTCGTCGACTCGGCCGTCCTGCTCCCCGGCGCCACCGGAAACGCCGACATGCTCTTCGGCTCCGACAGCAACCAGGTCGTCGGCGCCGGTGAGGGCGCCGACACCGTGCGCGGATACGGGGGGAGCGACTGCATCCAGGGCGGCAAGGGTCCCGACTGGATCCACGGCGGCCCGGGAGACGACCTGCTCATGGGCGAATCGGGCTCCGACACCCTCTACGGCGGCGACGGCAACGACGTCATCTATGGAGCGGGAGGCGGCGGCGAGCCGGCCGACATCGACAACATCGACCTGCTCGACGGCGGCGCCGGCGATGACTGATGCCACGGCGCTCGCTCAGGTCCAGTTGCAGCCGTGCCCTTCCACCACGGGCGCCTCGATGACGAGCTCGCCGCAGTCGCCCGGCTCGAAGCTGTCGAAGGTCTCGCCCTCGGCGGCCGGAACGCAGCGTCCGCACTGATAGGTCGCCTCCTCGAACGCGTTGGGCCAGGTGAACTCGCCCCCGAGGGTGCCCTCTCGCCAGATGATCGGCGTCGGCGAAGCGCCGAGCACCGTCGGCCCGCTCTCCGGGTCGAGGATTCCGTCGGGGAGGTCGGTGCCGGTCGGGAGCAGGAGCACGTAGCCGACCGCCAGCCGCCGGCCGCCGCCGTAGTCGTTGACCGCCAGAGCCGGCGGCGGCTCATCGGCCAGCGAGAAGACGTAGCGCGGACCGGTCGACGAGCCGTCGCCGTACTTGTACGCGTGGTCGGGGCTGGTCGCCGAGACCACCCAGACGACGATCACCTCCCCGTCGGCCGGGATCTCCGGGCCGACGACGTCGCCCTCGAGCGTGAAGGCAGCGGACGGCGCCGCGTCCGGCGCGGGGTGGTCGGCGGCATCCGGTGCGGTCGCGACGGCGGCGTCGGGGGAGCCGCCGCCCTCGCCGTCATCGGCCGAGCCGTCGCCGCCATCGGCCGAGCAGGCCGGTCCGGGCAGGAGGAAGAGGAAGCAGAGGAGGAGGTGGGGGGAACGGGGCGTCTTCATGCCTGGTCAGCACGCCAGACCTGGCTCCGGCCACCGCCCCACACGGCCTTGCCGGAGCTTTCCGGGCCTTGCCGCCCGCGCTCGGCTGGATCACGGCGGCCGCGGTGCGGCGAAGCTGCACACGCCCGCTGGGGCGTGAGGTTCTCCGCTTCGAAGGGAAAGTAGCCGTAGCCACCGAGCTGCAACCCGCCGGTGCTGAAACGACCTCACTTTTCGAGTTGGGGAGGAGTGCGGCGCGTGGCACTGTCGAGCGGTGCAAACCCGCTCTGTTGGGTATGGCTGAGGAGACGGAGGGCGGCGAGCCGCTGCAGGCTTGATGCGCCGCACGGCCGAACCGCTCGCCCTCGTGGTGGAGGATTGCTTCCACCTGCAGCGCCGCGGCTGGGTCCTCGCCCCGTCACTGGCGGTGGATCGGTTTCCCGCCGACGCCCGCCTCGCGATCGAGGTGGTCGAGCCGGGCGGCACCGCCCGCGCGCTGGCCGGTCGCTTCCTGGTGCAACACCTGCACGCGACCGGCGGCGGGTCGCGCTGGCAAGGCGTCGTCCTGGTCGACGAGTCGGCCGGGCCGCTGCCGGCCGGAAGTCACATCACCTGCCGGCTGCCGCCGGCCATCGCGGCCGCCCACATCCCGGACGACCTGGCCGAGGTGCGCGCGTTGTTCGAGGAGTACGCCGGCTCGCTCGGCTTCGATCTCGAGTTCCAGGGCTTTCGCGATGAGCTGGCCGGCCTGCCGGGCGACTACGCCGAGCCGGGCGGCGCGCTCCTCCTCGCGCACGACGCCGGTGCCGTGGCCGGTTGCGTCGCGCTCCGGGCGATCGACGCCGAGACGTGCGAGATGAAGCGCCTCTACATCCGACCCGAGTGGCGCGGTCGCGGGCTCGGCCGGCTGCTGGCCGAGGCGATCATCGCCGAGGCACGCCGGCTCGGCTACCGCGCCATCCGGCTCGACACCGTGCCCTCGATGACCGGTGCGCTCGCGCTGTACCGCTCGCTCGGCTTCGCCGCCATCGCCCCCTACCGCCACAATCCCATCGACGGCGCCGTCTTCCTCGAGCTCACCCTCTAGCCCGATCTCCAGCCGCGAGTGATACGATGCGTGGCGCATGGCCTCGCCCGATCGCGTGCGCGCCGGCGTCCGCGTGCGCCACCTCCTCGATCGGGCCCGCCTCGCTCGATTCAGTGTCTGAAACGCCCGAAAACGTCGCACTCGCCCAGCTTCTCGGCGCGATCTCGGATCGCCGAATTCGCCGGAAGGTCCAGAGGCTCCTCCAGCTCGGAGAGGAAGCGGTGCGGTCGCTCGGAGAGCTGGATTCGGCGCTCTACCTCCGGGAAGGCGGCGAGGCGCAGCTTCAGATCGTCGCCGACGCGGTGCTGAGTCACGTCCGCCGGCTCCTGGAGTTTCTCGGAATCGTCGCGGCCACGGTCGACGCGAGCGGCGAGACGGTCCCCCGGGAGGACGATTTCGAGTTTTCCGCTGGAGATTCCCTGGAGGCGGAGCGCGCGAGCAGCACTCGCTCCGCAGGTACCGGCGGCGCGACCGAACCACTCGGCATCCTGACCGTTCGAGAGAAGACGGACGACGACAAGTGGCGCGCGCTCGCGGGGGGAATGGATTCTCTGCAGTACGGACTGGGATCAGAGATCGGAGAATTCGATCGGCGCTTCTCGGACGCCCTCAAGCACGATCGAAAGGAGCAGGCCGTTCGTGATCTCAACGATGCGACGACCTCGCTCATGGATGGCGTCTTCGCGGTCATGACGACCGTCTACGAGTGCTTTCTGGGGTACGCCGAGCCCGAGCGGATGATCCCGGGGCACCGCGACACCCTGGGCAAGGCCCTGGCGGTGCGGCGGGCCATGGCCGAGTTGCGCCGAGAGGTGCAGGAGCTCAACCGGTCGATCCAGGATCCAGAGAGCAATCCTCTCGTGGTGGAGACGAGCTACAAGCTCGTGGTTCAGTCCCTGGTCGGCTTCATCGACGCCGACGTGTTCTACTACGTCCGCTCCCACGACCGAAAAGAGTTCGAGCACTTCCGTGAGCTCCTGTCGCAAGAGGGGGCGGCGCGAAATCGCCAGGCCTGTGAAGGGCTCGACAAGTATCTCGACTCTCTGGCGTTCGTCTCTCAGCGGGGAGTGCTCATCAAGCACGACACCGATCTCCGAGCGAAGATAGGCGACGAGCTCGAGCGCGCCCTGGCGCTCGCCGAGATCTTCCCCGACGCCGTGTGCGAAGCCATCCATGAGGCCTTCCAGAAAGGCGATCGGCTGTTCGGTCTCAACGATCGCCTCGATACCCTCATACACAGCTGGTTCTCGCTGAGTGAGGAGAAGCGAAAGGACGTGCAGGAGGCGGTCGCGATGGCACGTCGGCTGCGAGAACTGGTGCAGCCTGCGAAAAGCTGAACCGAAATGGCCGCCGTTTGCGCGTAAGACGGTCAGGACCGGTGCATGGAAGGTGAGCGTCGCCCGTGCTTTCGCGCTGTTGCCGGCAACGGCCCGCCGCGGCGCACCCGGCGCCTGGGGCGCGCAGAGCAAAAAGAAAAGGAGTGAAGCATGCGGGCGAGTCGCGTCGTTCTCGGACCACTGGCGTGCGTCGCGCTGGCTGCCTGTGGGGGTGGTGAAGACGGTGCGGACGGCGCTGCCGGTGGCGATGGTCTGGGGTCGCTGGCAGTGGTGAGCAACGAACCCCCCGGTGAGAATTGCCCGGCGGGCGGCTTGCTCATCCAGACCGGCGTCGATGACAACTCCAACGGTACGCTGGAGGCGGACGAGGTCGACAGCTCGGTCTACGCCTGCAACGGCACCGACGGCACCAACGGCGTGGACGGCGACCGGTGCACCATCGAGAAGAACGGGCGGTGTGTGGATGGCGATCTGCGGGGCGTCGATTTGACCGGCCGGGACCTGTCGGGCATCGACCTGTCCGGAGCCGACCTGAGCTGGGCCATTCTCGACCGCACCGACTTTTCGGGTGCCAACCTGACCGGCGCCGTCTTCGCCCACGTTCGTGGCAGCGGTTCGGGAGGTGACATCCTGGACTTCCGGAACGCGGAGATGACCTCGGCCGCGTTCGACGATTCGCGGCTGTCCTGCGTTTCGTTCCACAGCGCGCGTCTGACGGCGGCCACGTTCGACGGCGCGATCATCACGAACGACGTATGTGGTTCGGAGTATGTCGGCTTCACCGAAGCCAACCTCACCGGGGCCAGCTTCGTCGCCGCAGAGCTCCTGGGCGCGTACGACCCGAGCACCGGGACCTTCGCCTTCGACCATGCGACGGCCAGCGGGGCCGACTTCAGCGACGCCAGGTTGTGGCACGTCATCGTCGAGGGCACCGTCTTCGACAACGCGAGCTTCCAGCGCGCCAGTCTGCGCCACTGGACGATGGCGATTCCGGGCCCCGAGACTCCAACGCCGTCCTTCAGCGTGAGCAACGCCAACTTCAGCTTCGCGACGCTGGTGGCGATTCCGCTGGCTGGAACCAACGCGAGCTCGGCCAACGCCGGATTGTTCGACAACACCTATCACGTGACCGGCGTGGGCGCGACGACCGTGCCGGGGGGATTCACCTGGCCGGCGTCGGCGATCGACATGAACGCCGCGGCGCAGACCGGCAAGGACTGGAGCCAGTGCGACATCAAGGCGTGGACGACGTACGAGGGCGTCGGCATCGCCGCCATGTCCGGTCACGACTTCAGCGGTGCCTCGGCGTCGACGGCCGGCAACCTGTCTGGTCGAGACCTGAGCGGACTGGACCTGCACGGTGGCAACTACATCTTTGCGAACCTGCAGGGAGCCAACCTCTCCGGAGCCCTCTTGTCGGAAACCGCATCGACCCGGGCGAGCTTCGCCAATGCCAATCTCCAGGATGCGGACCTTCGCCTCATCGATCTCGACGGCACCGACGATTCCGCCGTCGCACGAGTGAGCTTCTTCGGCGCCGACCTCGAGGGCGCCTGGCTGAACGACACGGACCTGACCAACGCCGACCTCACCGCCGCCACGATGTCCGGTTCGACCCTGATCGATGCCGACCTCTCCGGTGCCCTGATCAACGGCGGCACCGTCTGGGCGGCCAATCTCACGCGGCCCGGGGCGTTCTACTCGCTGGGTACCGACTGGCCGGCGAGCTCTCCCCCCGGCACGGTGCTCATCAGCCCGGCCAGCGACTACGTGGGCGCCAACCTGTCACGTCTCAATCTCTCCATCAACGTGAGCTCGGCCGGCACCAGCGACTTCAGCAACGCCGACTTCACGGGCGCGTACTTCGGCGACGGCGTCGACATGTCCGGGTCGCTGTTCCAGCAGGCCAACTTCACCGACGCGACATTGAAGTGCGTCATCATGAGCGATCATTCGAGCGCCACACAGTTCACGGGCGCCAACTTCACCGGCGCGAACCTGACAGGCGCCCGGATGGACGCGGGCCGATTCAACGGCGCCAACTTCGCCGGCGCCGATCTCACCGGCGCCCGGACGGGACTGGTTCAGCAGAGCCCCGACACCGCCGTGTTCACCGGCGCGACCTTCACGAGTGCCGTCTGCCCGGATGGGGTCGGAGCCGAGATCGATCCCTCGTCGACCTGCATCGGGCACGACATCGACCCGTTGACCTACTCGTGCCCGTAGGCCGCGATCACTGCACGACGATCACCAGCGTGGTCTGTGCGGAGAGCCCGGTCGGGTCGGTGACCTGGATCGTGCTGGTGTAGGTGCCCTTGTGGTGGCCAGCGGAACTGGCAAACGTGCCGTTCGCGTTCAGGGTCAGGTTGTTCGGCAGGGCGCCGCCGACGCGTGAGAACGTCAGGCTCGCCGGGCCGTCCGGGTCGACGGCCTGGAGCGCGACCGGCGTGCCGTTCTTGCCGATCCGCTGGTAGGTATTGGTCGCGGCGGAGGTATAGGCCGGGGGATCCTCGACGGCGGTCACCGACATCGTGACGGTTGCGGACGCGCAGAGGGCCCAGATGTCGCAGATGTGATAGACGAAGCTGTCCGGTCCGGCGTAGTTCGCCGCCGGCGTGTAGGTGACCCAGCCGGTGTCGACGTCGACCACCGCACTGCCGTGCGACGGCCCGGTGAACGTCATCGTGTCCGGAACCGGCCGCCCGCCGTTGAAGGCGTCGTTCGCGAGGACGTTGAGCTCGACCGGCGTGTCCTCGTCGGTCTGGCCGGCGTCGTCGTAGGCCTCCGGCGGATTGGGGACGCGATCGATCTGGATCGGGACGATCTCCTCGACGCAGTAGAGCTCGTCGCACACGACGCAGCGGGCGCTGCCGTAGCCGATCTCGAGCGGCTGGGTCTCGAGGTAGCAGAGCCCCTGCTCCGAGCAGGACAGCCGGGTGTTCCGCCACGGCCACTCCCACTCCTCGCACGGTCCCTGCAGGTGGAGCGGATCGCCATCGGGGTCGTAGTCGTTCGCCAGGGCGTTGAAGTCGACCGGGGTGTCCTCGTTGGTGTGGACGAAGTCTGGCACCACGACCGGTTCCTGGTTGCCGCGCACCGTGAGCTGGATGGTGGACGCCGCGCAGCTCCCGTCCTCGAGGCAGATCGCGTAGACCATGAAGTCCGGTCCGAGGTAATCGGGCTCCGAGTCGTAGTAGATCGCGTAGCCGTCGGTGGATGCGGTGCCGTGCTCGGGGGGCACGAGGAGCTGCACGGACGTCATCACCGGCGGGCTGCTGTCGTTCTCCGTCGGCGTGAGGTACTTCTGGTAGCCGGCGTAGACCGTGGCGCTATCGGCGCGCGCCACCAGCGGCGAGCCCGGGTCGACGAACAGGTAGACCCATGCCCGGTCGCACCGCCCGTCGCGGTTGCAGATCTCGTACTGGAAGACGTGGCTGCCGCGGTACCCCTCGCCGGGCGTGTAGGTCACCCAGCCGTCCCAGCCGGCGGTCGCGGTCCCATAGAACGGCTCGTGCGGAAACCACAGCGAGCTGAAGTCCCAGCCGGCGTCGTTGTCGGTGTCGTTTGCGAGCACGTCGATGTCCACCGCGGTATCGACCTCCGTGGTGGCGGTGTCGTCCTCGGCGTAGGCGTTCACCGGGATGTGGTTGATCGTCACGGTCACCATCGCCTCGGCGCACAGGCCGCCCGGATCGCACGCCTGGTAGCCGAACGAACCGGTGCCGTGCTCGTGCGGATAGGCCTCGATCCAGCAGTTGCCGTCGCTCCAGCAGTCGAAGGTCGTGCGCGAGAACGGCCAGTCCGAGGCGCCGGTCAACGACACCGTGAGCGCGTCGCCATCCGGGTCGGAGTCGTTGCCCAGGACGTAGACGCCGACCGGCATGCCCATGTCGGTCGTCACCGCGTCGTCGATGGCGACCGGCGGCCGGTTGCCGCCTCCGTCCGCGCCGATCCCGGCGTCCCCGGTGAGGGCCTGGCTGGCCTCGCCCGTCTCGAGAGACGAGCAGGCGAGAGCCGTCGATCCGAGAGCGATCAGGAGGAGGAGGTGAACGCGCATCGTGGAACACTATCAGTGTGCGGCTCACCTCGGAGCGTTCATCCCACCGGCGCCTGTGAAACAATGGAGCCGTGCGTCATGTGGAGATAGAGGCCCGGTCGCTCGCCCGGTTCGAGGCGCTGCTACCGCCCGAGCGGGTGCTCGTCTTCCAGGAGAAGGCCGCTGATGCCCGCCGGCGGCTGGCCGGACGCATCGTGTGGAACATCAACGCCACCGCACAGGGCGGCGGGGTCGCCGAGATGTTGCAGACGCTGCTGGCGTACGCGCGCGGCGCCGGGGTCGACACCCGCTGGCTGGTGCTGGGCGGGACACCCGCGTTCTTCGCGGTGACCAAGCGGATCCACAACGTCTTGCACGGCGTGCCGGGCGACGGCGGCCCGCTGGGCGAGGCGGAGCGGTCGCTGTACCAGCAGGTCCTCGCCGACAACCTGGCGACCTGCATCGGCGAGATCCGTGCCGGCGACATCGTCCTCTTGCACGACCCGCAGACCGCCGGGCTGGCCGAAAGCCTCCGGCATCACGGCGCCCGGGTCGTCTGGCGCTGTCACGTCGGCCGCGACACCGCGAACGAGCTCACCGCCAGTGGCTGGGCGTTCCTTCGCCCCTACCTGCAGGCCGCCGAGGCGCTGATCTTCTCCCGGGCCAGCTACATTCCCGGCGTGGCGGCGCGCGAGCGCTCGTGGGTGATTCCGCCATCGATCGACCCGTTCACGGCCAAGAACATCGACATGACCGACGATGTGGCCCTCCACATCCTGATCCGCTCCGGCCTGCTGAGCAGCCGAGAGACGCCGCCCGCCGTCAGCTTCACCCGTCGTGATGGCTCGACCGGCCTGTGCCGACAGCACCGAGGCCTGCTGGGAGGCGCTGTCCCGCCACCGGTCGATGCGCGGCTCATCGTCCAGGTCAGCCGCTGGGATCGCCTGAAGGACATGGCCGGCGTCCTGCGCGGTTTCGTCGCCAGGCTGGGTATCTTGCCGGCCGACGTCCAGCTCGTCCTCGCCGGGCCGGACGTCTCGGGCGTCGCCGACGATCCCGAAGGCGCCGACGTCTTCGCCGAATGCCGAGCGATGTGGCGGGCGCTGCCGGAGCCGGTGCGGACCCGCGTGCACCTGGCCTCCTTGCCGATGGACGACGTCGACGAGAATGCCATCCTGGTCAACGCCCTTCAGCGGCACGCCTACGCGGTGGTGCAGAAGAGCCTGGTCGAGGGCTTTGGCCTCACCGTGACCGAGGCGATGTGGAAGGGCCGACCGGTGATCGCCTCCCGGATCGGCGGCATCCAGGATCAGATCGTCGAAGGGCGAGACGGCCTGCTGCTCGACGAGCCGTCCGACCTGGAGGCATTCGGCGAGGCGCTGGTTCGACTGGTCAGCGACCCGGCGCTGGCCGCGCGACTCGGGGCTGCCGCCCGGCAGCGCGTGCAGAGTGATTTCCTCGGCGATCGCCACCTCATCCAGTACGTCGACCTCTTCGCCCGCCTCGTCACCGCCGAGAACCCCGCGCAGAGCGGCCCATGAGCGGCGGCGCGGCGCCCGGCACCTGTTCTCCCTGCGGCCAAGAAGGGAGGCTAGCCGGCAGGAACAGTTGCCGCCCGGACGGTGTGTGACCGAAGTAGCGGGACGGACGTCGCGAGGCACTGGCCTGGGAGCTGCAAAGCGCGCCGGCCATGCGAATCCTGACCTCGGCGTTCCTCGTCACTGCTCTCCATGCGCTCGGCTGCGCTGCTCCTGAAGAAGAGATCGCCGAGGATCCCATCGACCTGGCGAACTCGGCCGACGACGGCAAGGCCGACAGCATCAGCGGCAAGCGGCTGGACCCGATCATCACCGAGGAGGTGACCATCGAGCCCGGCGGGGATCCCTACCAGGGGACCATCGACGTCAAGACGATCGGCGACCGCGTCATCGAGGTACACGGACCGCGGGTCGTCGTCCCGGCAGGCGTCGACCGGACGCTCTTCGCCACCGTCGAGAGCGCTGACAGTCTCGACTTCTTCACCGCCCTCCGCTTCGTCGCGCTGGTCCGCCCGGCCAGCGGGGGCAAGTGGACCGCCATCGAGCTCCAGGGAACCGTGGATCCGCTGATCGGCGACCCCTACCCGATCACGATCAACTACTTCGAGTGGATTGACATGGATCCGGCAGGCCAGACCCTCTCCTTCGAGGGACGCACCGGAGAGGCGACGGTCCCCTTCAAGGGCCTGCGCGGGGAGGACATCGAATACTCGTTCTTCATCTTCCCCGAGTCCGGCTGGGGCAGCCTCGCCGGGACCTACAACTTCGAGCTCACCACGCGCTGATCGCCGGCGGCGGCCGCCGGCGCCACTGGCTTGCGGTGTGGCCGGGGCACGGTGGGTCCGCCGCAGCCACATGACCGGATTCGCTGGCCAAAGAGGCGCAACGAGCTCGGCTGCGAGTGGCTCGTCAATTGCCTTCGCTCTCCTGGCAATGCGCTCTGTCCGCCACGCCCGACCGCTCCTCTTGCTTGTCCTCGCCGGCGCCTGTGACTCCACGGCGGGGCCGACCGGTGGGGGGGCCGACGTCATCGATGGCGACGAGGACAAGGGAGACGCCATCATGGACGGCGTCGAGGTGACCGACTGGCTGACCACCCAGCAGCCGGGGGCGAGCGCATTCACGGCGGCCACCACGCGCCGCGGGTTCATCTTCTTCGCCACCGAGGGCACCGAGGTCGGCGTCGAGGTGACCCAGTCGGGGACCGCGAGCGGGCTCGACACCGTGCTCAAGATCCACGGCCCGCGCAGCTTCAAGGGCACCTACGACGTCACGCTGGCGGAGGACGACGACGATGGCTTCGGCAAGCTGTCGCGCCTGCGCGACGTGAGCATCCCGGCCGATGGCTTCTACCTGGCCGAGGTGGCCGTCGCCACCGCGCCGACGACCAGCAAGAATTTCCGTCTGGCCTTGACCTGTCCGACCGGCGCGTGCGACCGGCCCGGCCCGGTGAGCTACGGCAACGACGTCCGCTGGACCCAGCGATCCGCCGAGTACCAGGCGCTGGCACACCAGGCGTACCAGGTGGCTTCGCGCCGGCTCGACGACCTCGTCGAGGGCGGGCTCGACGGCGACTTCGCGGTGGTCCTCGACGCCGACGAGACCGTGCTGTCGAACGCGCAGTACCAGGCCGAGCGCGCCGCGCTCGGGGTCGGCTTCTCGACCGCGAGCTGGTCGGCCTGGGTGGAGCGCCGGCAGGCGAGTGCCATGCCGGGCGCGGCCGCGTTCCTCGATCACGTCCACGCGGCCGGCGGCACCGCCATCATCGTGACCAACCGCAAGGCGGCGGGCGAGTGCCAGCCGACCGAGGACAACCTCCACGCGGTCGGGCTCGACTACGACGCCATCCTCTGCAAGACCGACTCGAGCGACAAGAATCCGCGCTTCCAGGCGATCGAGGCCGGCACCGCGAAGACGGGTCTGCCCGCGCTGTCGATCGTCCTGTTCGTCGGCGACAACATCCTCGACTTCCCCGAGCTCTCCCAGGACATCCGCCACGAAGGCGACGACGCCTTCGCCGCCTTCGGCGACGCGTTCATCGTCCTCCCCAACCCGATGTACGGGTCGTGGGAGAAGAACGAATAGGCCGCGCTTCGATCGTCCGGGAAATGCTGGGCCGCGCGGACGGTGCCGCCGTCGACCTCGCGGCGATCGCGGGTGCGGGAGCTGGACGTTGCAATCGCTTCCGGGTATGACCCGAAAGCATGACGAAGCGATCTTTCATCGTCGCCATGACGATCGGTGTGTCTGCCTGTGGTGGGTCGCAGCGGAGCGAATCGACGCCAGCGACAGCGACCGGGACAGGTGACGATGGGGCGAGCGCCGGTAAGCCACAGCCCTCGACCGAGGCGGGCGGCGGCAAACCGAGCGATGCGGGCGAGTTCGCGATCAACGAGGCGGACAAGTCATCCCGCCCGAAGCAAGCGAAGCTCCAGGCGACGGATACCGAGGCTGCTCTTCGGTTCTTCGTCATCGACAAGCAGAAGGGACCGATCGAAGGCATCGTGGTGTCGCTGACCTCGCCGACCGGGAAGGTCTACTACACCGAGGAGACCGACAAGGAGGGGTTTGCCGAGCTCCTGGTTCCCATCGGCCAGACGTACGATCTCGTCTACCTCAGCCTCGGTCGTCGCAATGTCGCGGCGAAGGTCCAGGTGAAGAACGAGCCGCGCCTCAACCTGAAGCTCACCATGCGCTACGAGCGTGAAGAGCCCAGCAAGGCGTTCGTGCTCGACGTCCAGTTCGCGACGGGAAGGGCGAAGCTCAAGCCTGAATCGTACGAGCGCCTCGACACCGTCGTCGAATACATGATGCACAGGAAGGCCGCGCGTATCGAGATCTCGGGCCACACCGACACCACCGGAAAGAAGTCGGCGAACAAGAAGCTGTCACAGGAGCGGGCTGACGCGGTTCGCGACTATCTGGTCTCCAAGGGGGTCGAACCGGACCGCATCAAGGCGGTGGGCTACGGCGACGAGAAACCGATCGCTCCCAACGACACCGCCGAGGGTCGGCAGAAGAACCGCCGGATCGAGGCCCTCGCGCTCTAGCCGAGATTCGCCCGCGCTGGGCTCAGCTGGTGAATCCGTGCTCGACCGCATAGCGGACCAGTGCGGCCGCGTTGTCGACGTCGAGCTTGGCCATCATGTTGGCGCGGTGGGTCTCCACGGTGCGCAGCTTGATTCCCAGCTTGCGGGCGATGTCCCGGCTCGTCTTGCCGTCGGCGATCAGCGCCAGGATCTCCAGCTCGCGCGCGGTGAGCACCGGGCGGTGAGCGCCGCGTATCACCTTGGCGGTGAGCGATGCGGTGAGGAACAGGCCACCCTCGAGCGCGGTGGCGATGGCGTGCAGGAGCTCGTCGAAGACCGCGCTCTTGAGGACGTACCCCCCGGCGCCGGCGTCGACTGCCTGGCGGGCGTGGGTGGCGTCGGCGTGCATGGTGAGCAGGACCACCCGGGTCGGCGAGCTTGCCTCGGTCAGCGCCTGGGCCACCTCGATTCCGCTGGCACCCGGCATGCTGATGTCGAGGATGGCAACCTCGGGGCCGAGCTCGCGGATGAGTCGCAGCGCCTCGTCGCCGCGGCTGGCCTGACCGACGACCTCGATTCCGTCGGCGTCGTCGAGCATGGCAACCAGCCCCTGCCGGAACATCGCGTGGTCGTCGGCCACCAGCACCCTCGTCGGCATCGTCAGCTTCACGCTAGCACCCGGCGGAGGCCACGATCCACCGCAGAGCGCGGCGGGGCCTACGTGTTTCTGCGGAGACGTTGGCTGCGCCGCTCGTTGTAAGATCGCCGGACGGCGACCGAACGCAGAGAGACCGGGTGGGTCGCCGGGGCGCTCGCTCTCGGGCTGGCTGCGGCCGTGGCGGCGGGGTGCAGCGGCGATCCGCCGCACTACCTGGTCGACCTCGGCGGCGAGCAGCGCCTTCACATCGGCGACGATGCAGGGTTCGCTGCGCCCGACTACGACGACTCCGGCTGGGACAAGGTCGCACTGCCCGCCGCCTGGCGGGAACGGACCATCCGCGCCGAGGTGATCGGCTGGCACCGCTTCCACTTCGAGCTGCCCGATCCGGCGCCGTCCGGACGGCTGGCCCTCGATGTCGGGGCGATCGGCTGGTCCGACCAGGTCTTCCTCAACGGGCGGCTCATCGGCGCCACCGGCAGGTTCGATCGCCTCCCCCGCCTCGGCCCCTGGCCGCGGCTCTACCCGGTGCCCGAGGGCGTGCTCCACCCGGGAACGAACATCCTCGCCATCCGCGTCCGCGGGACTCCACTCGGGGCCTGCGGGCTGTTCGCCGAGCGGATCGGCATCGGCGACGAGCTCGCCCTGACCCGGGCGCGCACCCGCGCGCTGTCCCGCACGCAGATCGCCGAGGGTCTCCTGTTCGGGTTCCTCGGCCTCAGCTGGCTCCTGGTCGCCTTCTTCCCCAGGCGGGGGCGGCCGGGGCGAGCGACCCTGTTCCTCCTGGGGGCGATCACGGTGGCGCTCGTGCTGCTCTGGCTCCTGAGCGCGACCGCTCGCGAGAACGGAGCGAGCCCCGACGTGCCCGCGCCGGTCGTGATCGTGCTGATCATCCTGGCGGCCAGCGCCTACGGGGCGTTCGTCGCCACCATCACGCAAGGGGCGGTGCCGCCGCTGCTCAAGGGCTTGATGGCGTCGGGAGCCCCGATGGTGCTCGTCCTCTTGATCTTCCCCGGCGCGTTCGCCGTCGTGCTCATCGTGTCGGCGATCGTCGGCCAGATCGCGGGCGGCCTGGTCCTCTGGCAGCTGGTGAGCGCCGTGCGCGCGCGAACGCCCGGTGCGATCCCGCTGGTGGTGGGCTGCGCGCTGCCGGGCGTCTCCGTCTTCGCCATGTTCTTGCTCCGCAGGCCCTTCCTGGTCGGGTTGCCCCTGGTCTACTACGGTCTGGTGTCCGCGATCGCCCTGGCGGTGCTCGCCCTCACCCGACACGTGCACGACATGAACGCCCAGATGCAGCGCGCCACCCAGTACTCGCTCGATGCGCACACGAGAGAGCGCAGCCGCCTGGCGCGCGACCTGCACGACGGCCTGGGACAGATGCTCGCGCTGCTCAAGCTGCAGATGCAGCGAATGGGCCGCAAGCACGAAGGCGAGCCGGTTCAGCAGGCGTTCGACGAGAGCGCGGAGCAGGTTGCCGCCACACTCGATGAGCTGCGCCGCATCGCGCAGGACCTCCGTCCAGCCCCGATGCAAGACCGCGGGCTCGGCGAGGCGGTGCGCGAGTACGCCGCCGCCATGGCCCGGCGCACCGACATCGAGGTCGAGGTCGAAGGCGACTACCGGGGACCACCGAGCGAGGACGTCGGCGATGAGCTCTACCGCATCGCCCAGGAATGCCTGACCAACTGTCTCAAGCACAGTGGGGCACGCCGGGTGGTGGTGACCCTGGCCGAGGTCGGCGATCGCTACACCCTGATCGTGGCCGACGACGGCCGCGGGCTGCCGGCACAGGTTCCGCAGGGGCTCGGCCTGGCGACCATTCGCGAGCGCTGCGAGATCCTGGGTGGCAGCTGCACCATCACGCCGGCATCGGGTGGCGGCACGCGGGTCGAAGTCAGCGTGCCCCGGTAGGCGGCGGTGGGATAGCCGGGGTCCGCGGCTGCGTAGAACCACCGAGCTCTCCCTTCGGTGATCCGGAATGGTCGACCGTCGATCGACTGGATACGGTGAAGACAGCTGTTCATCGTGGTCCAACCCGGGGGGACAAGAGCATGTGGGTGAGGTACATCGGTTTGAGCCTGGCAGCGGCGGGCTGCGTCGCGAGCAACGACACACATGGCGCACCAGACGGGGGTGAGGCGGTCGTGGCGTTCACCCGGGCGGAGGCGAAGCTCGCCGGTGAGGCGCTGGCGGCCAGCATCGAAGGTGCGGCGAAGAGGTACGGGCCGGTCTCGCCCGAGGTCGCCGCCGCGGCCCGCGCCGCAGCGGTCGATGCGAGCTGTGTCACGTCGAGCGGCGATGGGTCCGATGCCGACGGCGACACGATCCCGACGAGCGCGACGCTGACGTTCGACTGCAGCGAGAGAAGGCTCGGCTACACCGGAACCTTGACGGGCACGGAAGCGATCTCCGACGGGCAACCGAACGCGGTCGCATGGGCGTTCACTGCCAGCGCAGACCTCCGTGCCTCGCTGACCGGTCCCTTCGGCGGCTCGATGGTGGTGGACACCGACGGTACCATCGCCGCGTCGCAGGGCAGCGTGGTCGGCCCCTTCCGGCTGACGAGCGACCTCGACGTCATCAGCGTCATCACGAACGTCCGCGGAATTCGGACCGAGGTCACCGAGGCCATCGACGGGACGGTCTCGTATGCGCCCGACCTGGAGTGGACTCCGGGCGGCCCGGTCGTGATCGGCACGCTCGCGGTGGAGGGCGCCTGGAACGTCATGGTCGATGCAACCTCGGCAGAGGCGACCCTGTCGACCCCGACGCCGCTCACGTTCACGCCGGGGTGCGAGTCACTCGTGACAGCCGGGCGTGTCGAGGCCGCGTTCGCGATCGGGGCGAGCCAGGCTTCGATCGCCGTGGAGTGGTCGGGCTGCGGTCAGAGCAGCGTGATCTACGATGCAGGCGCCGAGCCGCTCGGGGGCATCTGATCGACGCCATGCCGACGATCATCGCCACTGTCATCGCGGGGCTCGCCCTGGCGGCCCTGGCCGGGTTCGCCCTGCTGGGACGGGGATCCAGCATCACCCGCGGCCGGCTCGGACGCCTGGCGCAGATCGGCCGCCTGTCCGCGCGCCTCTTGACCAGCCGGCTGGGAGCCAGGCTGCGCCGGCGGTTCACCAGCAGGGAGCGCCGGGCGGCCTACGACGAGGCGCGCCGGCGGGCGGACGCCGAGGCGGTCACCCGCACGATGGGGCAGATGAAGGGGGCGTTCATGAAGATCGGGCAGGTGCTGTCGTTCGTCAGCGACGATGTGCCGCCCGAGTACCGCGCGGCGCTCCAGTCGCTCCAGGCGAAGGCGCCGGCGATGGACTTCCCCCTGATCCGGGACGTCGCCGAGCGCAGCCTGGGCAAGCCGCTCGAGCGCGCGTTCTCGCGCTTCGACGCCGAGCCGCTGGCGGCCGCGTCGATCGGGCAGGTCCACCGGGCCCGCCTGCCGGGCGGCGAGGAGGTGGTGGTGAAGATCCAGTACCCGGGGGTCGCCGACGCGATCCGCGCCGACCTCGCCAACGCCGGGATGCTCTACCGGATCCTCGGGATGCTCTATCCGGGACTGGATACCACCGCCGCGGTCGACGAGCTCAGGAGCCGGCTCTGCGAGGAGCTCGACTACGAGCGCGAGGCGGCCAACCAGACCCTCTTCCACGAGCTGTATCGCGACCACCCGTTCATCCGGGTGCCGCGGGTCTTTCCCTCGCACTCGAGCGGGCTCGTGCTGACGTCGGAGTACGTCTCCGGTCGCCGCTTCGACGAGATCGTCGCCGACGGAGAGGCGGCCAGGTCGCGATACGGCGAGATCCTGTACCGCTTCGTGTTCGGGTCACTCATCCAGCTCGGCGTGTTCAACGGCGACCCCCATCCCGGTAATTACATCTTCGACGCGGAGGGGCGAGTCGTCTTCCTCGACTACGGGTGCATCAAGTACTTCCCGGAGCCGATGATGCAGACCTGGCGCAAGCTCGTGTGCGCCCACCTGGACGGCGATCGCGCGGCGTTCTGCCAGCACGTGGTCGAGTTGGGCTTCTTCGCGCCCACGATGGTCCTCCCGGAGAAGCCCCTGTTCGACTACTTCGGGTACTTCTACGAGCCGTTCCGCATCGACCGCGACTACACGTTCACCCGCGAGTACAACGCCAGGTCGATGGAGATGGTCTTCAAGCCGAAAGGCGAGATCGCGCCCCTCCACCGGCAGATGAACATGCCGCGCGACTTCGTGTTCGTCAATCGCATCCAGTGGGGCGTGTATTCGATCCTCGGCAAGCTGGAGGCGACCGGGAACTGGCACCGCATCCACCGCGAGTACCTGCAGGCCGCCGCGCCCTCGACCGAGCTGGGACGCGCGGATCGCGACTACCGGGCCCGCTGGTGTGACGAGCGCAAGCTCGGGCGAGAGGCTCATCTGGTCGTCACGCCTGACGGCGTTCGCGAGCGGAAAATCGCGGCATGACACCCGTGCGCTCGCTGCAGCTGACGCTCGCGATCGCCTAGGGCCCGACCACCGTGACCGAAAGCGTCCAGACCGACGTCCTCATCGTTGGCGCTGGGCCGTCCGGACTCACGCTCGCGTGCAGCCTCGCCCGGGCGGGAGTCTCCTTTCATCTCATCGACCGTATCGCCGGGCGATCGCCGCACTCGCGGGCGCTCGTCATTCACCTGCGCAGCCGCGAGATCCTCGACCAGCTCGGCGCCGCCTCCGAGCTCGCCGAAGCCGGAAACGACGTGGCCGGCGTTCGGGCCCACGCGGCCCGCAAGAAGCGACTCGAGCTCGATCTGTTCGAGGACAAGCTGGAGGGTTGCCGCTTCGAGCGCCCTCTCTTCGTCGAGCAGGACCGCACCGAGCGCGCGCTCGACCGGTGCCTGGCGGGCATGGGGTTCGCGGCTCGCTTCGGCCACGAGCTGGTCGAATTCGAGGAGAGAGCCGACGGGGTGCGAGCGGTCTGCCGCGACGACGGCGGCCGGACCTATGCGGTCGAGTGTCGATACCTGGTCGGCTGCGACGGCGCACACAGCACGGTTCGCCGACAGAAGGACATTCCGTTCCAGGGCGCGAAGTACGCGCAGGACTTCTTGCTGGCCGACCTCGACCTCGACTGGACCGAGCGCCGCGATCTGTTCTTCGCGTTTCTCGATCGCAAGGGGTTCATGGCCATGTTTCCCATGCGAGACCGCACCCGCCTGGTCACCGCCGGGGGCCGCCAGCGCGCCGACAGCAGCGAGCCGACGCTGGAGGACTTCGAGCGGGTCGTCGCCCGGCTGATGCCCTACGACACCCGGCTGAGCAACCCGACCTGGATCACGCGATTTCGCCTCCATCATCGGATCGCCAGGCGGTTCGCCGCCGGCAGGGTGTGTCTGGTCGGCGACGCCGCCCACATCCACAGCCCGTTCGGCGGACAGGGGATGAACACCGGCATCGGCGACGCCTGGAACCTGGGCTGGAAGCTCGCCTGGGCGCTTCGCTGCCCCGACGCCCGCCGTGCCGCCGACCTCGTCGAGAGCTACCACGAGGAGCGGTTCCCGATCGCGCGCCAGCTGATCCGGACCACCGATCGCGCCTTCAACCTGGTCTCGGGATCGTCGTGGTTCGCGCAGATCGCGCGCGGCCTGCTCGCCCCGCTCGGCCTTCGCGTCCTCTCCCTGCTCGCACGCCTGCCGTCGTTGCGCCGGTTCGCGGTGGTACGCGTGTCGCAGCTGGCCATTCACTATCGCCGAAGCCGGCTGTCAGGCCCCCATCCGATCTGGAAGCGTTTCCATCGAGGTCCTCGCCCGGGTGATCGCATGCCCGACCTCCTCGTCGACGGCCGATGGCTTCACCAGTCGCTCGACCCGCTCAGGCCCACGCTCCTCATCGCTGGACCAGGGGCGACTGCGCCGGGCCGCTGCCTGCCCCTGTCCTTGCGCGAGCCGACCGACGAGGATCGGCGGCTCCTCGACATCCGCGACGGCGGCGTCTTCCTGATCCGGCCCGACGGACATCTCGCCGCGCGCGCCGCGAGCTCCGCCGATCTCGCGCGCTCCAATCTGCTGCCGTACTCCCCCGACTAGACGCAGCCGACGCGGCGAGGAGCTCAGGAAGAAACGCGGCGGGATGACACCCGGGCATCCCGATTTCGAGCTGTTCCTGCGTGTGTACTACGAAGCGGCTGCTGCGGCCGCTCATGCGGTGGCCGCCGCGCGAGCACGCAAGCGGGGTCGCGAGGCCGAACTGCTGCGCCGCTACGCGTCAGATCATCGGCCTGGATAGGAGCAAGCAGGCCGTTTGACGCTGGCCGTTGCCCTCCATGGGGAACGACCGCTACGATGGTTCGATGGGGTGGCGCAAGCACTGCGTATGGTGGGTGCTGGCGGCCGCACTCGGCGCGGAGGGGTGCAGCAGCGAGGATACGGTCGAGGTTCCCAACCCGCTCGGCGATCCAGCCGACGGACCGCCGGCAGGCAACCCGAACCCCGAGGCCATCTGCGACGTGCCGGCCGACGCCGGCCTGGCCGATGTCTCGAGTCCGACGACCGTGGTCGGTACCGGCACGCCGGCGAGCTGCACCTCCGACGCCGTGGTGGAGGCGGTCGCCGGTGGCGGCGTCATCGTGTTCGACTGCGGCTCCGACCCGGTCACCATCACGCTGGAAGAGACCGCCAGGATCTTCAATGACACCGGCCCCGACATCGTGATCGACGGGGGCGGGCTGGTCACCCTGAGCGGCGCCGGCCAGCGCCGCATCCTCTACATGAACACCTGCGACGAGGCGCAGCACTGGACCACGGATCACTGCGACGATCAGGATCACCCCCGCCTCACCCTGCAGAACCTCACGTTCCTCGGCGGCAACTCGAAGGCGGAGAGCGAATTCGATGGCGGCGGCGCGGTGTGGGCGCGCGGCGGCCGCATCCGGCTGGTCAATACCCGCTTCTTCGACAACGTCTGCGCGGACAGCGGGCCGGACGTGGGCGGCGCCGGCTTGCGCGTGTTCAGCCAGTCCGGCGGCCTGCCGGTCTACGTGGTCAACAGCACCTTCGGCGGCGCCGCGGACTTCGGCAACCAGTGCTCCAACGGCGGCGGCCTGAGCAGCATCGGCGTCTCGTGGACGATCATCAACTCTCTGTTCTCGCACAACCGGGCCGTCGGCAACGGCGGCAACCCGGCCGAGTCGGGCACGCCGGGCGGCGGCAGCGGCGGCGCGATCTACAACGACGGCAACCAGATGACCCTCGACCTGTGCGGCACCCGGATCGAGGACAACGAGGTCGTGCAGCACGGCAGCGCGATCTTCTTCGTCAGCAACGACCACTCGGGCGACATCCGCATCAGCCACTCCAACCTCAGCAACAACGTCGGCGGCTCGTGGTACCCGACCTACGACCAGATCAGCGCGCACGACGACACCCCGATTGCCGTCACCGACTCCGTCATCGGCGACGACGTCATCCCCTGAACCGGTCGGCGACCAGCGACCGGGGGCCGGTCCACGAGTCGGTCGGCCACGACCAGGGCGAGGTCGACGCCCGCCACGCCGATCGCGCCCCTTGCCATGTTGCCGGCCCTGGGTTATATACTGAACCAGATGGTTCAGTATAAGAGACCCGGCCTCGACGCCTCGTTCGCCGCGATTGCGGACGCCACCCGGCGCGGCGTGCTGGAGCAGCTGGGACGCGCAGACGCTTCGATCACGGAGCTCGCCCAGAAGTTCGACATGACCCTGACGGGCATGAAGAAGCACGTCGGCGTCCTGGAGCAGGCCGGGCTCGTCAGCACGGAGAAGGTCGGACGCGTGCGGACCTGCAAGCTGGGCCCGCGCCGACTGGCGGACGAGACGGCGTGGATCGAGAGGTACCAGCAGCTCTGGGCCTCACGCTTCGACGAGCTGGACGTGGTTCTCGAGGAACTGCAACGGAAGGAGACGACCGATGGACGCAAGAAGAGAGAGTGAGCCCACCGCGATGAAGAACCCCACGGCAGTGGAACGGAAGTCGGAGCGTGAGATGGTCATCACGCGAACCTTCAACGGCCCGGCGCGCCTCGTGTTCGAGGCGTGGACCAGGCCCGAGCTGTTCACGCGGTGGTGGCTGCCGAAGTCGGCTGGCCTGAAGCTGCTTTCCTGCGAGATGGATGTTCGGGTCGGGGGCGGGTACCGCCTCGAATTCGACGTCGGTGCCCCCCAGCCGGTGGCGTTCTTCGGTAGGTACCTCGACGTGACGCCGCACTCGCGCCTCGTCTGGACGAATGACGAAGGTGGCGAGGGTGGGGCCGTCAGCACGGTGACCCTGGAGGAAAAGGGCGGCAAGACGCTGCTCGTGATGCACGAGCTCCATGCCTCGAAGGAAGCGCTCGACGCCGCTCTCGGGTCTTACGACGGGATGGGCGAGTCGTTCGAGCAACTGGACGAGCTTCTCGTCAGGCGATGGCAGTGACCGCGCGCCACAGTTCGCGCTCGCCGAGGCGGGGAGAGCCATCGCCGCGCTGCTCGGCCTCATGCACGAGGGCGACGATGCGGCGGTTGATGGGCGCTTCGACGCCGACGCGATCGGCGAGGCTGACGATCGCGCCATTGAGATCGTCCACCTCGGTGGATCGGCGCCGCTCGAGGTCCTCCCACATCGAGGAGCGAGCCTGCGGGTCGGCGCGAATCTGCCGCCGAGTCACCAGCCGCACCAGGGGGGTCGGCAGGCGCAAGACCGTGGGCATCACGGCGAGCGGCACCCCGCGGAGGGCCGCCGGGGAGATTCCCGCGACCCGAAGCACCGACAGGGCCTCGCGCACGACGGCCGCGATGACCTTGCGAAAGCCGGGGCGCGACAGGAGCTCCTGGGTCGGGGCGCCCGAGAGAGCGGACAGTGCGTTGTTGAGATTCACGATCAGCTTGGTCCACTGGTGGGGAACCAGATCCGCGTGGGTCTCGAGATCGAGCCCGGTCGCGGTGAGCGCCGTCAGGGCGCCAGCGAGCTCGGCACGTCCCAGCATCAGTGATCCCGTCGTGCCGCGATGAAAGCGCCCGCCGCCTTGCGCGACCACGTTGAAGGCGACGATCCCCGGAACCACTCGCTCGTGGCCGAGGTGCTCGCGCAGTCGATCGGGGTTGTTCACACCGTTCTGGAGGCTCACGACGAGCGCGTCGGGTGGCAGGATCTCGGCGAGCTTCTCGGCGACCTCGGTGGTCTGGGCACTCTTGACGCAGCAGAGAACCGCGTCGCAGCGGGCGAGATCGCGCGGCTCGCTCGAGTAGTGCACGGCCGAGGCCGGCACATGCCTGGTCTCGGACTCGCAGTCGCTCACCGTCAGGCCGTGCTCGGCGATCTCGCGGCCCAGCCGCTCGCGACCGACCAGTACCACCTCGGCTTCCCCCGCGGCGAGGAGCCGACCGCCGACGAAGCAGCCGATCGATCCGGCGCCCATCACGCCGATCCGATGCCGTCCCGCTCTCGTCTGCTCCCCGGACACGCCCGGCAGTGTAGACGAGCGCCGGGCCCCCGATGCCTTCGCCGCGCCGGAGACGGGCTATCGAGCTACCAGGCCCGTGCATCGATGACCAGAAATCCGTGGAGGCGCCGGGAGTCGAACGCTCCCACGACAACAGCCCCGGCGCGGACTTGCCAGCGATGAACAGCTGGGCAACAGGCCGGCCTGGCTTCGGATGGTACGGAGGGCGCGCGTTCGCGGTGCTCTTCCGCCGCGGATGTCGGTCTAACGGTTGCGCGTCATCCCGTTCTTGACGGCCAGGGCATCGACCTCGGCCAGAGTCCCGCCCGTGTACTCCGTGAGCCGTCCGCTGTCGAAGAGCTTCACGGACCACGTCCGGCCGTTGTCATTGCTCCGCGCTTCGATGCTTTTCTTGTCTCCACCGTATTTGCGAATCACCGATACTCCTGTCATGGCCACTTTGAGGCGACTACGTAAGGCGCGCTACCCGGCACGGGCGTGTCCGATCAACTGTGCAGAGGACTGAGCTGGGCAGCGTTAGCACTCTACAGGTTCGGCAGCCGGTCCTTGAAGAAAACGGCGAACTGACCGACTTGCCAGCGATCCTCGGCGCCTCCACCCGCTCGCACCGGCCGCATTCATCCTTACTCGGCCCGCGTTCGGCCGTCTCGGGCAACAGCTGGGCAACAGCACCCCGCCTCGGTCAGAAGGTTATCGGCTGGACGCGCTCCGGGTGCTCATCGATCAGCAGCAACCACGTCGAGCCTCCGCAGCTCAGATACCGGTGCCGACTCAGCGCGCGCGCCGGTAGTGCATGGCGAGCGAGCCGCTGCGGAGCGGCTTCGCCGAGACCAGCTCGAGCCGTCGCGTGCTGGGCAGCCCGCTCTGGTACAGGGTCGGGCCGTGGCCGGCGATCCTGGGGTGGACGAGGAACTTGTACTCGTCGATCA
>Ga0111539_10002445_pt1 | contig 24692 bp, 17 predicted proteins | sample RhiMethybrSRZTD1_FD_79667 | JGI IMG/M metagenome (GOLD analysis project Ga0111539, IMG submission 79667) | Populus rhizosphere microbial communities from Tennessee, USA - Rhizosphere MetaG P. TD hybrid SRZTD1 (version 2) (version 2) | ecosystem: Host-associated > Plants > Roots > Rhizosphere >...
AGATCGCGCTCGGCGTGGTGCTGGGAGCGTGGGCGGCACTGTGCGTGTTCTACTTGTCCTTCGGCGTCACAGGCTACTTCGACGATCTCGCGCAGTTCGAGCACCTGCGAACCTTGGCACCTCGTTAGCGCGTGACGACGACGATGCTGCCCTTGCCGTTCAGGGCGTGGGTGGCCGAGCCGTTCCAGTCCTTCGGCACGCGCGGTTCGGTCCAATCGAAGAGCCAGGCCCCGTCGCGCGGCGACAGGTTGATGCAACCGCCGCTCATCGGCTCGCCGAAGTTCTCGTGCCAGTAGGCAGTGTGAAGCGCGAACGGCGCATTGAAGTACTGGGTGTGCGGCACGTCCGCGATCCAGAAGCTGCGATCCTCGCCCTGCTCGGGGCTCATCGTGGCGGCGCGATGCTTGAAGGCGATCCGGAACACGCCGAGCGGCGTCGTGCTCATCTTCACCGGATCCTTGCCCGGAATCGGTACGCCGCCCGCGCCCGGGGAGATCAGCGTCGTGAACAGCGGCTTCGTGCCCTGGTACGCCACCAGCGTGCCCTGGTTGATGCTCACGATCACCCATTTGTCGGTGTCGGTGACGCTGAACGGGAGCTCGCTGCGCGGGCGCACCACGGCGACGTCCTTCTCCGCTACGAACAGCGGCGCGCCGTCACTGGCCCGCTCGCGAGTCATCAGAAAGCGCTTGCCGATGCCGCGTTCGATCGGCTCGGCCGCGGGATCGAGATCGATCGCGCTCTTCGGGCTCCAGCTGCCACCGGTTTCGCTGAAGCTGCCGTCTTCGGCGCGGCGATACTTGGGCCTGGGCTCCTTCTTGGTCCAGGCGATCGGTAGCGCCCGATCCTTGCCGAGGGCGATCCCGGCGAACGAGGATTGTCGATAGGGGCGCACGCGATCGGCCGGCACCACGGTGAGATCGCTGCTGAGCAGCCAGGTCCGGCCCTCGTGGCGGAAGGCGCGCGTGAACGCGAGCATCGAGCCGAGCGGGATCTTTCTCCGCACCAGACCTTCGGGGCGCGCGCTGCCCGCGGAGCCGCCGTCGGCCAGGAAGAACGGCGTCGCATCGGCCGCTTCCACGGCGCGCGCCTGGGCCAGCTGCTCGTGGCCGCGGTTGCCCCAGGACAGCGCACCGAAACTTCCGGCGGGCCCGAACCAGCGCTCCTCTTTTTCCCATTCGGCTCGGGTCGGCAGCCGGCGGTACATCGGCGCGCCGTTCGAAAGCGCGTAGTCGAACGGCAGCGTCCGTTCGCGCGGCGACGCCAGCGCCGCCGCTCGGACGTAGCGATCGGAGACGTCGAACGTCACGGTGCGATCGCGGCACACCCAGCCGTAAGGCTCGACCGCGTAAAATCCGTTCGGACAGCCGGGCCCCGAGCGCGGCTCCGGCTCGCGCAGTAGAACCGAGGCGCCGACGCGCACGTAGCCGAGCTCGCTGCGCGGCGCCTTGCTCGGCTCGGCCCAGATCCACGTCGTCTGTCCAACGCTGAAGAGCCGCCGTGGCGGCGCCGCTCCAGGCGCCGCGGAAAATGTGAGGGCCGCCGCGAGGATCGGGACCAGCGGCCAGCGCATGCTGCGAATCTCTCCGATACCTGCCACGACTTCAAGCTAAAGTCCGCCCACCATGGCCTCGAAGAAGCGCCAGCCAGCGCTCGACGCCGCAAAATCCGAACCCCCGAAGTTGGAGCGCGTGATCGCCGGCAAGGAGCAGGGCGAAGACGAGCACTTCGACCGCGTTGCACGCCCCAAGACGCTCGACGAGTTCGTGGGCCAGGAGAAGCACAAGGACAACCTCAAGGTTTACGTGCGGGCGGCAAAACAGCGGAAGGAAGCGCTGGATCACGTGCTTTTGTGCGGCCCGCCCGGGCTCGGAAAAACCACGCTCGCGCACATCCTCGCCAACGAAATGGGCGTGAAGCTCACCATCACCAGCGGGCCGATCCTCGAGCACAAGGGCATGCTGATCGGGCTTCTGACCAAGCTCGGACGCGGCGACATCCTGTTCATCGACGAGATCCATCGGCTGACCGCGGCCGTCGAGGAGACGTTGTATCCGGCGATCGAGGACTTTCGCATCGACGTGATGATGGGCGACAACGCGTTCGCCGAAGCGGTTCCGCTGCCGCTCGAGCCGTTCACCTTGATCGGCGCCACGACGCGCACCGGCCTTTTGACCAAGCCGCTGCACGAGCGCTTCGGTTTGACGATCCGCCTCGACTTCTATCCGATCGACGAGATCGAGCTGATAGTCGAGCGCAGCGCGCGACTCTTGGGCATCCCGATCTCGAAGCAGGGTGCACGCGCGCTCGCGAACCGATCGCGCGGGACGCCGCGCGTCGCCAATCGCCTGCTCCGGTGCGCTCGCGACTTCGCCGAGGTCAAGGGCAGCGGCGCGATCGACGACGCGATCGTCGAGTACACCTGCGGGCGGCTCGAGATCGACGCAAGCGGTCTCGACAAGGAGGACCGCCGCATCCTCGAAATCCTGATCCAGCACTACGACGGCGGCCCGGTCGGCATCGAAACCATCGCGGCGGCTATGGCCGAACCGCGCGACACGATCGAAGACGTGTACGAACCGTACCTCTTGCAGCAAGGGTTTCTCGGGCGCACGCCGCGCGGCCGCGTCGCGACCAAGAAGGCGTACGAACATCTCGGTGTCGAACCACCGCCGGCCTCGCCCCGACAGGGCACGCTGTTCTAGCGAGGCACAAAGTAACGATCCGTGCAGTAGTGCGCGGTGTTGCGCGGTGAATGTGCAGATCACCGCGTGCGCGGGCCCTTCCGCGGCCGCCAGGCCGGCCCCACGTTGGCCCGCCATGATCGAAGCAATTCTTTCCGCACTGCTGAGCTTGCCCGGGCTCCCGATGGCGAACGAATCCAAAGACGAGTGGAACGCACGCGCCCGCGTGATCGCACAGGCGATCGACAGCGCGACCTTGCAAGCAACTTGTTCCGGACCGTATCGAGGCGCGGACTGGTGCGACCCGGTGTGGCGCGGCGACCGCTCCACACTGGCGGCAATCCTGATCGTACAAGGCTACTTCGAATCGCGATTTGCCGCGCACGTGCAGGCCGGTCGCTGCCGGCGCGACGAATGCGATGCGATCAAGCTGCCCGGCGGCCGAGTCTTTCACCGCGCGCGCAGCTACTGGCAGCTGCACGCGTCCGCGCTCTTGCCGTGGCCCGAGTGGTACTCGATCGCCGGTGTCGAATTCGTCCCCACCGCAGACGCCGCGTACGCCGCGGCCCGCGTGCTCGGATTGGGGCTCGTACGTTGCGAGACGCTCGAGGGGACGATCGCGATGTTCGCGACCGGGCGCTCCTGCCACTGGGCGCGCGCCGCGCAGCGCGCGCGGATGGTGCAGAACATCGAACGCGGATTGCGCGAGCGCCCGCGCGATCCGCTCCCATCTGGACAGCCGGCGCCGGCGGCCGTTAGCTCCGCCTTGCCGCATGCCAAAGCTCAGCGCAGGTCTCGTGCTGTACCGAATGCGTTCCTCGTCGCTCGAAGTGCTGCTCGTGCACCCGGGCGGCCCGCTCTGGCAGAAGCGCGATGCCGGCGCGTGGACGATTCCCAAGGGCCTGCCGGAAGCCGGGGAGGACCTGCTCGCTGCGGCGCGCCGTGAGTTCGCCGAGGAGACCGGACACGCTCCCGAGGGCGAGTTCACCGCGCTCAAGCCGGTCACCCAGAAGAGCGGCAAGGTGGTGCATGCCTGGGCGATCGAAGGCTATTTCCCGCCGGGGGAGCTTCGCAGCAACACCTTTACCCTGGAGTGGCCGCCCCGCTCCGGTCGCTTCGCCGAATTCCCGGAGGTCGACCGCGCCGAATTCTTCGACCTCGGGACGGCGCGCCAGAAGATTAACCCCGCCCAGGTAGCGCTCCTCGACGAGCTCGAACGCCTGCTTCGGGGCAAAGGGACGCCGCTGTAAAAAATAGCCAAAGCAAGCCGAGCAAGGCCGCCCGGCGCGGGAGGCGCGCGCGAATCGTTTGCGAAACCGTCGGCGAGGGATGCTATTCTTTAGTTTGTGCTGCGGACGCGGTTCGTGTGCCTCACGCTAGCGTGGGCGGCGTGGTTTGGTTGCTCCAGAGATGCGCGAGCGGACGTCGCTCGCGCCGAGCGGCTGTTCGACGAAGGCGTCGAAGACATGCTGGCTGGACGTTTCGAGCAGGGCTGCCCGCGCATCGCGCAAAGCCAGAAGGAAGATCCCAAACCGGGCACCGTGTTCACGCTCGCCGAATGTTACGCGCGCTGGGGGCGCACCAACAGCGCGGCCACCCAATACGAGCTGTACCTCGAGCTCGTGAAGCAATTGCCGGCGCAACAGCAAGCCGCCCACTCCGAACGCGTGACCGTGGCACGGCAAGAATACGAGAAGCTCGCAGCAGACATCCCCGAGTTCGTGCTGGTATGGCCCGGCGCACCGCCCCGCGACGCCACTGTGACCGTCGACGGCGAGGAGATCGATCAAGAGACGCTCGGTCGGGCGCGGCACGTCGATCCCGGCGAGCACATGGTGGCCGTGAGCTACGCCGACGGCAGCCAGAGCAGTCGAAAAGTTTCAATCGCCCTCGGCCAGAGCCTGCGCGTGATCCTCCCCACCCCCCGTACCGAAAACCCGGTTCCCACTCCGCCCGAAATTCCCCCGGACACCGAGCCCAGCAAGCCGGGAAGCTCGCAGCGCACATGGGCTTACATCGTGGGTGCGGTTGGAGCGACGGGCCTGCTCGTGGGCGCCGGATCCGGAATCTTCGTGCTGCAGCAGAAGAGAATCATCGACAGCAACTGCGAGCCAGATCCGGATTCCCCAGAGCGCCAGCGGTGCAGCGGCAAGGGGCTCTCGGCCGCGCAAGATGCGAAAATCGCGGGCACGGTGAGCACGATCGGATTCGCCGTGGGCGCCATCGGGATCGGAGTTGCCATCCCTTTGCTATTGACCGCTCCGAGCTCGCAGCCCACGGGACAGAATCAATCGAGGTGGCAGCTCGGCATCGAAGCCTCGGGAAGCGGCGCGGCGTGGTCGCTCCGCGGAAGCTTCTAAAGCAAGAAAATCGAGCTCGGGGTAAGGGGAAAGACCCCAAAGACGCCCGGTTTTGGGGCCGGGGCCCCAAAACACAAACTAGGGAGCGGCCGGGGCCCCAAACCAAAACCAGGGAGCGGCCCCAAAACACAAACTAGAATGCGTTCTACCAAAAAAACAGCCATGTCCTGCTGAGTTTGCTATTGGACGCGGCCCGCATGGTACTATGAAGGGCTATGTCGGTGCTCGGAGCTACGACGGGGACGGTCATCGCTGACCGTTACGCGCTCGGGGCTCGTATCGGCGCAGGGGGAATGGGAGCGGTTTACGAAGCGGTACACGTCGTCACGGGGCGTCCGTGCGCGATCAAGTTGATGCTCGGGCACACCGCCGATCGCGAAGAGCTGCGCGAACGGTTCTTCCGCGAGTCACGCGCGCTCGCTCAGATCGGCAGCGAGTACATCGTGGACGTGCTCGACGCCGGCGTCGACCCGGAGTCCGGCGTGCCGTTCCTGGTGATGGAGCGGTTGCACGGGATCGACCTCGGCCGCTTGATCGCGGAACGCGGAGCGCTCACCGCCAACGAAACCCTGCTCTATCTGTGGCAAGCGGCGCTGGCGCTCGACCGCACGCACCGCTCCGCGATCGTTCATCGCGATCTCAAGGCGAGCAATCTTTTTCTAACCGAGCGCGAAGACGGTACGCCGCAGATCAAGGTCCTGGATTTCGGTGTCGCGAAAATCATGCGCACCGACGCGACGTCCGAGGGCGGGACGCAAGCCGTCGGCACGCCGATGTACATGGCCCCGGAGCAATTCCGGAGCGAGGGTCGGATTTCGGCCGCGACGGATATCTACGCGCTCGGCCTTCTTGCCTACTTGATGCTGGTCGGCAAGCACTACTGGCGCGAGGAGCGCGAGATCTGCGAGAACCCGTACGCTTTCGCGGCGGTAGTCGCCGGCGGACCGCGCGAGGTGCCGAGCCTGCGCGCCGCGGGTTGCGGGTCGTCGCTGCCGTCCGGATTCGACGATTGGTTCGCCAAGGCGACGGCATTCCGCCCCGAGGATCGCTACTCCAGTGCGACTGAAGCGATCACCGCGCTGGCCGCGGTGCTCGATCTGGCGGTGCCGTCGGTCGCGGCGCTGCCGCCTTCTCTGAGCTCGTCCGGCATCATTCCCCCGATGCCCGCGCGTGAGGATCTCACCGCCGACATCGGACCGCTCAGCGCCTCGAGCGGCAAGCTCGGACAATCCGGTCCGCGTGACGGGATGGCCGCCACGATTTCGCTGCCGAATTTGCCTTCGCTGCCGCCGCCGGATCGGCTCCTGACCGACCCGGCCACCGAGATGCCGCTGGTCACGAGCGCCACCAGCGCACAGCTCGCCGCGATGCGCCGGCCACGGCGGCGAGCGGGCGTGGTTCTCGCCCTGCTGGCCATGGTCGGATCCGGCGTAGCGGGCGCATGGATGTTCGAAAGCGCGTTCCGGCCGCCGGCCGCGTTGAACAAGACCCTGGCTCGACACTGGCCGGTCGCGGAGAAGCTGGAGCACGTGAAAGCGCCGCCCGCGGAAGCCACGGCGCTGGGCGCGCCGGTGGATCCGAGCAAGCTCGACGAACCGCAGCTCAACGACAAGACGCTGACGCCCGAAGATCTGGTTCCGCTCAACCCGACGCCGCCGGAGCGGCCGTCGCATCATCAGGTTCGCAATACGCGCCGCGGACAGCAAAGCGAAAAGCCGCCCGTGGTCGAGACCGCGCCGGCCCCCGCGCCCGCGCCGAGTCCGAAGCCCGAAGCCGACGACGGCAATCGCGGCAAGACCCGCCGCGAACAGATGTGGAAGCGCGACTGACGCGCTGGCTCACGAGCGCGGCGCGTCCGCGACGATGCGCGCGGCGTGCAGCGGTTCGGCGAGTCCCTTGAGCAGCGCCGCGAAGCGCTCGCTGATCCCGTACGAGCCGAGCCAGCCAGCGTGCTCGGCGTCGCGCGCGAGGTCTTCGGGCAAGACGATTTCGCCGGCATGAGCCGCGCTCTGCAGGCGCGCCGCGACGTTCACGCTCTGGCCGAAGTAGTCGAGAATGCCGTTGGCCGTCACCACGTAGCAGGGACCCGCGAAAACGCCGAGCTTGAGGTAGTTGTGGCGCGCGTTTTCATGAGTGTCGCGGAACGCCGGAAAGGCGCGATGCATCGCCACCGCCGCGCGCACGGCGTCGGCTTCGGCGACGAACGCCGCCATCACGGCATCGCCGATGGTCTTGACGACCACCCCGGCGTGGCGCTCGATGATGCCTTCGAGCAGCGCGAAATGCTCCTGGACCACGCTGAACGCGCCGGCGTCGCCCACCTCGCTGTAGAGCGCGGTCGAGTTGGTCAGGTCGCTGAACAAGAGCGCCACACGCGCCACGCGCAGGCTCATGCCCGGGCGCAACACGTCGCTGGTGAACTCGCGGCGAAACTGCGGCAAGGTGCTGATCACGTGCGCGGTGGCCGCCGAGCTGCGGTAGGCGAGGCGCTCGATTTTGACGTGGCGCTCGCTGCCGCCGCGCTGTGACACCAGCACCGCACCGCCCGGTGCGACGGCAAGCGCGGCCGGCCCGAGCCGCTCGGCGGCGAGCACGCAGCGCGCCTCGGCCGGCGCTGCGGGCGTGACCTCGATGGCTGCCTGCGCTCCGCCGCGCGCAAACAGTCGAAAGCTTCCGGCCTCCTGCGGTGCGACGAGCAGCGCCTCCGCGTCAGCGCCGATCAGCGCCTGCGCGACCACGTGAGGCGTCCGCGATGGACCGCCGATGCAATACGGCCCCGGATCGACCGCCCGCAGGCCACGCGCCGGAACGAAGGTGGCCTCCACGGCGCGATCGAGCTCGAGATCGTAGGAGATGTCGCAGAGCTGGCAATGCCCGCTCGCCGGCAGCTCCTTGAGCGTCGGCGTGTGATCGCTGGCGGTGCGGCAGCTCGGACACACCAGATCCCAGCGCATCTCGAGCAGGCCCGCGCGCACCGCCTCCAGGAACAGCGAAAGCACGCGCCGGCGATCCGCACCCCAGGCGTCGGCCAGCTCGAACGGCCGGATCCGCGACACCTCGACGTCGGTCGCGTGAGCGATGAACTCGACCAGGCGATTGACGAGGGCGCGATCCGCGTCCCCGCTGCGCTGGCGGAGCGCGGCCGCGGCGCGCTCGAGCAGACCCAGATCGACATGGCTGGGGCTGGTGCGGCTTTTGGGATCATTGCCTGCAGCTAGCTCGGCGTCTCGGCGCGCGATCTCGCGGCAGATGCGATCGACGAAGCGCCTGACCTGGAGCCGCGCCACCGGCGTGACCAGCGGCAGCTTGGGTACTGTCGTGATCCTGACCGTGACGCGTGTTCCGGAGCCCGGCAGCGGCGCGAGCTCGAACTCGTTGACGATGCTCTCCACCATGCCCCGCCGCACCAGGCGCTTCACGACGAAGCGCTGATTTTCGACCCACTCGAACGGCAGCTCCTCGTAGACTAGCGGGAAGCCCCCGGAGACCGTGGTCACCACGTAGCGCGCGGCGCCCGGCCCTGCGTGCTTGTCCAGCGCGAGCGCGCCAAGCCCGACCGCGCGGTTGAGGCGCTCGGTATCGCTGACCACGCTCCACAACGCTGCGGCGTCGGAGGCGCAGTCGACCGAGCTTTCGACGACCACGGCGGACATCGCGCGGATCCTAGGCTAAACCGGGCTCGTATGACCACGAGCAGCGAGCTCGGGCGCGCGGACCTTTTGAACTGGGCCGCGAGCAAGCCCGACGATTACTTCGGCTCCGATCCCAATCTCGCGCGAGTGCTGGCGCTCCGCGCCGGTGCGGAAAGGCTCGGCGCCGAGCGAGAGCGGCTCGAAGCCGCCGGCCGCATGGTGGCACGGGAGCTTCTTGCGCTGAGCATCGACACCAATCACGACGACAATTTGCCGCGGCTCGAGCGCTACGACGCGCTCGGGGTACGCACCGAGCAAATCGTCTTCCACCCGAGCTACCACGAGGCCGGGCGCCGCATCTGGCAGACCGGGATCCTGGCCGACTACGCGGAACCCGGGCGCGAGACGCTCCAGATGGCGCTCTTGTACCTGATCGCCCAGACTGGCGAAAACGGGCACAACTGTCCGCTCGCGTGCACGGCCGGCTTGATCAAGCTGCTCGCGCGCGCGGGCAGCCCGGAGCAAAAGGCGAAGTGGCTGCCGGGGCTCTTGACCCGCGACTACGGGCGCCGCCTCCACGCTTCGCAGTTTCTGACCGAGGTGCAGGGCGGCTCCGACGTAGGGGCCAACGCGCTGGACGCGCGCCGCGAGGGCGATCAGTTTCGGCTCTACGGCGAAAAGTGGTTTTGCTCGGTGATCGACGCCAAGCTGTTCCTGGTCACCGCGCGCCCGGAAGCCGCGCCGTCCGGCACGCGCGGGCTCGGCGTGTTCGTGGTGCCACGCGAGATCGAGGGCCGGGTCAACGCTTTTTCGGTGCGGCGCCTGAAGCGCAAGCTCGGAACCCGCGCCATGGCTTCGGCCGAGGTCGACTTCGAAGGCGCGCTGGCGGAGCCGGTGGGCGATCTCGAGCGCGGGTTCAAGAACGTGGTCGAGCATGTATTGAATACGTCCCGCATCTACAATGCGATTTGCTGCGCGGGCTCGATGCAGGCCGCTTGGCGCGAGGCCGCGACCTTCGCGCGCCACCGCCGCGCTTTCGGCCAGCCGATCGCCGATTTTCCGCTGGTCGCGGAAAGCCTGGCCCTGCTGCGGGCGGAGGCGATGGGCGCACTGGCTTCGAGCCTACGCTTGACCGCTCAGGCCGATCGGTTCGCGCTCGGCACGGGCGACGACGAGCTCGCGCTGGCGTGGCGCGTCGGCGTCAACGTGAACAAGTACTGGACCAGCGTGCGCAACACGCAAATGGTTCGCCTCGCGATGGAGGTCCTCGGCGGCAACGGCGCGATCGAGACTTTTTCACCGCTGGTGCGCCTGTATCGCGACGCGATGGTGCTCGAGAGTTGGGAGGGCACGCACAACGTGCTGGTAGAGCAGGTGCTGCGCGACGCCGCGCGCTACGGCGCTCACCGCGCGTTCTTGGCCGAGCTTCGCGAAGCGCTGAATCATCTCGAGCTCGGGCGCGCCCACGCCGAGCTGGTGCAGCACGCGCGCCACGGCCTCGGCACGCTCGAGCACGCGTTCGCCAAGCTCGGCGACGGCGCCGGCGATCAGCGCTTCGGCCGCCGCGTCGTCGATCAGGCCGCGGTCACGCTCGAGCTCGTGAGCCTGCTCGAAGAGCTCGCGGCAAACCCCGAAGATCAGGCCAAACGCGCGGCGATCGAGCTCATTGCGGAACGCCATCTGGCACCGGATTTGTCCGTACCTGGACCCGTGCCCCACGCACTTTTGACAGACTAGTTGCCCATGTAAGATGCGGGGGTGAAAGTCCGCGCGGTCGCAGTCGCCAGCGAACGCAGCAATGCGATCGGCGCGCTCGAGCTCGAGTGCACGCCGCATGGCCTCGTGATCGTCCATCTCGGCGTGGGCGCCTTCAGCGCGGGTTACGCCCCGGGCGCGCTCACCAGCGGAACGCGCGTGCTCGTGCCGTGGTCGGCCGTCGAGCAGGCCGCGCTCGAAGGTGATCGGCTGTATCTCGCGCTCGACCCGAAACTCACTCCGCACCACCGCCTGGCGCTGATGAACTTCTCGACCGGCGAGGCCCCGGACCAGCGCGAGGCCGGACGCCAGCGAACGATCCTGCGCATCGCCGCTTTTGCGGCGGCGCTGGTGACGCTGCTGCTCGTGGCGCTCGGCGCTCCGCGCGTCGCGCCGCGCTTGGGTGCAAGCTTCGCGCTCGGGGTCGGCGCGATAGCGGCAGGCGCGATCCTCGCGATCGGCCTGATGGCCGAGCGGCGCGTGTCGGGAATCGGGCTAGAAGGCGACGCGGCCCGCGAAAGCTTCGCGCTCGACCTTTCCAGCTATTTGCCGAATCTGCCCCGGCTCGCAAGAGCGCCGCTGGCGCGGCCGAAGCCGATCGATCTGCCCACGTTCCAGGGCATGCTGCCGCGCACCACGCTCGCGATCGCGATCACGCTCACCGCATGCGTGCTGGGCGCGGTGCTGGTGGCGCGCGTGGTCTGGCAAAAGGACGAACCCGAGCCGCGCGCCCGGACGCAGAATACCGAGGCTACCAGCGAGCGCCGTTCCCGGCCGGCGGCGCCGGAAACCGAAGAGGCGCCGCCCGCCGCAGCCGCGGTGGTCGCCGCTGCGCCGGTATCATCGGTGGCAAAGGCGCCGACGCCCCCAGCCGCGCAGGCGGCAGTGGGCTCCGCGCTGACTCTCGGCGAGCACTGCAGCTGCCGCCGCGGCGATTCGCTGCTCTGGAGGAAACCGATTCCCCGCCTGAGCGTGCTGGTCCTGTCGCGCAAAGTGCACCACGACGTCCAGCAACGAAAAGAGCTGGATGTCGAGGTCGCGGTCGTGAACAACGGCGACAAGGACCTGAACGAGATCAGCTTGATCGTGCAGTTTTTCGACCGCGACCCCCCGCCGTCGAATCAGCGCAACTCCACGCAGAACCGCGCCGTCTACTTCGAGGGACCGCTCGCACCCGGCAAGGCGATCAAGTGGAGCGTCGAGGCCCGCGGCAGCGAATTCGAGATCGAAAATCCGATTCCCGGCGACATCGGCCCGGGCGGTGACGGCGCCGCCACCGCCGACATGCTGGCCGACCTGCTCAATGCCAACCATCGGCCGGTGCGCCTGCACGGCGCGATGATGCTCTCCTATCTGGGCGACCCGCGCGCCAAGGACGCGGTGCTCAAGCTGCGCGACGCCCTGCGAGAGGACGAGGGGCCCTATCTGGACCGCCTGACCCAGACTCTCGCCGACATTCCGGTCTGCGACCTGTCCGTGAACGGCCGAGGTCCGGCGCGCACCGTGAGCGCCTGCGTCATGAACCGCACGGACGAGCCGAAGAAAGACCTCGCGCTGCGCGTGCGCGGGCTCGAGGCCGAGCCGAGCCACGCCGATCCGGTGGGACCGCCGCCCGCCGTGGTCGCGGAGCAAACGTGGCCGATCGTGCGCGAGCTCGCGGCGCACGAGGGTTTCCGCGTCAGCGCGCGGCTCGATCTCGAGGCCTCCCGCGAGCACGCCACCGAGCCCGGCACCGCGAAGGAGCCGGTGGCGTTCGAGGCCGCCGCCGACCGTGCCGATCTGCTCCGCTAAGGGTGTATATAAACCACGGTGCCGCGGTCCTTGTTCAGCGCGCCGTGCCAGCCGGGCGGTACGTTGGGATCCGTCCACTCGAAGAGCCATGCCGCGTCGATCGGGGCCAGATTGACGCAGCCGTGGCTTCGGATCTTGCCGAACTCGTCGTGCCAGTAGGTGCCGTGGAGCGCGAAGCCTTTGTGGAAGTACTGTACGAACGGCACGTCCTGCAGGTTGAACGAATCGGAAACCTTGTCGTCCTCGCCGTCCATCGTCGAGCTGATGTGCTTCTGATAGACCATGAACGTCCCACGCACGGTGGCCTGCGCCTTTTCCGGATCGCCGAGCCCGCCGCGCCCGGTGCTGACCAGCGTCGCATAGACCGCATGCGTGCCGACGTAGGCGATCAGCGATTGGTCGTTGATCGAGATGTCGATCCACTTGCGATCGCCGGTGGCAAAGCTCGGAAACGACGTGCGCTTGTCCAGGATCCGCGTCGCGCTTCCAGCGACCCAGGCGTTGTCGCGGGTCTCCAGTAGATCGCCGGCGCGCTTGTTGCCGGTTAGCTTGAGCGGCTCGCGGTAGCGGAACGAACCGTCCGCGCGCAGCTGGCCGCGATCGTCCAGCGCGTGGCGCCCCGCGTAGTGCTGCTTGACGAAGGCGACCGGCAGATCCTCGCCTTCGGCCAGCTCCACGCCGTGAAAGCTGCTCGGCCGAACGATCTCGGTGCGATCGAGTGCGATCAGATCGAGCTCGGTGGTGAGCCCGAACACGCGTCCCTCCGCCGCGAACACGCGCGCGATCGCGAAGCCGCTGTCGGCGCTGGCGCGCCCGGCATGGGTCGCAAAATGCAATCCTTGCTTCACGCCGTACGGCTTTTTCAGCGCGCGTCCGTCGCGCAGGAAATCGGGCGCCTCGCCGGGCTCGCCGATCAGCTCGCGCAGGCCCTGCGCGGCAATGCGCTCGCGCCAGCGCGCGACGTACCCGGTGATCCCGTCACCCTCGACGGTTTTCATCTCGCTGGTTTTTGGCACGCGAAAGTAGAGAAACGGCGGCGCCTCCGACGACATCGCATAGAGGTACGGTAGACCCTGACCGCGCACGGGCCGCGCGCTCGCAGCTTGCGCCACCGGATCCGACAGCTCCAAGGTCGCGCCCTTGCCCGCGCACACGAAGCCGCGCGGATTGACCCGGTACCAGCCGCCGGCGCAGCCGTCATTGACGATCGGCGGGCCGCGCACGTCGAACACCTCGCCGGCGCGGATGTAGCCGTAGCGCCACCGCTTCGGTCCGATGTCGGTGTAGACCCAGGTGCGCCACGCGATGCTGGCGAGCTTGGTCGAGCCGCCGACGAACGGCAGGTTGTCGTCGATCGACCCCGGTGCCGCGCCCGCCGACGGCTGGCCCTCGACCGGCGCGGCCGAGCTGGGAGCCGCCACGCGCGCCGGCGCGGCCGACGGTTCCGGCGCGGCGCCGGGGGGCTCCTGGCGCTGGCAGCCGAAAGCCGCGAGCAGCAGCGCCGGGAGCAAGCACGGCACGGAGTGCGGGCGGGGGAGCATGGGCCGAAACCGGAAGGCCGCGTCACGTACCACAGATTCGAGGCGACACCTCACCTCGAGCCCTGGCATTCTCCGCGCCACCCAATGAACGCGATTTCGGACGGCGCCTGGCGCATCGTGAAGGAGGTCGCGCGGCACCTGCTGCGGCGTCCGGTCGTCGGCATCGCGGCAGCCGCCCGCACCGCCGACGGTCGCTGGCTCCTGGTGCGTCGGACCGACACCAACGCCTGGGCACTGCCGGGCGGCACGCTCGAGTGGGGCGAAACCTTGCGCGCCGCGATCGGCCGCGAAATCGTCGAGGAAACGGGGTGCGAAGTGATCGAGCTCGGCGCGATCGCCGGGGTCTATTCGGATCCGGCGCGCGACATGCGCTTCCACGCGGTGACCGTGGTGGTGCACGTCGTGGTCACGGAGCCTCGAAAGCCGCCGCTCAATCGCCTCGAAATCGCCGAGGTCCGACTGTTCGAGGACGCGGAGCTCCCGAGCTCGCTGTCGCACGGCATGACCCCGATGCTCGATGCTGCCCGGTCCGGGCGCGCCCGCTGGGAGTAGACTCGCTCTTGGCACGGCCTCGGGGCCGTGACAGAAATGGCCCGCATGGCCCGAGCGACCACGGTACTTCGGTTTTTCGCCCAAGGCATCGCCGCGCTGCTCGCCGGGTGCACCACGCTGCTCGGCGGCGTCCAGGTGAACACGGTCTCCGTGACCGCCGAGAAGCCGAGCAACGTCGCGGTTTATCTGGCGGTGAGCGACTCGGGGGAACCGATCGGCGATCTCACCGCCGACAACTTCAAGCTGTTCGAGAACGAACAGGTGGTGCCGTTTCTGGACAGTCAGCTCACCCTGCTCGATCGCAATCTGGTCGCGGTGCATCAGGCGGTGCTGCTGGTGGACATGAGCGGATCGCTCGACGAAGCGGCGCGGCACACGGCGGCGCGCGCTGCGGCCGGTTTCGTGCAGAAAGTCCGGCGAAACCAGGCGGTCGCCGTGTTCGCTTTCGACGGCGGCTCGGATCTCGTGCCCGCCGGTGATTTCGAGCGCGGCAGCAAGGACGCCGGCCCGGCCGAGATCGAGCAGCTCGCAAACTTCACCGCGCGCGACTCCTCGCGCAACCTGAACGGCGCCGTGCTCGAAGGGTTGAAGCAGCTCGAAAGCCGGATGATGGCGGTGAAGAAGCCGGCGCGGGTCGGCACGCTGGTCGTGCTTTCGCGCGGGCCGGACATGGCGGGTCGCGCCAGCGACGAAGCCGTCGAAAAGCAGCTCGATGACAGCCGCACGGACGTGATCGCCGTGGGCATCGGCGAAGCCGAAGCTCCGTGGTTGGACCGGCTCGGGCGCTTCGGCGTGGTGCGAGCGCAGACGCCGAGCACGATCGGCGTCGCGCTAGATCAGGCCGCCGACAAAGTCGCGCTCGCGCGCAACCGCTACTACCTGGTTTCGTACTGTTCGCCGTCGCGCGCCGGGAAGCGCTGGGTTCGCATCGATGTGACGTTCAACAAGAACGGCCACGAACGCAGCGGCAGCGTCGAGCACGAGTTCGACGCGACCGGCTTCAGCGCGGGGTGCGACGCCAAAGCTCCGCCGAGCTTTGCGGTGGCGCAGGCCGAGATCAATCAAGCGTCGCCACAGGCCACCGAGCCCGCCAAGGCGCCCGAAACACCGAGTGAGCCCGAACCCGAGCCCAAGGCCAAGGCCAAACCCCGCCCCCGCCCGCCGGCCAAGCCCGCCAACGACACCAGCGTAACGCCGCCGGAAAAGCCCGACTTTCAACCCTAGTGTCCAACTCGGATTCGCCTCTGGAGCGGCTCGAGCTCACCGACGGCGAGATCGTCGTCGCGCGCGGAACCCGTGAAATAAGCTGGTGGGTCAAAAAGGAAGACGGCTGGGTCAACGCGCGCGGGTGGCCCGAGACGCGGGTCGAGTTGCTGGAAGCGGGCCCCGGCACGGTGTGGGAATGCCGGCTCGAGCTCGAGCTGCCGCGCGGCACGCTGCTGATGCGCGTGGAGTCGCATCCCGCGCCCTCCGAGCGAGCGGACCCGATGCGCTACCTCGAGCGCGAGACGCGCCTCGCGCGCCGGCGCGTGACCCGCACCTATTTCAAAGTCGGACGGCGCGGAGAGCTCTTGCGCGAACCCCAAAGCGAGCGCGGACGCTGGCGATGAACCCGCTCCGGTACGCACCGGCCCTCGCGTTACTGCTGAGCGCGGCGACGTCGAGCGCCGACCAGTATCCGGACAACGGCGTGGCGCAGTTTTCACGCGCCGGCGCCTGGCTCGCCACCGCCAGCGATCCGATCGCGGCGTTCTACAATCCGGCGGCGCTCGCGCTTCAAAAGACCTCGGCCAGCGCCGGCGCCCACGTCGCCTTCCAGCGCATCTGCTTCGAACGCCGCGGGCCGGACGGCGGCCCGGCGAGCTATTCGCCGATCGGCGAACCGTACCCCGAGGTCTGCAACGAAGATGGCGGCAGGCCGAGCTTTTTGCCGCACTTCGCCGCGAGCTTCCGCGCCGCTGATCGCCTCGGTATCGGCCTCAGCGTCACGCCGCCCGCGAGCTACGGCAAAATCGTCTGGCCCGCCAGCGTCGAAGTGACGGACAGCGTGGGCCAGCGCCGGGCGATCCCCGCGCCGCAGCGCTACCTGTCGCTCGGCGAGGACGAAACCTCGTACTTCGTCACGCTCGCAGCCGGCTACGCGGTCCGCAGCGACCTGCGCGTCGGCGTCGGCTTCGTCGTCGGTTTCTCGAGCCTCGAAATCGACTTTGCCAGCATGGGGCAGGTCAATCCGGCACAGCTGCGGAGCGGCGACGACGCGAGCTTCGATCAGCGCAATCACATCGAAGCCCGCGATCTGTTCGTTCCGGGTGCCGTGGCCAGCGTCGACTACTCCCCCACCCCGTCGCTCGACCTCGCCGCCTGGTATCGCTATTCGGACGCGATCCGAGCCCGCGGCGATCTCGAGATCTGGTCTCCGCTCTACGGTCCGCCCCCCGCCAACGACGTGCTCCCCGAGTGCCCGCCAGGAAGCAGCGCAGCCTGCGCCGCGCGCAGCCGGGCCAGTGATCGGCTGGGCGAGAACCCGCTCCGGCTGAAGCGCGCGATCCCGATGCAAGCTCGAATCGGCGCGCGCTGGCACCTGCCGCAGCCGCCCGCGACCGGCCTGCTCGCCGAACGGATCGGCCCCCGCCTGCGACCGACGCGCGACCCGCTCGCCGACGACCGCTACGACCTCGAGCTCGATTTCACCTACTCCAACGATTCGGCGGCCGAGACCACCGAGATCCGCGTGCCGCGCGCCGGGCAGAACCTGGATCAGCGGCACGGTTACCATGACAGTTTCGGCGCGCGCCTCGGCGGCCAGTACGCGGTGATCCGCAACGAGTTCGGCGTGCGCCTCGGCACCTGGATCGCGACGCCGTCCAGCGACGCCGCCGATCTCGACATCAGCGCGGTGCGCGCCTGGCGCGGCGGGCTCGCGACCGGCCTGGTTTTTCGCGTCCAGGCCGTCGACCTCGAGTTCGGCTATCAGCACCACTACGCCTTCGGCCTGGACAACGGCGGTGCCGGCCGCCGCCGCGCGATCGCCGCTTCGAGCACCGATCCCGCGAGCTTCAGCGGCCGCTCGTACCATGCCGTCAACGGCGGCTCGGTGAGCCAGAGCGCCAACGTGTTCGCGCTCGGCGCGGTGGCGCGGTTCTGAGATACTCGCCGGCCTTGGATGCGAAAAGCTCGACCTCGTGCCTCTTGCCGGTTCTCCTGCTCGGCTGCGCGGGGCTCGCCGGCGTCGACGAGTACGAAGTACGGGATACGCCTGGCGGAAGCGCAGCGCCCGAAGCCTGCTCGGGAGCGACCGAGGTTCGAGAGCCGGGGGGCGAATGCGTACAGACCGGCGTCCTGAACTGCCTGGACGCTCCCGGCTGGACACCAGACTCCCGCGGGGGCTGCAGCTATCGGCTCGCGTGCGCCCGCGGCCTCGAGTCGACCGACGAGCTGCAGCTGCCGTCGAGCTGCCACCGCTTCGGCTGCACTCCTCCAGCCCAGGCCGCGAACTGGGTCGTCGATTCTCGAAACCCGGGAAGCGGCCCCGGCCAAGGGACGGAAGTCGACCCCTTCGTCTCGATCCAGACCGCCGTCGATCACGCGCAAAGCGGCCAGACGATTTTCGTACGTGGCGGTCAGTATTCCGAGAACGTGGTGATCGACAAACCGATCTTCCTCGATGGACGCTGCCCGACGCTCGACGTGATCGTCCGCGCGCTGGACCCGCTGAAACCGGTCTTGACGGTAGTGGCCGGAGCCGCACCGCCCTCGGCCTCGGATCTGGTGTCGATCGACGGCCTGCGCATCGAGGGGGGCAGCGCCGGGGTTCGCGTCGAGGGTGGGCCGCAGACCAACCTGAGCGAGCTCTGGATCGAGGGCGCCGAGGGCCCCGGCATCGAGATCCGAGCCCGGCAGCATCCGGTGAGAATCTTGAACCTCGCCGTCGTCGGCGCGCGCGGCGCCGGCATCGCCGTGCTCGGCTCGCCCGCCGGGGACGTCGACATCAACGGCGCGCTGGTTCGCGGAACGAGCGACGACGGCCGGCTCGGCGGGCACGGGCTCTACGCGAGCTCTGCAGGGGCGGCGACCAGCGATTTTTGTGACTCGGGATTGAGCCCCCTGCTCGTGGCCGTCTCGAACTCCATCTTCGAGCAGACCAGCGGCGCCGCCGTTTTCGCGGAGGGCACAGAGCTCCTGCTCACCGATTCGCTGGTCTTGCCGGCCGAAAATGCGACGCAAAAAGGCCCAGCCCTCGTGGCTCGAGCCGAGCCGGCGGGACGGGTGCGCGGCAGCCTCCAGGCGACGCGGGTGTTCGTCGACCGCGTCGGCGGAGGCGGGATCGATCTGTTCGATCTCGAAACCGCTGCGATCGCAGACACCGTGGTACGTGGCGCCGAGCCGAGCTCCGATAGCGCTTGCGCCGCGAGCATCCGCGCCGAATCGGCGCCGAATCGGGACTCGCGCCAGGGCTGGATTTGCCCGATACCCGCGCGCCCCGCGATGGATCTGTCGATCTCGCGGGTGCTGGTCGATGGCGCTGCGCTCGCAGGCCTCATGCTCGTCGAGACTCCGGCGCACATCACCCAGCTGCTCGTGCGCGGCACGCGTTCGGAACCCTGCTCCGGCCGCTTCGGCGACGGCGTGGCCGCCTACTCGCTCGGCGCCGAGACCGTGCCAGTGGACCTCTTCGCTTCGCGCATCGAGCACAACGCCCGCGCGGGTGTCGCCGCCTTCGGCTCGAACGTCAGCGTGGCTGGCGTCGAGCTCGCGTGCAACGGCGCCGGCATCGTCGGTCAGCGGGCACTCCCGGCTGCGGGCCGATCCGCTTGTGGTTGCGGCGCGGAGAACCGCTCGCTCTGTGTGCCCGTCAGTGCGGCGCTCGATCCGGCGCTCCGAGGCTGGCAGTGACGGCCGTGAACCTGCGCGCGGCGCTGCTTCCGCTCGCCGTCTTCGTCGCGGGCTGCTCGTCGGAGTCGTCTCCGGCTTCCGCCGCCGCGCCTCCGGTCCCCGAGGAGCCGACGGTGTCGGTGTCGTTCTGCCTCAAGGAGTTTTTCAGCGGCGCGGCCTGGACGGCCGCGCGCGTGGCGGTCGTGGGTCGCGAGGATATCGCGCCGCAGTACACCGACGAGCTCGGCTGCGCGACGTTGCGCGGTGTGCCCGCACAATCCAGGGTCTTGCTCTCCTTTACCGCGCCCGGGCTCACCCCGACGCTCCTCACCTTGGTCACCGGTACGAGTGATGTCGCCGGGCTTCGCTTCGATTCGCCGGGTGCCGAATGGCGACAGGCGACCGAGGTCACGTTCCACTTCGGGCTCGACTACGCGAAGAGCGTCTTTTCCTTCAGAATCACCTCCAACTCCGAACCCACGGTGACGAGCGAGGGCGGCGTGCCCGGCGTGAAGCCGCACCTGAACGTGCCGTTCGACGGCGGACCGTATTTCAACGAAGGCGCCACCGCCTGGGCGCCGGCCGACACACCGGCCACGACCGAAAGCGGCATCGGCGCTTTCTTCAATGTCGAGCCGGGAGAAGCCGAGCTCGAGCTCGAGCTGCCGCCGGGCATCGAGTGCGCCACTGGCTACGACGAAGTTTGGTCGCTCGGCCTCTCGTGGCCTGCGGCCGGCACGCCGGCTCCGGGCCGGCTGCGCCTGGCAATGCCGCTCCGTGCCGGCTTTCACGGCGCCGTGGCGATGCGCTGTTTTCGCTGAGCGCCGCACTGCGGTGGTCCGGGCAAAACTCCACGCGCCGCCGCGCGGGCGGCTTTCACAAAAAAACGAAGGCGACCTGGTCACCCAGATCGCCTTCGGGAAATTCACTGGTCGATGGTGGGCGGCTTGGCCCCGAGCATGCCAGCTCTTGGCTTCACCGACCTCCGGCTCCGTGTTCGCCGACACGAAGACGGCATCATCGCCCGCTGTGGGCTTCGTCGGCTGACCCGCGCGGTTCGCGCCGGCTGGATCGGCCGAAGATGGCAGAGGTGTTGGCTCTGCCAGCTTGCTGACAGAAGGCGAGCGACGCGCTTGCTGGCTGCGCAATCCCGCGGTCTACGTTGCCGCGACGCGCTGAGCTGCGCTCGCCGCTAACGCTGACCCCCCGCACCTTTCGGCTGGAGGAGCCTTTGCCGTCTGCCTTCCGTCTCTGACGCTTCCTGTCGCCGCCCGGGCACGGCCGAATGACTCCAGAGCCATCGTCCGCTCGTGGCGCCGCTTACTCGCGATGCGAGCGTCGCTGCGCCGTTGACCCGTTTGACCGAGGGTCGCGGCAAGAAGTCCGATTAAGGACAGGTCACCTTCGACCCGAAGCGTCTTCAGTCGTGCGCGGAAGCTCGCGAAGTCGTTGCTTCGCTGCTCGATTCTGCCCGCCCGGTTGTCCACGCGAGGTGGACAGTTTCGCGCGCCCCGTCGCTCGTCTCGCTCCGCGACACCCAAAGTCGAAGGTGCCTCGGCTCTCCTCGAGCTGGCTCGCCCGCCGCGACCCTTTCGGGTCGATCGGCTTCGAGAGGCGATCCCAGACGCGTCTGGCCGACTGATGCAACCCACATTGTCAAAGACGAGCACCCATGCACCCGGCAGCCAGCGGCGTCATTCCGGCAAAGCCGGTGTCGCCGCCGAGCCCCGCGTTTCAACGACGCCGGGCTCACTTCTGCCAGCGGATCCCGCTGCCGCACCGAGTGTTCTCGACTCCGCGCGGTCAGCCTGGGGCTGGGGTCTGACGCCTCGTCGCCGACCGGTCGACGCCGAGCGCTTGAACGCGTCGACCTCGATCCGGGCGACCAAGACCGCTTCCGCCACCGCACCATTGAAGAACGGTGGACTCCCTGGTCCGAGACGCCTTCCACCGGTTGGGCACTCTTGGCGAGCTCGCGCCGATCACGGCGTGCACGGCGTGCACGCGCGTTTCGACCACCGGCGCCCCTTCACCCGTCGCGTTTCGCTTCGGGCTAGCCCGGCCTGGTCACTTCCAGCCGCAACCGGAAGCACCCACACCGGACCGACGCCGCCAACCGACTTCTGCAACCGTCAAAGAGCATGGGCACACCGATCGAACGGCACGTACCTCGCGCGGAACCCGCTGTTTCGGCGCATTCCATTGTCCCGGTGATGAGCCGGGACTGCGAGCGGCACGACCTCCGGAGCTGACGCCCCGTTCGCCCGAGGGCAAGGTCGCCACCGGCCGGCAGGGCTCCGAGTCAGCGTGCGCGACGAATCGTGCAGAGGCCCACTCACAGCAAAACCTGCCGAGCACTTCGTCGTCGTTTCGCCACGCGGCCCCTCGAGATCTGGTGTCTCGAAGGAACGCGCGGTGAACCTAGGCCCGACTCGATCCGCCGCGCGAACGGTGAGGACCTTCGTCAAGCCGAAGTGCTTTCCACCGCCGGGAACCGCCGTGGGAGCTGACCCCACGATGACCGTTCGCGAAGCGGCACGCCGCCCGATGGGCAGCTTGCTGCTCGCGATCCGCGCCTTTTTCACCACCCCCTGCTGGCTCGCCTCGACCGACGGGCCGGCAAAGAGCAGCGGCGATGAGCATCGACGTGGACTGGCTGGCCACCAGCCCGCGCCGTGCCGCACCGCGGCGCCCCGGACGATTTCTACGTAATCGAACCGTTCGTCGGCAGATGTGCCGCGAACTTCCGAGAACTCTTATCCAACGATGCGCCAATCAATTCAAGAGAAAAATCGCGAACAAGGGTGATTTTTTTGTCCACAGCTTATGCGCAGATTGTCCATTCAGCGTACACAACGCAGCGCGAAAAAGCGCGAGCAGGATCGCAGATTACAGCCAAAAACAGCTGTAATCTGCATCCGAAACTTTACGGAATCCAAGCGCTCCGCGACACTGAATTCAAAGATTTTCATTTGATTAATTAATTTGAATTTGGTTCACAAATCTCATTTGAATTTTCATAACAATGGCATTTGATTTTGGCCAGCCGACGCGGGCGCTTCGCGGGCCGGTAACAGCCAAAACGTTCAACTCCCCGCCGAGAAAAAGTCCCCGTTTCGTTGCTTTTTTCAGCAGCCTCAAAGCGCCCCGAAGCGCCGCTGAAATTTCGACTTCGGCGTGACTTTAGCTGCGACACGCCTGCGCCGTTCAAGGGGATATGACGCTCTACGTGCGCCGGCCCGACGGCGCGGAGCAAGACGCAGCGGATACCCCCGCTGTCGCAACGGAGGGCCCCGTGTGCGGCCCCCGCGAAGGCTCGGCCTCCGACGTGCACCTGCGGGCGGTCTCGGTGGCACCGAGCGCGCCGCTCACGACCCTGCGCCCCGATACCACCAAGACGCGCGTGCTCCTCGTCGACGACGATCCGATGGTGCTGCGCAGCATCGGGCGCGTGCTGCGCCAGCGCGGCTACGAGGTGACGACCGCAACCAACGGCGAGGACGCCGCGCTGATCACCGACAAGGAATCCTTCGACGTCGTGCTCAGCGACATCGCGATGCCGGGCATGGACGGCATCCAGTTCTTGCGCGAAGTACGCGAGCATGATCTCAGCGTGCCGGTCGTGCTGATCACCGGCGCGCCCACCGTCAGCACCGCCGTGCAGGCGCTCGAGCTCGGCGCATTCAGTTACCTGACCAAGCCGATTGCCATGGACGAGGTCGAGCGCGTGATCGACAAGGCAGCGCGCATGCACCGCATGGCGCGCGTCACGCAGCAAGCCGCGGAGCTCTTGGGTCACACGAGCGCGCTCGGCGCCGACCGCGCCGGGCTCGAAGCCAGCTACGAGCGCGCGATCCAGTCGCTCTGGATCGCCTATCAGCCGATCCTCAACGTGAAGGGCGACGGGATCTTCGGCTACGAGGCGCTGCTGCGCAGCGGGGAGGCCACGCTGCCGCATCCCGGCGCCGTGCTCGACGCCGCCGAGCGCCTGGGCCGGCTCGAGGAGCTCGGCCGCACGATCCGCGAGCGGGCTTCCGCGCCGGTCGCCGACGCGCCCGAGCGCGGCGTCCTGTTCGTGAACCTGCACGTCACCGATCTGCTCGACTCGGCCCTTTATTCGCACGAAGCCGCGCTCTCGCGCATCGCGCCGCGCGTGGTGCTCGAAATCACGGAGCGTTGCGCGCTCGAACAGGTCAAGGACGCCCGCAATCGCGTGGCGCTATTGCGCGAGATCGGCTTCCGGATCGCGGTCGACGATCTGGGCGCGGGCTACGCCGGGCTCAACAGCTTCGCGCTGCTCGAGCCGGAAATCGTCAAGCTCGACATGAGCCTCGTGCGCGACGTGCACAAGAACAGCACCAAGCAAAAGATCATCCGCTCGATGGCGGGCCTTTCCAAGGACATGGGGATGCTGGTCGTCGCCGAAGGCGTCGAGACCGCGGAAGAGCGCGACGTTTTGATCGAGCTCGGATGCAACCTGCTCCAGGGCTACCTGTTCGCGCGTCCGGGACCGCCGTTCCCCGAGGTGGCCCGGTGAAACGGGGCGCCGACCCGAAGCAGTCGGCGAACACGGTCACGCTGCGAGAGATGGCGGCGGTGCGCAGCGCGCAGCCGACGCTACCCGAGCTGCCGGCGTTGCGCCCGCCCGTGGAGTCACGACCGAGACCGCCGCCGGACCTCGACTTCGACGACGCCAGCGAAGTGACGGAGGTCGGCATCCGCAGCGCGGACTTCGCCCTCGCCGCGCAAAACGCGCCGGAGCGGGACCGCGCGGTGCTGCTGCGCACGGACGGCGTGCACGCCGGGCAGATCCACCTGCTCGGGCGCGACACTTTTCGCATCGGGCGCCATCCGAAGAACGAGCTGCGCGTCGAGGACACCGGCATCAGCCGCTTCCATGCTTCCATCGAGTGGGAAGACGGCGGGCACGCCATCCTGGACCTGGATTCGCGCAACGGAACCTTCGTCGGCGGCGCGCCGGTCACGCGCAGAAAGCTCGCCGACGGCGATCGGATTCAGCTCGGACCGCGCGTCGGATTTCGCTATTCGGTGACCGACTCCAGTCACAAGGAGCTGCTGCAGCGCCTCTACGAATCGAGCACGCGCGACGCCCTGACCGGCGCCTACAATCGCAAACACTTCGAAGAGCGACTGGCCACCGAAGTGGCGTACGGGTTGCGACACAACGCCGAAACGTCGCTGGTGTTGTTCGACATCGACCACTTCAAGCGCATCAACGACAGTTACGGCCACCAGACCGGCGACGCCGTGCTGCGACACGTGGCAGCGACGGCGGTGCGGCGGCTGCGCGCCGAGGACGTGCTGGCGCGCTTCGGTGGGGAGGAGTTCGCGGTAATCTTGCGCGGCACGAGCCGGCTCGGCGCGGGTCTGGTCGCCGAACGGCTGCGCACGTTGATCGCCGCGCTGCCGGCGACCGTGGACAATCAGCCGATCCCCGTGACGATCAGCGCGGGCTGCGCGAGCCTCGAGTGCTGTGCCGAGCGC
>Ga0111539_10002446_pt1 | contig 24690 bp, 19 predicted proteins | sample RhiMethybrSRZTD1_FD_79667 | JGI IMG/M metagenome (GOLD analysis project Ga0111539, IMG submission 79667) | Populus rhizosphere microbial communities from Tennessee, USA - Rhizosphere MetaG P. TD hybrid SRZTD1 (version 2) (version 2) | ecosystem: Host-associated > Plants > Roots > Rhizosphere >...
GCTCTGCCTTATGAAACCGATTGCAGGCGCCTGTCACCGCAATCTGCCCGCTCAAAGTATGCATATACTTGAAGAGCAGTATATGAAACGCGCTTTCCCGCCTGATTACATTTTGTAAAGTCCTCGCATCGATTTGCAGCGCTTCGCCTTCTCTACCGATGGTTGCGATCTCGATGACGGCGCCAGATTCTGCGGCGGCGAACAAGGAGACGATTCCGCTTGTGATAAACCAGGCGTGATCGGATGTGGAGCTGATATCGTAGAGCGTACTGCCCGCTTCCAGTCGGACTCTTTTAAGGCTCGGCCTCAAGCGGTCGCGGACGGAGGGCGGAAGGGCGACTAATACCCTGTTCTCATTAGGGAGCGAATTTACTAACATATCGCGGTCTCACTGTCTTATGTTACGTAAACTCCGTCCCTGGTGGATTAGCGCCGCCGGACGATTCTTCGCTGAATTCGCCTTGAAAGAAGTACAGGGTGAGAAGGCCAATCATTGCCGTCTTGATTCCACGAAAATTTCCAATGACTTAAATAGGCAGGCTCGCCTGGAAAGCGGAAAGTGCGGTTGCGACTTCGACGCCAGTTTAAAGAGGCGACAAAACTTCTACTATTCATTTTCTCAGCTTCGGTTCTTCGATCGTTTCGGTAACGCGGCGCGGCGAGCGCCGGCGCCGGCCTGATTGGCCGATAGACCGCCGTGTGTCAGTCGCGTGACGGTTTTGGTCACCTTCGCCGAGACAATCGAATTTCTCGCCTCTTCTTCCCTTCCTTAACACCGCTTCGCCTCTGATCGTCTCCGCGCGCAACCTCTCACGACCGGGCATTGAGCCGTGTTTCCAAGTTCTTTCACCCCGCGCTCGCAAGCCACGAGATGATTTGCCAGAGAGCGGCTGAATTTCCGCATCGCCGCGATGCACGCGTCGCCCTTTTCCAGCTTCGCTGGAGGAACGGGTCACAGTCATTCGAATCGTAGCGCCACCATTGGGTCCACTCTCATTGCGCGCCGCGCCGGCAGGTACCCAGCTAGCAGCGCCACACCTGTCAGCAGCATCGTGAACCCGACAAACGTCAACGGGTCGAGCGCGACGACGCCGTAGAGCGCGCCGGCCATCACTCTACCGAGGGCCAACGCTACCGGTAGCCCGATTGCCAGACCGAGCGCCGCGAGTTTGAGCGACTGCCCGACGACCAATCGGAGCACATCTTGCGGGCGCGCGCCCAGCGCCACTCGCACGCCAATCTCACGCGTCCGCTGCGAGACGGCGTAGGCCATGACGCCGTAGACGCCGACCGACGCGAGCACGAGCGCCAGCGCGCCGAACATCACCATCAACGCCGCCACCAGTCGCAGCCCGGCCATCCGGTCGGCGATCACTTGTTCGTGGCTCTTAATTTCGTAAAGAGGCAGCCTGTCGTCCAGGGCTGCGATCTGCGCGCGGACGGCAGGCAAAGCGGCCATTGGGGCGCCGGAAGCGCGCACGACGAAGTACGCGTTGCGATCAGAGAGTTGCTGGTTCGGCAGGTAGAGCATCGGCTGCATCTCGCGATCGATCATGAACCGCGGGACGTCCCCCGCCACGCCGACGATGGTATACCACGGCGTCGCCGGCTCCGGCGCGCCGACCTTGACGCGTCGGCCAAGCGGATCTTCGTTCGGGAAATACCGCCGCGCCAGCGTCTCGCTGATCATCGCCACGAGGGGCGCTCCCTCCACGTCGTCCGCCGAGAACTCGCGACCTTTGATGACTGGGATGCGCACGGTTCGGAAGTAATCCGCGCCGACTTGCTGGTAGGAGCTAACACGCTCCTGCCCTGGCGGCGGCGCGGGCCGCCCTTCAATTTGAAACTCGGTCGAAATCCAGGCGTCGCTCCCTGGGAGAAAGCTGGTGGAGGAGGCTGACTCGACGCCCGGCAGGGCCGACAGCCGCTCCTGCGCCTGACGGTGAAAAGCCGCGATCTGGCGTTCATCGGCGTAGCGTGAAGGCGGCAGCGTCGCGCGCAGCGTCAGCGCGTGGCGCGGGTCGAACCCCTGCTGTTGCTTCTCTATCATCCGCGCGAAACCTTTGACCATCAGCCCCGCCCCGACCATCAGCACGAGCGCCAGCGCGACTTCGGCGACGATCAACGCCTTGCGCATGCGCTGTCCCCCGGCGGCGCCGCCATCGCTCCTGCCGCCCTCTTTGAGCGCTTCGTTGAGGTTGGGATTGGAGGATTGCAGCGCCGGGACGAGACCGAAAACAACGCTGCTCGCCAGCGAGATTACGAGGGTGAAAATCATCGCGCGCTCGTTGACTCGGATACTTTCCCAGCCCGGAATGTATTGGACCTGGTCGAGCGGGAAGCTGCCGCGGATGAAGTCTAGCAACCAGTAGGAGACCAGCAAGCCGCAGACGCCGCCGAGCAAACTGAGCAACAGGCTCTCGGCCAGCAGTTGCCGCATGAGCGCCAACCGCCCTGCTCCTATAGCCGCGCGGACGGCCATCTCCCGCGAGCGCGAGGTGGCGCGGGCCAGTTGCATGTTGGCGATGTTGACGCAGGCGATCAGCAGCACGAACCCAGCCGCGGCCATGAGCAGGCTCAAGAACACCTCGCTATACTCGTTGCCGGGCTTCCGGCGCAGCAGCCTGACTGTCGCGCCCCGCCCCGCATTGGTCTGCGGGTATTGCTCGGCGAGCCGTGCGGCGAGCGTCTCGACCTCTGCGTTGGCCTGCCCCAACTCGACGCCTGCTTTGAGGCGAGCCATTACCTGCAGACTCTGCTCACGGCGCTCATTCCAGGCTTCATCGCTCAGCGTCAACGGCGTCCACAGTTCAACCGGCTTCGGAAAGTCGAATCTCTCCGGCATCACGCCGATAACAGTGTAGGCTTTTTCATCGAGCGAGATTGTCGCGCCGACGATCTTGGGATCTGCGCCGAAGCGCCGCTGCCATAGGCCGTACCCCAGAACCGCCACCTGACCGCGCCCGGCCTGTTCTTCTTCGGGTAAAAACGTGCGTCCCAACGCGGCCTCGCCGCCGAGCATCCGGAAGAACTCCGCCGTGACTTCGAAATTCCGCACGCGCTCCGGCTCGCCCACGCCCGTCAAGTTCGAGTTCGACCCTCGGAAAGCAGCCAGGTTGGCAAAGACCTTCTGCTGCCTGCTCAAGTCGGCAAAATCAGCTGGGCTCATCCCGGAGGGAAAGTCACCCTGTTGCGGCGCCGTTTCGTAGATCCACACCAGCCGGTCCAAGTCATGAAAATCGAAGGGCCGCAGCACGAGCGCGCTGGTCAGGCTGAAGATCGCCGTGTTCGCGCCAATGCCGAGCGCCAGCGTGATTACTGCGATCAACGTGAACCCGGGATTTTTCATCAGCATCCGCACTCCGTATCGCAAATCCTGAAAGAACGTCTCCAGAGATCTAAAACCCCACATATCGCGACTCACCTCCCGGAGCAATGATTGATTGCCGAATTGCCGCACGGCGGCATAACGCGCTTCCAGTGGCTCCATCCCGGCTTCGGCGTTCTCTCTCGCCTTCATTTCCAGGTGGAACCGCATCTCCTCTTCCAGTTCGCGGTCGAATTGATCTCGCCGCGCGTAGAAGAGCAGCCTGCGCCAGAGTTGTGACAGCTTATCCATCATTTTCATCAGGGGGCATCAACTCACGTCGGCTGCACCACGCGCAGGATCGCCTCCAGCACACGCTCGAAGTCGGCGACCTCCTGCTTGAGCTGCTTCCGCCCGGCAGGCGTCAGCTTGTAGTAGCGGGCGCGGCGGTTATTCTCGGACGGCCCCCACTCCGATTTGACCCAGCCTTTGAGCGCCAGGCGTTGCAGCGCCGGATAGAGCGAACCTTCCTCGACACGCAGCACATCATTGGAAATACGCTTGATGTAGTGGGCGATTCCGTAGCCGTGCATCGGCCCGGCGTTGCGTTCCAGGGTCTTTAGGATGAGCATCTCTAGCGTCCCCGGCACCAACTCAGTTTTCTTTGCGTCACTTCCCATAGATTTCCTTCCCATAGATAAGGTATGGGAGAGGGTATGCGGGGTCGCATCGCCTGTCAAGTCGCACGGGTGGAAGTAAGCTTGATCCTGAATCGGAAGCGAATGGCGATGCCACAAATTTCAGATATAAGGCTTCAGCGCGGCCAATCCGGTTGACATATGAATTACGTTGCTGTGACACGACACATCCTCCCTGTGAACCATTTCACTGCAACCATAAGCTCCATAAGTTAGCTTGCCGGTATCAGCAAATTTATTGCTCGCGGGAGGTGGGCGGCGTTTGAGGAAGACGGACATCGTGTGATCGGCGCTGGTGTGGAGGATCGCTTATGCGATTGTATGGCCTGGTTGATGGCATCCCCCGCTGGTAGCTGTTCGCGGCCACGGCCGTGGTAGTCTTGCTTTCGTATGAGGTCAGTTTCTGGGCCGACAGTTGGTTGATCTTCGGAGGACAATGAGCGAGCCGCAGCGCTGAGTCGAAGCTCGCTCCGGGCGCTCGCGTCAGGAGATCAAAGGCGCCGAACGTATGATCGCCGATTTCAACCGCAGCGCCGAGAAGACGGTCGAAGATGCTATCTTTCATTAAGATCTGTTCTCTCCCCGCAGCCTCCGGTTTTTTGAACCTCAATCCTCGCCCGTCGTATTTCAGGACGAGGCAGGTTTGTCTGAAGGCCGCTCCGATCTTCACCGGCTGACAATGAAAATGGAACATCAACTTTTCTGAAGACCTGACCCAGCATTACATTTCGCCACCGCGCCGAACTGTGTTTTCAGTTATATGCGTAGCCTCGCGCTGTTTCGGGTTGTGGCTGTGTGGGTTGCCGTCTTGCGACATCGTGAAGTTACGATTCATGACGGCGCAAGACGTGTCGTGATTTGAAATCACAGTACAGGTAAACCAATGAACATCTCGACCTTGATTCTCTTCGTGTTTGGCTTTGCCGGACTGATGATGGGCGGTGAATTTCTGGTGCGCGGCGCATCACGTCTGGCGGCGGCCGCCGGCATTCCACCCTTGATCGTCGGTCTGACGGTCGTCGCAATCGGCACCAGCTCGCCGGAGATCGCGGTGATGACGCGGGCGGCGTTCGGCGGGCAGTCTGAACTGATCATCGGCAACGTCGTGGGGAGCAATATTGCCAATGTGTTATTGGTTCTAGGCCTTTCCGCAATGGCAGCGCCACTCGTCGCGCCGCGCCGAGTGATCCGGCTGGAAGTCCCGCTGATGATTCTGGTCTCGTTCGTGATGCTGCTCGTGGCGTTCGACGGCCGCGTCAGCCGAGTGGAAGGCGCGATTCTGTGCGCCGGATTCCTGACGCACCTCCTGTTTATGCTACGCGAGCAGCGCGGAGCTGCGCGAGTCAGTCAGAACGAAGCGCGGATAATCAAGCGGGATTGGAAAGATTGGATGTGGAACGCCTTGCTGGTATTTGTCGGACTGTCGCTGCTGGTGATCGCCTCGACCTGGCTGGTAAATGGCGCCGTCGCATTGGCGCGCGCGCTGGGCGTGAGCGAATTGATCCTCGGCCTGACGATCATCGCCATAGGCACTTCGCTGCCCGAACTGGCGACTTCGATCATCGCAGGATTGCGCGGAGCGCGCGACATTGCCGTGGGGAATATTATCGGCAGCAATATTTTCAACATCCTTGCTGGATTGGGCCTGATAGCGCTGATCGCGCCCGGCGGAGTGCAGGTTTCTCAGGCGGCGTTGCGCTTCGACATTCCGGTGATGATCGCCGCAGCCGTGGCCTGCCTGCCAATCTTTTACATCGGTCACAAGATCTCGCGCTGGGAGGGCGGATTGTTTGTAGGCTACTACATAGCCTATATGATCTACCTAATTCTGACCGCAACGCGACATCACACGGCCTCGCAGTTTCGCGTCGTGATGTTGTGGTTCGTTATCCCGCTGACGGTCGTGACTTTGCTGATCTTTGTCTACCGCACGGCGCGAGCCAAAAATCCGCAAGCGGCGTCAGCGCCTGGAACTTAGCGAGCCTCATAGCGGCGCCGCTAAAATTTTACCGGCAATGCCTCCAGGCCGCGCAAGATGAGACTCCGACGCCAGCGTAGCGACTCCGGCGAGCCTTTCAGGCGCAGATTGGGCATACGTTCGAGCAACGTGTTAATGGCGATCTGCGCCTCCAATCGCGCCAGCGCTGCCCCCAGGCAGTAATGAATCCCGTGTCCGAACGAGAGGTGTTTGTTCGGCTCTCGTTCGATGTCCAAGGTATCGGGATTCTCGAATACCGTTTCATCCCGGTTCGCCGACCCGATCACTCCGAGCGTCATCTCCCCACGCGGTATTGCCACCCCCTGAATCGGCGCATCCTCACGGGCATATAGTTCGGTGGACATGAACACCGGCGCGGTGTAGCGGAGCAATTCTTCGACAGCCGATTTAATCAGCGACGGGTCGCGGCGTAACTTCTCCATCTGGCCAGGGTGTCGCAGCAATTCAAGCGTTCCGCTGGCGATCAAGTTGACCGTAGTTTCGTGTCCGGCAATCAGCAACAGGAAGACCATCGCCAATAGCTCGTCTTCGCTCAGCCTGTCGCCGGCCTCTTCCGCCTGTATGAGCGAGCTCACCAGGTCATCCCGCAGATCGGCGCGCCGCACTTTGAAAAACCCGCGCAGGTAGCGATTGAACATCCAGATGGCCGGGATGACGCGCCAGTTCGCGTTGAACTGATCGACCGATACTATGACCTTCGACCACTTATGAAACTTATCGCGATCTTGAATCGGCACGCCCAGTATTTCCGTGATAACGGTCATCGGCAGAGGCAGCGCGTAATCGCGGATCAAATCCATTTCGCCCTTGCTAGCGACGGCGTCGAGCAGGTCGTTTGCCAGGCGCTCGATCCGCGTCCGCATTTGATCGACGAGATGCGGCGTGAACGCCTTATGCACGAGTTGTCGCAGCCGCGTGTGATCCGGCGGATCGAGATCGAGCATATTGCGCTCCAGCGGACGGAACATCGGCGGTACCCACGGCTGCTTGCGAAGCTGCTCCGGCGTCAGGGCGTTATAGCGGCTCTTGGCTAAGCGCTCATCCCTAAGTAACGCCTTGACATCTTCGTAACGCGTCACCAACCAGACCGGGGTTTTGTCCGGCAAAGTGACGCGGCAGACGGGTTGTTCCGCGCGCAAACGCGCGAGGAGTGTGAACGGGTTCGCCTTAAATTCCGGACTTAGGATGTTCACCTGTTGCACTGTATTCATCACACGTCTCCTGGATTCCATGGTCGGGCGGCCCCGACCGTCGCGTGGCGCGTTTGAGTGACCATTTGAGCAAAGGCGGTGTGACGAGGGTAGTGATGATGACCATGATCACAACAGCGCCAAAAGAGGCCGCGCCGATGACCGGCTCGCTTACGCCCTGAGCGTTCGGCAGCATGAGCGTGGCGCCGATTCCGGCGAAGATCAACCCTACTTCGCCGCGCGGGATCATTCCCAAACCGATTGCGAGGCGGTTGATCGGGCGTTCAATCACGGCGAGCGAACAGACCTGCTTGCCGATGATCGCCGCGAGCGTCAACACGGAGGCGAATCCAAGCAGTCCCGGACGCGCGAACTCGCTCAGATCAACTTTCAGCCCAATCGATACGAAGAAGATCGGCACGAGCAATGCGCTCACCGGTTGGAGCAATTCATCCAACCTATGTTCACCGCGGTCACGAAACGACTCGAAGTGCGCTTCATCGAGCACAAGCCCGGCGGCGAACGCGCCCACAATCGGAGCCAATCCCACCTGCGAAGCCACCCAGGCGAGCAGGAAGCAGAAGGCGACGGCAAGCGCGAGTAATACGCCACGGGTTTCCAACCCGCTCGCGCGATGGAAGAGATACGGAACGAGATAACGTCCCGCGGCAATCGCGCCGGCCAGGAAGAGGATGGCCTTGATGGCGATGACCATCACGCCGGCTGTGGACAGCGTCGATCCCGCCATCGCGGCTTTGATTGCGCCGGCCACGACCGCCAGGATCAGCAAACCCAGCACGTCGTCAATCACCGCCGCCCCGAGAATGATGCGCGCCTCCCGTGTTTGCAGCTTTCCCAGGTCCTTCAAGACGCGAGCCGTGATGCCTACGCTGGTTGCGCACAGCGTCGCGCCGATGAAGATGTGCGTAAGAAGCGATTCGCCCGGCAGGAAGTAAGCCGCCACGCCCCAACCGAGGAAGAACGGCGCTACCACTCCTGCCACGGCTACCAGCAATGACGATCATCCGACCTTTATCATCTCAGTCAGGTTCGATTCCAACCCGACTTCAAAGAGCAGGATGATCACGCCGATCTCCGCGAGGGCCCCGATCACCTCATTTGTTTTCAATGGCTCAGCCGCAGTGAAACCCGCGAGCGCAAGATTGCCGAGAATGATTCCGCCGATCAATTCACCTAGCACGGCAGACTGTTTGAAACGCTCGAAGAGTTCTCCACCAAGCTTAGCAACGAGCAGAATTACCGCTACGCCGATCAGAAGGAAGGGGTCGAGTCCATGTCCCGCGCCTTCGCTCGCCGGAGCGGCCTCGCCGGAATTGGCTGATACAGTTTGCCCAGTAAACCAGATTGCGCCGAGAGTCAGGATGAGAGCCAACAGAATGCTTTTGACCATTGCTCAATTTCTATTCTTAAAATCCCTCGTTTGAATATGATGCTTCTCCGATAGAATAACAACTATGGGGTATGGGCTTTGGAAGTGACGAGTTAGTTTTACTTCTTCGCACCGAAGATGCGGGCCGGCGCCTCCTGCATCTTGAGCCCGCTAAGAATTGTAGGATAAGAAATGGCGGGAATTCGCGCGATCTCTTCATTTCTCATCGCCCGGCCTCCCCGCGCGCGCATCCAGCCAGGCGATCTTAGCGGGTCGCGTTCACTCTCAAGATGGTAAAGGCTCCGATGGCGATCTTGGCGCCTTCCGACAGCGGCGCTTCGACACCGGCGGTCATCTCTCTCCCGTTGAGCGTTCCGCCGTTCGTGTTGTCAAACAAACGCGCGACATAAGAACCGTCAGCCTGCCGGATGATCAACAGGTGCCTGCGGGAGACGCCGTCGTCACCTTCCAGTCCGACGGTTTGTGGAACGGAGCGGGAGCGCCGGCCGATAAGGCTTTCCTCGTCATACAGCGAAAACTTCCGTGGCGGCTCGCCCTTGGGCGCTTCCGCGTTGGACTCGTCGAAGGTCACTTCGATCTCGATATGCGGGACGGCGGACGCCGAGATCACGCGCTCTGGCGGAGAGACTATCGGCGGCGCCACCAGAGGCTCAGGCGCCGCGCTGGCGACAACGGCGCCGCCCTGCCCTGTCACGAAGTTGTAACCGCACACGCCGCAGAACACAGTCTGGGGTTCGTCCCGTTCGATCGTACAGATAGGACAATTCTCGCGAGACGCGGGACGAGCGTTGTCGGCGACGCTGCCAGAGACGCTCTGGTCGGCGTCGGCCGGCAAGCGCATCTCGAGACCGCACTCTGAGCAAAAGTCGCTCGTCGTCGAATCGTGTCCGTCTGGGCATTTGAAAGTCATATGTCGCTCTACGAGACCTCCTTCCTAGTGCGCGCTGTTCGGGTGGAGCGGGTGTCCAGTTCCTTCACGTCCATCTTGTCTACGTTCTTCTTGATGCGCAGCGTGCCCTTCTCGTCAACGTCCGCGAGCTTGCGGATGAGCTTGCGCGTCGCTTCGTGGCCCGTCTGCTCGGCGAGTTCGTTAGCCCGTTGCAGCGCCCTGGTCGCCTGCTCCTCGTCGCCAGCTTCTAACGCCTTGACGCCCTCCTGGATGCGCTGAGCAAGTTCCGCCTGGCCCGTGTAGTTTGCGACCCTGGGGTTAATCACGGCGCTCTGCTTCTCGTCGTCCGTCCAGACGGCAAGCACCTGCCCGCCTTCGTTCAGCTTGACTTCCACCTCCTGGCCGCCTTCGCTGTAGACCAGGCCGACGCGCGCGCAAAGCTTCGTGTCGCCTACTTTGCCGACGGCCGTGTCATCAAGCTTGATGATGATGTGGAAGTCGCGTGTCTCCTCGCCCCAGTAGCCGGTCGGGACCCGCCGCGTGCGTGGGTTGGGACCCGCCTGCATCTTGTTAGTGAGGTCGAGGATCTCGGCTCCGAATTGCTTCACCATATCGATAGTGGCGCCGAGAGGCGTCCAGATTTGCAGATAGACGTCGCTCATCGCCAGCGACTTGGCCAGGTCGAGAATGGCCGCGAAGTCGTCCGCAAGATCTGCTGGTTGTCGAATGATGTCTACCGAACCGCCGAGGGCGTGCTGGATGAGACGGAGTTGATCGGGGCGGTACGCGTCGCCGACGCCTCGGCTCTCGACTTCGAAAAGGCCGGCGCACTTCGCCAGTTCGGCCGCGAGTGGGGCGTCGCTACCCTCGTCGTTCTCGCCGTCCGTCAGGAAGACGAGCACGCGAATGTCGCCTTTGCATTTCGCGAACTCGCCGCGGGCCGCCGCGAGCCACTGCGCGAACTTCGTGCCGCCGCCATCCTTGGCGCGCGAGAGCACGCCCAAAGCCCTGTCCTTGTTCTCCCGGCCAGCCTGCTGTGCGGGGATGATGACGTCGGCATCGCTCCGTCCGATGATGACGAAGAACTCGCTGTTCTCGGGCAGCATTCCGACGGATTCGACGAGCGCCTGCCTGGCGTTCCGCCATTTCTCGCCCGACATGGAACCCGAGCCATCGCCCACGAAGCCGATAACCAACTTGCCGCCGCTCGGCCGGCCTATGCTCGGCGCGACGAGGGACTTGATGGAAACGATGGCGTTCACATCAACCGCGCCGGACGCGAGAAATTTGTTCTGGTGTACGACACCTGAGAACGTGTTGGACATGAAATACCTCCCTATCGATTGGTGAGATAATCAACAGATAACGGCGACGACAGTGATATTGTCTCTGCCGCCGGCATTCCGGGCGTACTCCACCAGGCGCCGAGCCAGCGTGAGCGCGTCAACGCCCTTAGGCTGCCTCTTCAGGAGGTCGGCGATCCTCACCTCGTCCGCGTACACATAAAAGCCGTCTGAGACGATGAGCAAAATACCCGGTTCGGTCAGGTTCAAGGTAAGCGCATCAGGCGTAACGCCGGGATTGCCGCCGTCGAAGTCGGCGCCGAGCGAACGTACGATGCCGCGCGCCAGCTTGTCCTTGAGCGCCTCATCGGCCGTCATTTCGCCAGACCCGACGACTTCGTTGAGCCACGAATGATCAATCGTCAATTGACGCGCGCCGTCCGCATCCACCCAGTAGGCGCGGCTGTCGCCAAGCCACCCGATGGTGATGCGGTGGCCCTTGATAAGCACCCCGACGGCGGTGGCCTGCGCAGGCGGAATAGGCTCCGGCTCGCCCGCCACTATCTCTGTCAGCCCCTTGACGAAGGGTACTTCGCAGATAGCCTCCTGCGCTCGATTCATCGCCTGCTTGAGGATGGCGTCGGGATCGTCGATGCCGCTCTTGAGATCGGCGTATATCGATTCCAGCGCCGTCTCGCACGCAACCTTGGAGCCCTCCATCGAATTCTGCGACCGTGACACGCCATCGCACACGATCGCCGTGAGTTCCCCGCTCTCGGCCCGACCGAGTACGAAGAAGTCCTGATTCTCGTGGTACTTGACGCCTATGTCAGAGACGCCCGCCTCTTTCGCCGACAGCGCGTCTTCGAAGTGATCGCGCCAGGGTGTTAGACGGCGGCTCCCGCACTGCGTGCAAAAGCCGTCGCCGTCCACAGCATTCGGTCCGGCGCCGCATTTGCCGCAACGCAATTTTGGATCAACATTGTTCGAGGCGACGGCGGTCACGGGCGACAAGGCCGATCCGCATTCTTCGCAGAACTGGCTGTTTTCCGTCGTGGCATCGACTCCACAAGCGGGACATTGCATATGCTCTTCTCACACGAAAGTTTTGGGGCGCACTTTGTTGGCCATATCCACGAGCTCGATTTTCTCACCCTCATTGTCGGTCAGCTTGGCCAGATTGCGGTAAGCGTGCTCAAGCCCGAGCCTGAGACTCCTGTCGTCCAGACTGTAACCCAGTAGTTTGACTTCGGGAGCTGGCTTCAACTGTCCGGCGCTCAGCAGTCTCAGCGCCGTGGTGAAGATGGAGCCCGCGAGGCTGAAGCGCTCGGCGCCTTCCAGCATAAGCGCCTCGATCGTGGCGGACGCCCGCGCGAGCTCGGTCGAACCGGGTCTGTTCGGCTTTTCGCGGAGCAGCGTGTTGGCAATCGCCTTCTGCGCCTCGCCGTACAGATTGGACGTCTGGGCGACGCGTCCGAGCGCGGCCACCGCCTCGTCGCGCTTGCCCAAAGCAGCCAGACAACGCCCCAGACCAAACAGGGCCGTGGCGTAGTTGGGATCAGTTCGGGACACGCATTCATAGTATTTGATGGCGCGCGCCGTATCGCCTGAGAGTTCGGCTGCGATTGCGATCGCGAGTTTCACAGCAAGCTCACCTGGAGCCTCGCTATAGCAGGTCACGAAGGCCTTCACCGCCTCTGCGGGCGCTTTCTGAGCGATGAGCGCAAGCCCTCGATACCAGATGACGCGCCAGTCGAACGGGTCCAGTCCTTCGACTTTGACCAGGTACTTTTCGGCTTCATCATAATTGCCGAGACGAAGCTGATTGCGAGCCATGGCTAGCAGCGCCTCGAGTGAGTCGGGGAACTGAGTAAGCGCGCGCGCCAACACAGGCGTTTGTTTTCGCGGATCGCCGGAGCCTAGATTGCCCAGGATGAAACTGGTGGCAGGGTCCTCCGGATTCATCTTCAGCGTCGGCAAGGAGTCTATGTCGAGCACGTTGACGCCGTCGGCGCCATCGAGTGTGCGCACGCTGAGCGTATCCGGACCGAAGATTCTGCTCTCGGCAGGCCGGGCTTCGCCGGTATCGCTGGCCACGATCTCCCGAAGCACGCCAACAAGTTGCTCCGCCAGCTCTTCCGCATGTTGAAAACGCATGTTCGGGTCGTCGTGACAGGCCTTCTGAAGAAAACGATACAAAGAGTCGTACTGCTGGTAGACCGGCGCCTCAAGCGGCGTGCGCAGTTTGTTCCGGTGACTCGACTGGAATCCCGTGAACTCGGTAACGAGGACGGCAATGGCGCGTCCGATGCTGTAGAGATCTGATGTGATCGAAGGGCCCGAGGAGCCTAATTCGGGCGCCGCGTAACCGACGGTCGAGTAGATGTCCCCATCTCCCTGAGTCATCCGACAAACGCCGCCCAGGTCAATGAGCTTGATGTCACCTTCTTCGAGCATCACGTTATCGGGCTTGAAGTCGTTGTAGAGAAGCCCGTTCGCATGCAGATATCCAAAGGCGAGAAGCACAGGATGCATGTAGGCGAGGACCTCGGCCGCAGGCAGCGGCCCACGCTCCTTGCGCAGCGACTTGAGCGTCACGCCGCCGACGTACTCCATCACCGTGTAGGCGTGAGTTTCCGTTTTGTCGCCCACTGTACGAGTGTCCGAAACACAGGTGTAGACATCAACGATATTTGCGTGCTTCACCTCGGCCAGGAACTGCCGCTCGGCGACGGCAGCCTTCGCGAGATTCGGGTCGGAGCTGTTCAGCAACCCCTTGAGCACAACATAACGATTCAGCGTTACATCCTTGGCCAGATAGATCCAGCCCATGCCGCCGAACGCGATACAGCCGGACGCCTCGTACTGGCCCGCCAGCAGGTCGCCCGGCCTGAGCTTTGGTCTGAAGTCGTACGGCGTTCCGCAGACGTTGCAGAAGCCCTTCTCACGCGCGACGATCTCGCACTTGCCACCGCACTTCGTACATCGTTCGCGCGGCTTGCCGGTGTATTCGTGCGTGTGCCCGCACTGTGCGCATTTCTCTTTGGTGAGCGGCAGCTCGCACGCCGCGCCGTCCGGTTTCGTTCCGGCGCAGAAGCGTTTGTTCTCCGGTACCTTTGCCTCGGGCATCAGGTTTTTCAGCGGATCGGCCTTGGGGATGTCGGGAACAGTGATTAGACCGAGGCCCAGCCTGCGGCTGCTGCTCAGGTTTGTCGCCTTCGACGAACGCTTCGAGCCGCGAGCGCTCATGCCGGAAAGCTGTGTCGAGCCTGTGCGGCGCGAATCGGCGGGGCCGCTTATCGCCTTTGCTTGCGGCTCGGCGGCGGAAGCGGACTCCGCCGGCTGCATGCCGCAGACGTCGCAAAAGCCGTCAACGATGCGCCCGTCACAGCCAGGCGTGACAGAACATTGGTCAGTCATATGACTTTCCTTTTCTGAGTGACTACCGGACCGCAGTCAGGTAGGCGTAAACATATTTCTCAGCCCTTACCATTGGGGTCGGGCGTGAATAAAGAAGCTCGTACGCTTCCTGGTAGAGGTAGGCAAGCGCCTCATCCTCCGCGAGGCCGGTGTTCACGGCTTTGGCCCTGAGGCTTTCGAGTAGGCCGCGCAGCTCGCGCCGGCGGTCGACGAGGCGCGCATTTTCGCTGGCCACTGTCTGGAGTTCGGAAAGCCGAGCGTCGAGCTGCGCCTTCCAGTTATCGAAGCCGACCTTCGCCGCCCGCCACCTGCCTTGCGAGAGTGTTGTATTCACGCGTTCAAGCCAATGCTTGAGTTCATCAACGATGGAAGCCGCGAACGGACCGGGCAGGTTGTCGGCGTTGTCCACCGTCACCTTGAGCAGCCGTTCCTCATATGCCGTCTTCGCTCGGGTGTAAGCCTCCTCGAGCGACACGATTAGCGCGCCGGCGGAAGCGATGTCATTGTCCAGTCGGGCGCGCTCGGCCTAGAGGTCGGCGAGGCCCCATCGAACCGGTTCGATAGCAGGCAGAATCTCCTTTGTGAAGTCGTCCGCGACCGAGAGCGGATCACTCAAGGCCTCAGCGCTCAAGGCGGACACTCTTGATTCCACCGACCGGAGTTCGGGCGATGGTTCGCCGAGCGAATCGGCAATCGCTCGCAGCCTGCTGATCTCGCCAGTCAGTTGATTAAGCTGACCATTAAGCAGCGTAACAGCCTCGCCGACCCTAACCACGACTGCTTTGGCCCGATCATAGCCTTCCGCCATCGCCTGTAGAATCTGCATGGGCGTGGTGGCCCTCGTGACTTCGTCCGGCGTCAGCAAGCCGCGCTGCTCATACGCGGTTCTGGTGATGATACTAACCGACTCGTCTTCGATGAGCTTCTGAATCTCGAAAAGCTCGTCCGACGCTCCGAAGAACGGCAGGTTCTTGTGCCGCTTGTTGATCTCGTCGAGGAGCCTGTTTAAAGCAGGAAGCAATTGCCAGAGCTCGTCCAGAGCCTTGATGGCGGGCCGCGCCTCCCGCTCCGTCAATCCTTTGACGGTCGCCGGCGGGTGTACACCGTCGCCGGCCAACCATTTGTAGGACGAATCCTCCATTAATTCGAGAATGTTCTTGGTGGCGAGTTGGAAATCGCGGTTCCACTTCGCGACGGCCTCGTCGACCTCGCTACGCGTCCAGCGCCTCCTGCGATCAGTCATGCGCGCTCCTTCTTGCAGATCGTTCCACGCGATTGTTTAACGGGTCCCGTGTCATACTGAGTACTCTCGAATGCGCGGGCGAAGCCCGATGAATACGAGGACCGCAACTAGCGCTGACACCACCGGCGCGGCGTACTGCAGCCCGGCCATATCGGCGAATGCCGCCTCAGTGTACCGGTTCATCCAGTCCTCATTGAGCTTGAGCCAGTTCCCCAGCGACTGGTCGAACTTGAAGAACGCCCAGTTGCTCTCGCTTTCCTTCATGCTCAGACAGAAACGAACGGCTTCGGCGTGATTCCCGGCTAGTTCGTGTTGGCGGATCCTGGCGTCCAAACCGTAATAGACGCCGAAAGTCCGGAGCGTTTCCGCGGACTGCGTCGGCTCGTCCTTGACCGGGTCGGCGTCAGGGAAGGTGATGTTATCGAGCGCCTTCTTGAGCGCTCCGTCCATACCGTCGAGCGGAAGCTCGGCGCGGGCGTAAAGACCCGCCGTAACGGGATCGTCTCCCTTTTTCATCCGGTCGGCCATGAGGGCGTTTCTGCGCTGGGCAATCGCATAAGCCTTCTCGAAGGTCTGGCCGCCCGAGAAGCTGACGAGCTTGGCGGTGTACTCGCGAAAGGTTCGTTCGTGCTTGGCCCTCGTCTGCGTATCGAGGAGCCAGCGGCTCTCGGCGGCATTAGCCTCATAGACGTCGGCGCGCATATCGAGCAGCGCCGCCACTGAGTCGTACGAATCCTGCTTCACCCCTTTCATGTGGAGGGAGTGCGAGACGAACTGAAAGAACGTGTAGCAAATGAACACAGCGGTCATGACGGTCGCCAGCGCAAGAGCCGGGTTGAGATGGCGGCGGAAGCTGCGGGTCACGTAGGCCTGTGTCACGACCAGAAGCGACACGAGCGCGCCGCCCACTACCAGGGTGAGGAGGAGCATCCGCAGCGACGCGGTCTTCTGAACCTCATAGGTCGCCTGCAGGACGCCGTCGTTGGCGGCGTTCAGGGCTATAGCTGCAGGCACGAGCTCCTTTTCGAGGAGTTCGTAAGATCTGCGATACTCGCCGAGTACGGACGCCTGATCGCCGAGGACATGGGCCTCGCGGGCGGCTTGAACCGCCATCAAGTAACGCCCTAGGCTGTCCTGAATCTTCCGAATCGGAATCAGCTCGGCGTCGCCGTAGGTAATGTTCTTGCTGGCGGCGACGATCTGCTTGCCGATCTCGGCGCGATTCTTGTCGAAGTCAACTACATACTCGGTCATCTCACCCGGCCTGCCGAGCAGCTCGTTCGCCAGGTCGGCGTCGAGGGTCTCGATGTGAATCCTGATTTTGTGAGCCGCCACCACGGACGGGGCCGCATCTACACCGAGCGTCTTCGCCGCACGCTCGTGCTGGGCCCAGCCTAAAAGAACGACGATACACAGCGTGCCGGCCAGCGCCCAACAGGCGCCGAGCGCAGTCTTCAGCCGCGCAGGCGTCGTCCGGGTCAATCTCGATGACCTCGCGGAAAGCCGATTCGATTTATGCGGGGTATAGTCAAGGTCTATGAAGTTCACAAATTGCGGCTCCTGATTTCTTTGGGTCTGACGCCCGTCAGACATTCGATTTGATCGATCGAGGCTTTGGGTGTCTTGAGACTTCGCAACTCCTTTGCACAAGTCGAAAACTTTGTGGCTTGCGTGGCCTAACTCTAAACTCAGTCGGCTCGGGCAGTACTGCTGTGACTGGCGCTGTCGTGGGTAATTGGTAGTGTAAAAGTGATGGTTGTGCCCCTTCCGACTTCCGATTGGGCGCTGATCTGCCCGCCGTGGGCTTCGACCAATCGCTTGGATATCGCCAGCCCGAGCCCGGTGCTTCCCGACTTGGCGCCGGGCACGGACAGGAAGCGGTGGAAGAGGCGCGTGAGATATTCCGGGGGAATGCCGTGTCCCGTGTCGGCGACGGAGATTGACATGTAATCTTCACGCCGGGCCGCAGTGATTCGTATTTCCCCGCCGCGCGGCGTGTTGCGGACGGCGTTGCTGAGCAGGTTTTCGAGCACTCGCTTGATCTGCTCCGCGTCCGCGTTCAACGGAGGTAGCGCGGGGGCAATATCGGTCTTGAGCGATTGATCCTTTGCCTCGGCCCTCAGACGGAAAGTCTCGGCGGCGCTTTGAACGACGTCCTCTATCCTGACCGGCGCCAGGCGAGGCGCGATCTCGCCCGATTCGATGCGCGACAGGTCGGTCAGATCGCGCATCAGCCTCTCCAGACGCTCGCCCTCTTCGCGGCAGGCGTAAAGAATGTCCTTCTGCTCATCGGTCATCTCTCCGGCGGCGTCCGTAATCAGGCAGTGCAGCCCCATCTGCAAATTTAACAGCGGAGTCTGGAGGTAATTAGCGGCGGTATTTACGAATTCGGATTTGAGCCGGTCTATCTCGCGCAGGTAAGTGATATTTTCCAACAGTGCGACGGCGCCAAGCAGATGGCTCTCCGCGTCGCGCATCGGCGTGGTTCGCAGGCGAAAACTCTGCTCTGATCCGTTAATTGAAATAGGGATGGCGGCGGCGACGCTCTCCGCCGCCACTGTACGCTCGGCGCGCAACGCTTCCGACACGGCCATCGCAATGCGCTGGTCGTGAGCGATCTCGGCGATTGGCTTGCCGACGGCCTCCGACCTCGGGCCGAACAGCGATTCCGCCGCGCGGTTCAGCCTGGTTATTCTGCCTTCGCTGTCGGTCACGATGACCGGCTCGAAGAGCGAATCGATCGCCGCCTCCGTGGTCTGTTGCGCGACGACGAGCCGGCCCAGGTCGGAGCGCCTCAACTGCTGGATGCGTTCCGACATGCGATTGAACTCGGCGGCCAGGATCCCTATCTCGTCGCGCGACGTGACCCGGGCCTTCGCCGTCAGGTCGCCGCCGGCAATCCTCTCCGCCGTCGCGGTCAACTCGCGCACCGGCCGCATAATGCCGTTCGCCAGTAAAATGGCCAGCGCCAGCCCTGCCGCCCCCAGTGCGCCCGCCAGCAACAGAGTGAAGAGGAATTCGCGCCGCGCCACTCCGGCGGCGGCGTCGGACTTCGCGGCCATCGCACGCTGGTTGAGCTGTAAAAGCTGATCGCTCTCGGCGCGGATTTTATTGAAGAGCGGTTCGAGTTGTTGGAAGTAATCGCCGGGCTGGCGCCTTCCTCCACTGGCGACGAAAGCCCCGAAGCGACGGTAATATTCGTCGCGGTCGCTTCGGATCGTTTCGATAATTTCAGCTTCGCCCGGCTCGGTGATGTTTCCCGCAGCCTTCCTGAATGCCGCGTCGAACCGGGCGCGGTGTTGGTCGAACTGCGCCATCGCGCGGTCGCGTTCTCCCAACAGCAGAAAGAGGGCGGACGAGTCCATTCGCTCCAGACTCTCTTTCATGTCCTGCGCGGCGACCACCGAGTCGTAATTATGCGCAATGATGCGCCGGGACACTTCGCCCAGCTCGCGCAGACTCAGGGCGCTCCACACGCCGAGCGCCACGAGCGCGGCGATGAAGATCAGAAAGCTGAGCAGAAGTTTGTTACGTAAATTCATAAGTAGCTCAGCGAGGATTCGCACGGATGATCTCGTGCGCAATTAAATCTAGGGCGAATCCTCCGAGGCGCTTTGGCGCGAATCGGCGCCTTCCAACGGTACGACCTGCACCGTCGCGTCGCGCGCCTCATTCAGGAAGCGATTAATGACCGAGCCGCGAAACAGGATGTCCCAGCGCGAACGCGCCGACTGGCCGAAAATGACATGCGTGACACCCTCGCGTCGGGCGAAATCAATCAGCGCGTCGGCGACGTTGGCGCCATTCAATTTGACCACCTTGGCGCCGAGTTCCTCGGCGAAACGCAGGCTCTCCGCAAGCGAGACGTAATCTTTCGGATCGATGCGGCCCGGCTCCTCGCGCGGCGTTTGGACGTAAACGGCGTACCAGTCCGAAGCCAGCCGCCCGGCGATGCGCGACCCGATGCGCAGCAGCTTCTTGGCCCCGCCGCGTGAAGCGATGCAGACCATCACTTTTTCGGGAATGACCGCCTGCCCCAGGCCCTCACGCTCGCGGTAATCCTGCGCCTTCGCGGCCTGGTCTTCGGCCAACTGGCGCAGCGCCAGTTCGCGCAGCGCCGAGAGATTGCCTTTGCGGAAGAAATTGGTTAGCGCCTGCTCGATCTTTTCGATTCTATAGATTTTGCCCTGGCGCAGCCGCGTGCGCAGCGTGTCTACAGAAACATCGACGTTGACTACCTCGTCGGCCTGGCGCAGGAAGCTGTCGGGAACTGTCTCGCGCACCTTGACGCCGGTGGTGCGCGCCACCACGTCGTTGAGCGATTCAATGTGCTGGATGTTTACGGCCGTGATGACCGAAATGCCCGCGTCGAGTAGTTCTAAAACGTCCTCGTATCGCTTGTGATGCTTCGAGCCGGGGATGTTCGTGTGCGCCAACTCGTCAACGATCGCGATCTCTGGCCGGCGGGCGATGACTGCGTCGACGTCCATCTCCCTGAGCGTGACGCCCCGGTACTCGATCTCGCGCATCGGCACACATTCCAGGTCACTAATCATCGCCTCGGTGTCGACGCGCCCGTGCGCCTCCACGAACGCCACGACAATGTCCACGCCCTGTTTCTTGAGGAGATGGGCGTCTTCGAGCATCTGATACGTTTTGCCCACGCCCGCCGCAGCGCCGATGTAGACGCGCAGCTTGGGCCGCTCGCTCTCCTTGAGTTTCGCGAGTAGTGACTCCGCCGTCGGTCTGTTGTACTCACTGATCATCTGTTTCAGCCCAGTCATGAGTGGGACACATCTCAATAAAATGAATCAGTTTCATCTCCCATCTGCGTAAGGAGAGTGTCTTCGACCCACTCGCGCAGAACGTCGAGTGTCCTGATGACTCCCAACAATTGCCCCGCGTCGTTAACGACCGGGGCCTCGTCCCTCTTCGCCTGATAAAGCGCGCGCATCGCGTCGGCGACGGTCTCGCGGCCACGTAGCGGTCGCGGGCCGGTTTCTATCAAGGAGCGAGCGGGAAGTCCGGTCACGCTCCGGCCAAGGCTCGACAGCTCGGTCGTCGCGCGCGGATGCTCGTCCACAAACAGACGGGGATCGAAATGCTCAAACACTTTACGCGCCAACCTGCAGTTACTCACGGCGCCGATGTAGCGGTCGTCATCATCCAAGACATAAACCGCGTCCCCCCTGGCCGTGGCGACCGCCAGTTTGGCGACGTGCAGCAGGTCATCGCCCGCACGAACTACCGGCGGCATCGGCTCAGGCGACCGCGTAGCCAGGTAACGCGCCAACGTCCATCGCCTCCGCGAGAGTAGTAAATTGTTATCGCGTTCAGCCATCTCGTAACCCGGGACGAGCCTTACAAACCGGGGATAGGTCGAGCTCTTTCATCACGAAAGGTTAACCGCAAGCTCATTCAATCCTCCCTCTATTGCGTGGGCGCGGCGCTCGCGGCGGCCGGACGCGGCCGCTTACTGTCGAGATCGAGGTTGAGTTCCAGCACGTTGACAACCGGCTCACCGAGGAAGCCGAACTGCCGACCCGCAGTGTGCGCTTGCACCAAGCTCCGCACCTCGTCTTCACTCATCCCGCGCTCCTTCGCCACGCGTGGGACTTGGAATTCAGCCGCCGCCGGCGAAATGTGCGGATCGAGACCCGACGCGGAAGTGGTCACCATGTCTACCGGCACGGGCTTGCCCGGATTTTCCGCCTGCAGCTTTTCGGTGTCAGCCTTTACCCGGTCAATCAGTTTCTTATTGGTCAGCCCATAATTCGTCCCCGCCGATCCGGCGGCGTCATATCCATTCGCGCCCGCCGCCGAAGGCCGTGAGCGGAAATAGCCCGGCGACGTGAAAGGCTGCCCAATGACGCGCGAGCCTATGACCTGGCCGTCACGCTCGATCAATTGCCCATTGGCCTTATTCGGGAAGATCGCCTGCGCGATCCCCGTAACCACGAGCGGATAAATCAATCCCAGCAAAACTGTCGTCACGACAGTCATCAATATCGCGGTAACAAAGTTCTTCATATCTCAAATCTCCAAATCTCAAGCCTCTCAGGCCAGCCCTAGCGCAACAATGATCACGTCAATGATCTTGATCCCGATGAACGGAACGATCACGCCGCCCAGTCCGTAAATCAGCAAGTTCCGCCGCAGCAGTGAGGCCGCGCTTAACGGGCGATATTTGACGCCTTTGAGCGCCAAGGGGATCAGCGCGATGATGATCAGCGCGTTGAAAATCACGGCCGAGAGGATCGCCGATTGCGGCGTAGCAAGGCGCATGACGTTGAGCGCGTTCAACACCGGGAAGGCTACTGAGAACATCGCCGGAATGATCGCGAAATACTTAGCTATATCGTTAGCGATTGAAAAGGTCGTCAGCGCGCCGCGCGTCATCAACAGTTGTTTGCCGATCTCTACGACCTCGATCAGCTTGGTCGGATTGGAATCGAGGTCAACCATGTTGCCCGCTTCTTTCGCGGCCTGCGTGCCGGTGTTCATCGCGACGCCGACGTCGGCCTGGGCCAGCGCGGGCGCGTCGTTCGTGCCGTCGCCGGTCATCGCCACCAGCTTGCCTTCGGCCTGCTCACGTTTGATCAAAGCCATCTTGTCTTCGGGCTTCGCTTCGGCCAGGAAATCGTCCACGCCGGCTTCGCGAGCGATTGTCGCGGCGGTCAGCGGGTTGTCGCCCGTTATCATCACCGTGCGGATGCCCATCGCGCGCAGTTGATCGAACCGCTCCTTCATTCCCCCTTTGACGATGTCCTTGAGGTAAATCACGCCGAGCGCGCGGGCGCCGTCGGCCACGACCAGCGGCGTGCCGCCCTGGCGGGAGATGCGTTCGACCGTCTCGCGGATTTCTTTCGGCGGGCGGGAGCCGTTTCCGTTGATGTACTTCTCGATTGCGTCCACCGCGCCTTTGCGGATTGCGCGGAAGCCAATATTTACAGGGGTTCCAGCGCATGTTGCGGTATTGGCGCGAGTTAGCGAAAGTCGGGGGCTTCGAATCCCTCACTCTCCGCTTATCAATTCCTCAACTAGTTTCAAATTCAACCAATTACTTCAATAAATCGGAGCCGTGCAAATCACCGATTCACAAGTTTTCATGTGCTTAACCAAAGAGTTTTGCCACGAATTTACCACTGCGGATTAACCGTAGTGTCCACTAATTGATGTAGGTATTTGTCAACTAATTTTGCTTTTGTCATCATCGATGAACCAACTCGGCAGATTCTCTTCTTCTGCGGGGGAGATTGTGATTGAGAAGTACAAAACCAAACCTCTTGGAGGCGCTTGTCCGCTCGTGATATTTGTTGGGGCCTGTCTATCTATCGATAATTCCAACTGAACCTACGCCTCATGTAAAATCTATCTCGATAATCCGGCCCATATGAATTGTAGCGATATCTTCTGTATCGGCCGTAATCATCAAATATCCTCTGCCTGTCACGATTTAACCGATAGGCTTCTGTATCAAGGATATCTGCTTTGGGAGGGGCGGCTTTTCGAGTGTTGGCGACACGCTTCCGCGTTTCCCTTGCATATTTCCTGACCGGTTGATTGATGCTAGGCGTCGATGGCTTCGTTTCGATATTCGGCGTGGGTTTCTCGTCGGGCGCATCCGGTGTGGGACTTGTCGGTAGATCTGTCTTCAATTGATGAGCCGGCGCAGCCTCCTCATCATTCTTGGGTACGGTAGGCGCAGTAGACTGCTGTCTGTTTCTATCCTGCTTGAAATATCGCGAGTGTCCAAATCCGGCGGCGACAGATAAAAGCAAAATCAGACTCACCGTCAGCAGTATGAGCGTGCGGCCTTTCCTGGACGTATGTGGGGCCTCGATGCCCGACATTTCTGGCGGCTGTTCAGCCACTGCGTTTTGATCGTTAACTATTGTCTGAGGATTATGAATTGCCGTGAGCAGTTCCTGCGCCATGGCAGAGGCCGTCTGAGGCCGCTCGTCGGGCCGTTTCTTCAGCGCGCGCATAACAACGGCCTCGACTTGAGGCGGGACATTTGGGTTCAGTTCACGTAACGGCGGCGGAGTATTGTTTACGTGCTGCACTACAATGGCCGTCGGCGTTTTCGAATCGAAAGGCGCTATCCCAGCCAACATTTCATATAAAATTATTCCCAAGCTATAGATGTCCGAACGCCCATCAACTTCTTCGCCCATGCACTGCTCTGGAGACATATAATGTGGTGTCCCAACAATGCCGCCCGCTTGAGTTAGTTTGTCGACGGTTAAATTGCGTAACGCGGCGATACCGAAATCAAGGACTTTGACTCGCCGGCCAGTCGGCGTGGAATACACAAGTATATTCTCGGGTTTGAGGTCACGATGAACCACATTTTTCCTGTGAGCCTCATCCAACACCGCGCAAACCTGAATAATGATATCCGCGGCTTCGGATTGTGAAATCTGGCCGCTCTGCATAATTATGCTGCGCAGGTCCTTTCCTTCAACCAATTCCATGGCGAAGTAGATCAACTTATCGTCGGAGACGCCGAAATCGTAAACCATCACAGCATTGGGATGCCTGAGACTTGCGCCAATTTCTGCCTCACGATGGAAGCGTTCGACCGCCTTCGAATCGGCTGAATGCTCGGGATTGAGGATTTTGACGGCAGCCATATCCCCGATATGCAATCGCTTCGCGCGATAGACGGCCCCCATCCCACCGCCGCCAATCCTGGATTCGAGAAAATACCGGTGATCGATCGTCCGCCCGACTAAGTGATCTGCCGGCTGACCCTGAGGGAACTCTTTGAGCGTCTTTTGGTATGTGATGGATTCGGCGGTGTCGACTTGAGGCGCAGACTTTTTCAACTCGAAGCCGCATTGTGTGCAATATCGTTTGTTGTTGGCTGAAGATCCGCATCGTGTGCAATACATACTGGCTTTCCCCCTTTATCTCGGCGTCCAAGTCTAGGGCAACGACCATTCCAAAAGTTATCAATCTCTAAATCGAGACATGTGATTTCCCTAAATGTAATTTAGCGAGATAAATAAATCCGAAATGACGTTTGATTGAAATTGAAGGGGTAGTCAGCCGAAGAGAAATTTAACACCATTTGCTACGTTCTCAACCCGACATAGTATGAGATCGGCGTTTCGCTAATATTTGATATCAAGCCCGCCAACCGTGATCCGGAGTTTTGGATCGTTTGGCGCGAGTTTTTCGCCAAGCCTCGAATCGTTTTTTGAGTTTGAGTAAATCAGATGGATTCGCCGATTTCATTAAGAGC